>Ga0182736_1002949_pt1 | contig 12014 bp, 8 predicted proteins | sample eDN5th30CKraftBY_FD_128882 | JGI IMG/M metagenome (GOLD analysis project Ga0182736, IMG submission 128882) | Enriched backyard soil microbial communities from Emeryville, California, USA - eDNA 5th pass 30_C Kraft BY (version 2) (version 2) | ecosystem: Environmental > Terrestrial > Soil >...
AACACCGGTTCGATCAGTGCGAAGTCGTTCTCGTCGCGCATGCGTTGCATGAGCACCGAGCCGACCATACCGCGCCAGCCGACAAGGCCTACTGCTTGATTCATTTCAATCGCTCTTTAAAGGGGGTGACAAGGTAAGGAGGGAAAAATCGTGCAATTCAACAATTTATCAGAATGCACGCAGGGATGTTGCGATGCAGCTAGAAAAAAACGGGGCCGCAAGCGCAAGGAAAGACTTTCGGCGCGCGCCGGCAACACGGCGTCTTGCATTGGCAAAACAAGCGAGGCCGCCCGCGGGGCGGCCTCGCTCTATATATATAAAGAGACCGCGATCAGGACGCGGCCCCCTTGCGTCATCAGGCAAGCGCCTTCAAGACCGCGTCGCCCATGCCGGCGGTCGTGACCTTCGTCGTGCCCGGCTCGAAGATGTCCGCGGTGCGCAGGCCGCTGGCCAGCACGCTGCGCACGGCCGCCTCGATGCGGTCCGCCTGCGGTGCGAGGTTCAGCGAGTAACGCAGCAGCATGGCGGCCGACAGGATCGTCGCCAGCGGATTGGCGATGCCCTGCCCCGCGATATCGGGCGCCGAACCGTGGCTGGGCTCATACAGGCCTTGGCCGCTGGCGTTCAGGGACGCCGAGGGCAGCATGCCGATGGAGCCGGTCAGCATCGCCGCTTCGTCGGACAGGATGTCGCCAAACAGGTTGCCGGTGACGATGACGTCGAACTGGCGCGGGTTGCGCACCAGTTGCATGGCCGCATTGTCGACATACATGTGCGACAGCTCGACGTCCGGGTACTCGCGCGCCACTTCGATGACGATGTCGCGCCAGAACTGCGAGGTCTCGAGCACGTTGGCCTTGTCCACGCTGCACAGCTTCTTGTTGCGCTTTTGCGCCGATTCGAAGCCGATGCGCGCGATGCGGCGCACTTCGGATTCCGCGTAGCGCATCGTGTCGTAGCCTTCGCGTTCGCCGGTAAAGGCGCCGTCCGGCGACGAGCGCACGCCGCGCGGCGTGCCGAAATAGATGTCGCCAGTGAGTTCGCGGATGATCAGGATGTCCAGGCCCGACACGATCTCCGGCTTGAGCGACGAGGCGCTGGCCAGTTCTGGGTACAGGATGGCCGGACGCAAGTTGGCGAACAGGCCCAGCGCCTTGCGCAAGCCCAGGATCGCCTGTTCCGGACGAAACTCGCGTGGCAGGCTGTCGTACTTCCAGTCGCCGACCGCGCCGAACAGCACGGCGTGCGATTCCTTGGCCAGGTTCAGCGTGGCGGGCGGCAGCGGATGCTCGAACTGGTCAAAAGCAGCGCCGCCGACGGGCGCCTGTTTGATGTCGAAGGGCACATCCAGCGCCTTCAGGACGCGCACGGCCTGTTCGACGATTTCCGGGCCGATGCCGTCACCCGGCAGGACTGCGATGTTGTGGGTCATTGAATAACGATCCTGTGTTCGGTGGTTTGATCAGGCAATGGGGCGGCTTTCGAGCCACGGATGGCGGGCCAGGCGCTCGGCTTCGAAGGCGCGGATCTTGTCGGCGTGGCGCAGCGTGAGACCGATGTCGTCCAGGCCGTTCAGCAGGCAGTATTTGCGGAAGGGTTCGATGTCAAAGCCCATCGCGCGGCCGTCAGCGGCGATCACGACCTGGCGGTCCAGATCGATGTTCAGCTTGTACCCCGGGAACGCCTTCACCTCGTCGAAAAGGCGCGCCACTTCCAGTTCGGACAGCACGATCGGCAAGAGGCCGTTCTTGAAGCTGTTGTTGAAGAAGATGTCGGCGTAGGACGGCGCGATGATGGCGCGGAAACCGAACTGCGTCAGCGCCCAGGGCGCGTGCTCGCGGCTGGAGCCGCAGCCGAAGTTCTTGCGGGCCAGCAGGACCGAGGCGCCCTGGTAGCGCGGCTGGTTCAGCACGAAGTCCGGATTGAGCGGGCGCTTGCTGTTGTCCATGCCCGGTTCGCCGTGGTCCAGGTAACGGAGCTCGTCGAACAGGTTGGGCCCGAAGCCCGTGCGCTGGATGGACTTGAGGAACTGCTTGGGGATGATGAGGTCCGTGTCGACGTTTTCGCGGTCGAGCGGCGCCACCAGGCCTTCATGAGTGGTAAATGCTTGCATGTTGTCTACTCGGTGCTTGACGCTTATCGGAACGTGCGAACGTCGACGAAATGGCCGGCGACGGCCGCGGCGGCGGCCATGGCCGGGCTGACCAGGTGCGTGCGGCCGCCCTGCCCTTGCCGGCCCTCGAAATTGCGGTTCGAGGTCGAGGCGCAACGTTCGCCGGGTTCGAGGCGGTCGGCGTTCATGGCCAGGCACATGGAACAGCCCGGTTCGCGCCATTCAAAGCCGGCTTCAATGAAGATCTTGTCCAGGCCTTCGCGTTCGGCCTGCTGCTTGACCAGGCCGGAGCCCGGCACGACCATCGCCTGGCGCACATTGGAAGCCACGCGCTTGCCGCGCGCCACGACGGCTGCGGCGCGCAGGTCTTCAATGCGCGAGTTCGTGCACGAACCGATGAACACGCGATCCACGCGGATATCCGTCAGCGGGGTGTTGGGCTTCAGGCCCATGTATTCCAGCGCGCGCTCCATGCCGCTGCGGCGAACGTCGTCTTTTTCGCGGTCGGGGTCCGGCACGCGCGAATCCACCGGCAACACCATTTCGGGCGACGTGCCCCAGGTGACCTGCGGCTTGATGTCGCGCGCATTGACTTCGACCACGGTGTCGAACTTGGCGCCTTCATCGGTGTGCAGGGTGCGCCAGTACTTGACGGCTTGATCCCAGACGACGCCGGTGGGCGCAAACGGACGGCCACGGAAGTATTCGATGGTCTTGTCGTCGACCGCCACCATGCCGGACCGGGCGCCGGCTTCGATCGCCATGTTGCAGACGGTCATGCGGCCTTCGACGGAAAGCGAGCGAATCGTGCTGCCGGCAAATTCAATGGCGTGACCCGTGCCGCCGGCCGTGCCGATGATGCCGATGATGTGCAGCACCACGTCCTTGGCCGTACAGCCGAAGGGCAGTTCGCCATCGACCTTGATGAGCATGCTCTTGGCTTTCTTCATGAGCAGCGTCTGCGTGGCCAGCACGTGCTCGACTTCGGACGTGCCGATGCCGAAGGCCAGCGCGCCCAGCGCGCCGTGCGTGCTGGTGTGCGAGTCGCCACAGACCACGGTCATGCCCGGCAGGGTGGCGCCCTGCTCCGGTCCGATCACGTGGACGATGCCTTGGCGCAGATCGTTCATGCGGAATTCGGTGATGCCGTACTTGCCGCAGTTGGCATCCAGCGTGTCCACCTGCAGGCGCGAGATGGGATCGTCGATGCCCTGCGCGCGATTCATCGTGGGCACGTTGTGATCGGCCACCGCCAGGTTGGCGCCGGTGCGCCACGGCTTGCGGCCTGCCAGCGTCAGCCCCTCGAACGCCTGCGGGCTGGTGACCTCGTGCAGCAGGTGGCGGTCGATATAGAGCAGACAGGTGCCGTCTGATTCCTGGTGGACGATGTGGGCGTCCCAGAGTTTGTCGTAAAGAGTTTGGGCCATGGATGCGCTCTGCAAATAGACAATCCGGCTCGAGCCTGGCGCGAGGGGTAAAACGCTACCCTGCCGCGCCGGCTGCTGCGGCATGAAGGGAATTATGCCCAGCCACCAAACCTAGTACAAGCACACCTGATATACCAGTACTACAACTACCATGCTGACCGATGCGCCAGGGCGCCGACCCCGCAGTTGTGTTGACTTGTTGCATAGCCAATTAATGCGCCGGGAAATATCGCTATCGATACAAATTGGTAAACAAAATAGATACAGAACTCTCAAATAGATATAATCGTCCCACGCCCTGAAAGCGTTCACTTCGAAATAATGCGTAATAAACAGTATTAATAGAAATAAACGATTTTAGATTTAGCGATGTTCGTGCAAATTCGAAGAAGTAGTTAGATGTTGCGCGAAATTCACCTTATGGACCGCCGGCAACAAACCTCAAGAATTAACAAATCTTGACTGGCCAAAGCTGACATTTACATACAACATGGCGGCCATTCAATCTCAACATGACTCGCGAATAATCACTATGGCTTCGTTTTTGCTCAAAAGCACGACCTCGGTCCTTGCCCTTGCATTTGCCCCTGCCGTTTTTGCACAGTCCGCGACGCCCGCTGCCACCGCACCGGCCGGGCAGCCGCAAGTGACGTTGAATCAGATCGTTGAGCAGACCCTGCTCAGCAACCCCGAAATCCAGGCCAAGTACCACGACTTCCAGGCGTCCCTGGAAGGCCAGGCCGTCGCCCGCGCCGCCTACTTTCCGCAGATCAATGCGCAGGGTTATCTGGGCCGCGAATGGCGCAACAACGTGCCCGGCGTCGGCTCGCAGAGCTGGAACCGCCCCGGCTGGAGCGTCGAGCTGCGTCAGCTGATTTTTGACGGCTTTCGCACCACCAACGACGTCAAGCAGGCCGGTTTCGACAAGCTGGCCCGCTTCTATGACGTGCTGGCCACCAGCGACAACACCGCGTTCACCGCCGTGCAGGCCTACATCGACCTGCAGCGCTACCGCGACATGGAGCTTTTGGCCCGCCAGAACTATTCGCTGCACGAAAACACCCTCAAGCAGATCGGCGAGCGCACGGAATCCGGCGTGGGCCGTCGCGTCGACCTGGAGCAGGCCGGTGGCCGCCTGTCGCTGGCCCAGACCAACCTGATGACCGAAACGGCCAACCTGCTGGACGTGCAGCAGCGCTTTCAGCGCGTGACTGGCGCCCTGCCGCCCGAATCGATGCTGCCGGCCCCGGATATCGCCGACAAGCTGCCCAAGGCCCCGGGCAACTTCAATGAATCCCTGCGCCGCAATCCCAGCTTCCTGTCCAAGCAGGCCAGCCTGCAGGCCGCGCAGGCGGGCGTGCAGTCGTCCAAGGGCGCGTTCTCGCCCAAGTTCGAGTTCGTGGCCAACACCGGCCGCGACCAGAATGACCCGACCCCGCAAAGCCGCGACATCCAGAGCTCCAGCGTCCAGGTCGTGATGAGCTACAACCTGTACCGCGGCGGCGCCGACTCCGCCCGCGTGCGCCAGACCGCCAACCAGTCGTATGCCGCCCGCGACATCCGCGACTACACCTGCCGCAACGTGCAGCAGGATTTGGCCGTGGCCTGGAACAACATCACCAGCCTGAGCCAGAAGCTGCCCTTCCTGCGTGACCACGAAGTGGCCACGACCAAGGTGCGTGATGCGTACGCGCAACAGTTCCAGATTGGCCAGCGCTCTCTGCTGGACCTGCTGGACACGGAAAATGAACTGTTCGAATCGCGCCGTGCGTTGACCAATGCCATTTATGATCTGCGTCTTGCGCAGTATCGCTGGCTGGCGCTGTCCCACACCCTGCTGCCGGCACTGGCGCTGCAACCCGCGCGCAACGAAATGCCCGAGGAAAACGGCAAGCTGGAAGTGTCGGACGAAGTGATCAAGCTGTGCAATTCGACCGTTCCGGACACCGCCCGCCTGGCTCCCGTTCGCGTGCATTACAACGAAGGCACCCTCCCCCCGACGCTGGTGCCGGTGAACTCGCCTGCCGCCCGACCCTGATCGGAGCAGGCCGCAAGGAGGCCCAATGGCCAACAAGGGCAGTGATTTCTCGCAGTTGGACGCGGACTTTGTCCGCGTCCTGGAAGACTTGATCGACGCGTTGATCGCCAACGGCACCTTGCGTATGACGGACCTGCCTATCCAGGCCCAGCAAAAACTCACCCAGCGCAAGCAGCAGCGTGCGCGCCTCTCGGAACACCTTGACCTGTTGGATGACGAAGATGGACAAGTTATCTGATCTGGCTGCCCGGGAATGGCGCGCGGACGCCCGATCCGCGCACGACGACCCGCTGCTCGATTGCCTGGTGGAAATCACCCGCCTGCACGGCGTCGCGGCCACCGCGCAAGCCCTGTCGGCGGGCCTGCCCCTGGAAGAACACCGCCTCACGCCCGCCCTGCTGCCTCGGGCGGCCGCGCGGGCGCAGCTTTCCGCGCGCGTGGTCAAGCGCTCGCTGGATCACATCTCGCCGGACCTGCTGCCCGCCATCCTGCTGCTCAAGGGCGAACGCGCCTGCCTGCTGCTGAAAAAGGACGGCGGCAAGTTCGTGGTCAGCCACCCCGAACTGGGCGGCAGCTCCATCGACATGGATCCGGCCGAACTGGCCGAGCAGTACAGCGGGCTGGTCTGCTTTGTCCGTCCGCAATTCCGGTTTGACGCCCGGTCCCCGGAAGTGGCCAAGGTGCGCGAGCGCCACTGGTTCTGGGCCGCCATCATGGAGAACCGCCGGCTGTACCGCGACGCCCTGGTCGCGGCGCTGCTGATCAACGTGTTCGCGATGGCGATGCCGCTGTTCACCATGAACGTGTACGACCGCGTGGTGCCGAACAACGCCGTCGAAACGCTATGGGTGCTGGCCATCGGCATCACGCTGGTGGTGATCTTCAACATGATCCTTAGCACCGCGCGCTCGCATGTCGTGGACAGCGCCAGCAAGCGGGTCGACGTGCGCCTGTCCTCGCAGATCATGGAGCGCGTGCTGGACCTGCGCCTGGAAGGCCGCCCGGTGTCCGTCGGTTCGTTCGCGGCCAACCTGCGCTCGTTCGAATCCATCCGCGACTTCATCGCCTCGGCCACCATCACCACGCTGGTCGACCTGCCCTTCATCCTGCTGTTCCTGGGCGCCCTGGCCTGGATTTCGCCGTGGATGATCCTGCCGCCGCTGGTCGCGATCGTGCTGATCCTGCTGGTGTCGCTGGCGGCGCAGGCGCGCATGGAAGCGCTGACGATGGCCTCGTTCCAGGCCTCGTCGCAGCGCAACGCCACGCTTGTCGAAGCGCTGACCGGCCTGGAAGCCGTCAAGACGCTGAACGCCCAGGGCTCGATCCAGCGCAACTGGGAACGCGCCACGGAGTTCATCGCCCAGACGGGCGGCAAGCTCAAGCTGATTTCCTCGTCGACGGTCGGCTTCGTGCAAGCCGTCCAGCAGCTCGTCTCGATCGCCGTCGTGATCATCGGCGTGTACCTGGCGCAGGAATCCGCGCTGTCGATGGGCGGCATCATTGCCGCGTCCATGATCGCCGGCCGCTGCCTGGCGCCGCTGGGCCAGGTCGCCGGCCTGCTGATGCAATACCAGAATGCCCGCACCTCGCTGGGCTCCATCGACAACTACATGAAGATGGCGATCGAGCGTCCGGCCGAGGCCGAGTTCCTGCATCGCCCCGTGTTCCACGGCGGCCTGGAATTCCGCGACGTGACCTTCACGTATCCCGGCAGCACGCAGCCGGTGCTCAAGAAGGTGTCGTTCAAGCTCAAGCCCGGCGAGAAGGTCGGCATCATCGGCCGCATCGGCTCGGGCAAGACGACGCTGGAGAAACTGGCGCTGGCCCTGTACCAGCCCACCGAAGGCGCCGTGCTGCTCGATGGCGTGGACGTCCGCCAGATCGACCCGGCCGACGTGCGCCGGGCCATCGGCCACGTCCCGCAGGATCCCCTGCTCTTTTACGGCAGCCTAAAGCACAACCTGGCGATGGGCGCGCCCTACGCCGACGACGCCAGCATCCTGGCGGCCGCCAACACGGCCGGCGTGACCGAATTCGCCAACCTGCATCCCAACGGTTTTGACATGATCATCGGCGAGCGCGGCGAATCGCTTTCCGGCGGCCAGCGCCAATCGGTGGCAGTGGCGCGCGCGCTGATCAACGATCCGCCCATCCTGCTGCTGGACGAACCCAGCAGCAACATGGACCACCAGAGCGAGGCCCAGCTGCGCAAGCGCCTGGGCGAAGCCAGCGCAACCAAGACGGTCCTGCTGGTGACGCACCGCACCGCGCTCCTGGAGCTGGTCGACCGGCTCATCGTGATCGACAACGGCCATATCGTGGCCGACGGCCCGAAGGAACAGGTCGTCGAAGCCCTGCGTCAAGGACGCGTTGGACGCGGAAGCTGAGAAGACCATGCTGAACAATCCTGGAGCCCCCAAGCACGGTTTCTTTGGCAACCTGCTGCGCGCGCCGCGCAACGTTTTCGTGTTTTTCTTCGACCGCCTGCTGGACGGCGCCGAGAAAGGCAAGCCCGCCCAGCGGTCCGACTACATCGGCAATGCCGAATGGGTCATCCACGAGTCGCAGGCCCGCGGCTCGCGCATCCTGCTGTGGACGTCGCTGCTGGCCACGATGGGCCTGCTGATCTGGGCAGGCTTTGGCAGCATCGATGAAGTGGTCCGTGGCGAAGGCAAGGTCGTGCCGTCGCGCCAGGTGCAGATCATCCAGAGCCTGGACGGCGGCATCGTCGAAGAGATCCTGGTGCGCCCCGGCCAGGAAGTCGAGGCCGGCGAGGTCCTGCTCAAGATCGACTCCACCCGTTTCAACTCGTCGCTGGGCGAGAACAACGCCGAGTACCTGTCGTTGCTGGCCAAGGCGGCCCGCCTGAAGGCGCTGGCCACGGGCGAACCCTTCGTCACGCCCGAGGAAGTGCTGAAACAGGCGCCCGGCCTGGGCGAAATGGAACGCAACGCCTGGCAGGCGCGCAACACCGAGCTGAACGCCACGGTCAACGTGGCCCGCGAACAGCTCAAGCAGCGCCAGGAAGACCTGCGCGAAACCATCGCCAAGCGCGACCAGGCGTCGGCCAGCTGCGGCCTGACCTCGCGCGAACTGCAGGTAACCCGGCCGCTTCTCAAGAGCGGCGCCGTGTCCGAGGTCGATCTGCTGCGCCTGCAGCGCGACGTGGCCCGCTATTGCGGCGAGCAGAAAGGCGCCGAGGCGCAGATCGACCGCTTCCAGGCGTCCATCAAGGAAGCCGAAAGCAAGATCCAGGAAGCCGAGCTGAACATCCGCAACCAGGCCCGCAGCGAGCTCTCGGAAACCAACACCAAGCTGGCGACCCTGCGCGAAGGCAAGGCGGCGCTGGTCGACCGGGTCAAGCTGGCCGAAGTGCGCGCCCCGGTGCGCGGCACCGTCAAGACCCTGTTCAACAACACGGTCGGCGGCGTGGTGCAGCCGGGCAAGGACATCATCGAAATCGTCCCCAAGGACGACACGCTGCTGCTCGAAGTGCGCATCCAGCCGCGCGACATCGGTTTCCTGCACGCGGACCAGAAGGCCGAGGTCAAGTTCACGGCCTACGACTTTGCGATCTACGGGGGCCTGGAAGGCCGCGTGGAACAGATCGGCGCGGACACCGTGACCGACGAGAAAGGCAACTCCTACTACGTCGTGCGCGTGCGCACGGACCGCAGCACGGTAGGCGACAAGCTGTTGCCCATCATCCCCGGGATGGTGGCGGAGGTTCATATCCTGACAGGCAAGCGCACGGTGCTTCAGTACCTGCTCAAGCCCATTCTGCGGGCGAAGGCCAACGCCTTCACCGAACGTTAATGGAGAGCTTCAAGGCCTTATGAAACCCATTCCCGTCCTGTTGATTACGCACGACGACCTGCTCTGGCAGCACTGGCGCGCGCTTGACCCGGCGCGCTGGATGGCTGCCCGCGGGCGAGGCCTGGCGGATCTGCAACGCTGGCGAGAACAAGGCCGCACGCTGGCGGTGCTGGACGCCGACGTGCCCAAGCTGCCCGCCTGGCACGATCCGTTCTGGACGCCGACGCTGGCCGGCCTGCACGTCGTGGTCGCCAGCGCCAGCCCCAACGATGAACAAGGCACGCAGGCGCTGGGCGCCGGCGCGCACGGCTACTGCCACAGCTATGCGCCGCCCGCCGCGATGGCCCAGGCGCTGGAAGTCGTCGCCTCCGGCGGCATCTGGATGGGGCGCTCGCTGGTGTCGCGCCTGCTCAAGCTCGTCACCGAGCGTGCGCAGGACGCGCACGCCTGGGACGGCGGCCGGCTCACCGAGCGCGAAATCACCGTCGCGCGCTACGCCGCCAGCGGCCAGTCCAACGCCCAGATCGCCGAAGCGCTGGGCATCACCGAACGCACGGTCAAGGCGCACCTGTCGGCCGTTTTCGACAAGTTGGGCGTCACCGATCGCCTCCAGCTCGCCCTGCTGGTCCACGGCATTTCGGCGCCCGCCGACGCGCGCAGCAAAATCACCGCGTAAACCTGTCCTCAAGGACAATACCCGCCGCCAGCGGCGACCCGTAGTATCTGGCCATCTTGGATAACTCCCTGAAACGGAACCAACATGGCCAACTCCTCTCCCGCAGTCGTCAACGAAATCTCCGGTCGCGCGTGGATACGCAATAGCGACGGTTCCTTGACCGAACTGCATCAAGGCAGCAAAGTCCCCGCCGGCAGCGACATCGTCACTGCCTCGGGCGCCACGGTTTCGCTTCAGGTTGAAAACGGCATGCCGATCGTGATCGGCGAAGGCCGCGAAGTCGCGGTCAACAGCGACATGACCGGCCCGCTGGCCGATCCGACCGAAGCCGCGGTTGCGCCGCCCTCGGGCACCGATTCGGACCGCCTGCTGGCCGCCCTGCAAGCCGGCCGCGACCCGTTCGACGAACTCGATCCGACCGCCGCCGTCGTGGCAGGCGGCGGTGAAGCCGGCGGCAGCAGCTTCGTCCGTCTGGCCCGCATCCTCGAAACCACCAGCCCGCTGGACCTGGCCTACCCGAATCCGGCGCGCGGCGACGACACGCTGCCGCGGGTTTCCGGCGCGGCGCTGACCGCCGACGGCGGCGACGGCACTGCCGCCACGCCGACCACGCCCACCAACAATGCCCCCAACGCGCTGAATGACACCGCCGCCGGCGATCAGAACTCGCAAGTGCGCGGCAACCTGCTCGGCAACGACTCCGATCCCGACGGTGACCCGCTGGCAATCACCTCGATCAACGGCCGTCCCATGGTGCCGGGTGGCATTTCGGTGCTGGGCTCCACGGGCGGCACCTTCGTCGTCCAGCCCGACGGCAGCTACGTCTTCACCCCGGGTGGCCAATACGACTACCTGGCCGTGGGCGAGACCGCCACCAGCACCATTTCCTACACCATCACCGACCCGAGCGGCGCGACCTCCACGGCGACCGTCGTCGTGACCGTGACCGGCACCAACGACGGCCCGGTCTCCTCTGCCCTGACCAATCAGGCCGGCGTCGACGCCCAGACCGACGTGCGCTATGACGTGTCGGACCGCTTCTCGGATCCGGACACCAGCGACAAGCTGACTTACTCGGCCACCGGCCTTCCGCCCGGCCTGACGATCGATCCGAACACCGGCATCATCACTGGCACGATCGACCATTCAGCCTCGCAAGGCGGCGCCAGCGGCGTGTACACCGTGGTCGTGACCGCGACGGACCCGTCCGGCGCCTCGACCTCGCAGGAATTCAAGTGGGACGTCACCAACCCGGCCCCGACCGCGGTCAACGATAGCGGCACGACCGACGAAGACACGTCGCTCAGCGTCACTGCCCAGAACGGTGTGCTGGCCAACGACACGGATCCGGACGGCGACACGCTGACCGTTTCGCAAGTCAACGGTAATGCAGCCAATGTGGGCACGGCCGTGACCGGCTCCAACGGCGGCACCTTCACGCTGAACGCCGACGGTTCGTACAGCTTCAACCCGGGCTCGACCTTCCAAAGCCTGGCCGCCGGCCAGACCGCGACCAGCTCGATCACCTACACCGTCTCCGACGGCCAAGGCGGCACGTCCACGGCCACCCTGACGGTCACCGTCACGGGCACCAACGACGCCCCGACGCTGACGCCGGAAGTCACGCTGGCCAACCAGTCCGGCAACGACAGCGATGCCATCACCCCGGTCGACGTTTCCGGCCAGTTCCGCGACGTCGACAACGGCGATTCCCTGACCTACTCGGCCACCGGCCTGCCACCCGGCCTGACGATTGATCCGGCCACCGGCATCATCTCCGGCTCGCTGGACAAGTCCGCCTCGCAAGGTGGCGACCAGGGCGTCTACACGGTCACCGTCACGGCCACCGACAAGAGCGGCGCCTCGGTGTCGCAGGACTTCTCGTGGGACGTCAAGAACCCGGCCCCGACCGCCGACAACGACCAGGGCGAAACCAACGAAGAC
>Ga0182736_1002950_pt1 | contig 12010 bp, 10 predicted proteins | sample eDN5th30CKraftBY_FD_128882 | JGI IMG/M metagenome (GOLD analysis project Ga0182736, IMG submission 128882) | Enriched backyard soil microbial communities from Emeryville, California, USA - eDNA 5th pass 30_C Kraft BY (version 2) (version 2) | ecosystem: Environmental > Terrestrial > Soil >...
CGAGAATGACGTAGTAGCCGAGCGTTCCGACGCCGAGCGCCACAAGGATAGCCACAACGCCCGAGGCATCGCCGCCTTCGATGAAATCACGTGCGTGGCAGAGAAAGCAGAAGCGCGAGCGCTGAAAGACGACGCCAATCAAGGCGCCGAGCACGAGCGAGAACGCGATCTTGTCGCCCAATTCGAACAGGCCGGGTGCCGCGAGCAACAGCGCAATAAGCGCCAGCCCGAAAGCAACCGCTGCTAAGCGACCATGAGTGAGATGCGAGGACATGACCGAGGCACGATGAAAAAGAAAAAGGCTGGCGGCACCAGGCATGCCGCCAGCTCAAGCACAGAGCGCGTGCCCTGCGCGCCTATGGCGCTTACTTGCCGCGCCACACCGTCCCGGAAAGGTTTGCGACCGGTACACCGACGGCGTTGCCATACTCGGTCCACGAGCCATCATAGTTCTTGACGTCGTAGCCGAGAATCTTCGTGAGCAGGAACCAGGTGTGACTGGAGCGCTCGCCGATGCGGCAATAGGTGATGATGGGTTTCGAGCCATCGATGCCGACGCTCGCATAGAGCTTGCGCAGCTCGTCAGCGGATTTGAACGTGCCATCAGCCGGGTTTACGGCTTTGCTCCAGGTGACGTTGACGGCTCCCGGAACATGACCCGCGCGGATGCTGAGCTCCTTCGAACCTTCCGGAGCGAAGATCTTGCCTTCGTACTCGGCCGCCGAGCGGATATCGACGAGCTTGGCATCCGATTTCTTCTCGGCCACGGCGAGCACGTCGGAGAGACGGGCGCGAAGCGCGAGATTGCTTGGCGGCAACTTGAGGGCGGTTTCCTTGAATGCCGGCACCTTCGTCTCGAGCGGGAGTTTCTTCAACTCCCAGATCTTCCGGCCCCCATCGAGAAGCTTCGTCTTCTCGCCGAGCCCGTGGACGTTGAACAGCCAGGCGCCCCATGCGGCGAACCAGTTGTTGTTGTCACCGTAGAGAACGATCGTCGTATCGTTGTCCACGCCGGCCTTGCGCAGGAGCGCCTCGAAGCTTTCGCGCGAGGCGATGTCCCGGCTCACCGGATTGACCAGGTCGGTGTGCCAACTGACGTTGAAGGCACCGGGGATGTGACCGCGCTCATAGACGCCGGGGTCGACGCTGACCTCGATGAGGCGCACCTTGGGATTGTCGAGGTTCTTCTGAACCCACTCGTAGGTGACGACGGCGGCGGAATCGGGGGCAGCGCTGGCGACGACCGCCGTCGACAGCGTGGCCGCAGCGACAAGGCCGGCAGTGAGAAGGGATTTCAGATAGCTCATGTAGGGCTCCTGTGACGTTCTCGGGGAGAGTGTCTGCAGGGGCGCGACACCGGCCGAACGCCGCTTGCGCAGCAATCATCCATCCTCTGTCGCATTCCGCCGATCAGGCCTGCCCGTATCGAAAGTCCAGGCACGCTGCAGTCTGATCGAGCGTACGTTTTGGGGTTGATGCGAGGAACCAAGAAGAATTCATAAGCTATCTCCGTATCGGCTGTCCTGGCGCGCCTTGCGACGCCACCGCGATCAGGCCGACGCTGCGCGAGCCGAGGGCACGGCGAGCGGAAACGCTGCCTTGCCGAGGCGCGGGAAGATCTCGCGGGCGAACCGCTGCAGCTCGGGCATGAGAGGCTGGAACTGGAGCATGAAGAGCTCGATTCCCGCGTCATGGAATGCCTGGATGCGTTCGGCGACCTGATCGTAGCTGCCGACCAGCCCTGCCGCCGTGCCGCCGTTGGTGCCGATACTCGGGGTCTTGGACATGGTCTGATGCATGACCACTTTCGGGTCGATGTTCGGCTTTGTCGTTGACCAGAGATCGCCGTCCTGGGCGGCGAGCGCCTGCAAGCGTCGATAGGCGTCCTGCGCCTCGTGCTCGGTTTCGCGCGCGATGACGAAGGCTGCGAGACCGAACCGCAGCGGCGGGCCTGGCCGTGGCCTCTGCTTCAGATCACTCACGAGTTCAGTGACATTGGCCAGCGGCTGGCCGTTGATGAACCACACATCGCCGTGCTCGGCGACCAGGGCGCGTGCCGGCTCGGACTCGCCGCCGACATAGATGAGGGGTCGATTGCGATAGAGGTCTTTCGGCCGAAGCTGGTAGTGGTCGATCTTGAAGTTCGGTCCTTCGTGCGTGAGGACCTCGCCGGCGATCAGACGCGAGACGACGGAGATCCATTCACGGCCGTAGGCATAACGGTCATCATGCTCCTCGAAGGGGATGCCGGCCTGCTCGAACTCGAGCCGGTTCCAGGCGTTCACGAGATTGAGCGCGAAGCGTCCGCGGCTGATGTTCTCGATCTGCAGCGCCATCTTGGCGAGCACCACGGGATGGTGCAGGCGAGGCTTGATCGCCGCGATCAGCTCGATGTGTTTTGTTTCTGCCGCCAGCGCCGCGGCGGCCGTCCAGGTTTCGAGCTGATCGTCGTCCTGCCGACGCGGGTTCATGGTGTGCTGGGCGATCAACGTCGAATCGTATCCGAGCGCCTCAGCTTCCAGCACGATTCTCCGATTGTGCTCCCAGGACGCGTCGAACGGCTCCTCCGGATCCTGATAGGAGGCACGCGGGCCGTGCACGGGCGCCCAGACGCCAAATCTTATTCTGTCGTTCGAGGTCAATGTCGGATGTCCGTCGCTGCCAGTACTCTCGTATTCGCGAGTGTGCGACCGATCACTCCTGCACGGAAGGTCAATTATCTTCGCTGCTTATATGCAGGAGTGCGTTCGGCCAGCGGATCTGCGGATCAGGCGGGCTGCGCGCGAACCGGCGCTCCTTCCATGGAGCAATCGCGCCTACGCAGCGCTCCGCTCGGCATGGCATGGCATGCGACATGGTGATCGGCGCCGTCTTGGGGCTCGAGCAGGGGCACCTCGCGCTTACAGCGATCCATGGCGATCGGACAGCGGGTGTGAAAGCGGCACCCGCTCGGCCGCGCGTATGGGCTCGGCAGATCTCCGCGCAACGGAGGTTGGCGCGGCGCATCGGATGGGCGGAGCGTCGTTTTCGGAATGGCGTCCAACAACGCGCGCGTATAGGGATGCGCCGGTTGCCTGAAAAGCGCGGTGCGCGACGCGATCTCGACGATCCGTCCGAGATACATTACCGCCACGCGGTCGGAGATGTGCTCCACGACCGACAGATCGTGGCTGATGAACAGAATGGCGAGGCCGAGGGACTTTTGCAGATCGCTCAGCAGATTGAGGATCTGAGCCTGCACGGAAACGTCGAGTGCCGAGACCGGCTCGTCGCAGATCAGGATTTCGGGCTCGAGCGCGAGGGCACGCGCGAGGCCGATGCGCTGACGCTGGCCGCCAGAAAACTCATGAGGAAAGCGTTCCGCCGCGTCGCGGGGCAAACCGACCTGGTCGAGAAGCCGCAGCACGCGCTCTCGACGAGATACGCGCGTACCGACGCTGTGGACGTGCAACGGCTCCGCCAGGAGCTGGCCAACGGTCCAGCGTGGATCGAGCGATGCCGCCGGATCCTGGAAGACCATCTGCATGACGCGGCGATGGGGGCGGAGGGCCCGACGGGGAAGACTGGCGAGTTCCTCGCCGTGGAGACGGATCGATCCGCTGCTCGGGGCCACGATGCGGGTGAGAGCCCGCGCGATCGTGGACTTTCCGCAGCCCGATTCACCGACGAGGCCGAGTGTCTCGCCGCGATCGAGGGTAAAGGAGACGCCGTCAACCGCGTGAATTGTGCCGCGCGGCGTATCGAGGCGGACGACGAGGTCGTCCACGACGAGAGCCGGCTCGGCGGCGCTACTTTTAACCCACCGGTTATTCTGCAACACTGAGCTCTCTCCATCGGATGCAGGCCACGGCGCCGGCGCCCGCTTGTACGAGCGCGGGATCGGCCGCGGTGCACGCGGGCACGCCAAAGCCGCAGCGCGGTGCAAATCGGCAGCCCACCGGCATTTCAGCCAGGGAGGGCACCGAACCTGGAATTTCAACCAGCCGCTCGCGCGTGGCCAACGTGCTGAGACGGGGGCGCGCGGCGAGGAGACCGCGGGTGTAGGGATGCAGTTGCTCCTGGAACAGGCTACGGGCCGGCTGCTCTTCGATCTTCCGACCGGCGTACATCACCAGCACGCGATCAGCGTGCTCCGCGACAACGCCGAGATCGTGCGTGATCAGCACCACCGCCGTGTTGCTTTCCTTCTTGAGGATATCGATGAGCTCCAGGATCTGAGCCTGGATGGTGACATCGAGAGCTGTCGTCGGTTCGTCCGCAACGAGAACGGCAGGAGAGCAGGCGAGCGCGATGGCTATCATGACGCGCTGACGCATGCCGCCCGACAGTCGATGCGGAAACTCGTGCAGGCGCCGCTCCGCATCTGGAATACGAACGCGCCGGAGCAGTTCGACCGCGCGGTTGCGCGCCTCCTTCTTGGAGATGATCTCGTGCTCGCGGATCGCCTCGATGATCTGCTCGCCGATGCTCACCACCGGGTTGAGGGCCGTCATCGGCTCCTGGAAAATCATGGCGATGCGGTTGCCGCGGACATGGCGCATCTCATCTTCACTGAACTCGAGGATATTGCGTCCTTCGAGAGCGATGGTCCTTGCTTCGACCAAGCCTGGTTTCGGCACGAGACCGAGGAGCGAGAGCGCTGTGATCGACTTTCCGCAACCGGACTCGCCGACGATGGCCAACGTTTCCCCCGCGGCGACATCGAATGACAGCCCCTCGACGGCGGTCAGAGTCCGCTCCTTCGAAACGAAGCGGATGCTGAGATCCTGAACCGAGAGAACGGGGGATGCGGCCCTCATCGCCGGTTCTGCTTCGGATCGAGGGCGTCGTTCAAACCGTCGCCAAGAAGGTTCAGACCCAGAACGACGAAGATAATGGCGATGCCCGGGATGGTGGCGACGTACCAGTCCGTCCGCAGGACTTCGCGGCCGGCGCCGACCATGGTCCCCCAGCTCACGACATTCGGATCGCCGAGGCCGAGAAAGGCAAGACTCGACTCGGTGAGAATGGCGGTCGCCACCATGATCGACGCCGAAACGATGACCGGAGCGATGGCATTGGGAAGAATATGCAGCAGGATGATGCGCGCGTCGGTAGCGCCGATCCCGACTGCGGCGTGCACCATCTCGCTGTTGCGCAGCCTCAGCACCTCGGCGCGGACAAGGCGCGCCAGACTTGGCCACGACGTGATGCCGATCGCCGCCACGATGGTCTTGATCGATGGCTGGAGGACGGCGACGACCGCCAGCGCGAAGAGAAACGGCGGGATCGTTTGAAAAAGTTCGGTGACACGCATGAGCCAGCGGTCGACCCAGCCACTGTAGTATCCCGTGAGTGTGCCGATGCCGACACCGATCACCACCGCGACCAGCGTTGCGACGCTGCCGATCAAGAGCGAGACGCGCGCGCCGTGAAAGATGCCCGCGGCGATGTCGCGGCCAAGCATATCCGTGCCGAGCGGAAACTCGGGATCGTGCCCGGGCCACAGGAACGGCTGCCCCACCATGTCGAGAGGATCCGTGGGATAGATCACGCCGGCGAGGGCGGCGATGATCGCGGTTGCGCCAAGCAGCACGAAGCCTGCGGCGGCGTTCGGCCGTCTCAGCAACAGGCCGAGAAAGCTCCGGCGCCGCACTTTGCTTTGGTGTGGCGCCGCCGCCGTGGCGCTGATGCGTGTCTCGTCAGCTAGGGTCATCAGATCGTCTCGATGCGCGGGTCGAGCAGCGTGTAGATGATGTCGACCAGGAGATTGACGACGACCACCACAACGGAACTGCAGATGAGGATGCCGAGAAGGAGGTTGAGGTCTCTCTGAAAGAGAGCCTCGAATGCGAGGCGGCCGAGGCCGGGCCAGGAAAAGATGGTCTCGACGAGAACCGCGCCCCCGAGGACCGATCCAATCTGCAGGCCGAGCATCGTGACGATTGGCAGCAACGCATTGCGGAGAACATGATGCAGGGCGACACGGTAGGGCCGCACTCCCTTCGCGACGGCGGTGCGTACATAGTCCTGCGTCATGACCTCGAGCATCGCCGCACGGGTGAGACGCGCGTAAACCGCCAGGTAAAACAATCCAAGCGTGACAGACGGCAGGACCATGTGCCTGGCGATGTCGGCGGCGAGCGCAAAGCCCGTGTATCCCGCCTCGATGGCCGTCATGCCGCCGACCGGCAGCAGATCGAGCCAGACGGAGAACACCACGATCAGCATCAGCCCAATCCAGAAGACCGGCGTGGCGTAGAACAGCAGCGCCACGGATGAAATGATGGTGTCGGTCAGGCGCCCCGCGTTGCGGGCGGCGATGAAGCCAGCCGCGACGCCGAGGATAGCCGCGAGACCGATGCTTGCGCTCATCAGCAGGAGAGTCGCCGGCAGACGGCCAAGAATGAGATCGGACACCTTCATGCCGTGGCGGAAGGAGAAACCGAGATCGAACGTCAGCACATTGCCGATGTAGCGGCCGAACTGGACATAGAGCGGCTGGTCGAGGCCAAACTGCTTGCGCAGCGCGGCCATGTACTCGGGTGTCGCCGAACCGGCCTCGCCGGCGAGCACCTGGGCCGCGTCGCCTGGCGCGAGCTGGAGCAGGAAAAAGTTGATGATGGCGATGCCCACGACGACCGCGACCATATTTGCCAACCGCCTTGGCCAGTAGCGAAGCTTATCCATTCTGTCCTCGACGGCGGCTTACTTCGGCGGCTCCGCGAACCACGCATTCTTGAGCGAAGCGTAGATCTGATCGCCGTAGACGGTGAGGTCGCGAAGATTGCTCGAATGGACCGAGAAAAAGCGCAGCTCGATGAGCGGAATCGTCGGCAGATCGGTTTGCGCCGTCTTCTGGAACTGATGGAAGAGCTTGACGCGCTGCGCCGGGTCCGAGCTGACGGCGGTCTGTTCGATCAGCTTGTCGATCTCGGGATTGCGGTATCCCGAGCCGTTCGTCCAGGGCGTGGCCTTGCCAACCCAGCCGGACCAATACATGCGGGTGATGCCGATCTGCGGGTCCGGGAAGGCGCCGTTCCATGAGCTCGAGATGTCGAAATCGCGATCCGCGTAGATGCGCTTGATGAACGCCGCGCCGTCCTGTGCGCGGATATTGACCTCGATGCCGACGCGCTTCAGCGCCTGCTTCAGATATTCGCCGGTGCGCCTGTAGTCGTCGCCGTACGGAAGAAAGTCGTGGCTGATGGTGAAACGCACGCCGTTTGCGCCGCGCTTGAAGCCCGCTTCATCGAGAAGGGCCTCAGCCCTCTTCGGATCGAATTCATACTTCGGCACGTCCGCTGTGTGGAACTGCTTGACCGTGGAGGGTATGGGGCTGACCGCCGGTTTGCCGAAGCCGTACCACACGCGTTTGGCGATCGCATTCCGGTCGATGGCATGAGCGATGGCGCGACGAACGCGAACGTCCTTGAGATACGCGTTGTCGACATTGAGATCGAAGTAGAGCAGCGGCGACAACCACTCGTAGCCGCGCGTCTCGATCTTCAGGTTCGGGAGTGCCGCCAGCCGTTCGGCGTCCTTGAGGGGGACCGGGCTGAAGGCCGCGTAGTGCGCATCGCCCTTTTCGAGGGCCGCCGAACGCGCAGCGGCATCCGGAATGACCTTGAAGATGATGCGATCGAGATAGGGGCGTTCCTTATCCCAATAGTTAGGGTTTCGCTCCAGGATGATGTGGTTGCCCTTGCTCCACTCCTTGAAGACGAACGGTCCGGTGCCGATGGGCTTGTTGTTCCAAGGGCTGGTGAGGAAGTCGGTGCCTTCATAGAGGTGCTTGGGCAGGATTTGCGCGCCGCTCGCGTTGATCGTGCTCAGGATCGGAAGCGAGGGCCTGTTGAGGCGCAGGACGACTGTGTGCTCGTCGGGCGTATCGACCTGTGAGACCTCGAGGAAGACGGCCTTGTTGCGCGGATGGATGGTTTTCCAGATGTTCTCGAGCGTCCACTTCACATCGGCCGACGTGAAGGGTTTGCCGTCGTGCCAAGTCACACCCTTGCGCAGGCGGAAGGTGATCGTCTTGCCGTCCGGCGCGACGTCCCAGGATTCAGCGAGCGCGGGCTTCGGCTGAAGGTCGATCCCATACGTCACGAGGCCATCGAAGATGTTGCCGCTGACGAACTGCGTGGGCGCGGCGACGTTTGTTCCAGCCGTGATCGTCACGGGCTCGGGCTGCACAATGGCGACGAGGGTGCCGCCGCGCCGGGGCGTTTCTGCAATGGCCTCCGACATGAGGCCGGACGCGACCACCATGGCGGCGGTGAGAAGACTTGGTTTCGTGAACATCGAAGACGGCCTCAGGGGCAAAATAGGACGAAGAAAAGGTGCTGACCGCGCGAGGCGGTCAGCACCGTCGGCTCAATTCTGCACGGCAGGGGAGTCGAACCATGCTTCCCTGAGCGAGCCGTAGACCTGGTCCCCGCGCGTGATCGCGTTCTTCAGATTGGCTGCGTGCACCGTGAAGAAGCGCAGCTCGATGAGCGGTACCGACGGAAGATCCGTGAGGACGGTCTGCTGGAACTGCTTGAAGAGCGCGATGCGCTTGTTCTGATCGGCCTCACCCTGAGCCCGCGAGATGAGCGCGTCGATTTCCGGGTTGCGATAGCCGGAACCGTTCGTCCATGGCGTATTCTTGCCGATCGAGCCGGACCAGTAGGCGCGCGTGACGCCGACCTGAGGATCGGAGAAAGCGGCGAACCAGGTAATCGACGTGTCGAAGTCTCGATCGCCGTAGACGCGCTTGGTGAATGCGGCTGTGTCCTGGTTGCGCACGGTCACTTCGATGCCGACACGCTTCAAGGCCTGCTTCAGGTATTCACCCGTGCGCTTGTAATCATCGCCGTAGGGTATGTAGTCGTGGAACAGCGTGAAGCGGGTGCCGCTGGCGTCGCGCTTGAAGCCAGCCTCGTCAAGCAGAGCCTCGGCTTTCTTGAGGTCGGTCGGATAGCGCGGCACCGTCGTATCATGGAAGGCGGTCAGGCTTGACGGCACGGGGCTGATTGCCGGCTTGCCGAAGCCGTACCAGACGACTTTGGAGATGACACCCGGATCGATAGCGTGCGCGATCGCCCGGCGGACGCGCACGTCCTTCAGGTATTTGTTCTCCACATTCAGGTCGAGGAACAGCCATGGGGAGATCCATTCGTACCCGCGCGTGTCGACCACCACGTTCTTCAGCTTGCTGAGACGCTCGGCATCTTTCAGCGGAACGGGGCTGAGAACGCCGTAGTGCACCTCGCCCTTCTCGAATGCAGCCGCGCGCGCCGCCGCGTCCGGGATCACCTTGAAGATGATGCGGTCGAGATAAGGCTTGTCAGGGTCCCAGTAGTTGGGATTGCGCTCGAGGACGATGTGGTTGCCCTTGCTCCACTCCTTGAAGACGAACGGTCCTGTACCGATCGGTTTGTTGTTCCAAGGGTTCGTCAGGACGTCCGTTCCCTCGTAGAGGTGCTTTGGCAGGAGCTGGGCGCCGTTGGAATTGACGGAACTCAGAATGGCGAGCGACGGTTCGCTGAGGCGCAGGATGACCGTGTGATCATCGGGCGTGTCGACCTGCGTGACCTTGGCAAAAGTCGCCTGGTTGCGCGGATGGATCTTCTTCCAGACGTTCTCGAGCGTCCACTTCACGTCCGCGGATGTGAAAGGTTTACCGTCGTGCCACGTTACGCCTTTGCGCAGATGGAATGTGATCGTCAAACCATCCGGCGCGACCTCCCAGCGCTCGGCAAGCGCAGGCTTGGGATTGAGCTCGAGATCATAGTCGACGAGGCCGTCGAATATGTTGCCGGTCACGGTGCCGGTTGGCGCCGCGGTGTTGATGGCAGCCGTTAGAACGACAGGCTCGGGCTGTATGACGGCGACGACAGTACCGCCGCGCTTCGGTGTCTGCGCGATGGCTGCGGTCGATAGGGACATCGCGATCGCTGCGATTGCGGCAACCGACCTCGAGACAATACGAGGTGATGAGAAGACAGACATGGTCCGCTCCGTTAAGGGGCATAAGCCCAAATTGACAATGATCGTGGTAAAGGCGGGCGCAGATCAGGAGCGGAAAACGTGCTCAGGCTCTTGTAAACGCGCCGGGTCGCATCAGCGGGGACAGGCGCGGCAACACGAAGATCCGTCGATAACAGATCGATGCGGGTGTTGAGCTTCGCAGAAGCCTTGCATGCGTCCTCCGTCGCTTGGCTGCTCTCCCGCAAAGAGAAAGACGAACGAACGAACAGGTCAAATATCAAATCAGCCTAACGATATGATGGGCTCGTCCAAAACGACCGACGACAACGCCTTGCCGTGTCATCATGACTATTCATTTCCGAAATCATTGTCAGGTCGATGGCCGAAACGATGCCTTCTGAAACTTCGCGAGGATATTGCCGCCCGGCCTCCGGCCGAGCCGCCAAGCTTGCTCTTGCCCGTTCCAGATGGCGGCTCCGTCGAGCGTTCCGCGAACGTTGAGGCGGGTGCGACGCGCCGGCGAATCTTCGTGCGAGATAGCACCTCGTGAAAGCTATATATGCATATTCGCCCCGCGAATAACGATTGAGAAAATTATCCGCACCTCGAAAACAGACATGCAATCCGATCCTCGAACGCGCGCTAAAATTGAAACGAAAAATCATTCCAAAGCAGCAATTGACAGCCTCGAAATGCGCATGTGAATACTGGCCTTTCTAAAGATTGATCACCAAAGAAAAGGACGTGCCGGAATGCCGCCGGGATCCAATTGTTGCGCGATGCGGATCGCCTCAACCGACGGCATGCACTTTGATCCCGCCGGCTCGAAACAAATCTCGCGCGTCATGGAGCACTGAAGATGAATGTTCTTATTCGCGGCGTCGCCGCGGCCGCGCTTGCGCTGGCTGCGACGGCGCCGACGGCCCCTGCGAGTGCCGAAGGCAAGATCGCGCTCGTCGAGCAATTCGGCTCGCTTTATCTGCCCCTGCATGTCATCCGCGACCAGGGATTGGTCGAGAAGCACGGCAAGGCGGCCGGTATCGATATCAAGGTCGAGTGGCGACAGCTCTCGGGTGGCGCGGCGATCAATGACGCGCTCCTGTCAGGCTCGATCGATGTCGCATCGGCCGGCATCGGACCGTTTCTGACGCTTTGGGATCGGACCAACGGGGCGGTGAAGATCATCGGCGCGCTCGGCGCGCAGCCGAATTTCTTCCTCACGAACAATCCGGACATCAAGTCGCTCAAGGATATTCAGCCACAGCACAAGATCGCTACGCCGGCGGCGATCGTCTCGGTGCAGGCGCGTACGCTTCAGATCGCGGCGGAGAAGGAATTCGGCGTCGGAAATCACAACCGTCTCGACAAGAATGTCGTGAGCTTGCCGCACCCCGACGCCACCGCCGCGCTGCTCTCGGCGTCGACGGAGATCGTCGCGCACATCTCGAACCCGCCGTTCCAGGATCAGGCACTGAAGAACCCGAAAATTCGGAAAGTCTGGAGCTCCTACGACGTGGTTGGCGGCCAACTGACGCCGACCCATGTCTACACGACGCTGAAGTTCCGTGAGGCCAATCCGAAGACCTACAAAGCCTTCGTCGACGCTTTCAACGAAGCAACGGCGTGGATCGACGCCAACAAGAAGGCGGCAGCCGAGACGTTCGTACGCGTGACCAAGTCGAAGCTGTCGCCGGAGTTCATCCTCGCCGGACTCGAAGACAAGGACGTGCGCATTACGACGGCTCCGTCACGCACGTTCGTCTTCGCAGAGTTCATGCATCGCACGGGCGCAATCAAGCGCAAGGCGGCGAGCTGGAAGGACTACACGTTCGAAGAGCTGCACAGCAAGCCGGGCAGCTGAGGTGACGACAACCGCGGAGATCCAACGCACGGCCGCAACGCCGCGCGCGGCAGAGGTCGTCCTCGAGGCCAGCGGCCTCACCATCGACTATGCCACCGAGAACGCCACCGTACGCGCGGTGGAGAATGTCGACTTCAGCATCGGGGAGGGCGAGCGTCTCGTCCTCCTCGGCGCCTCCGGCTGCGGCAAGAGCAC
>Ga0182736_1002951_pt1 | contig 12007 bp, 9 predicted proteins | sample eDN5th30CKraftBY_FD_128882 | JGI IMG/M metagenome (GOLD analysis project Ga0182736, IMG submission 128882) | Enriched backyard soil microbial communities from Emeryville, California, USA - eDNA 5th pass 30_C Kraft BY (version 2) (version 2) | ecosystem: Environmental > Terrestrial > Soil >...
GGCAGCGCGGTCGACGAGATCGTATCCGACGCTGATGGCGGTTATCTGATCCGGGCGGGGGCTTCGTCGATGCGAGCGCGCAAGGTCGTGTTGTGCGCCGGCCTAGGCAATCGGGTTCTGGCGCAGCGCCTGGGCGTGGACGTTCCCGTGCGTCCGGTACGGGGCCAGATCATGATCACCGAGCGGATAGCGCCGTTCCTCCAGTGCCCCACCTTGCATGTGCGGCAGACCGGCGATGGCACGGTGCAGATTGGCGACTCGAAGGAAGAGGTCGGATTCGATGACGGCACCTCGATGCAGCAACTGTCGCGCATCGCCAGGCGGGCCGTACGGTGCTTTCCTGGCCTGAGGGACGTCAGGGTGGTGCGCAGTTGGGGCGCATTGCGCGTGATGAGCCAGGACGGCTACCCCATCTACGCCGAGCCGGAACGGTACGCCGGACTTTACGTGGTCACCTGCCACAGCGGCATCACACTGGCGCCGTTGCACGCATCAACGGTGGCGCATTGGATCGGCGGCGGCGAGCGGCCCGACGGCATCTCCGAATTCCGATTGTCCAGGTTCCAGGCGACCGCGCATTGACCGCCGTTGCAGTACCTCGCAATACCCGCCTTTTCTACGCAAGGGCCGCCGAAAGGCCTTTGTCGACGTCCTCGCAGTCAACCATACAAGGGAAACAACATGGAATCTTCTTTCTTCCTCAGCAGGCGCCTGGTGCTGCGGGCGGCGATGTCGCTGGCCGCCGTGCTGCCGGCCGCTGCCGTGCAGGCCGACAACTATCCGAGCAAACCGATCCAACTGGTGATCCCGGCTCCGCCCGGAGGGGGGACCGACGGCATGGCGCGCTTGACCGCCAATGCGCTTGCGTCTTCGGTCAACTGGAAAGTCGTGCCCGACAACCGTCCCGGCGCGGGCGGCAACATCGGCTTCGATCTTGCCTTCAAGGCGCCGCCAGACGGCTACACGCTGGCCTTGGGCGAGTCCAGCAACATGGTGGTAAACCAATATCTCTACACGCACCTTCCGTTCGACATCAAGACGGACATGCTACCCATTGCGTTGATCGCCCGGGTGCCGCTGGTACTGATCGTGGGCGCCAACGGACCCTACATAGACCTCGAAGCCCTGACCGCGGCAGGCAAGAAGCGTTCGCTGTCGTTCGCCTCATCGGGCAACGGTACGTTGGCGCATCTGGTCGGCGAGCTATGGAAGGGCAAGGCGGGAATGGACATGGTGCACATTCCGTACCGCGGAGCGGCGCCCGCCATCACCGATCTGATTGGTGGCCAGGTGGACCTGTTCTTCGCCTCAGTTCCCGTGGCCTTGCCCATGATTCAGGCAGGCAAGGTGCGGGCCCTGGCGGTGACGGCGCCAGGTCGGATCAGTGTTCTGCAAGACGTGCCCACCATGGCCGAGGCGGGCTATCCCGAGATGGAGGCGAGCGTCGTGTTCGGCTTGGTCGGGCCAGGCGGCATTCCCAAGCCTTTGGCGCAGCAGATCAACGCGGAGGTGAATCGGGCGTTGCAGCGGCCCGAGTCCGTTCAACTTCTTGCAGCCATGGGCGTAGATCGCGCGCCGGGTTCCTTCGGAGGCGATCCAGAATCCTTTGGCAAGGTGCTCCAGGCGGAACGCGCCAAGTGGGCGCCGGTGGTCAAGGCGTCAGGCGCCAAGGTCGATTGAGCGTAGCCCGGCGCGTCAGCGTGCCGGTTCATCGCATACACGCTTCATTGAAGAGAGGACTTACATGGACAACCTTGTTATCGCTTGCCACCCCTGGCGCAGCGAGCGGCGTCCGGGACGCCACGCCTTTGCCTTGCTTGTGGCAGGCATGATGGCCACCGCGCCGCTGCTGGCCGACGCGGCCCTGCCCTCGGAAAAGATAGTGAACATGAGCCTGGCGCAGCTACGCTTGGCATTGGACGACGGCGCGCTGACGTCGGCCGAACTCGTCGATGCCTACATGGATAAGATCGAGACCGAGGACCGCCGTCCCGGCGGTATCCGTGCGGTGATAGCGCTCAATCAGGAAGCGCGGTTGCAGGCCCGGGAATGGGATCGCCAGCGCGCCCAACAAGGGGGAGGCATGCGCAACGCGCCTCTGGCCGGCATTCCATTCCTGGCCAAGGACAACTTCGATGCCGTAGGACTGCCCAACACCGGCGGCTCGATCGTACTGAGTACGTCCATGCCCAACAATAATGCGCATGCCGTACAGAAATTGCTGGATCAGGGCGCGATCCTGTTGGGCAAGACAAATCTGTCCGAACTGGCAGCATCTTACGGCTGGTACGGTTACAGCTCGGTCGGCGGCCAGACGATTAATCCGTTCAATCCGCTACGGACGGCCGATGGGTCCAGCAGCGGATCAGCGGCAGCCGTGGCTGCGCGGTTCGCCCCGTTCGCGCTCGGCACGGATACCACCGGATCCATCCGTTCGCCGGCCAGCGTGACGGGAACAGTCGGCATGCGGCCTACCTTGGGTCTGGTCAGCCGCTCGGGCATCATCCCGATGTCGCTGACAGCGGATACGGCCGGCGCCATCACGCGGTCGGTCGAAGACCAGGCCATCGTGCTCGATGCTATTCAAGGCGAGGACAAGCAGGATGCCGCCACTGTGGGAGTGTCCAGGCCCGCGGCGCCGCTGGTCGCGGCGGTAAAGGGCAGCACGCTCTCGGGAACGATCATCGCGGTGGTGGACAATTTCGACGGAGCGAATGAACAAGTGGACGAGGTCAAGCGCCGCGCGGTCGTCGCCATGCAACAGGCCGGCGCGCGCATCGTGCATATCCGCTTGCCCGCCTCGTACGAGTCGCTGCAACCCGCTTTGCTCGGCCCAATCGGTGCCGCGGAGTTCCGCCCGCAAATGAACGCCTATCTGTCCGGCCTGCCTGCCGACCAACCCCACGATCTGCGCGAGTTCATGGCTAGGCTGGGCGTTCTAACCGGCAACGGTACGCACACCATCAACCCCGGAAGATACAAAGGTCTAAAGATTGATGCCGAAACGTTGAAGACCGACTCGCCCGAGTACATCCGGCTGTTGAGCGTCGTGATACCGGAATTGCGCCGGGAATTGACTCAGTTGATGACACAGGGAAGATACGATGCGTTGTTCTACCCGACCGTCGCATGCACGGCCCCCCCCCTGCCAGGAATGACCGATCCGAGCTTCGTATGTAAGGCGTACGCCTACGCCGCGGCCAAAATATCGCCATCATCCGGGTTTCCCGAGATCAGCGTAAATGGGGGGTGGACGGCGGATGGTTTGCCGGTAGGCGTCTCGTTTCTGGGCCTCGCTGGCGACGATGCGAAGTTGCTTGGCCTGGCTGCCGCTTACGAGCGTCTGGGCAGCGGTCGATAGCTCGCTGTCCGGTGCCGTCGACACTTTGATCTAAGCCGCCATGTTTATAAGCTGTGGGCTCGGACTGTCCCTGGCGCTAATAGCGGGGCGGATGGGCAAAGGCTGGCTGTTGGGAAAGATATCGATTGTCTCAGCTCTGTCTGGCGTGCATGGCGTATCGCGGGCGGCCATCAGGGCGCGGACAGACGGAGGCGCTGTATCTAGCTCGGCATAGCACGAAGCCAGTCTGATTCTTGTTGCAGCGGGCCTGGTGACTATTGCTGTGCTCGTTCGCTTCGAAGAATCTCGAGCCGCGTCACAGATGCAGCCGGGCCTACCAGCCCTGCTTGGGCCGAGCCGGCGCCGGCAGGGCTGGTGGAATCGTCCGTTGCCAATGCGGAAGGCGCTTGCCGTAGAGCCGGTCGGGCACGGCCCTCGCGCCCAGCCGCCGCGATCCCTCGGTCACGGACTGCCCTAGCCTTGGCCGGGCAAAGCCGGCTCTAGCGCGAAGTGAGCCACTTGCACGGTCGCCTGGTCAAGAGATGGGCACCGCGCTTGGTAACGGCAGCTGGCGCGCTTAGCACGCGCTGTTCGATGATTTCGAAGCTCATTTCAACTTGAGTTTCTGTTCAATCAAGTCGGCGTGGGGATGAATGTGTCGACGCTTCATCTCATAGAAGCTTTTTTCAAGATAATTGAACCATTCGGGTGAGAATATCAATTTGAATGAACCAAATGCTCCAAGTTCAATGAACCAGAATTTTCTAAGGCATTGATTCATCTGGAGTGAGGTTTCCAACTTCAATGAATTTCGACAAGAAGCTTGCCATTCCTCGTTCTGGTGTTCCAAAGGGCAACCACCAGTCCTACAAGGCGGCTCTGGCGCCGCCAAGCTTCCTGCGCACGTAGCCCGAAAGGCACGCCGCGGACAGGCCTGGGATCAGAAGACCGAGCTGGCGGTGCAGCTCGCGTGCGCCATCGCCTACGCGGCGGTGACGATCAGATCGGCGTCCTGCAGTTGAGCCGTGGCGGCGCCGGTGGCGAACCGCGCGGCGGACGACAGAGACATGGGCTGCATATCGATATCCGGTTTCCGAGAATGCGGCGTTGTGCTGCGTGAATGCTGGCTTTGCGCGTTGTGACCGCGTGAAGTCATGACGACATTGCGCATCGGTATTTTGTCCGGTGCGCGGCCCGATCCTATCCTGCCCGCATGACAACTCACCATTGAGGTGCAGCATGGGCAGTCACAACAGTCGCACACAGGAAGCAGCGGTACGCCCCGCGCTTCTGGACATAAGGCCGCTTTCGGTCTTCACCGGCGCGGAAATATATGGGGTGGATCTGCGCGAGCCGCTCACGCCGGCGCTCGTGGCGGCCATCCGCGCCGCGCTCGACCGCTGGAAGGTCGTGTTCTTTCGCGACCAACATATCGATCACGCGCAGCACCTGGAGTTCGCGCGTCATTTCGGCCAGCCGACCAGCGCGCACCCGTACGATGCCAACCCACCGGAAGGGTATCCCCAGATCCGCACGATTTCATCGGCATCGACCAGCGGCCGTCGAGGCGAGCGCTGGCACACCGACGTGACCGGCGTGGTCAATCCGCCGTCCGCCTCCATCCTGCGCGCGGGTGACCAGGTGCCGCCTTATGGTGGTGACACGCTGTTCACGAACCTCGTCGCGGCCTACCGCCATCTGTCGCCCGCCCTCCAGGCGCTGGCCGATGGGCTGTGGGCACGCCATCAGTTCGGGGGCTACAACGGTGACTTCGACAACGAGACGGTGTACGCGCAACGCGTTCGTGCCGAGCCGCGCGTCGCGGATCATCCGGTGGTACGGGTGCTGCCCGAGACCGGCGAGCGCGCGCTGTTCGTGAACCCCGGCTTCACGCGCCGCATCCTGGGCCTGAGCGAAGTCGAGTCGCGGCACGTGCTGAATCTGTTCTTCGAGGCGATCACGCAGCCCGAGTACGTTGCCCGCTTTCGTTGGGCGCCGGGCAGCATCGCCTTCTGGGATAACCGCGCTACCGCGCACCAGGGCCCCGGCGATTTCGCCTATCTCGATCGCGAACGTGTGCTCTATCGCATCACGCTGGCAGGCGATGTGCCGGTCGGCGTGGACGGCCGCGAGTCGGTCGCTGTGGCGGGCGGGCGCTTTGCGGCGCACGACGACAGCGGCGCGCCTGCGGCCGACGGCCTTGCCAGGCAAGGCTTGAGTCAGGGCGCCGGCCTGGACGCGATCCAACCCGAATTGGTTTGAAGCAGGAGAAGTCTCATGAACCGCAAGACCTTTTTGAAGAGCGGCCTGGGCGCCGCGATCGCCGTTGCCGCCGGGCTCGCGCTTTGGTCCGGATCGGGCGCCGCGCCCGTGGCCACCGAGGAAGCCGCGCGCTATCCGAACCGCCCCGTCAAGATCATCGTGCCGGTGGCGGCGGGCGGCAGCGCGGACAAGCTGGCGCGCACGGTGGCGCAGCGCCTGGGCGAGAGATGGCAGCAGAGCGTCGTGGTCGAGAACCAGCCAGGCGCCAGCAGCGCGATCGGCAATGCCGCGGTTGCGCATGCCAAGCCAGACGGCTATACCTTGCTGCTCAGCGGCGACGCCCTGTCGCTCAATGCCCTGCAAGACACGCGGGCCTACGATCCCGAGCGCGATCTCGTGGGCGTCACCAAGGCCGTGACCAATCCCCAGCTGCTGGTGGTACGGCCCGGGCTGGGCGTGAAGACGTTCCAGGAGTTCGCGGAGCTAGTGCGCAAACGCCCCGGCGAGATCACGCTGGCGCTGCCGGGAGGCACGGGCAGCCTGCAGCATCTGGCTGTCGAACTGCTTAACGAGCGGATCGGCGCCAAGACCAACCAGATTCCGTATCCGGGCGGGGGGCCGGCGTCGCTCGATGTGTTGGGCGGACACGTCGACGCGATGCTGATCACACTGGCCGCCGCGACCGAGAACGTGCGAAGTGGAAAACTCGTGGCCCTGGCGGTCACGACGACATACCGGTCCAAGGCGCTACCCGACGTGCCGACCTTGCAGGAAGCCGGGTTGAAGGACTACGAGGTGGAGAGCTGGCAGGGCCTGTCCGCGCCGGCCGGCACGCCCAAGGCGGTGATCGACCGCATCAACCGCGACGTCGTGGCGGTGCTGCGCGAGCCGAAGACCGCAGCCTTGCTCGAGAACCTGGGCTTCACGCTGGCCGCGACGCCGCCGCAGGACGTCGACCGGACTGTGTCAGAGGATATCGCGACCTATCGGCGTGTGCTGTCCGGCACGGGCGTGGCTTTGAAATAAGGGCCGCGGCGTTCACGCCGCGGTACGCCCACAACAGCGCGCCGCGTTGGCCACGACGCCGCTTACGGCCTTGTTTGTACTGAAGACCGTGGGCCGCGTGGTCATCGCCCTCTCGAGGGCTCAGGCGCGTAGACGCTGAGGCGTGGTGTCGGACAGGATGCCAGTCCCGTCGCCGCCGGGTACCGATGCCAGCAGCTCGCGCGTGTAGGGGTGGCTTGGCGATTGCCACAGCGCGTCGGGCGTGCCGCGGTCGACGATGCGGCCGGCCTGCATCACCAGCACGCGGTCGCAGAAGTACCTGATCACCGACAGATCGTGCGAGATGAAGAGATAGCTCAACCCTAGCTCGGCCTTGAGGTCGGACAGCAGGTTGAGGATCTGTGCCTGGACCGAGACGTCCAGCGCGGAGACGGGCTCGTCCAGTACGAGCAGGCGTGGGCGGGCGATCAGCGCTCGCGCGATGCCGATGCGCTGGCGCTGTCCGCCAGAGAACTGATTGGGGTAGCGCCGCGCCGCGTCGGAGGGCAGTCCGACCTGGCGCAGTATCGCTTCGGTGCGCGCGGCACGCTCGTGCCGATCGCGCACGCCATGCGCTTGCTGCACCGCCCCGAGGATACTGCCGACGGTGTGCCGGGGGTTGAGCGATGCATACGGATCCTGGAACACCATCTGCACATGGCGGCGCCACGGTTTGAGCGCGCGGTCGCTCAGGGCCAATAGGTCGGTGCCATCGAATCGGACCGTGCCGGCATGCGCCGGCGTCAGGCGCAGCAGCGTGCGCGACAGCGTGGATTTGCCGCAGCCAGATTCGCCCACGAGCCCCAGCGTTTCGCCAGGCAGGATGTCGAAATCCACGCCGTTGACGGCCGTGACCGCGCCGCGCGGACCGGGATAGCGGGTCTGCAGGTCGCGCACCGCGAGCAGGGGCAGGGCATCGGCCGGGATGGTTCGCGAGATGCGCACGGGCTCGGGCCGCACGACCTCGAAATGACGTGCGATGCCTTGCGCATCCCGCTGCACGCGGATCTCAGGAAGGCGGTCGCCGCCGCGCGCGAGATCGGTGCGTGCAGACGCGCCCGCATGCAGGGACGCGGCCAGCAGGCCGCGGGTGTAGGGGTGCGCCGGCGCCGCGTAGAGGCGTTCGACAGGCGCGCGTTCCACGGCGATGCCGTCGTGCATCACGATGACCTGATCGGCGCGCTCGCGCACCACGCCCAGGTCGTGCGTGATCAGGAGCAGCGCCATGCCGAGTTCCTGTCGCAGGCTGTCGAGCAGGGATAGGACCTGCGCCTGCACCGTCACGTCGAGCGCAGTCGTGGGCTCGTCGGCCACGAGCAGCCGGGGGCCGCACGCGATTGCCATCGCGATCATGACGCGCTGGCGCTGTCCGCCCGACAACTGGTGCGGATAGTCGTGCACGCGCTGGGCCGCGTGCGGGATGCGCACGCGTTCCAGCAGCGCGATGACCCGTGCGTCGAGTTGCGCCTTGGGCACGTCCTCGTGGCACCGGATGGCCTCGGCAATCTGCTGCCCGATGGTGTGTACGGGGTTCAGCGAGGTCATGGGCTCCTGGAAGATCATGGCGATCTCGCGCCCGCGCAATCGCCGGAACGCGGGCTCCGGCAGGGCCGTGAGCTCCTCGCCGTCGAGGCGCACCGACCCCGCCACTGAGGCGCCCGGCGCGAGCAGTCGCATCAGCGCGAGCGCCGTGGTGGATTTGCCGCAGCCGGACTCGCCGACCAGCGCCAGGGTCTGTCCGGCGGCGAGATCGAAATCCAGGCCGCGCACGGCGTGGTGGACGCCGCCCGGTACGGAAAATCGCACGTTCAGGTCGCGCACGGAAAGCAGGGGCGTGGACGACGCCAGGGGGGAGGAAAGCGTGGACATGCGGGCATAACTCCGATCAGCGCGCCAGCCGGGGATTGAAGGCGTCGTTCGCCGCGTCGCCCAGCAGATTGAGCGCGAGCACGGTTGCGACGATGGATAGCCCCGGCAGCGCTGCGAGGTACCAAGCGGTGCGCAGCATCTCGCGCGCATCGCCGATCATGCTGCCCCATGAGACCACGTTGGGATCGCCCAGGCTCATGAACGACAGCGCCGACTCCATAAGGATGGCGTTGGCCACCAGCACAGAGGTGGTCACGATGATTGGGGGCAGCGCATTGGGCAGGATTTCTGCCAGGACGATGCGCAGATGCCCATAGCCATGGGCCCGCGCCGCCTGCACGAACTCGGCATGGACCAGGGAACGGAACTCTGCGCGCACGAGGCGCGCGACGACGGGCCATGACGAGACACCGATCGCCAGCGCGATCACGCCCACGGAGGGCTGGGCAATGGCCACGATCACGATCACGAGCAGGAATGATGGAATGGTCTGGAACAGTTCCGTGAGCCGCACAAGCACGCGATCTGCCCAGCCACCGAAATAGCCGGCCGCGGCGCCGACGCTGACGCCGATCGTCAGCGACAGGGCGGCCGCGGCCAGGCCCACTAGCAGCGAGACGCGCGCCCCATGGGCCAGACCGGCCGCCACGTCACGTCCCATCGTGTCCGTGCCGAGCGGGAACTCGGGGTCTTGACTGGGCCACAACAGCGGCGTGCCCACCATGTCCAGCGGGTCGTGGGGAAAGAGCCAGGGCGCGCCCAGCGCCGCTGCCGCGATCACGGCGAGAAGCACGAGGCCGGCCAGCGCGGCAGGGTTGGCAAGAAATCGGCCGAGCGTGCTGGCACGCCAGGCGGCGGGATGGGGCAGGGAGGACGTCGTCATGCGGGGGCGAGGTGGGGCAAGGATCGGAGAATCGGCGAAGGGCGGAGCGCGCGGCTCAACGCGCCCGCACGCGGGGGTCGAGCGCGGCCTGGGCCAGGTCGACGACGATGTTCGCCACGATCACCAGCAGCGACGACAGGATCAGGATGCCCATCAGCACCACGTAATCGCGCGCCATCACCGACTCGTAGGCGAGCCGGCCGAGGCCGGGCCAACTGAACACGGTCTCCACCACGACCGCGCCGCCGAGCAGGGTGCCGAAGTTCAGGCCCGCGACGGTGAGTACGGGCATGAGCGCATTGCGCAACACATGGCGCAGCGTGACTCGCAGCGGCGCGGCGCCTTTCGCGCGGGCGGTGCGCACGAAGTCCTGGCGGCTCACTTCGAGCATGGCGGCGCGGGTGAGGCGCGAAAAGATGGCGACGTAGAAGCCGGCAAGCGCCAGCGTCGGCAGGACCAGGTGGCGCGCCACGTCCAGCACGTGCGCGATTCCGGTCTCATCGGTGCCCAGGGTGCTGACGCCGCCGGGCGGCAGCCAGCCCAGATGCACCGACAGCAGGATGATGGCCATGAGGCCGAGCCAGAACCCGGGTGTCGAGTACAGCAGCAGCGCGGCGAGCGACAGTACCCGATCCGGCCAACGACCCACGAACGAGGCCATCACCGTGCCGAGCATGACGCCGGCGATCAGCGCGGCGGCCAGTGCCGTGCTCATGAGCAACGCCGTGTTGCCGATGCGGCTCGCGATCAGGTCCACGACGGGGGTGTTGTAGCGAGGCGAGAGGCCGAGATCGAGCCGCACGAGGTGCTGCAGATAGTTGCCGAGCTGTTGCAGCACGGGCAGGTCCAGCCCGAAGTGCCGGCGTGTGGCGGCCATGCTGTCGGCCGTGGCCGAGCCGGACTCCGCCGCGATGACGTCCGCCGCGTCCCCGGGCACGGCCTGCATCAGGAAGAAGCTCAGGAGGATCACCCCGGCCACCGTGGGAAGCGCATGCAGCAGGGCGCGCGCGGCGGTGCGCCCCAGGGCGGGCAGGCGCGAGAAGCGGGAAGGGGAAGCGGTCGATGACATGGCGGTCGTGAAGCGAGGATGGGCCGATCGTAGCGGCGGCCCGCGTTCACCGGCTACGAAGCAAAGCGCATATGCAAAGTCGGAATCGCAACAGGGGCGAGCGGCGGCGGGTTGGGTGGCCCAGTCTCATATCCATAGTTGAAAGGCTTCTTTGCCAGCAGGCATGGCGACACGCACGATGACTGCACTTTCCGGCTGGCGAAACGCCGCCTTTCTCTACTCATCAAGGTGATGGTCCTATGGCACGACAAGAACTCCAACGCCGCGTCTCGCGCCATGCGCGCCGCTTTGCCCTGCGTGCGGGCGCCGCTCTCGGCCTGCTCGTCTGCATGGGGCTTGCCCACGCCGACGCGACGCAGGACAAGATCCGTGAACGCGGCAAGGTGACGATCGGTGTCCTGGCCAACGGGGGCGTGTTCGGCTCGCTCGATCCCGCCACGCAGCAACTGGTGGGATGGAACCCCGAACTGGCGCGCAAGCTGGGCGAAGACCTCGGCGTGCCAGTGGAACTGGTGCAGGTGCAGACGCCGACCCGTGTGCAGTTCCTGATCTCTGGCAAAGTCGATCTCCTGATCGCGTCGATGGAGCTCAATCCCGAGCGCGCAGATATCCTCGGGTACGCGCCCACGCCGTTCTATCGCGTGGGCGGCGCGGCTGCGACGCGCAAGAACAGCGGCGTGGCGCGGTGGGAAGACCTGCGCGGCAAGCCCGTATGCGTGTCGCAGGGATCGAGCTACGCCAAGCCGCTGGCCGCCGAATACGGCGCCGACGTGAAGGGCTACAAGACTTCCTCGGATTCGCTGCTGGCGCTCAAAGGTGGCCTGTGCGTGGCGGCGGTGCACGACTCCACGCTCATCCATCCGCTACTGAAGAACAACCCTGAGTGGACCGACTTCCATGCGCCCATCGCGACGGATGTGTTGCCGGCGAACTCGGTGGTCTGGACCCGCAAGGGCGAGGCGGACACCATCGCCGCCGTCGACAAGGTGATCCAGGGCTGGCATCGCAGCGGCTGGCTCATCCAGACCGAACAGCGCCTGGGCATCACGCCGCCGCAGCCCTTGCTGCAAGAGCTGCACGACAAGGCCGTCAAGGGGAGCTGAGCATGGGGCTGCGTTCTATCCCCTCGAACCGTATGGTGGCCGTGGTGGCCGCCGCGGCAGCCGCACTCTGCATGGCGGCGCCCGCGCACGCCGATGCCACTCTGGAAAAAGTGCGCCAGCGCGGCAAGCTCGTCGTGGGCGTGGACGGGGCGAGCCCCCCTTTCGGCGTGCTGGATCCGGCCACCGGCAAGGTGGGCGGTTTTCAGGCCGAACTCGGCGCGGACATCGCGCGGCGGCTCGGCGTGACGCTGGAGACGGTGCCCGTCACCGCCTCGACACGGGTGCAGTTCCTGCAGGCGGGCAAGGTCGACCTGCTGATCGCCAACATTCAGTGGACGCAGGAGCGCAGCGAGATCCTGAGCTATGCGCCCACACCCTACAACCTCGTGGGCGGCGCGGCCATGGTCTCGAAGAAGAGCGGAATCAAGCGCTGGGAA
>Ga0182736_1002952_pt1 | contig 12006 bp, 12 predicted proteins | sample eDN5th30CKraftBY_FD_128882 | JGI IMG/M metagenome (GOLD analysis project Ga0182736, IMG submission 128882) | Enriched backyard soil microbial communities from Emeryville, California, USA - eDNA 5th pass 30_C Kraft BY (version 2) (version 2) | ecosystem: Environmental > Terrestrial > Soil >...
GCCGGGGGGCGGGCGGGGCGCATTCGGAGCCGCCGGTGGGGACAGGGTGGACGGGGAAGCAAGGGCGCAGCTGTTTGAGGGCGGCCTTGGGAACAGTCCGGGGGACTGTTCCCGCCCGAGTTCGGCGCCCGCCCCGTCCACCCTGTCCCCACCGGGAAGTCCCGCGCAGCGGGACCGGCTTCGCTGCGCCCCGCCCGCCCCCCGGCCCCGGCACCCCGGACAAGACCGGGTCAAGAACATGAAGGTCGATTCAGCCTACGGAAGCCCCCCAAGCGGCCTTCGGCCGCTCCCCCTGGGGGGGCGCCCGTCAGGGCGTGGGGGGGCTTTATTTGCCTCTACTCCACCAGCTTGTGCTTCAGGGCGTAGTGGGTCAGCTCGGCGTTGTTCTTGAGCTTCATCTTCTCGAGCAGGCGGGCGCGGTAGACCGATACGGTCTTGGGCGACAGGGAGATTTCCTCGGCGATCTGGGTCAGGGTGCGGCCCGAGGCGATCATCACCATGGTCTGGTATTCGCGGTCGGACAGCAGTTCGTGCGGCGGGCGTTCGTCGCCCTGGCTCAGGTGGCTGGCCAGTTGTTCGGCCAGCTCGGGCGTGATGTATTTCTTGCCGCGAGCGACGGTCCGGATGGCCGCGATCACGGTCTCGGGAGGGGAGTTCTTGTGCAGGTAGCCGGCGGCGCCGGCCTTGACGCTGCGTACCGCGTACTGGTCCTCGGGATACATGCTGAGCATGAGCACCGCGATCCGGGGCCAGCGTTCGCGCACCTGCTTGAGTCCTTCGAGCCCGTTCTTGCCGGGCATGGAAATGTCCATCAGCACGACGTCGGCGTCGGTCTTGCGCAGCACGTCGAGCAGGTCGCCGCAATCGGCCGCTTCTCCGACCACCGAGATGCCTTCTTCGGCCTGCGCGATCTGCCGCAGGCCGGAGCGCACGATGGCGTGATCGTCGGCGAGTACCAGGCGGATCATTCCAGACCCTCCGGGTCTTGGTGCGGGGTCTTGCCTCCCGGCAGCGACATGGGGGGATCCTGGGGGTTCAACGGAATTGAAATCATGAGTGTGGTTCCTCGGAAAGGCGGCGTACCGGTCTGGGGCGAGCCGCCTATGTCCATCCAGCCGCCCAGGCCGTGGACGCGTTCCATCATGCCGCGCAGGCCGAACGAGGTGCGCTTGCGCAGCGAGTCGGACGACAGGCCGATGCCATTGTCGCGGACCTCGAGGCTGAGCGTGCTGTCGTCGGCGAAGAGGTCGACATCGACGCGCGTGGCGTGCGCGTGCTTGAACACGTTGGTAAGGGCTTCCTGGAAGATGCGGAAGATGGCGATGGATTGTTCCAGTTCCAGAGCCAGGTCGTCCTGGTTGGTGTGGACGTTGACGGTGATGCCTGTGTGCTGGGCGAAATCCCGCGCCTGCCATTCGATCGCGGCGACGATGCCGAAGTCGAGTACCGGCGGCCGCATGGCACGGGCGATGCGGGAAATGGCTTCGCCCAGCGAGGCTACCATTTGTTCGGCTTCGTCCAGCAGTTGGGCGGTTTCTTTTTCGCGGGAGCGGCGGCGGGCCAGGGCGAGGTCGGCACGTATGCGCGTGACCAGGGCGCCCAGGTCGTCGTGGATCTCGCGCGCGAGTTCGGCCCGTTCGTTTTCCCGCACCCGCTCGGTGTGGCGGGAGAGTTCGCGCAACTGGCTTTCGGAGCGGCTGAGTTCCGCCTGGGCGTGGGCCAGGTGCGTGACGTCGGACAGCGCGACCACGCAGCCCGAGGGCGGCGAGCCGCTGAGGGGGCTGGCCGATACCAGCAGTTCGCGTTTTTCCCCCTGGGAGTCCATGCTGAATGGCAGGCCCCGCACCGCGGTGCCGTCCAGGGCCGGGGCGACCAGGGCCAGCAGTTTCCAGGTGTCGGGCTGCGAGGGCAGGGCGAATGGCCGTGACAGGGTGTCGGCCGCGCCCAGTCCGGTCAGGTCTTCACAGGCCGGACTCCACATGGTGACCGTGCATTCGCGCGAAATGGCGAACAAGGCGACCGGCGTGGCCGAGAAAACCGCGTTCAACTGGTCGTGGGCGGAGGCCAGCGCCGTTTCGGCCCGCTGCCGCTGGTCGCGGGTCTGCACTTCGCGCAGGCCGCGTTCCAGGGCCGGGGGGAGCCGGCGCAGGTTGTTCTTCATCACGTAGTCGTCGGCGCCGGCACGCATGGCCTCGACCGCGGTTTCCTCGCCGATGGCGCCGGAAACGATCAGGAAAGGGCCGCGGAATCCGGCTTCCTTGGCGACCTTTAACGCGCGCAGGCCGCTGAAGGTGGGCAGGGAATGATCGCTGATGATGGCGTCCCATGCCCGTTCGGCCAGCGCCTGGCGCATGGTCGTTTCGGTGTCCACGCACTGGGCGGCGACGTTCAGTCCCGCGTCGACCAGCACGGCACGCATCAGCGTGAAGTCGGCCAGCGAGTCCTCGATGAAGAGAATGGCGAGTTGGGCCGCCTCGCGGGGGTCGCCGGCCAGGCCGGCGGAAGCTTGGCCTGGTACCGACATCATGAAGCGAGGCAGCCCGCCCGATACGGGGCTGGCGTTCTGCACGGAGACGGGGCCGCGGTTGAACATTGCTTAATGAATCAGTGACTGTTGCCGATAATCCCATCAATGATAGCGTGGGGGCTTTTCCTTTAGGGCCAAGCGTGACATCCAGAACCAGCTTCCTGGGCATGGCCGGGGCCATGCCGGGGACCCCGGACCCGCTCGTCGGGACCGAATTCGCCTTCAGCGGCCAGGATTTCGACCGGATACGGACCTTGCTGCGGCAGCACACCGGCATTTCGCTGTCGGACGCCAAGCGCAGCATGGTCTACAGCCGGCTGGCCAGGCGGCTGCGCGCGACCGGGAGGCCGTCCTTCAGCGCCTACCTGGAGGGGTTGCGCGCCGGCGCGCCCGAATGGGAGTACTTCGTCAACGCGCTGACGACCAATCTCACGTATTTCTATCGCGAAAGCCATCATTTCCAGATACTGGCCGCCTATCTGAAGCGACTGGCCGCCGAGCGGCCGGGGCAGACCCTGCAGCTATGGTGCGCGGCCGCCTCCACGGGCGAAGAGGCCTGGACCCTGGCCATCACGGCCGCCGAGGTCTTCGGTAGCCTGGCGCCACCGGTACGCATCCTGGCGACGGACCTGGACACCCATGTGCTCGCCAGCGCCAGGCAGGCCGTGTACCGGCGCGACCAATTGGCCAAGGTGCCTGAACAACAGGTGCGCCGGTATTTCACCGGAGAGGCCGGAGGCCTGTATGGCGTGCGGCCCGAGCTGCGCGCACTGGTGAATTTCCGCCAGCTGAACCTGCTGGATCCCATGTGGCCGGTGCGCGGGCCGCTCGATACGGTGTTCTGCCGCAATGTCCTGATCTATTTCGACCGGCCCACTCAACTGCGGGTGGTCGAGCGCATGGCCGGGCTGATGCCGCCCGGGGCCTTGCTGTTCGTCGGCCATTCCGAGAGTTTTTCCCAGGGGCAGCAGCGCTTCGTGCTCCAGGGGCGCACCGTCTACGTCAGGCATCCGGGCTGAGCGCATCCATGACCGACGAACAATCCCGGCTCGCCGTTGGCAGGGTGTCTCCGCCATCCCGCTACGACCGCAGGCTGCTGATCGCCATCGGCGCGTCCACGGGCGGGACCGAGGCGCTGCGCGAATTGCTGGAAGCGCTGCCCGCCGACCTGCCTCCCATCGTCATCACGCAGCACATGCCGCCCGGCTTCACGCGCAGCTTCGCCGAGCGCCTGGACAAGCATACGCCGTTGCATGTGAAGGAAGCGGAACACAACGAACGCCTGTATCCAGGACACGTCTACGTGGCTCCCGGCCATGCCCATCTGTCGGTACGGCCGCTGCCGCTGCTGGGCTACCACGCGCAGTTGTCCGAGGGGGAACCGGTCAACCGCCATCGCCCCTCGGTCGAGGTTCTGTTCCTGTCGGCCGCCCGCGCGGCGGGGGCGGGCGTCGTGGCCATCATGTTGACCGGCATGGGCAAGGACGGCGCGCGGGCCATGTTGACGCTGCGCGAGGCGGGTGCCTACAACCTTGTCCAGGACGAGGCGTCGAGCGTGGTGTTCGGCATGCCCCGCGAAGCCATCGCCCTGGGCGCCGCCCACGAGATCGTTCCGCTCGCGCAGATGGCCCAGCGCCTCGTCATCGCCGTCGAAGCCAAGAACAAGGCAATCAACGTTCCCTGAAAAACAGAACGGCCCCATGGAAGAGGCCGTTCCAGCCGTTGCCAGCGCGCCGCGGATCTGGCTTGGCCGGTCCCCCCCGCATCGCCCCCTGGGGGGCGCGCGTCAGCGCGTGGGGGGGGATCTCAGTTCCAGGACATCCTGCATGTCGTACAGTCCGGCCGGCTTGTCGGCCAGATAGCGGGCGGCGCGCAGGCTGCCCTCGGCGTAGTTGACGCGGCTGCTCGACCGGTGAGTGACCTCGATGCGCTCGCCCGGGCCGCAGAAGAAGACCGTGTGGTCGCCCACCACGTCGCCGCCGCGGGCCGAAGAAAAGCCGATGGTGCCGTGCTTGCGCGCGCCGGTGTCGCCGTGGCGGGCCCATTCGGCCACCTCGGACAGCGGCTTGCCCCAGGCCTGCGCCACGGTCTCGCCCATCTTCAGCGCGGTGCCCGAGGGCGCGTCCACCTTGTGCTTGTGGTGGACCTCGAACACTTCGACGTCGTAGTCATCCTTCAGGATGCGGGCGGCGATGTCCAGCAGCTTGAGGGTGACGTTCACCCCCACGCTCATGTTGGGGGCGAAGACCACGCCCACCTTGTCGGCGGCGGCGGCGATGGCGGCCTTGCCGGCCTCGTCGAAGCCGGTGGTGCCGATCACCAGTTTGACGCCATGGCGCCGGCAGGCCTCCAGGTGGGCGAGCGTGGCCTCGGGGCGGGTGAAGTCGATCAGGCAGTCGGCCTGCGCGAGGGCGTCGAGATCGTCGGTGATCATGACCTTGCTGTGCTTGCCCAGGAACTCGGCGGCATCATGGCCGATGGCGGGGCTGCCGGCGCGGTCCAGCGCGACGGCGAGTTCCAGGTCGGGGGCGGCGAGCACGGCTTCGATCAGCATGTGGCCCATGCGGCCGGTCGCCCCGGTAATGGCGATACGCATCGAGGTCATTCCTTGGTAGTCGTGGCAGGTTGAGCGGGGACCGCATCGCCGGAGGGCGAGGCGGCGGGAGGGGGGGGCGGCGCGACGGGCGTGGCGACGGCCGGCGCGGCACCGGGGTCCAGGCTGGGGGAGGCGACATTGCCGTCGACCGTCAGCGGAGCGTTGCTCGGGGTGGCTGCCTGAGGCGTCGCGGTGCCCAGGGCCTTGCGCGTGTCCTTCTGCTGGAACGGCTGGCGGGCGGGCTGTTCATCGCCGGCCCAGCGTTCGAGCCGGTCGTTGGCGAAATAGACGGTGAAGCGCCGTTCCTCGGTCTGGCCGTTGCCGGGCGTGAACAGGTACGGATAGTCCCAGCGGTCCGAATGGAAAATGCTGGTCAGCGTGGGGCTGCCCAGGGCGAAGCGCACCTGCTCGCGGGTCATGCCGGGGCGCAGCAATTCCACTTGTTCCTGGGTCAGCCAGTTGCCCTGCTGGATGTCGGCCCGGTAGGGCTTGACGAAGTTCGGGACGTAGTTGTTGACCGAGCTGCATGCCGCCAGGCCCAGCAACGCGGCCGGGGCAAGCCGCCGCAGGGTGCCGGCTTGGCCGTGGATGAAGGAAATCAGAGCGTTTGGCACAGATCCGCACTCGTCTTGATTGGGGAAACCGTTATCATAAAGCCCTCGGGGAATGCCTGGGCTTTTCCGGAGCTTTCCCGGTGCTTCCGGGTGGCTGCCGCGGGGCGGGCAACAGGGCGCATCGTGCGCCGGACTGGGCCGTCCTGCCGCCTTCCATGCCGACGCGCCGCGCCTTGCAGGCGCCGCGCGCCAGATGGCTGACCGGGCCTCAAGGCCCGGCACCACGCCGGTTCCCGCCATTCAGCAGGAACCGACACACGAAACCGCTTTCGAAAGGACCATCATGACAGATCAAAGCGAACTCAAAAGTATAGGCCTGAAAGCGACCTTTCCCCGGCTGAAGATCCTTGATGTCTTTCGCAAGGCCGAGGTGCGCCACATGAGCGCCGAGGACGTCTACCGGGCCCTGATCGGCGAAAGTGTCGAGATCGGGCTGGCCACGGTCTATCGCGTGCTGACGCAGTTCGAGCAGGCCGGGCTGCTGGTCCGCAGCCAGTTCGACAGCGGCAAGGCCGTGTTCGAACTGAACGAAGGCGATCACCATGACCACCTGGTCTGCACGAATTGCGGCAGGGTCGAGGAGTTTTTCGATGCGGAAATCGAGAAACGCCAGCAGAAAATCGCCAAGGACCACAACTTCGTGCTGACCGGCCACGCGCTGTCGCTCTACGGTATTTGCCAGAACTGCGCCAAGAGCCGCTAAAAGGAAGGCTAGGGGCGGGCGGCAGCCCGCCTCAGTTGTTCCCTATCATTTCCCGCGCATGTTTGCGCGTCGTGGCGGTGATTTCTATGCCGCCCAGCATCCGGGCGATTTCGTCCACCCGTCCCCCCCTGTCCAACTGGTTGACCGTGGAGATCGCCGCGCCTTTCTCCTGGCGCTTGTCGACCCGCAGATGCGTATTGCCGCAAGCCGCGACCTGGGGCAGGTGGGTGACGCACAATACTTGATGCAAACTCCCTAGTTCGCGCAGCAACCGGCCGACGACCTCGGCCACCGCGCCGCCTATGCCCGTGTCGACCTCGTCGAAGATCAGGGTCGGGACCCGCGCGGCGCGGCTGGCGATGACCGACAGGGCCAGCGAGATTCGCGCCAGCTCACCCCCGGAGGCCACCTTGGCCAGCGGGCGGGGCGTGGTGCCGGCATGGCCGGCGACCCGGAACTCGATGGCTTCGGACCCGTGGATGCCGGGCTCGGCCGGCTCGACGGCGACTTCGAAGCGCCCTCCGCCCATGGCCAGCGTCTGCATGGCCTGGGTCACCGCCTTGGACAGCGAACCCGCCGCCTTCCTGCGGGCCCGGCCGAGTTTGCCGGCGGCGGTGTCGTAGGCGGTCCTGGCGGCCGCGGCCTTGGCGCGCAGGGCCTGGACGTCCTCGGCCTCCTTCAGGGTTTCGAGCTGGGCCAGCAGCGTGGCGTGCCGTTCGGCCAGTTCCTCGGGCTGCAGGCGGAATTTGCGCGCGGTGTCGAACACGGCCTGCAGGCGTGCCTCGACCTCGCCGAGGCGCTGCGGGTCGAGTTCCAGGCGCCCCAGGTAGCTGTTCAGGTCGGAGACGGCCTCCTGCAGCGCGATGCGGGCCGACTCCAGCGCCTCGGACACCGGTGCCAGCGCGGCGTCGTGCGTCGCCAACTGGCCGATGCGCTGGGCGGCGGCGGCCAGGCGGGCATGGGCGGCGTCATCGTCTTCTTCCAGGGCGGCGATGGTCTGGCTGGCGCCGTCGATGAGCGACTGGGCGTGGGCCAGCCTGCCGTGCTCGGCCTGGAGGTGGTCCCACTCACCCTCCTTGAGCGAGAGCCGATCGAGTTCGTCGGCCTGCCACTGCAGGCGTTCGCGCTCCTGTTGCAGCGAGGCGGCGTCGCGCTCCACCGCTTCGAGCCTGCGCGCCAGTTCGCGCCAGGCCTTCCACGCCTGGGCGACCTCGCGCCGCACAGGGCCGTGGTCTCCGTGGTCATCCAGCATGTCGCGCTGGGAATCGACCTTGAGCAGGCTCTGGTGCGCGTGCTGGCCATGGATGTCGACCAGGTGCTCGCCCAGTTCGCGCAACTGGGTCAGGGTGGCGGGTACGCCGTTGATGTAGCCGCGGCTGCGTCCCTGGGCATCGATGATGCGCCGCAGCACCAGGCTGTCGGTATCCAGTTCGCGCTCGGCCAGCCAGTCCAGCAGGGCCGGGGGGACGTCGAACACCGCGCTGACCTCGGCCCGGCCGGCACCTTCGCGCAGGACCGAGGCATCGGCGCGTTCGCCCAGGGCCAGGGCCAGGGCATCGATCAGGATGGACTTGCCGGCACCCGTTTCGCCGGAGAAGACAGTGAAGCCCGGGCCGAATTCGACCTCGGTCTGGTCGACGATCACGAAGTCGTTGATGTGCAGGGCGCGCAGCATACGAATGGAGCCGGTGGAAGGAGCGGAGAGGGGCTAGTCGATCGCGGTGCCGGAAATCTGGTTCCAGTGCAGTTTGCGCCGCAGCGTGGAAAAGTAACTGTATCCGGCCGGGTGAAGGAAGCGGATGGTATGGTCGGCGCGTTTTACCCGGACGCGGTCGCCTTCCTGCAGCGACGACCAGCTCTGCATGTCGAAATGCACGCTGGCGCTTTCGTCGCGGCCGCCGGGAGAGCGGGTGAGGGTGATGTCTATCGTGCAGTCGTCCGGGATCGCGATCGGCCGGTTGGACAGCGCCTGCGGCGCCACCGGCACCAGCACCAGCCCGCGCAGCGACGGGTGCAGGATGGGGCCGTTGGCCGACAGGGCATAGGCCGTCGATCCCGTGGGCGTGGCGATGATCAGGCCATCGGCGCGCTGCTTGGACATGTACAGGCCATCGACCTGCACCGTGACTTCCAGCATGCCGCCCAGGCCGGCCCGGCTCAGCACCACGTCGTTCAGGGCTAGCGCGGACACCAGCGTGGCCTCGCCCCGGATGACGCTGCAGGCCAGCAGGGTGCGGGTTTCCGATTCGAACTGGCCGTCGAGGATGCCGGCGATGGCGGTGCCGGCGTCCTCGATGGGAACGTCGGTGATGAAGCCCAGCCGGCCGTGGTTGATACCCACAACGGGCACATCCCAGGGGGCCAGTTGCCGCGCCACCCCCAGCATGGTGCCGTCGCCGCCCATGACGATGGCGAGCGACGCGCGCTGCCCGATTTCCTCGACGGTGGCCGCGGGATAGTCGAGGACGCCGATGTTGGTGGCGGTGTCTTTCTCGAACACGACCTCGCGCCCGGCATCGCGCAGCATCTGCGCGACCGCGCGCAACGGCGCGGCGATGCCGGTATCGTGGTATTTGCCGACGAGGGCGACGATGGGAAAATGCATGGAGGCATTATATGAGGGGAGTCCCCCCAACGGGGCTCCATGTGGCCCTTTTTGTCCACCCCCTGAACCCGGCAGTCGCCAGGCCCTCGCGGAACCGGCTCCGCCGGTCCGCAAGCAGAGCCCGCAAGCAGAGCCCGGCGCCGAGGCCGGCCCCGGCTCCTTCGCGGGCCGCCGCGCAGCGGCCCGGGGGCTCACCATGCCGGACGCGCGAAGCGCGTGGGAGAAGGGCTCATCCAGGGGTACAATCTCCCCATGGACGATCGCGCACGTACACTGTTGAAAGCTCTCATCGAGCGTTACATCACCGACGGGCAGCCGGTCGGTTCGCGTACGCTTTCCAAAGTCTTCGACCTGTCGCCGGCCACGATCCGCAATGTCATGGCCGATCTCGAAGACCACGGCCTGATCCATAGTCCCCATACGTCCGCCGGCCGCGTCCCCACGCCCCGGGGCTACCGGATGTTCGTCGACTCGCTGCTGACGGTGCAGCCGTACGAGGTCTCCGAGGCGACCCACATCCAGACCCTGCTGCCTTCGGCCGAGCCCCAGCGCGTCATCGCGGCCGCGGCCTCGCTGCTGTCCAAGCTGACCCAGTTCGCCGGCGTGGTCATGGCGCCCAAGCGCAGCCAGATGTTCCGGCAGATCGAATTCATCCGCCTGTCCGACACGCGGGTGCTGCTGATCATCGTGACGCCCGAAGGCGATGTGCAGAACCGCATGCTGCGGGTCCAGCGGGACTATTCCTCCGCCGAACTGGCCGAGGCGGCCAATTTCTTCAACCAGCATTTCAGCGGCAGGTCGTTCGAGGACGTCCGGCTGATCCTCCAGCGCGAACTGAGCCAGTTGCGCGAGGACATCTCCAGGCTGATGGAGCTGGCGGTGGACGCCAGCACCGAGGCCGCCACCGAGGACGACAGCGTCGTCATCTCGGGAGAATTGAACCTGCTGGGTGTTTCCGACATCACGGCTGACATGGACAAGTTGCGCCGGATGTTCGAACTGTTCGAGAAAAAGACCGATCTGATGCAACTGCTCGACGTGTCCAGCCGTGCGCATGGCGTCCAGATCTACATCGGCGGCGACTCGCAGCTCGTGCCGGTGGAAGAAGTCAGCGTCATCACGGCGCCCTACGGGGTGGACGGCAAGGTCGTCGGGACCCTGGGCGTGATCGGTCCGACCCGGATGGCGTACGAGCGGGTGATTCCCATCGTCGACATCACCGCGCGCCTGTTGTCGAACGCCTTGAGCCATCATTGAGCCGGCGCCCGCCGGCAGGGGCTCAGGGCAGCCCTGCCCGCGCCCGCTCCTCCCGCCATTCCCGAGCCTAGAAAACGCTACGCATGCGCTTCCTTCCCGAGCCGCCGCCGTCCCCCCATCATCCCACCCGCACCGGCCTGCTGCTGGTCAACCTGGGAACACCCGACGCGCCTACCGCCTCCGCCGTCCGCCGCTACCTGGCCGAGTTCCTGTCCGACCCCCGCGTGGTCGAGATTCCCCGCGTGGTGTGGCTGCCCATCCTGTACGGCCTCGTCCTGACGCTGCGGCCGCGCGACGCGGCGGCGCGCTATGCCTCGGTATGGACGCCCGAGGGGTCGCCGCTGCTGGCATGGAGCCGCCGCCAGGCCGAGGGATTGGCGCGCGAGCTGTCCAGCCGGGGCCTGGGCGTGGAGGTGGCGCTGGCCATGCGCTATGGCAACCCCTCGCTGGACGGAGCCATCGCCGCGCTGCGCGAAACGGGATGCGAGCGCATCCTGGTCCTGCCGCTCTATCCGCAGTACGCCGCCAGCACGACCGCCGCGGTGTCCGATGCCGTGAGCGCCTGCCTGGCCCGGCTGCGCAATGTGCCCGAGATCCGCTACGTCCGGGATTTCCACGCCGACCCGGGCTATATCGAGGCGATGGCGGTCCGCATCCTTGAGTTCTGGCGCCGCAACGGCCGGGGCCAGAAGCTGGTCCTGAGTTTCCACGGCCTGCCCAAGCGTTCCATCGCCCAGGGGGATCCGTATCACGAGCAATGCCTGGAGACCGGCAGGCTGCTGGCCGATCGCCTGGGCTTGTACGCCGAGCAGGTCGAGGTGACCTTCCAGAGCCGCTTCGGCGCGGCCGAATGGCTCCAGCCGTATACTGAACCCAGGTTGAAGGAGCTGGCGAAAAGCGGCGTGTCCGATGTGGATGTGTTCTGCCCCGGTTTCGTCGCCGATTGCATCGAGACCCTGGAAGAGATCGCGGTGCAGGGGAAGGAGGCATTCTTGCTGGCGGGGGGCCGGCAGTTGCGCTACATCGATGCGTTGAACGATTCCGCCGCCTGGATGGACGCCCTGGCCGACCTGGCCGAGCGCCACATGCAGGGGTGGATCACCCGCCCGGCGGGCCGCCAGCCGGCCGCCGCGGCGCACGAAGCAGTCTTGCTGCAACGCAAAAACGACAAGGCGCCGGCCACGGACCAGTAACGGGATGGAAGAACTACGTATCGATAAGTGGCTCTGGGCGGCGCGGTTCTACAAGACCCGAACGCTGGCCCAGGATGCGGTCGAGGCAGGGCAGGTGAAAGTGGCCGGCGAACGGGTCAAGCCCTCGCGCGCGGTGCGCCCCGGCGATATCCTGCAGATCCGCGCGGGAGAGCAGGATTGGGAGATCCTGGTCCGCGCCCTGTCCACCCAGCGCGGCCCCGCCGTCTTCGCGCGCACCCTGTACGACGAAACCCCGCAAGGCCTCAAACGCCGCCTGGAAGCCATCGAACTGCGCCGCCAGAACACCGACCCCGCCGCGAACCTGAAAGGCCGCCCCACCAAGCAAGACCGCCGCAACATCGAGAAGTGGCTCCCCTGAGGGGAAGCCCCCCCCTACGCGCTGACGCGCGCCCCCCAGGGGGCGAAACCGGCGGACTGGCAAAGCCAGATCCGCGGTTTCCTGGGTCTAGTACGGTTTTCTTGGATAGAAATACTGTTGCTACCGCTGGCA
>Ga0182736_1002953_pt1 | contig 12005 bp, 8 predicted proteins | sample eDN5th30CKraftBY_FD_128882 | JGI IMG/M metagenome (GOLD analysis project Ga0182736, IMG submission 128882) | Enriched backyard soil microbial communities from Emeryville, California, USA - eDNA 5th pass 30_C Kraft BY (version 2) (version 2) | ecosystem: Environmental > Terrestrial > Soil >...
TCCCGAAATGGCGTACCAGTCCGAGTGAAGGATGTGGCGCAGGTTATCGAGGGCAAAGACCTTCGGACCGGCGCTGCGACGTTGAGCGGTCATGAAACCGTTCTTGGTACAGCTCTGCTGCTGATAGGGGAAAACAGTCGCGCAGTCGCGCAGCGCGTGGCGGCAAAGCTGAGTGAGATAGCCAAATCTCTTCCGGATGGTGTCGTTGCCCGCGCTGTTTACGACCGAACGCACCTCGTCGATGCCACGGTCAGGACAGTCCAAAAAAATCTGATCGAGGGCGCGGTTCTCGTCGTCGTGGTGCTGTTCTTGATTCTCGGCAATATCCGGGCTGCTCTTGTAACGGCCTGCGTGATCCCGCTCTCGATGACGATGACGATCACTGGCATGGTCGAAAATAAGGTGAGTGCCAATCTGATGAGCCTGGGAGCCATCGATTTTGGCATTATCGTCGATGGCGCGGTCATTATCGTGGAGAACTGCCTGCGTCTTCTTGCGGAAGCTCAGCACCAACGCGGCCGCTTACTGAATATTCGGGAGCGGATGGATACCATCCTTCGTGGCTCAGCCGAAGTTATCAAACCAAGCTTATTCGGGACGCTCATCATCGCCGTCGTGTATCTGCCGGTCCTTACGTTGACAGGTGTGGAAGGCAAAATGTTCACGCCCATGGCGCTCACGGTGCTAATGGCTCTCGCAGCGGCTGCTCTTTTTTCGATTACGTTTGTCCCCGCGGCGGTTGCTATCTTTGTAACGGGCAAAGTGTCGGAGACAGAAAACGTCTTTATGCGCGTAGCAAAGCGGATATACGAGCCGTTGCTCGATCGTGCCATCACGTTTCGTCGAGGCGTTGTCGTTGTAGCGGTTTCGATCGTTGCGATCAGCGGATTCGCAGCAACGCGAATGGGAGGCGAGTTCATCCCAAGCCTCGATGAAGGTGATGTTGCTTTGGCAGCCATCCGGATTCCGGGGACGAGTCTGTCTCAATCGCTGGATCTGCAGAAAGCGATCGAGAAAAGAATCGAGCAATTGCCGGAAGTAAAAGAGTTCTTCACGCGAACCGGCACCGCGGAAGTCGCAACCGATCCGATGGCGCCTTCCATGTCAGATGGTTACATCATGTTGAAGCCGCGAGACGAATGGCCAAATCCAGCCAAGCCGAAGACGCAGCTGATCGACGAAATCGAAGAGGCCGCCAATGACATACCGGGCAGCAATTACGAAGTCAGTCAGCCTATCCAATTGCGCGTTAACGAGCTGATCTCGGGCGTTCGAAGCGACGTCGGTATCAAGATTTTTGGCGACGATCTCGACATTCTTCAAGGAGAGGCGGCGCAAGTGGAGGCTGTCGTTAAAAGCATCCGCGGTGCGACGGACGTCAAGATCGAGCAGGTTGCCGGTCTTCCGATTCTGACAGTCAAGCTGGATCGGCAAGCATTGTCGCGTTACGGCTTAAGCGTGAGTGAAGTTCAAGATGTCGTCGAAATTGCCGTAGGCGGCAAGAGCGTCGGAAAGCTTTTCGAGGGCGACCGGCGTTTTGATATTGTTGTTCGTCTGCCGGAGCGATTAAGAGAAAATATCGAAGCAATTCGAGCAATTCCGATACCATTGCCCGCGGGGGAATCGGGAGCGTCTTCGGTTCTGCGTACAGCTTTGTCGAGCGCGACGGCGGGGCAGCCTCGCTATGTACCGCTATCCTCAGTCGCGACTGTCGAAACTGCCCCGGGCCCGAACCAGATTAGCCGTGAGAACGGTAAGAGGCGGATTGTGGTGACTGCCAATGTCCGAGAGCGCGACTTGGGATCGTTCGTCGCAGATGCACAGGAAGCTGTCAGCCAGAAAGTGAAGCTTCCCGCCGGTTATTGGATCGGGTGGGGTGGGCAATTTGAGCAACTCGTGTCGGCCACAAAGCGGCTGACGATCGTTGTGCCGGTCGCTCTCGCACTCGTTCTGTTGCTCTTGTTCATGAGCTTCGGCTCAGTATCGGACGCGCTATTGGTTTTCAGCGGGGTGCCATTGGCGCTGACGGGCGGTATCGCGGCGCTACTGTTGCGGGGAATTCCGCTTTCAATCAGTGCCGGTGTCGGATTCATCGCTCTTTCAGGCGTCGCTGTGTTGAACGGCCTCGTTATTATTGCCTTCATTGAACGTCTTCGACGAGAAGGACGATCGGTGCTGGATGCAGTGCGTGAAGGTGCAATTACGAGGTTGCGCCCGGTCTTGATGACGGCGCTCGTAGCCTCGCTAGGTTTCGTACCAATGGCGATCGCTACTGGAGCTGGTGCGGAGGTTCAGCGGCCGCTGGCGACGGTAGTCATCGGAGGCATCATATCTTCAACCATTCTGACGTTGCTTGTACTTCCTGCTCTGTATGTTCTTTTCCGAAAGGACACCGAAGAGACATTCGAGCCGGTTGAAAAGGTGTGATGAGCGGCTACCGGCGAGACATCAAGTTGAGGTCTAACGTGACGCAACGGAGGAATTGCGCCTCAAAGCGAGCGAATGAGAGTGGCCTGCACGAACTGGCCGGAAATGGTTAAGCCGCCTTGGCAACGATATCGTTGTACATTTGGTGCAACTGCAGGCCGGCGTTTTCCAGGGTCAGATACTTGCGGGTCGCGCGATAAACCTCGTCAGGGCCATCCGAGGCGCCACGTTCGAGTTGCAATTCGAGCCACCGTCCGGCGGACGCCTGATGAATGAACTGGTAGGGCAGCAGGCGCGAAGGCAGAGCGAAGTTAAGAGCGACGCATTGCCAGAAATTACTCGCCGAGACCGCCGGCCCAATAATACCTTGATCCCAGAGGATGACGCGACAGCCGCTTGCAAGCGCCTCCACAGCTGACCGACCCACCGCCAGCACGACCTCATATCGCGGCAGTATGTCTTCTGGACGTTCGACTTCCCCTTTCAGGCCTGCAAAATCGAGAGGTAGGCCGGCCGCGGCGAAGGAATCTCTTAATGTTGCGATCTGACGGGGCGTGGCCCGTCGGGAGAATAACAGCGCCCGGGGCTGGCGCTTCTCGCGGTGTTCGCCGAGATAGCGTCGCTCGTCAAAAAAATTCGGCAGTACCGGCACGGATTGCCACGGCGAATCCGTCATCAGACACACCATCGTTTTGATCGCCAGCGAGACGGCGCAATAGTTCTGAGCATCTGGTTGCGGCAACTCCAGGCGGGGCAAAAGGCCGTGGCACATATTGACGACTTTTGTCGGCGAGGGTCTCAACGCGTCCACAAGCGGTTTAACGGCAGAAAAATGCTGAACGTGAAGAATATCTGGAGAAAAATCCTGAACGTCGGCGATGGACGATGTAACAGGCGCACCTGTCGTAGCAGTTATGCTCTTCGCGACATCTTGAAGCACGGGCGCATAAACGATGATCTCGGCACCATGCCGAACGAGAAAATCCGCGATATCCGCCGTCCACAACTCCGATCCGCCGCGATTTTGGAGTCCGTGGTTTGACAGCGCAATCTTCAGGCGCCAATTTGTTCTCGCTGGTGATTGGCCGATGGTGGTTTGGAGACGGTGTTTTACGACGGCAACCTCATCGGCATATTTTCCAATCATCTCATCGTGAAGAAACTGCGATTGGGGAGAAAGGAGATAGGTTTTGGTGTCCCGATCGCAAATGCCGTCAGTGAACCATATCCGCGTTGATTCCTGTGCTTTCCATCTCAGTATAAAAGGGAATCTGCGGTTGATCGCCTTGCGGATGAATCGCTTGCCGGGAGCAAACGCCATAAGAAAAATTCCGTTTGTTGTTGTCTCCAAAAACGGGCGTGATCAATTTGATGATTGTCTGATTGACCATGACGAATCTATCGTCAATCATTCGACGACGGCAAGAAAAAATCTTGCGATGCATATGACGTAAAATTGAGAGTAATGAGTCTTATCGATTTCTTCGGACGTGCTGAAACGGGTGATTGCTCGGACTAAGCCAAATTCATATTTCAGCGCGATAAGTCTTCGAAATCAGGCAAGTTTATAAAGGCGATGACCGGATTTTTTTGCTTTTCTCAAGAGTCTCCGAGAACGGCAAGTTCTGCGCCCGATAACGATGCCAAGCGCAAAAGCCTTCTCGTCGTCTTTCAATTTATGGGAAAGTTCCGACGCAAGTCTTGCCTGCATCTCGACGTCGTTCAATTGCCCGAGCTTGTCCTGAAGCGAACTCAGTTCGCTCACGAAATCCCGCTTTATTTCCTTTATTGTTTTCGTCGTGATGAGGTGTTCAAAAAAGCCGTACGTGTAACGCATTTTCTTTGTCGCGATGCGCAGCTTGTGGCGCCTCAATGGCGTTAGTTTATGGACCTGTCGCGCCGCCCTGGAAACTGAGCGCGCGCGTTTTCGCAATTCGTGCCGGGCAAATCGCTTCAACGGCATTTCCCGAATAGAGGTGGCGTGCCTGCTCTTGTCACGCAGCCAGGAGCCATCCAGGAGCCATAAGGCTATTTCGACGACGAACTCGCGAAAGCGATCGTTGCCGACGATTTGCTTCACCGTACTCAGGCAGAGATCGAGTTCAGCCCTGACGTCCGCTTTCAAGAACTCGAATTCGGAGCGGGAGGCGTGCGGTTGATCAAAAATATCAGTCAAGAAAACCTGATAGTCCCGCGCGGGTCCGAGTTGATCCGCCAACCATTTGATTTTGTTTTTGATCGCTGTAGCATCACGCCTTCGCAGCATATGCTTGAATATCGACAGCGCCACGCGTAGCCGTCGCAGACCGATGCGCATCTGGTGAATGCCCTCGCTTTCTCCTTGCGTTACTGCGGCCTGATTGGACGCGATATGGCGGAGACATTCGAGCCCGATCGATATGAACGCCTGTGCCGTCGGCATATCCGGATCGAGCAGGAGAGTTCTCGATTCCGAGGGAATGCCGCCGCTTCCTGCAATGGATATCCGGCTTCGTTCGGGCTTGGCCGATAGCTGCAGATCGGTCTCTCGTATCATGGCTGCTGCACCCGCATTTGGCCGATCGTGGCAAAACGCTACATTGCCTTCCGCTTCCGATTTGAAACATGAAATATATCGTCTCGTTTGATCTGGCTCATGTTGTTTCGGTTCCCGATGAGCATTGTAAACTTGTTGGGCACAGGAAGATCATCATGAATTACAAATCGATCGGTATACATATGGTGCTGGGTACCTCGAACAGAGCATGCCTGACGGTCGCCGCTGAGCTTGCCGAACGTTTTAATGCGCGCGTGATCGGATTGGCGTCGACGATATTGCGGCCGCCACTTTATTTTACCGACGGTCTATATGGTGCCGAAATGCTGGATCGGGAGGAGGCGGATCTCCAAGTGGGTCTGGACAATGCGGAGAAAGAGTTCCGTAACGTACTGGATGGCCGCATCAAGGATGTGGAATGGCGCACCAGTCTTAAGATCGCGAAGGATTTTGTTCCGGCGCAAGCCCGCAGCGTTGATCTTGTTGTGGTTGCGGCTCAGCGGGATACCGAGGGCGATCCCTATGCGAGCGCCAGCCCGTCGGATCTCGTGATGGAGACGGGTCGTCCAATTCTGGTCGTCCCGCCTTCGACGACTTGGCTGGATATGCGCCGAATTCTGGTCGCATGGAAAGATACGCGGGAGTCTCGGCGCGCAGTTGCGGACGCGCTGCCGCTTCTGCAGAAGGCGAAAGAGGTTACGATCGCTGAGGTTTGCAAAGCCATCGACGAGCCGCAAGCGCAGGAGCGCGTCAACGACGTCGCAGCCTGGCTGCTTCGATACGGCGTAGCGGCGTCGGCGATCACGGCGGAAGACACAGATACTCCTGAGAATCTGGATTTGATCGCATCGAACATGGGCGCTGGCCTGATCGTTGCCGGTGCTTACGGCCATTCCCGCCTGCGGCAATGGGTTCTCGGTGGCGTGACGCAGCGTTTTGTCACGCAGCCGTCGCGTTGCGTGCTGCTGTCACGCTAAAGCGATGCACGCCAAGGCAAGGCTCGGCGGGTCGACCGACGGTTATCGGCCTTGCCAACTAGCTTTGATCGAGATCGTTGAAGAAGACGGTGTAGACGGCACCGATGCAGACCGCCACCGCACAGGCTTCGATCGCCAGCACCCAGATGAACAGCGCAGGGTGAGCGTGGTATGAGATCCAGCCGGTCGGTGTCAGGCGGCCGCCATATAGAACCTGCCTGCTGCGAAACGCGCTGATGAAATTGATCAGTGCGCTGATGCTGACGACCAATCCCAGAAACGCGACAGTCAGCCGGCTCTTCATCGAGCGTCTGGATATATCGTAATGGTGCTTATCGATTGGCTGATGCATAAGGTTCTGCCCACCCAGCGTGAAAGTAATAGGCTACCATGGCTTTCAAAAGCTACAAGCGTCCATGAGCCTGTCCGTCACCGGAGGCAGGGGATTTTTCTGTGGCCGTCGAGCTCAAAAAAAAGAAGCCGGGTGCTTGCACCCGGCTTCAAGGTTAGTCCCTTGGGGGGAAATTATGCGCCGGCGTTTTGGACCGAGAGCGGCGTTGAGGTGTTGACGCCGTTGGCGGCCATCTCATTGCTGCGCTCGATATGGGCGCGACGCATCGGCTTGATCACGAACACCGCAAGCAGGGCCGCGATCGAGTTGAATGCAACCGACACCATGAACACCGACTGCCAGCCATAGTTTTTGGCGAGCAGGCTGCCGAACGGCACCAGCAATGCGGCGGTGCCCTTGGCGGTGTAGAGCATGCCGTTGTTGGTGGTGGCATACTTTGCACCGAAGGTGTCGCCGGCCGTCGCCGGGAACAGGCTGTAGATTTCGCCGAAGACGCCGAAATACACCGCGGTCGCGAGAACGAACACGATCGGCGAATGCCCGTAGAGCGACAGAGCCAGCAGCATCAACGCACCGGTTCCGAATGCGATGAACATCGTATATTCGCGGCCGATGGTGTCCGACACGAAGCCGAAGATCGGGCGCCCGAAGCCGTCGAAAATGCGATCCAGTGAGATTGCCATTGTCAGGGCCGCCATCTGGAATCCGAACAGGCTGACCGGCTCACCGGCGATCTTGTAGTCGTGCGCGATTGGTGCGATCTGCGCCGCCGCCATCAGGCCGCCTGAAGCGACGAGCACGAAGGTCACATAGAGCACCCAGAAAATCGGGCTGCGCAGCGTCTCCATCGGCCGGAAGCCATAAGTGGTCTGCGGCAGGTTGAGCTTCTTCTTCACGATCGGAATGTCGAAGGTCGGCTTACGGATGAAAAAGCCGAGGATCAGCACAACCAGGCCTTGGCCCAGACCGAAATCGAAGAAAGCTGTCTGGTAGCCGCTGTCGGCGATCATGTGGGCGATCGGCACCACGGTGAGGGCTGCGCCTGCTCCGAAACCGGCCGCGGTTGCACCGGCGGCGACGCCGCGATGGTCGGGGAACCACTTCAGCGCATTACCGACGCAGGTGCCGTAGACGGAGCCTGCGCCGATGCCGCCTAGGATGGCAGCTGCGTACAGCATCTCGACCGAACTGGCATAGGAGTTAACGACCCACGCCAGGGCAGCCATGCAGCCACCGAACATGATGACGATCCGCGGGCCGAAGCGATCAACGAACCAGGCCTCGACCGGAACGAGCCAGGTTTCGGTCACAACGAAGAAGGTGAAGGCGAGCTGGATAGCTGCGCGGCCCCAATGATACTTATGATCGATGGGGTCGACGAAAAGCGTCCATCCATATTGAAGATTGGCCACCATGGCCATGCAGCCGATGCCCATCGCAAGCTGCACCCAACGATAGATGCCTTGCGCTTCAGCCTCGGACTGAGCTTTCACCGAATTCGTTGTCATGTTTCCTCCTGCCGTGAACTGTTGTTGAGCCGAAAGCTCCGTTCGCAGAAGAAAACTCTGGTATATAATATTCCAATTCTCAATAGTGCGCCGCAACATTATGTCAACGGGCGCGATTGAAATATGGAATTAAAATTCCTATTTATATCAATAATATAACTATTGTTTTTTGACGACGTCGCATTTCCTGGAAATGTGACAAAAAAATAAAATTCAGGAAAATTTCAAAAAGTCGCGACGACAGAGTGTCGCATGTTGCGTGTCGTATCGTCGCACTGAGTGTCGAGGCCTTCGAATCAGGCCTTCGGCGCAATGTCCGAGCGGACGGAGGAGGGCGCGCCAACCATCGGCATGGCCTCGCGGCGCAGCCCTATGAGTTCAGCGGCGCGGATAGCCGATTGCTTCCAAAAGCCGAACTGGTTGGCCCTCGAGTTCTCCAGGATGGCGATGCCGACTGCCGAGAGGAATGGCAGGCTCTGCAGCACCAGCACTCCCGCGAAGATGTAAATTTCGCGGACCTGCTTCACGTTGAAGACGACGAGCACCACCGCACCTACCAGCAGCAGGGCGCCGATCACCGCTTCCCAGAAGGCCTGGAATTCCACCGACATCCGCGACAGGCCGCCCTTCGACGTGCGTGCGAAAGGCAAGTGTTCGGTGATGAGGCCGTTGGCGACGGCGCGCGAAACGGTCCATTGCACCGACATCGCCGCGATCATGGCGCCGAGCAACTGGCCGAGTTTCACTTTGACGCGCAGCCGGTAGAGCGAAACGAAGTGTGCCAGCGAGACCACGAAGCTGGCGATGATCGGCAGCGTCAGGATCTTGTCGGGAATGGCGATATCGGCGAACGACACCACCGGCACCCAGATCAGGTTGAGGATCGCAACGACGACTCCGAGGCTTTCCGCACCGAGCCAGTTCAGCCAACCGAGCGTGAATTCGCGCCGCTGGCCGGGCGTGAGGCGACTCGCGCCGGGCAGGAAACGTCGCCAGTGTTTCTTGACGATCTGGAATCCACCATAGGCCCAGCGGTGGCGTTGCTTGCGGAACGCCTCATAGGTGTCGGGCAGGAGGCCGAAACCGTAGCGCGTGTTGGTGTAGTGGGTGATCCAGCCATGCTCGATGATGGCAAGGCCGAGGTCTGTGTCCTCGCAGATGGTATCGCCGGCCCAGCCGCCTGCCATCTCCATCGCTGCGCGACGGATCAGACACATCGTGCCGTGCACGATAATGGCGTTGGATTCGTTACGCTGGACCATGCCGATGTCGAAGAAGCCGGCATATTCGCCGTTCATCGCGTAATGCATCAGCGACTGGTTGCCGTCGCGGTGATCCTGCGGCGCCTGCACGAGGCCCACGCGCGGGTCGGCGAAGGCGGGCACGAGATCTTTAAGCCAGTTCGGGGTCACGACGTAATCGGCGTCGATGATGCCGATAATCTCGGCGTCAGCGGCGGTGCGTTCCATGGCGATGCGCAGCGCGCCGGCCTTGAAGCCGATTACCTTTTCCGCGTTGATAAAGATGAAGCGTTCGCCAAGCGTGCGGCAATGGTCCTGGATCGGCTGCCAGAAGGCGGGGTCGGGCGTGTTGTTGATGATGACCACGCACTCAAAGTTCGGATAATCGAGCCGGGCGACGGCATCGAGCGTCTGCTTGAGCATTTCCGGCGGTTCGAAATAGGCTGGAATGTGGATCGACACTTTCGGGAATTTGCCGTCGGCGGGCTGCGGCACGGGCTTGTCGATCAGCCGCTGCGGACGACGGCCGAAGGCAACGGTGGCAATCTCTTCGATGCGCGCCATCGCGATCAGGATGAGCGGCACCAGCAGGATCATGCCTAATGTCAGCGCGAAGGCCGAGCCGAACACGAAGTAATGCGAGTTCCAGTAGGAGAACACGGTAGCCACCCATGCTCCGACGCCGTTGGCGGCCACGGTCAGGACGAAGACCTGCGGAATGGTCGGCAGCACGAGGCGGAAGATCGGTAGCGACATCAGGATGCCGACCAGCACTGCGATCGTCGCGACCTTCCAGTAATCCGGATCGACGATCGGGCCGGTCCAGGCGAATTTCGGTTCACGCGATGCGTTCAGAATACCCCAGTAAGGGCCGACGCCGCCTTCGAAAAACTTCCACGGCTGGTCGATGGCTTCGACGATGTTGTAGTCGAGCCCGATCGACTCGGCGCGGGTGACGAAATTGCGCAGGATCGAGGCCTGTTCGAACGGGCCGGGATCGGCGCTCTGCAGATTATAGCCCTGGCTCGGCCAGCCGAATTCCGCGATTACCACCCGCTTGCCGGGGAAGCTGTCCCGCAGCAGTTTGGAAATCGTCATGGCGTAATCGACGGCCGCGTTGGCGGGAATATTGTTCCAGTAAGGCAGGACGTGCGCGGCGATGAAGTCCACGGACGACGACAGTTTCGGCTCGTCGCGCCACATGCTCCAGATTTCACCCGTGGTGACGGGAACACTGACCTGGCGCTTCACTCGCTGGATGTACTCGATCAGTTCGTCGACCTTCAAATCGGCGCGATAGAGCGTTTCGTTTCCGACCACGACGCCAATGACGTTGGGATTGTGCTTGGCGAGGTCGACGGCGGCTGCGATTTCACGCTCGTTGCGGTCGAGATTCTTGTCGAGCCAGGCGCCAACCGTGACCTTCAGTCCGAATTCGTTCGCGATCGGCGGCACCAGTTCGACGCCACCGGTGGATGAATAGAGGCGGATGGCCTTGGTGATCTTGGAGAGCTTGCGAAGGTCGTCGCGGATTTTCTCGACGCTCGGGATATTGTCGACGTCGGGATGGGCGCTGCCCTCGAACGGCGCGTAGGACAGGCTCGGCAGGATGCCGTTGAAGTCAGGTGCGGCTTCCTTCTTTTCGAACAGACCCCAGAGGGCGGCATGAGCCGCGGCCACACAAATCAGAACGGCGATTACCGCGCGCATCGCAAACCCTTGAACCGACATGACAAGACACCGGATCGGTCCCGAGGTCCGGCCGTGACGAAGACAGACGCCTAAACAGTCACGCTTTTACATGACGCACTTTAACATCTGGTATGGCGTCGTGGCGTTTTTATGGGCGCAGGCCGATATGAGATGATTCCCCGTCGCGATGCAGCAGCGGATTATTTGGCCGGTGCGGGGGGCTTCGCAGGAGCCGCCGCTGCAGGCGGAGCGGGCGGGGTGGGCTGAGCCGGCGGCGGGAAGTTGCTGTTCTGCGGTTGGGCCGACGGGTTGATCCAGCATGCCTGAATGCGGGTGTTCAGCGTATCGGGAATCTTGTTGTCGATGGTCGCGCCGAAACGGACGAGGCAGCGGAACGTCGCCTGTACATGGCCGCCGGGGCAGCCGAAGCGGTCGTAAAGGTCGAGGTGACGGAAAGCAGTATCGAGATCGTCGCGCCACATCAGGTTGACCACGCGGCGGCCGAGCCAGACGCATTCGGGATTGCCTGCGGGGCCGTTGATGGCCTTGGCCGCTTCAGCGAATTCATCGGTGCGCTTCTGTGCGTCGCGATTGTCCTGAGCCGTGGCAGCGGGGGGCGCTTTGTTCTGATCCTGAGGCTTCTCGTTGGTCTGGGCACTGGCGGCGCTGAGGTGTGCGACACCAAGGCTTGCAGCAAGCAGCAATGCCGACATGGTTGCGCCACGAAGCGGCATAATCTTCAGGAGAGCAAAGTGATGACCCATGATTTCCCCGATCAGAACCCGTTCGTGCGGGCCTTTGTGTTGAAGGGAGCCTTCGCGACGGAGGCAAGCTCCCTGTTGACCGGCAAATGAGCCCCCAATGCGGCGATCATTTCCAGCACCGGATTCCCATGAAACACAATCGCGATTTTGTCCAGCGCGTCGCGTGGGGGCCCCGGTAAGGCTGGAATACCATCAAAGTTGGTGGGCAAGGGGCGGTGGGTCTTGGCAGCGCAGGTCCGAGCGGCTAATCGACAGCTTCGGAGGGTGAACTCATTACGTTGCGAACGCCGTTAGCGCTCCTGGTCCTCTCGCTTTGCGTGATCGCCGGGACATGGATCTGGCTCGGAGAGCCGGTGCCGCAGGCGCGCGCGCCGCTGGACCCCGCGCAGAAGCTGGAATGCGTGTCCTATACACCGTTCCGCGGCGCACAAAGCCCGCTCGATCCTGAGCTTCATGTGCCGGTGCAGCAGATCGCGCAGGATCTCGCCCAGCTTGCCAAGGTCACCAA
>Ga0182736_1002957_pt1 | contig 11994 bp, 10 predicted proteins | sample eDN5th30CKraftBY_FD_128882 | JGI IMG/M metagenome (GOLD analysis project Ga0182736, IMG submission 128882) | Enriched backyard soil microbial communities from Emeryville, California, USA - eDNA 5th pass 30_C Kraft BY (version 2) (version 2) | ecosystem: Environmental > Terrestrial > Soil >...
ACTCCAGGCCCTTCGCGGCGTGCAGCGTCATCAGCACCACGCGATCGCCCGGGAGCACCTCCGGCTCGTCGTCCCGGCGATCGAGGGTCAGCTGCGCCAGGTACTGCCCCAGGCTCCCCTTCCTCCCCTCGCGAGCCTCGAAGCGCTCCAGCGAGATCAGCGTCTCGTCGAGGAGCGCGATGCGCCGCGCCGCCGCCTCGGAGGAGGTCATCTGGGCGGAGATCGCGCCGCGGAGATCGATCTCGTCGATGAGCTCCCTGGCCAGGGTGGAGGCCGCCTCGCCGTTCGCGAGCCGCGCCGAGTAGCGCTCCACCAGCTCGACGAAGGCGGCCACCCGCGGCGCGGCGGGGCCCACCTCCTCCCACGCGCCGGCGGCGGCCTTGCGCATCGCCTGCAAGAGCGGCAGCGCCTCCACCGTGGCGCGGTGGCGAATCTTCTCCATGGTCGCGTCGCCGATGCCGCGGGCGGGGAAGTTCACGATCCGCAGGAGCGACACCTCGTCGCCTCCGTTGACGAAGAGGCGCAGGTAGGCCAGCAGATCCTTCACCTCCCGCCTGTCGAAGAACTCGGTGCCGCCCACCACCTCGTAGGGGACGCCCTCCGCCCGCAGCGCCTCCTCGAGCACCCGCGACTGGAGGTTGGTGCGGTAGAGGATCGCGTGATCGCCCGTGCGCCGCCCCGAGGCGATCGACGCGCGGATCTCGCCCACCACGAACCGCGCCTCCGCCTCGTCGTCGGGGCACGCCACGGCCCGCACCTTCTCGCCGGGGCCACGGTCGGTGAAGAGCGCCTTCACCTTACGGTCCTCGTTCTTGGCGATCACCGCGTTGGCGCAGTCGAGGATGCAGCCGAACGAGCGGTAGTTCTGCTCGAGGCGCACCTCCTTCGCCCCGGGGAAGTGCCGCTGGAAGCGGAGGATGTTCTCCACCTCCGCGCCCCGCCAGCCGTAGATCGCCTGATCGTCGTCGCCCACCGCGCACACGTTCGCCCGCGGGAGCGACAGGAGCTTGAGCAGCTCGAGCTGGGCGCGGTTGGTGTCCTGGTACTCGTCGACGAGGACGTAGCGGAGCCGGTCCAGGTAGCGCTCGCGCAGCTCGTCGCTCTCGCGGAGGAGGCGGATGGGCAGGCCGATGAGGTCGTCGAAGTCCACCATCGCCATGGCCCGCAGCGCCCGCTCGTACCGCGGATAGACCTCCTCGGCGACCAGCTCGTACTCCTCGCCGTGGATGGTGGGTCGGCCCTCGCGGCGGATCGGCTCGCCGGGCCGGATCCCCTCCCCCTTCGCCAGGGAGATGAGGCCGAGGACCCGGCGGTGGTCGAAGCTGCGGTCGTCGATCTTCACCTCGCGCATGCCGCGCTTGATCAGGGCCGCCTGATCCCCCGCGTCGGCGATGGTGAACTGACGGGGATACCCGAGGCGCGCGTGCTCGGCGCGGAGCATCTGCAGGCCGAAGGCGTGGAAGGTGCCGACGGTGAGCTCCTTCGCCCGCCGGGCGGAGACGAGCTTCCCCACCCGCTCCCGCATCTCGCTCGCGGCCTTGTTGGTGAAGGTCATGGCGAGGATGGCGGACGCGGGCACCCCCTGCTGCACCATGTAGGCGATGCGGTGGACGATCACCCGGGTCTTGCCGGAGCCGGCCCCCGCGAGGACGAGGAGCGGCCCCTCGGCGGTGACCACGGCTTCGCGCTGGGGTGGGTTGAGCGTCGAGAGGTCGAGCATGGCGCGGGGGATACCAGACCCCGGGCCCGAGGTGGAGACCGGGTGATCGATCGAGCGTGAGGCCGGGGCGGCGACGGCTCCTCGATGAGGCGATAACTGATTTGGGATGCAATCAAATCGGCGCCTCGCATGACGATGGGATGTATGCCGAAAGCGCTTGCGCTCCCACCTGCGCCCATATCTGATTCCTCCGCTGTCCCCCATACATTCAGCTGAGGTTCCTTATGGTGCTGCCGTTCACTCGGCCTCTCGCCCTCGCATCGCTGGGCGTGCTGGCCGGATGCGGAATGATGAATCCGTATACCCCCCTCAACGGAGGCCCTCCCGACGACGCGCCCGATCACATGGCCGTCTACGACATCGATTGCCGCGACACGCCGCGCGCGTCGGGAGCGACCTCGATCACCGGCGTGGGCGAGTCGGTCCTCAACCAGGGCAGGGAGTTCTACGCCGCGTGCACGTACCAGGGGAAGCCGCTCCCCTGGGAGGTCCTGGGCGTGTTCCACGCCGGCGCGGACTCGGAGGACGACTGGGCCTCCTGGCGCGATGACGCCAAGGAGCGTGCGGAGGACGAGAACTGCCCCGGCGTGGCCCTGCGCAAGTTCCCCCCGACCTACGGAGACACGAACCACGAGGCCGTCGGCGCCCTCTGCGTCGCGGGAGGTGACGAATGAAGACGAGCAAGATTTCGCTCCTCGCCGCGGCGCTCCTCGTCGCGGGCGCGTCCGCGTGCACGCTCAAGGGCTCGATCGCGTCGTTCCCCGGCTACGAGAAGCCCGTGCTCCTCGGCCCCACCGATCGCATCGGCGGCGGAAAGCCGATGATGTGCGAGAAGGTCGGCGAGTTCGAGGAAGAGGTCGAGTTCGAGGTGGTGCAGTACACCGAGGACCACGGCTACGCGAAGTACTCCGTCACGGAGGAGACCTCCTCGTCGCCCTTCAAGCTCGCGTCCGCCGCGCGCACCTCGACGGAAGCCAAGTCCGACGTCGACATCCGCGTCACGGACCTCATGCCGGCGGGCTACGTGGCCTTCTTCGGCACGAAGGCCAAGACCTACGTCAGCGTCGAGGGCGACACCATGCGCGTGAAGGGGATCGAGCGATGAAGACCTGGATGAAGAACGCCTTCGCCACCGCCTCCCTCGCGGTGCTGCTGACCGGCTGCTCGGGCGCGCGATCGCACGTGATCGCCGACGAGGCTCGCTATCCGATCTCGCTCTCCGACGGCGTCCGCGACGCGGACGGGAAGCTCCTCCCCGACGAGCGCAAGCAGGTCGTGGGCAGCTTCACACACAGCTACAAGGCGTGGGGCTGGCTGTGGAGGGTCTTCTCGTTCACGGGCGATCACGACATCTCCGAGGACGTCAACGAGCAGGTGGCGGCCGCCGGCGGCGACGCCATCGTCAACCTCTCGGTGAAGTCGGAGCTCTGCCTGTGGAACATGTTCACGCTCGTCGGGCTCCTCCCGGACTGCTCGAACGTCTCGGTCCGCGGCCACATCATCAAGGCGATGCCCGCGTCGGGCGCGCAGCCGGGTGACGTCGAGGCGTCCGCGCCCTCGGCGGCCCTCGAGCAGGCGGCGCCGCCGGCCGAGGCCCTCGCGGCGAACTGAGGTCCGGCGCCGCGCAGACCCGAGAGCCCGTGGATCCCACGGGCTCTCGCTTTTCGGGGAGCGCCTGCCGTGGTACGTGGCCGCCCATGAGCGAAGCGGAAGGTCGCGCGGTCGCCGAGGCGTTCCTCGAGCACCCGGAACACGAGCTGTACGACGAGGCGACGCCCGGAGAGATCCAGGGCCTCGAGCGCTTACTGGGCGTGAAGCTGCCGCCGTCGTTCCGCGGCTTCCTGGCGGTGGGCTCGGGGGGCGTGCTGGCGACGGGCGCGCTGATCCTCGGCACGAAGGACCCGGAACAGCTCGGCGCCACCCTCCACGGCGTGACCTCCGAGCTGCGCCGCGAGGGCCTGCCCGCCCACCTCCTGCCGATCGTGGACGGCGAGCGCTTCTTCTGCCTCGACCTCTCCGCGCGGGACGCCGAGGACGAGTGCCTCGTGGTGGAGGTCGATCCGGAGGACTGGAGGCCGACCGCCACGCTCGGCACCTTCGCCGCCTTCGCCCGCGAGGTCCTCCTCCCGTCCTGAATTGGCGGGGCGAGCGGGCGCCCGCCTTTTGCTCCCTGGGGGCCGACGCCTCACCTTGATCTCGACGTGGGCCGATCGCCGTCGAACGAGGGGGGACGTTGACGAGTCCGTTCAAGGGAGAGCCGCCGAGCGTGGTGCCGTTCGAGCCGCCCAGGCCGCTCACCCAAGGCACGCCGACGATCGATCACCGCTCCGCCGTCGAGCGAGGCGCGCACCTCCTCGCCCTCTCGACGCTGAAGAACGCCGAGATCCCCTACGTGGTCGCCGGCGCCTACGCGCTCCACGTCTACACGGGCGTGTACCGGGAGACGAAGGACCTCGACATCTTCCTCCGCCAGCAGGACGTCGAGCGCGCGATGGAGGAGCTGGCGTCGGTGGGCTTCAAGACCTCGATGCTGGATCCCGTGTGGATCGCCAAGGCCTACGCCACCGACAACTACTTCGCCGACCTGATCTTCAACTCGGGCAACGGCGTCGCGAAGGTCGACGACCTCTGGATCTCGCGGGGCAAGCGCGCGGTGATCCACGGCCTGCCGATCCTGGTGGCGGCGCCCGAGGAGATCATCTGGTCCAAGGCCTTCGTCTGCGAGCGGGAGCGCTTCGACGGCGCCGACGTGAACCACGTCATCCTCGCCTGCGGCGAGACGATGGACTGGCACCACCTCCTCCGCCGCTTCGGCCCCTACTGGCAGGTGCTCCTCGCGCACCTGGTGATGTTCCGCTTCTCGTACCCGGGCCAGCGCCACCGCGTCCCGCGCTGGATCTGGGAGGAGCTCCTGGACCGCGCCAAGGAGGAGGGCGACGCCCCGGGGCAGGAGGCGCTGTGCCGCGGCCTGCTCCTGTCGCGGACGCAGTACCAGGTGGACCTGGAGCAGTGGGGTTTCCGGGACGCGCGGACCTTGGAGGTGGAGGCCTTCGGTGGCAACGGACGAGAAGATTCGACTGGCCGCGGTCGGTGATCTGCACTGCCGGACCGGCCGGCACGGACATTTCCGCAAGCTCGTGGACGACGCGAACGCCGCCGAGGTGGACGCGCTCGTCCTCTGCGGCGACCTCACCGATCACGGCCTGCCGGACGAGGCGAAGGCGCTCCTCGACGAGCTCTCCCGGGTGCGCGCACCGATCGTCGGCGTCCTCGGCAACCACGACCTCGAGTCGGGGAAGGGCGAGGAGGTCTGCTCGATCCTGCGCGAGGGCGGGATCCACCTCCTGGACGGCGATCACTGGGAGCCGAAGGGGCGCGCCGTCGGGTTCGCCGGCACCAAGGGGTTCGCCGGCGGCTTCGACCGCGCCTCGCTGCAGGGGTTCGGCGAGGAGGTGATCAAGGCCTTCGTCTATGAGACGGTGCGGGAGGCGCTCAAGCTCGAGGCGGCGCTGCTCCGGGTGGACGCGCCGGTGAAGGTCGTCATCACCCACTACGCCCCGGTGCGCGCCACGTGCGTCGGCGAGAACCCGGAGATCCTCCCCTTCCTCGGCAGCTCGCGCCTCGCAGACTCGATCGATCTCTACGGCGCGGCGGTGATCCTCCACGGCCACGCCCACTACGGCTCCGAGGAGGGCCGGACCCTCACCGGGATCCCGGTCTACAACGTGGCGTCGCCCGTGCTGCGGAAGGCCGATCCGGAGCGGCGCATGCGCCTCGTCGAGCTCGATCGGGTCGCGGAGCAGCCGCAGCCCGCCGTAGGGGAGGAGGCCGGGGCCCCCCCCGCGGGGTGATCCGGCCGGGGCCGGTTTTCCACAACCGCCGGCGTGGATTCCGGCGCGAGTCGCCCTACGCTCTCCTCCTCAGCCAGCCGAGCGGGAGATCACCGAGATGCAGACCGTGCCCATGCGTCGCCGCCACCCGCGGGTCCCCGCGGGGTTCCTCGTGAAGCTGAAGGTCGGCGATCGCACGCTGGTCCAGAAGGCGCGGGACCTCTCGATGACCGGGATGCTCGTCGACTGCGACACCACCTCGATCGGCGACGAGGTGCAGGTCGAGCTGGACCTGCCGAACGAGGCGCGCCCGGTGTCGATCGCGGGTCAGGTGCTGCGCGCGAGCCGCCCCTACGGCACCCGCGCGATCCACTTCATGGACTTCGGCTGGGACGACATGTTCGCCCTCGCCCGCTTCCTCGCCCCGCGCCTGCCTTGACCTGTCGTTGACGGCGGTGTGCCGCTCGGCTATCGCAGCGTCCTACAGGAAAACCACCCTCTCCTCAGGCGCTCCATGTCGACCCAGCAGACGCCCCGCAGGGGCTCCGAGATCCGCTCGGCCTTCCTCTCGTTCTTCGAGCAGCGCGGACACCGCGTCGTCCGCAGCTCGTCCCTCGTCCCCGCCAACGATCCCACCCTGCTCTTCACCAACGCGGGCATGGTGCAGTTCAAGGACACCTTCACGGGCCGAGAGAAGCGCGACTACAGCCGCGCCGCCTCCGCCCAGAAGTGCGTGCGGGCCGGCGGCAAGCACAACGACCTCGAGAACGTCGGCTACACCGCGCGCCACCACACGTTCTTCGAGATGCTCGGGAACTTCTCCTTCGGCGACTACTTCAAGCGCGACGCCATCGCCTACGCCTGGGAGTTCGTCACCCGCGTCCTCGCCCTGCCGCCGGAGCGCCTGGCGGTGACGGTGTTCGAGGGGACCGCGGAGATCCCCGCCGACGACGAGGCCGCCTCGCTGTGGCGGGACGTGGCCGGCGTCGCGCCGGATCGGATCCTGCGCCTCGGCGCCGCGGACAACTTCTGGATGATGGGCGAGACCGGCCCCTGCGGCCCCTCGTCCGAGATCCACTTCCACCAGGGCGACGACATCCACTGCCAGGAGGAGGCCGCCGGCAGGCCGTGCCGCGGCGTGGCCTGCGACTGCGACAGGTGGATGGAGATCTGGAACCTCGTCTTCATGCAGTTCGAGCGCGCGGAGGGCGGCGCCATGGCGCCCCTGCCCCGCCCGTCCATCGACACCGGCGCCGGCCTCGAGCGGCTGGCGGCGGTGGTGCAGGGCAAGCGCTCCAACTACGACACGGATCTGCTCCAGGTGATCCTCGCCGCGGTGGGTACGGTGACGGGCAAGCCCTACGCCGACGCCACCGACGACGAGAAGACCTCCATGCGCGTGATCGCCGATCACGCCCGCGCCACGGCCTTCCTGGTGGGCGACGGCGTGCTCCCCTCCAACGAGGGCCGCGGCTACGTCCTGCGCCGGATCATGCGGCGCGCGATCCGGCACGGCACGCTGCTCAAGCTGGAGAAGCCCTTCCTCTTCGAGATCTGCCGCGCCGTGATCGCGGAGATGGGCGCCGCCTTCCCCGAGCTGCGCGACAGCGAGAAGCTGATCCTCGAGGTGGCGCGCAACGAGGAGGAGGCCTTCCGCCGCACGCTGCACCGGGGCCTCGGCCTCATCGGCGAGGAGATCCAGCGCCGACAGGACGGCGACAAGCTCCTCCCCGGCGACGTGGTGTTCAAGCTCTACGACACCTACGGCTTCCCGGTGGACCTCACCCGGCTCATCGCCCAGGAGCGCGGCTTCCTCATCGACGAGGCCGGCTTCGAGAAGCTCCTGGAGGAACAGCGGGAGCGCTCCGCCTTCGCGGGATCGGGCGAGGCCGCCGTCGGCGCCGTGCACCTGCAGCTCGCCGCCGAGCTGGGCGACACCGAGTTCCTCGGCTACGACGCCCTCGAGGCCCGCGGGAACGTGCGGGCGATCCTGCGCGGCGGCGCGCGGGTGGAGACGGCGGAGGCCGGCGACGAGGTGGAGATCGTCCTCGACCGCACGCCCTTCTACGGCGAGAGCGGCGGTCAGGTCGGAGACAAGGGGGCGCTCTCCGGCCCCGGCATCGACGGTTCGCGCGGCGAGCTGCGCATCGAGATCCGCGACGCGCAGAAGCCTGCCGGCAACCTGATCGTGCACAAGGGGAAGGTGGTCTCCGGGATCGTGCGCGTGGGCGAGCCGGTCGACGCCCAGGTGGACGGGCCGTCGCGCAAGGCCACCATGGCGAACCACAGCGCCACGCACCTGCTCCACCGCGTGCTCAAAGACGTCCTCGGCGAGCACGTGAAGCAGGCGGGTTCGGTAGTGGCGCCCGATCACCTCCGCTTCGACTACACGCACTTCCAGGCGCCGACGCCGGAGGAGCTCGAGGAGGTCGAGCGTCGAATCAACGCGATGATCCGCGACGACGCCGCTTCCACCACGCAGGTCCTGTCGCTGGACGAGGCGCGGGCCTCGGGGGCGGTGGCCCTCTTCGGCGAGAAGTACGGCGAGACGGTGCGCGTGATCCAGGTGCACCCCGCGTCTCGCGAGCTGTGCGGCGGCACGCACACCCGGCGCACCGGCGAGATCGGCTTCTTCAAGATCGTGAGCGAGTCGTCCATCGCCGCCGGCGTGCGCCGCATCGTTGCCGTCACGGGCGGAGGCGCGGTGGACTGGGTGCAGGAGCGGGAGCGCGACGTCCGCGCCGCCGCCCAGGCGCTGCGCGCGGCCCCCGGCGATCTCGCCGTGAAGATCGACGCCATGCAGAAACGCGTGCGCGATCTCGAGAAGGAGCTGGACGCCTCGCGCAAGCAGCTCGCGGCCGCGCGCTCGGGCGACCTCCTGGCCCAGGCGCGCGAGGTGCGCGGCATCAAGGTGCTCTCCACCCGCGCCGAGGGCGACGCCCAGGCGCTTCGCGAGCTCGCCGACAAGCTGCGCGACAAGATCGGCTCCGGTGTCGTGGCGCTGGGCGGCGAGGCGGACGGCAAGGCGGTGCTCCTGGTGGCCGCCACCGCCGACGTGGTCGCCCGCGGGATCAAGGCGGGCGATCTGGTCCGCGAGATGGCCAAGGACGTCGGCGGCAAGGGCGGCGGAAAGCCCGACCTCGCCCAGGCCGGTGGCCCGGATCCTTCCGGCCTCGATCGCGCCCTCGCGAAGATCTTCGACCTCATCCCGTAGGAGGCAGTGCGGATGTCCGACGTCCTCGGCAACGTGTACGGATCGCTGCTCGTGGTCCGCCCCCCGGTCCCCGCCACCCTCAACAAGGCGGGGGCCAACTACAAGAGCGAGGTCACCCACCTCACCTACCTGCCCCGGGCGGCGTACGACGAGTGGCTGGCGATCTGCGAGGGCATCCTCGCCTTCGGCGGCGACGCGATCTTCGACTTCGAGCCCGAGGACGATCGCTTCCTGGATCGAGGCGACCTGCGGGTGGAGGCGGATGGCACTGTTCGCGACGGCGGGGGCGCGAGCCTCGGCGCCGTGGACGAGGTCCTCACCGGGCGTGTCTTTGCCGCGAACGGGCCGTGGGTGGTGGTCGAGGGGCGGAAGCTGCGGGCGGTGATGCCCAACATGCTCACCCACCGCCTGGCCGAGCTGCCCTACTACCGCCGCCTCCTCGAGCGGATCGCCAAGGAGGGCGCGTACGAGCTCGAGATCGCCGACAACCCGCACCGCTGGGAGGGCATGGCGGACGTCGCCGTCGTCGGCGACCGCGTGGTCCTCACCTACACGGTGAAGGGGCACTACGACGCAGCGTCCGGCCCCAAGACCATGCGCTCCACCCGCGAGGGCGTTGACTTCGCCGCGGACTTCGCCGGCGTCCCGCCGTCGGCTCGGATCCACGCCGAGCTGGTGTACCCGCACTTCCACGGCGACACCGTGCACTTCGGCGCGAGGCCGACGGGCGGCGGCGCGAAGCTCGTCCACTACGCCGGCGGCCTCTGGGGCGACGGCGCCGCGACCGTCGCGCGCGGGCTCGGCGAGGGCGCGATCGTCCCCATCTCCCGCGACGACGCCGTGGAGCAGTACGCCGGCAATTCACGACAGGTGCAGAGCGGCGTCCTCGTCCCCGGCGGCGCCAGCGACGCCTTCGTCTCGTCCCTCGAGACCTTGGGTCTGCCCTCGCGCCGCATCGCCCTCTACGAGCTCTTCGGCAAGGCCGGCGGCGGCCCCGCGTGCGCCACCCTCTACCTGCCGAAGAACCTCTCGGTGCCCCAGGACTCCAAGCTGCGCTACTCGGTGCGCCGCGAGGAGGCCCGCGCCCGGCGCGAGCGCCTGCCCGAGAAGCTCGTGGTGGATCCGGGCTGGTTCGCCGGCCGCACCCGCGGCTGAGCCAGAAACCGGCTGCGCGCCCCGGCTGCTTCGTTGGCGCTGCGCTCCGGTGCTGGCGACGACTCTGCCTAAATCGCCATGGCGGCGACGAGCTTCTCGGGGGACCGGGCCAGATCGCCGTGCCAACGCGCGCGCCAGTGATCGGCGGGCGACATGCCGCTCTCGAGCCACGGCTCGAGGGGCTTCAGCACCACCCGCTCGTCGGGCTCGTCGCCGTGGGGACACCGCTGCCGCTTCAGCCCCTCCGAAGCGATGGCGTAGAGCTCGCGGGCCAGGTCGAGGACCGTCCCCTTCGAGGACGCGGCGCGCAGGCCCCGCCGGGCGACGTCCTTCTGCATCGCGAGGCGATCGGCGAAGGGCATCCCCGCGAGGAGGCGATCGGCAGCCTCGAGCGCCTCGTCGTCGTAGAGGATCCCCTTCCACAGCGCCGGGAGCGCCGCGCTCATCCCGATGTCGCAGACGTCGGCGCCGCGCACCTCGATCACCGACTTCAGCCGGATCTCGGGGAAGAGCGTGGTGAGGTGATCCTCGAAGTCCCCCACCGTGGCGACGTGGCCCTCGAGCCCTTCGGCCAGGAAGCGGCGGAAGGTGAGGTGGTGCGCCGGCAGGTAGCGCCCCTTTCGCCGCACGAAGAACATGTGGGCGTCGAGGGCGTACTCCACCCACCGCCGGTAGCCGAAGTCCTCGTCGAAGACGAAGGACAGCAGCCCGCAGCGCTCCGGATCGACGTGGTTCCACACCTCGTAGCGGAAGGAGGCCCAGCCCGAGTCCTCGCCGTTCACGAGGAACGAGTTGGCGTAGATGGCGCTCACCAGCGGCGACACCGACATGGCCGCCCGCACCTTGCGGACCATGTCCTCCTCCGACGAGAAGTCGTAGCTCGCCTGCACGGTGGCGGTCATGGTCATCATGTCGAGGGCGTTCTCACCCCTCGTGGGCAGGTAAGTCCGCATGATCCCGTAGCGGGTCTTGGGCATCCACCGTGCGTCCGCAGGCGTGCCGAAGGGGCGGTACCCCACCGGGAGCCAGCGGATCCCCAGCTCGCCGCCGATGGCCCTCATCTGCGCGGCGTGGTGAAAGATCTCCTCCCGGCAAGCGTGGGCGCACGGGAAGGGCCGCCCCGAGAGCTCGAACTGCCCTCCGGGCTCCAGGGTGAGGGTGGCCCCGGGGCGGCGGGCGGCGATGACGGACCCGTCTTCGGCGTACGGCTCGTAGCCGAAACGGGAGAACCGCTCGAGGACCGAGCGGATGCTCGTCGTGCCGTCGTAGGGGACGGGGGCGGTGCCCACCATCCCGACGAGCTCGTGCTCCATGCCCACCTTCCACGACGCCCGGGGGCGCTCGAAGCGGCGGAACAGGGAGGTCAGGTCGTCGACGGAGGCGACGGGCGGAGAGGACTCTCGATCGATATCCAGGGACATAGGGAGGCCGGAACCTAGGGAATGGGCGGTGCCCGCGCAACGAGAATGGCCCTTGGATGCACCCACGCGCCGCGAGTCGCGCGATCACATCGCGTCGCGAAGGGCGGGCGATCCCGCTATACCGAAGGCCCGACCACGGAGGCCGCTTGGATCAGCTCTTCCTCATGGATCCCCTCGAGCTCGCGGATCCGACCAAGGACACCACCTGGGCCCTGATGCGCGCCGCCTGCGCCAAGGGCCACGCTGTCCACCACGCCAGCGCCCGCGACCTTTCCTTGCGGGGCGGCACCCCCTGGGTGAAGGCCCGCGCGGTCTCGATCCCGCCGGCCGGCGGCGCCTTCGCCTGGCTCGGCGAGGCGTCGCACCGGGAGGTCTCGTCGTTCCGGATCGTCTGGCTCCGGACGGACCCGCCCTTCGACGCGGCCTATCTCGAGTCCACGTGGATCCTCGATCGGGTCGACAGGAGCCGCTGCCTCCTGGTCAACGATCCCGCCGGCGTCCGCAGCGCCAACGAGAAGCTGTACGCCCTGCACTTCCCGGAGCTCTGCCCCCCCACCCTCGTCTCGTCCGATCGGGCGCTGCTGCGCCGGTTCGTGGAGGAGCACGGCGAGGTGGTGTTCAAGCCGATCGCCGGCCATATTCCCGACCGGGCCG
>Ga0182736_1002958_pt1 | contig 11984 bp, 19 predicted proteins | sample eDN5th30CKraftBY_FD_128882 | JGI IMG/M metagenome (GOLD analysis project Ga0182736, IMG submission 128882) | Enriched backyard soil microbial communities from Emeryville, California, USA - eDNA 5th pass 30_C Kraft BY (version 2) (version 2) | ecosystem: Environmental > Terrestrial > Soil >...
ACGGCCTACATCCCGGGTGAGGGCCACAACCTTCAGGAGCACAGCATCGTGCTCGTGCGTGGCGGCCGTGTGAAGGACCTGCCCGGCGTCCGCTACAAGATCGTCCGCGGTTCGCTCGACACGCAGGGCGTCAAGAACCGCAAGCAGGCCCGCAGCCGCTACGGCGCGAAGAAGGAGAAGAGCTGATGCCCCGCAAGGGCCCCGCACCGAAGCGGCCGTTGGTCTCCGACCCCGTGTACAGCTCGCCGCTGGTCACCCAGCTGGTGAACAAGGTCCTCAAGGACGGCAAGCGTTCCCTCGCCGAGCGCATCGTCTACGCCGCGCTCGAGGGCACCCGGGAGAAGACCGGCACCGATCCCGTCGTCACGCTGAAGCGGGCGCTGGACAACGTGAAGCCGGCCCTCGAGGTCCGCAGCCGCCGTGTCGGTGGCGCGACCTACCAGGTCCCGGTCGAGGTCCGCGCCACCCGGCAGACGACGCTGGGCCTGCGCTGGCTGGTGTCCTACGCCGGGCAGCGCCGCGAGAAGACCATGGTCGAGCGACTCATGAACGAGCTCCTCGACGCGAGCAACGGCCTCGGCGCCAGCGTCAAGCGGCGCGAGGACATGCACAAGATGGCGGAGTCCAACAAGGCCTTCGCCCACTACCGCTGGTGACGGGCCCGATCGTCCGCGCCAACCGCTGAGGGAGAGAGCTGACAGTGGCACGGGACGTGCTGACGGACCTGGGCAAGGTCCGAAACATCGGCATCATGGCGCACATCGATGCCGGCAAGACCACCACCACCGAGCGGATCCTGTTCTACACCGGGATCAACTACAAGATCGGTGAGGTCCACGACGGCGCGGCCACGATGGACTGGATGGAGGAGGAGCAGAAGCGCGGCATCACGATCACGTCCGCCGCGACGACCTGCTTCTGGAAGGACCACCAGATCAACCTGATCGACACCCCCGGGCACGTCGACTTCACCGTCGAGGTGGAGCGCAACCTGCGGGTGCTCGACGGGGCCGTGGCGGTCTTCGACGGCAAGGAGGGGGTCGAGCCGCAGTCCGAGCAGGTCTGGCGGCAGGCCACCAAGTACGACGTCCCCCGCATCTGCTTCGTCAACAAGATGGACAAGCTGGGCGCGGACTTCTACTTCACCGTCGGCACGATCCAGGACCGGCTCGGCGCCAAGCCGCTGCCGATCCAGCTGCCCATCGGCTCGGAGAACGACTTCATCGGCGTCATCGACCTTGTCGAGATGCGTGCCCTCACCTGGCGCGGCGAGGTCCAGAAGGGCGAGGACTACGCGGTCGAGGAGATCCCGGCCGACCTGCAGGAGCGCGCGGAGGAGTACCGCACCGCGCTCGTCGAGGCCGTCGCCGAGACCGACGACGACCTGATGGAGGCCTACCTCGGCGGCGAGGAGTTCACCACCGAGCAGATCAAGCACGGCATCCGCCGGATCGTCAACCAGCGCAGCGCCTACCCGGTGCTGTGCGGGTCGGCGTTCAAGAACAAGGGTGTCCAGCCCCTGCTCGACGCGGTGATCGACTACCTGCCGTCCCCGATCGACCTCCCGCCGGTCGAGGGCACGCTGCCCGACGGCGAGACCGCGGCCAGCCGCAAGCCGGAGAAGGACGAGCCGTTCTCGGCGCTGGCCTTCAAGATCGCCGCGCACCCGTTCTTCGGCAAGCTGACCTACATCCGGGTCTACTCGGGTCGGGTCGCCGCGGGCGCCCAGGTCGTGAACTCGACCAAGGACCGCAAGGAGCGCATCGGGAAGATCTTCCAGATGCACGCCAACAAGGAGAACCCGGTCGACGAGGCCCTTGTCGGCCACATCTACGCGGTCATCGGGCTCAAGGACACCACCACCGGTGACACCCTGAGCGACCCGCAGGCCCCGATCGTGCTCGAGTCGATGACGTTCCCGGACCCGGTCATCCAGGTCGCGGTGGAGCCGAAGACGAAGGCCGACCAGGAGAAGCTGTCGACGGCGATCCAGAAGCTCGCCGAGGAGGACCCGACGTTCCAGGTCTCCCTCGACGACGAGACGGGTCAGACCATCCTCGCCGGCATGGGTGAGCTGCACCTCGAGGTGCTGGTCAACCGCATGAAGAGCGAGTTCAAGGTCGAGGCCAACATCGGCAAGCCGCAGGTCGCCTACCGCGAGACGATCCGCCGGACGGTCGACAAGTACGAGTACACGCACAAGAAGCAGACCGGTGGCTCGGGCCAGTTCGCCCGCGTCATCATCAAGCTCGAGCCGCTCGACACGGCCGACGGTGCGCTGTACGAGTTCGAGAACAAGGTCACCGGTGGTCGCGTGCCGCGGGAGTACATCCCGTCCGTGGACGCCGGCGCCCAGGACGCCATGCAGTACGGCGTGCTGGCGGGCTACCCGCTGACCGGCATCAAGGTGACGCTGCTCGACGGTCAGTACCACGAGGTCGACTCGTCCGAGATGGCGTTCAAGGTGGCAGGCTCGATGGCGCTCAAGGAGGCGGCCCGCAAGGCCGACCCGGCCATTCTCGAGCCGATGATGGCCGTCGAGGTCACGACGCCCGAGGACTACATGGGCGACGTGATCGGCGACCTGAACTCCCGCCGTGGCCAGATCCAGGCCATGGAGGAGCGGGCGGGCGCCCGGATCGTCAAGGCGCTGGTCCCGCTGTCGGAGATGTTCGGCTACGTCGGCGACCTGCGGTCGCGGACCCAGGGCCGGGCCAACTACACGATGGTCTTCGACTCCTACGCGGAGGTTCCGACCAACGTGGCCAAGGAGATCATCGCGAAGGCGACGGGCGAGTAAGAGGCATCGGCCGCGGACCTGTAAGGTCCGCGGCCCGGTGGCTCGTCACCCGTCACCACCCGGCGCCGGACCCCGGCTCCACCACCCAAGACCTGCCGTCAGCACGGCGGACACAAGGAACTCAGTCCAGGAGGACACTGCAGTGGCGAAGGCGAAGTTCGAGCGGACCAAGCCGCACGTCAACATCGGCACGATCGGTCACATCGACCACGGCAAGACCACGCTGACGGCGGCCATCACCAAGGTTCTGCACGACAAGTACCCGGACCTCAACGAGGCCTCGGCGTTCGAGAACATCGACAAGGCTCCCGAGGAGCGTCAGCGCGGCATCACGATCTCGATCGCGCACGTCGAGTACCAGACCGAGAAGCGGCACTACGCGCACGTCGACTGCCCCGGTCACGCCGACTACATCAAGAACATGATCACGGGTGCGGCGCAGATGGACGGCGCCATCCTCGTGGTCGCGGCGACCGACGGCCCGATGCCGCAAACGCGTGAGCACGTGCTGCTCGCCCGCCAGGTCGGCGTGCCCTACATCGTGGTCGCGCTGAACAAGGCCGACATGGTCGACGACGAGGAGATCCTCGAGCTCGTCGAGCTGGAGGTCCGCGAGCTGCTGTCGTCGCAGGAGTACCCGGGCGACGACCTGCCGATCGTGCGCGTCTCGGCCCTCAAGGCCCTCGAGGGCGACGCCGAGTGGGGCGCCAAGCTCCTCGAGCTGATGGACGCCGTCGACGAGGCCATCCCGGAGCCCGAGCGCGACACCGACAAGCCGTTCCTCATGCCGATCGAGGACGTCTTCACGATCACCGGTCGCGGCACGGTCGTCACCGGCCGTATCGAGCGCGGCATCGTCAAGGTCAACGAGACCGTCGAGATCGTCGGCATCCGCGAGAAGTCGACCTCGACCACCGTCACCGGTGTCGAGATGTTCCGCAAGCTGCTCGACGAGGGCCGCGCGGGTGAGAACGTCGGTCTGCTGCTCCGCGGCATCAAGCGCGAGGACGTCGAGCGCGGCCAGGTCGTCGTGAAGCCCGGCTCGATCACCCCGCACACCGAGTTCGAGGGCCAGGTCTACATCCTGTCCAAGGACGAGGGCGGCCGGCACACGCCGTTCTTCAACAACTACCGCCCGCAGTTCTACTTCCGTACCACGGACGTGACGGGCGTCGTGACCCTGCCGTCGGGCACCGAGATGGTCATGCCCGGCGACAACACCACCATGAGCGTCGCGCTGATCCAGCCGATCGCCATGGAGGAGGGCCTGCAGTTCGCCATCCGCGAGGGTGGTCGGACCGTCGGTGCCGGCCAGGTCACCAAGATCAACAAGTAAGTACCCCCGGTCGAGGGCGCCGCACCGCGGTGTGGCATCCTTGACGGGTTGCGCGTCGACCGCGGCGCGCGGGACTCATCTCCCGCGCGCCGCGTTCAATGCCAGCCCCCGAGCAGCACTTCGAGCATCCCCCGGTGGGGTGCACGTGACCCGGGGACCAGTCTGCAGGACGAGCGCGACACGCCCGACCTCGTGGACCGGAGCCCACGGAGTGAGACCTGAACAGAGCGCGAGCCCGAGGAACGAGCGGTGGCCCATGGCCGCCGGAGGGCGAGAGCGGGTGAGGGGCTCCTCGCGGGCGCGACCCGGTGAACCGTGAAGCAGCGGTAGGAAGAAGAGGACGACCGAGGACATGGCGGGACAGAAGATCCGCATCAGGCTCAAGGCCTACGACCACGAGGCCATCGACGCGTCCGCTCGAAAGATCGTCGAGACGGTGACGCGCACCGGTGCCCGGGTCGTCGGGCCGGTGCCGCTGCCGACCGAGAAGAACGTGTACTGCGTCATCCGCTCGCCGCACAAGTACAAGGACTCGCGCGAGCACTTCGAGATGCGCACCCACAAGCGGCTGATCGACATCCTCGACCCGACGCCGAAGACGGTCGACGCGCTGATGCGCATCGACCTGCCGGCGAGCGTCGACGTGAACATCCAGTAGGGCTGACCAGGCGATGACTGACAGGCAGATCACCGGGATCCTGGGCAAGAAGCTCGGGATGACCCAGGTATTCGACGAGAACAACCGGGTCGTCCCGGTCACCGTGGTCCAGGCCGGACCCAATGTCGTGACCCAGATCCGGTCCCAGGAGACCGACGGCTACGTCGCCGTCCAGCTGGCCTTCGGCGCGGTCGACCCGCGCCGGGTGAACAAGCCCGAGACGGGCCACTTCGCCAAGGCCGGCGTCACGCCGCGGCGCTACACCGTCGAGCTGCGCACCACCGACGCGGGCGAGTACTCCCTCGGTCAGGAGATCACCGCCGAGGTGTTCGAGCCCGGTGCCGTTGTCGACGTCGTCGGCACCAGCAAGGGCAAGGGCTACGCCGGTGTCATGAAGCGGCACAACTTCAAGGGCCTCGGCGCCAGCCACGGCACCCAGCGCAAGCACCGCTCGCCGGGTTCCATCGGCGGCTGCGCGACCCCGGGCCGCGTCTTCAAGGGCCTGCGCATGGCCGGTCGCATGGGTTCGGTGCGGGTCACCACGCAGAACCTCACCGTCCACCGCGTCGACGCCGAGCGCGGCCTGCTGCTGATCAAGGGCGCCGTGCCCGGTCCGCGCGGCGCCCTGGTCGTCGTCAAGACGGCCGCGAAGGGTGGTGCGAAGTAATGAGCTCCGTCGACGTCAAGAACGCCGCGGGCGAGAAGGACGGCAGCGTCGAGCTGCCCGGCCACGTCTTCGACGTGACCGCGAACATCCCGCTGATGCACCAGGTCGTCGTGGCCCAGCAGGCCGCGGCCCGCCAGGGCACGCACGACACCAAGACCCGCGGCGAGGTCCGCGGCGGTGGCCGCAAGCCCTACCGCCAGAAGGGCACCGGCCGCGCCCGCCAGGGCTCGGTCCGCGCGCCGCAGTTCACCGGTGGTGGCGTCGTGCACGGCCCCACGCCGCGCGACTACTCGCAGCGCACCCCGAAGAAGATGAAGGCCGCCGCCCTGCGTGGCGCCCTCTCCGACCGAGCCCGTGGCGGTCGCGTGCACGTCGTGTCGACCATCGTCACCGGCGACACCCCCTCGACGAAGGCCGCGCGCCAGGCGCTCGAGGCCGTCGTCGGCGCCGAGGCGCGGGTGCTCGCGGTCGTCGACCGCGACGACTCGGTGAACCTGCTGAGCCTGCGCAACCTGCCGCAGGTGCACCTGATCGCGCCCGACCAGCTCAACACCTACGACGTGCTGGTCAACGACGACGTGCTGTTCACGTCGGCGGCGCTCGAGGCCTTCCTCGCCGGCCCCGTCGCGGCCGCGCCGTCGAAGCGCCGCGCCGCGAAGGTCGGCCTGCTCAAGGCCGACGCCGCGGGCAGCGCCCCGGCACCGCACGGTCCCGGCAGCCACGCGCCGCTCGACGACGTGTCGGTCGCCCCCGAGGGCTTCCCGATCAAGGGCAACGAGGACTCGAAGCTGTACCACGTGCCGGGCTCCGCCTTCTACGACCGCACGGTCGCCGAGGTGTGGTTCGCCACGGAGGCGGACGCGGAGGCCGCGGGCTTCGCCCTGCCGGCGTCGCAGCGCAAGGTCGCTGAGGAGGAGAGCAAGTGATCGCGGATCCGCGCGACATCCTGCTCGCGCCGGTGGTGTCGGAGAAGAGCTACGGGCTGCTCGACGAGCGCCAGTACACCTTCGTCGTCCGCCCGGACGCGAACAAGACCCAGATCAAGATCGCCGTGGAGAAGGTGTTCGGGGTCAAGGTGCTCAGCGTCAACACGCTGAACCGCCCGGGCAAGCGCAAGCGCTCCCGCACCGGCTACGGCAAGCGCAAGGACACCAAGCGCGCGATCGTCACGCTGTCCGAGGACAGCAAGGCGATCGACGTGTTCGGCGGCCGGGCGAGCTGAGGGAGCGAGCAGACCCATGGGTATCCGCAAGTACAAGCCGACCACTCCCGGGCGCCGCGGCTCGAGTGTCTCCGACTTCGCCGAGATCACGCGTTCCACGCCGGAGAAGTCGCTGCTGCGTCCGTTGCACAACAAGGGCGGCCGCAACGCACACGGCAAGGTGACCACGCGCCACCAGGGTGGCGGTCACAAGCGTGCGTACCGGCTGATCGACTTCCGGCGCAACGACAAGGACGGCATCCCGGCCAAGGTCGCGCACATCGAGTACGACCCGAACCGCACGTCGCGCATCGCGCTGCTGCACTACGCCGACGGCGAGAAGCGCTACATCATCGCGCCGGCGCGGCTCAAGCAGGGCGACAAGGTCGAGGCCGGTCCGAAGGCCGACATCAAGGTCGGCAACAACCTGCCGCTGCGCAACATCCCGACCGGCACCGTGGTGCACGCGATCGAGCTCCGCCCCGGCGGCGGCGCGAAGATCGCCCGCTCCGCGGGGTCGAGCGTCCAGCTGGTCGCGAAGGACGGGCCCTACGCGCAGCTGCGCATGCCGTCCGGCGAGATCCGCAACGTCGACGTCCGCTGCCGCGCGACGATCGGCGAGGTGGGCAACAGCGAGCACGCCAACATCAACTGGGGCAAGGCAGGCCGCATGCGGTGGAAGGGCAAGCGCCCGACCGTCCGCGGTGTCGCCATGAACCCGGTCGACCACCCGCACGGTGGTGGTGAGGGCAAGACCTCCGGTGGTCGCCACCCGGTCAACCCCAACGGCAAGCCCGAGGGGCGTACCCGCCGCACCAAGCCGTCCGACAAGTTGATCGTCCGCCGGCGTCGTACCGGCAAGAAGCGCTGAGCAGGGAGGTAAAGACATGCCGCGCAGCCTGAAGAAGGGCCCGTTCGTGGACGACCACCTGCTCAAGAAGGTGGACGCGCTCAACGAGTCGGGCAAGAAGACCGTCATCCGGACCTGGTCCCGCCGGTCCACCATCATCCCCGACATGATCGGCCACACGATCGCGGTGCACGACGGCCGCAAGCACGTGCCGGTGTTCGTGTCGGACGCGATGGTCGGCCACAAGCTGGGGGAGTTCGCGCCCACGCGGACCTTCCGGGGCCACATCAAGGACGACCGCAAGGCGCGCAGGCGCTGAGCGGACACGAGTAGCAGCCAGGAGAGGGTGGAAACACATGGCTGACACCAGCCAGGACACCGCCGGCGCCGCGCTCGAGCCCGCTCGCGCGTTCGCCAGGGCACGGTTCGTCCGCATGTCGCCGACCAAGGTGCGGCGCGTGGTCGAGCTCATCAAGGGGCGTCCGGTCGCCGAGGCTCTCAGCGTCCTGCGGTTCTCGCCGCAGGCCGCCGCGGAGCCGGTGGCCAAGGTCGTGGCGAGCGCCGCGGCGAACGCCGAGAACAACTTCGACATGGACCCCGACACCCTCGTGGTGGCCGTGGCCTACGTCGACGAGGGCCCGACGCTCAAGCGCATCCGGCCGCGCGCGCAGGGTCGCGCCTACCGGATCCGCAAGCGCACGAGCCACATCACCATCGAGGTCGAGTCCCGGCCGGTCGCCAAGGCCGGCGGACGCGGCGGTCGTGGTGCGAAGGGGAGGGCCCGCTGATGGGGCAGAAGATCAACCCGCACGGGTTCCGGCTCGGTATCACCACTGACTGGAAGTCCCGCTGGTACGCGGACAAGCAGTACGCCGAGTACGTCAAGGAGGACGTCGAGATCCGCCGCATGCTCTCCAAGGGCATGGAGCGGGCCGGCATCTCCAAGGTCGAGATCGAGCGCACCCGCGACCGCGTCCGCGTGGACATCCACACCGCGCGTCCCGGCATCGTCATCGGCCGCCGCGGCGCCGAGGCCGACCGCATCCGCGGCGCACTCGAGAAGCTGACCAAGAAGCAGGTCCAGCTCAACATCCTCGAGGTCAAGAACGCGGAGTCCGACGCGCAGCTCGTCGCGCAGGGCGTCGCCGAGCAGCTGTCCAACCGCGTCGCGTTCCGGCGGGCGATGCGCAAGGCCATCCAGTCGGCCATGCGCAGCCCGCAGGTCAAGGGCATCCGCGTGCAGTGCTCGGGCCGCCTCGGCGGTGCGGAGATGTCGCGCTCGGAGTTCTACCGCGAGGGTCGCGTCCCGCTGCACACGCTGCGCGCGGACATCGACTACGGCCTGTTCGAGGCCCGTACGACCTTCGGCCGCATCGGCGTGAAGGTCTGGATCTACAAGGGTGACGTCGTCGGTGGCCGCCGTGAGGGCGTTCCCGCCGCCGCCGAGCCGGGCCGCGGCCCGCGCCGCGAGCGTCCCGCCCGCCGCCGTTCCGGTGCCTCGGGCACCACGGCGACGAGCACCGACGCCGGGCGCGCCGCCGCCGAGCAGGCCGGTGGCTCCGTGGCCACCACCGACGCCCCCAGCACCGGTGGGGAGTCCTGAGTCATGCTGATCCCGCGCAAGGTGAAGCACCGCAAGCAGCACCGGCCGCACCGGACCGGAGCCTCGACGGGCGGCACCCGGGTCACCTTCGGTGACTACGGCATCCAGGCCCTCGAGCCGGCCTACGTGACGAACCGGCAGATCGAGTCCGCGCGTATCGCCATCAACCGGCACATCCGTCGTGGCGGCAAGGTGTGGATCAACGTCTTCCCGGACCGGCCGCTGACCAAGAAGCCCGCCGAGACCCGCATGGGTTCCGGCAAGGGCTCGCCCGAGAAGTGGGTGACCAACGTGAAGCCCGGCCGGGTGCTCTTCGAGATGAGCTTCCCGAACGAGCAGACCGCTCGGGAGGCGCTGCGTCGCGCCATCCACAAGCTGCCGATGAAGTGCCGGATCGTGACCCGCGAGGGTGGTGACATCTGATGGCCTCCGCGGGTACCACCGCTGCCGAGCTGCGCGAGCTGACCGACGAGGAGCTCGTCCTGCGCGTCAAGGAGTCCAAGGAGGAGCTGTTCAACCTCCGCTTCCAGATGGCGACCGGGCAGCTGGACAACAACCGGCGGCTGCGGACCGTCCGCCACGACATCGCGCGCATCTACACGGTGATGCGCGAGCGTGAGCTGGGCCTGTCCGCCGCCCCGACCGACAACGAGGGCGCGGCATGAGCGACAACACGCGCGGGGAGCGGAAGGTCCGCGAGGGACTCGTCGTGTCCGACAAGATGGACAAGACGATCGTCGTCTCGCTCGAGGACCGCGTGAAGCACCCGCTGTACGGCAAGGTCATCCGGCGGACCAGCAAGGTCAAGGCGCACGACGAGGCCAACACGGCCGGCGTCGGCGACCGCGTCCGCCTGATGGAGACCCGACCGCTGTCGGCGACGAAGCGCTGGCGCCTGGTCGAGATCCTGGAGAAGGCGAAGTGATCCAGCAGGAGTCGCGGCTGCGCGTCGCCGACAACACCGGTGCCAAGGAGATCCTGTGCATCCGGGTGCTGGGCGGCTCGGCGCGTCGCTACGCGGGGATCGGCGACATCATCGTCGCGACCGTGAAGGAAGCGATCCCGGGCGCCGGCGTGAAGCGCGGTGACGTCGTCAAGGCCGTCGTCGTGCGCACGGTCAAGGAGAAGCGTCGGCCGGACGGCAGCTACATCCGGTTCGACGAGAACGCCGCCGTCCTGATCAAGGCCGACGGTGAGCCGCGGGGGACCCGCATCTTCGGCCCGGTCGGTCGCGAGCTTCGCGACAAGCGGTTCATGAAGATCATCTCCCTCGCGCCGGAGGTGTTGTAGGGATGAAGGTCAAGAAGGGCGACACGGTTCTCGTCATCGCCGGCAAGGACAAGGGCGCCAAGGGCAAGGTCATCCAGGCCTACCCCGACCGCGACCGCGTCCTCGTCGAGGGCGTGAACCGGATCAAGAAGCACACCCGCATCAGCCAGAACCAGCGGGGCGCGCAGTCCGGCGGCATCGTCACGCAGGAGGCCGCCATCCACGTCTCGAACGTGATGGTCGTCGACTCGGACGGCAAGCCGACGCGCGTCGGCAAGAAGGTCGTCGAGACCGAGGACGGCAAGACCAAGCGCGTCCGGATCTCCCGTCGTTCCGGGAAGGAGATCTGACATGACCACCGCCGAAAAGGTGGCGCCGCGCCTCAAGCAGCGCTACGTCGACGAGATCAAGGGTGAGCTGCGCGAGCAGTTCTCCTACGGCAACGTCATGCAGATCCCGGGCGTGGTGAAGGTCGTCGTCAACATGGGTGTCGGCGACGCCGCCCGCGACGCGAAGCTGATCGACGGCGCCGTCCGCGACCTGGCCACCATCACCGGCCAGCGCCCGCAGGTCCGCCGAGCCACCAAGTCCATCGCGCAGTTCAAGCTGCGTGAGGGCATGCCGATCGGCGCCAAGGTCACCCTGCGGGGCGACCGGATGTGGGAGTTCCTGGACCGGCTGCTGACGATCGCGCTGCCGCGTATCCGCGACTTCCGCGGCCTGTCGGCCACGCAGTTCGACGGCCGGGGCAACTACACGTTCGGTCTCACGGAGCAGACGATGTTCCACGAGATCGACCCCGACACGATCGACCGGCAGCGCGGCATGGACATCACGGTCGTGACGACGGCGACCACCGACGAGGAAGGCCGGGCGCTGCTGCGCAAGCTCGGCTTCCCCTTCAAGGAGAGCTGACCCGCCATGGCCAAGAAGGCATTGGTGATCAAGGCCGCCAGGACCCCGAAGTTCAAGGTCCGCGGCTACACGCGCTGCCAGAAGTGCGGCCGCCCGCGTGCGGTCCTGCGCAAGTTCGGGCTGTGCCGCGTCTGCGTGCGCCAGATGGCGCACGCGGGCGAGCTGCCCGGTGTGAGCAAGTCCAGCTGGTAAGAGCCAGCTGCTTTTCCTGATCGCCACAGGCCCCCGACGGAGTCCAGTTCTCCGGCCAGGGGGAACCAGGGCGGGAAAGTAGTGACGTCACCATGACGATGACCGATCCGATCGCAGACATGCTGACCCGTCTGCGCAACGCGAACTCGGCCTACCACGACCGCGTCGTGATGCCCCACTCCAAGCTGAAGGTCGCCATCGCGGAGATCCTTCAGAAGGAGGGCTACATCGCCTCGCACCACACCGAGGACGCCGAGGTCGGCAAGTCCCTCGTGATCGAGCTCAAGTACGGCCGCAACCGGGAGCGCAGCATCGCCGGTGTGCGCCGGGTCTCCAAGCCCGGCCTGCGGGTCTACGCGAAGTCCAGCAACCTGCCGCGGGTCCTGGGTGGCCTCGGCGTCGCGATCATCTCGACGTCGAAGGGCCTCCTCACGGACCGCCAGGCCAACCGGGACGGCGTGGGCGGGGAAGTCCTCGCCTACGTCTGGTGAGA
>Ga0182736_1002959_pt1 | contig 11983 bp, 10 predicted proteins | sample eDN5th30CKraftBY_FD_128882 | JGI IMG/M metagenome (GOLD analysis project Ga0182736, IMG submission 128882) | Enriched backyard soil microbial communities from Emeryville, California, USA - eDNA 5th pass 30_C Kraft BY (version 2) (version 2) | ecosystem: Environmental > Terrestrial > Soil >...
CGGCATCGAGTTCCACCAGGACGAGCCGCCGGTCTACGCCGATTTTGCCTACGTGGCGTTCACCGTCGGCATGACGTTCGCCGTTTCCGAGACCCGATTGGCGACGACGCAGATGCGCAAGGTGGGTCTGGGGCACGCGCTCCTGTCCTACCTGTTCGGCACCGTGGTGATCGCTGTCGCCGTCAGCCTGCTGACCAACCTGTGACGGTGCGCCGGAAGTAGGCATCCGGCTGCAACCGCCCCGCTCGCGACCGGACCGACCGTCGTGAAGCCGAACGCCGTCGCGGCGGCCGACCGGAGGAGAGAGCATGCGTGCAGAGGATCCGGCAGGAGCGGAGGCCGCCGTGTACCGCGCCGTTGCCGAGCGGGAGGTGGCGTGGGCCCCATCCGCAGGACGTCGCCCGCCAGGCAGGACCGAGCCTGGAGACGACCCGCACGGCCGTTTGGAACCGGCTCACTCGGCGCGGCGTCGCACACCACTTCGGTCGGTGTGTGCGACTGGGGGCGGTGACCAGGGCGTGCGGGCGGGCTGCACCTTCTCCGGCCGGGCGCCACTGCGTGCCCCCATCGGCAGAACGACCGATTGCCGTCGTCGGGGGCGACACACGAGTGTGGGACGGCATAGTGCGGCCGGACTTCGATGTGGCCAGCGCGGGGTCGGGGGCTCTCCGTCGACCTCAACCCGACAGGAGGAACACCCGTGACTCTGAAGGACCCGACCGGCTCGCGAGGGGGCGCTGCTGCCCACCCGTGGTCTCCCGGTGGCCCCGGCGCCTCGTCCACCGACCACGCCGACGCCGGGCGTGCGGTCGACGGCTCGCCGACCTCGACTTCCCGGTCGAGCGGGTCGACATCCTCGGTCAGGACGTGCTGACCGTCGAGCAGGTGACCGGAAAGCTGAACGACCCCACTGCCGCCCGGCGGGGTGCGGCGGGCGGAGCCGTCCCGGGCGCGCAACTCGGCTGGATCTCCGGACGCTTCGGCTGGGCCGATCCGTTGGTGAGGGCGGTTCCGCTCGCCCTCTACGGACTGCTCATCGGAGCGGTGATCGGCTACGTGCTTCAGGGAGGTCGCCGGGACTCCGCGTCGGTGGCCTTCACACGACCCCAGCGGTTGGAACTGGTTGTCGACGACGACGTGGCCGACGAGGTGGCCGGCAAGGCCGCCCGGCTGCTCGCAGGGAGGGTTTGAGATGGCGCGCGCGGTTGGTATCGATCTCGGGACGACGAACTCGGTCATCGCCGCGTGGGAGGGCGGTGAGGGCTCGGTCGTCCCCAACGCCGAGGGGGCTCGCACGACGCCGTCGGTGGTGGCGTTCACCGAGAACGGGGAGCGTCTGGTCGGCCAGTTGGCCCGTCGGCAGGCGATCCTCAACCCGAAGGGGACGATCTACTCGGTCAAGCGGTTCGTCGGCCGCAGGTTCGAGGAGGTCGAGGAGGAGGCCGGTCAGGTCACCTACGACGTGGTTCCCGATGCGAACGGGCTCGCCCGGATCAAGGTGCGGGACAAGCTGTATGCGCCGGAGGAGATCTCCGCCCTGATCCTGCGCAAACTTGCCGACGACGCCGGACGGCACCTCGGCGAGCGGGTCACCGAGGCGGTGATCACTGTCCCCGCCTACTTCAACGACGCGCAGCGAACCGCAACCCGGGATGCGGGGAAGATCGCCGGCCTCGAGGTTCTGAGGATCATCAACGAGCCCACCGCCGCGGCGCTCGCCTACGGGATGGACAAGGGCCAGCACGAGACCGTGCTGGTGTTCGACCTCGGCGGCGGGACGTTCGACGTCAGCGTCCTCGACGTCGGCGACGGCGTCGTCGAGGTACGTGCCACCGCCGGTGACACCCACCTCGGAGGTGACGACTTCGACCGGCGGATCGTCGATCACCTCGCCGAGGAGTTCCAGAAGGAGAACGGCATCGACCTGCGCAAGGACCCGCAGGCGCTGCAGCGGCTGTACGAGGCCGCCGAGAAGGCGAAGGTCGAGTTGAGCTCGGTCAGCCAGACCCAGGTCAACCTGCCCTTCGTCACCGCGGACGCGAACGGGCCGAAGCATCTGGCGATGACGTTGATGCGCTCGAGGTTCGAGCAACTCACGGCGGATCTCGTCGAGCGGACGATGGGGCCGGTGCGTCAGGCCATGTCGGACGCCAAGGTGGGGACGGACGACGTCGACGAGGTCATCCTGGTCGGCGGGTCGACCCGGATACCCGCGGTGCAGGCGCTCGTGCGCCGCCTGACCGGTGGCAAGGAACCGAACATGACCGTCAACCCCGACGAGGTCGTGGCTGTCGGCGCCGCGATCCAGGCGGGGGTCCTCAAGGGTGAGGTCTCCGACGTCCTCCTGCTCGACGTCACGCCGCTGTCCCTGGGGGTGGAGACCCAGGGCGGCCTGATGACCAAGATCGTCGAGCGGAACTCCACGATCCCGGTCCGGCGCAGCGAAGTCTTCTCGACGGCCGCGGACAACCAGCCCGCCGTCGACGTCGTCGTGCTGCAGGGCGAGCGCGAGCGCGCGGCGGACAACCGGGTGCTCGGGCGGTTCCAGCTCACCGGCATCCGACCGGCGCCGCGCGGGGAGCCACAGATCGAGGTCATCTTCGACATCGACGCCAACGGCATCGTCAACGTGACGGCCCGCGACAAGGACACCGGCGCCGAGCAGGGCATCACGATCTCCGAGAGCGCCAACCTGGACACCGCCGAGGTCGAGCGGATGGTCACGGAGGCCGAGCGGAACAGGGCTTCGGACCAGCAACTCCGGCAGGAGGTCGACGCGCGCAACCAGTTGGACAGCGTCGCCTACCAGGTGCAACGCCGACTCGACGAGCTGGGCGACTCGGCACCATCGCACGAGCGCGCTCGGGCCGAGATGCTGGTGACCGAGGCCCGGCAGGCGGTCGCCGATCAGGCGCCGCTCGATCGTGTCCGCGAGCTGACCGGCGAGCTGCAGCAGGTGGTGGCCGGGCTCCAGGCGGTGGCGACCAACTCTGCCGCGGGCGCCGGTGACGCAACCGGCGCCGACAGGGGGGCCGCGGACGACGACGTCATCGACGCCGAGTTCGACCGGAAGTGAGCCCTGGCCATGGGAGAGCCCGGATCGAAGACGCCGCCCGCCCGGCCGGAGGGTGGACCGGCTGCGGACGCGGAAGCCTCCGAGGCAGGGCCTCGCCCGGACGGCGGACCTCCGCGGGAGGTGGCGCCCCCGCCGGCGGACGGCGCGACGGCAGGCCCCACCCAGCGCGCGCTCGATGCCGCCGAGGACCGCTGGCGGCGCGCCGCGGCAGACCTCGACAACCTGCGCAAGCGCTACGCGCGGGAGGTCGCGCGCGAGCGCGAGATCGAGCGGGAGCTCGTCACGTCGGCGTTCCTGCCCGTGCTCGACACCATCGATCGCGCGCTCGAACACGCCGCCGCGGACCCCGAATCCATCGTCGAGGGCATCCGCACCCTCCGTGAGCAGGCCCTCGCCGTCGTCTCGGGGCTCGGCTACGGACGGGAGGACGAACCCGGAGTGCCGTTCGATCCGGCGCGGCACGAGGTGGTCGGGCTGGTGGACGCCGACGGGGCCGGGACCCCGCCCGGTTCGGTGGCCTCCGTGGTCCGGCCCGGCTACGGCGCCCCCGGACGCCAGCTCCGACCGGCAGCCGTCACGGTGGCGCAGCGGCAGGAGAGCTGACCGATGCCCCGCGACTTCTACGAGGTACTCGAGGTGCCCCGGGACGCCGGCCCCGACGAGCTGCAACAGGCGTTCCGACGGTTGGCGCGGCAGAACCATCCGGACGTGAACAAGGATCCGGGGGCGGAGGAGCGGTTCAAGGAGATCAACGAGGCGTACTCCGTGCTGTCGGACCCGGAGCTCCGCAAGCGTTACGACCGTTTCGGGGAGGACTTCCGGCGGGTTCCCGAGGACTGGGAGGAGCGCGTCGGTGCCGGGGCGGGTGGATTCGGTGGCCGGGCCGGTCGTGGTCGCCGGGCGACCTGGACCGCGGAGGGCGCCGACGTCGACGGGGCATTCGTCGGCGGAGGCTTCGACGGTATCGATCTCGAGGACCTCCTGGGAGGCATGTTCGGCGGCCGTGGCCGCGGCCCCCGTGCGGCCCGCTCTGCGGGAGCGGATCAGGAGGCCGAGCTTCCCCTCACCGTGGAGGAGGCCTATCGCGGCGGGCGCAAGGAGATCACGCTCAACGGCCCGGAGGGCCCACGCAGCTACACGGTCACCATCCCACCCGGCGTCACCGACGGCCGGCGGATCAGGCTGGCCGGCGAGGGAGGGCGGGGGCTCGGCGACGGCCCGGCCGGAGACCTCTACCTGGTGGTGCGGCTGTTGCCGCACCCGCTCTTCCGCGTGGAGGGCCGGAACATCCACGTCGATCTGAAGCTCGCCCCGTGGGAAGCGGCCCTCGGGGCGACCGTCCCGGTCGTTGCACCCGGGGGCGAGACCAAGGTGACCGTGCCGTCCGGCTCGTCGTCCGGACGACGCCTCCGCCTGCGTGGGCAAGGCATGCCGGACCCGGCCGGACACCCGGGCGACCTGTTCGCCGAGATCAAGATCATGGTGCCGGCACGGCTCGGTGAACGCGAACGCGAGCTGTATTCCGAACTCGCCACGACGTCGACGTTCGATCCGCGCCGCGCCACGACCGACGACGCGAGGAGACGCCGATGAACCCGCAGAGTCGTCCGCTTCGCTACCCGCTGGTCCGGAGTCCGAGACCCGCCCTGCTCCACGAGGAGGAGTTCGCCCGGCGCTGCGGCCTGCACCCCGAACTGGTGCGGCGGTTCTGGGCGCTGGGGCTGATCCCGGCCGCGCGTCACGTCGACGGGTCCCTGTGGTTCGGCCCGGCGCAGGTACCGGCCGTCGCACGGTTGCAGCGCCTGCACACCGCCCTGCCGCTCAACTACGCCGCCCTCGGACTCGTGTGCGACCTCCTCGACCGGATCACCGAGCTCGAGACCGCCCTACGCGTTCGCGGGCGCACCGAACCGGTGCGGCGACGCACCACTCCTCCTCGACCGACCGTCGACCGACCGGAGCGGAGTCAGCGATGGACCTGAACCGCCTGACCCAGAAGTCCCAGCAGGCACTGTCCGACGCGCAGGACCTGGCCACCCGTGCGGGCCACACCGAGGTCGACGGCGAGCACCTGCTGGCCGCACTCCTCGACCAGCCGGAGGGGTTGGTGCCCCGGCTGCTCGGGGAGATGGGCGTCGATGTCCGGGCGCTGCGCTCCGACCTGGAGGAAGAGCTCGGCCGCAAGCCCCGCACGACCCGGCCGGGGCCCCAACCGGGCCAGGTCGCGGTCACGCAGCGGCTGGCCAACGTGCTCGACGTCGCCGACCGAGAGGCACGGCGGATGAAGGACGAGTACGTGTCGGTCGAACACCTGCTCGTGGCGCTGGCGGACGAGGGGTCCGCCGGCGGTGCGGGTCGGGTGCTCGCCCGGCACACCGTCACCCGCGAGGCCATCCTCGCCGCCCTGACGCGGGTACGCGGCAACCAGCGCGTCACCTCCGCCACTCCGGAAGGGGCGTACGAGGCCCTGACGAAGTACGGGATGGACCTGGTGGAGTCGGCCCGCTCCGGTCGGCTGGACCCGGTGATCGGCCGCGACGCCGAGATCCGCCGGGTCGTCCAGATCCTGTCCCGGAAGTCGAAGAACAACCCCGTGCTGCTCGGCGAGCCCGGAGTCGGCAAGACCGCCATCGTCGAGGGTCTGGCCCAGCGCATCGTCGACGGGGACGTTCCCGAAGGCCTGCGCGAACGCACCATCTTCGCCCTGGACATGGGGCTGCTGGTGGCCGGGGCGAAGTACCGGGGCGAGTTCGAGGAGCGGCTGCAGGCGGTGCTGTCGGAGGTCAAGGCGGCGGAGGGCCGGATCCTGCTGTTCGTCGACGAGCTGCACAACGTCGTCGGTGCAGGGGCGTCCGAGGGATCGATGGATGCCGGCAACATGCTCAAGCCGATGCTCGCCCGGGGTGAGCTGCACATGATCGGTGCGACCACGCTCAACGAGTACCGCCAGCACGTCGAGAAGGACGCCGCGCTCGAGCGCAGGTTCCAGCCCGTCTTCGTCGACGAGCCCACCGTCGAGGACACGGTGTCCATCCTGCGCGGGTTGCGCGAGCGGTTCGAGGTGTTCCACGGTGTCCGGATCCTCGACGGGTCGTTGATCGCGGCGGCGACGTTGAGCCACCGCTACCTCACCGACCGTTTTCTGCCCGACAAGGCCATCGACCTGGTCGACGAGGCGTGCGCCCGGCTGCGCACCGAGATCGACTCCATGCCCGCCGAGCTCGACGAGATCACCCGCAAGGTGATGCGGCTGGAGATCGAGGAGGCGGCGCTCGCCCAGGAGGAGGACGCCGCATCCCGCGCGCGGCTCGACCAGCTCCGCCGTGAGCTGGCCGACCTTCGCGGCGAGGCCGACGCCATGCGCGCCCAGTGGAATGCCGAACGGCAGGCGATCAAGCGTGTTCAGGAGCTCCGGGCGCAGCTGGAACAGGTCCGCCACGACATCCAGGATGCCGAGCGCGCCTACGACCTCAACCGCGCCGCGGAGCTGCGCTTCACGAGGCAGGCCGACCTCGAGCGCAAGCTCGAGGCCGAAGAGCGTCGGCTCGCCGAGAAGCAGGGCGAGCACCGGCTGCTGCGCGAGGTGGTGACGGCGGAGGAGATCGCAGAGATCGTCTCGGTGTGGACCGGCATCCCGGTCGCCCGGCTGACCGAGGGCGAGCGGGAGAAGCTGCTGCGCCTCGACGAGGTGCTGCACCGGCGGGTGGTGGGCCAGGACGAGGCCGTGCAGGCGGTCGCGGACGCGATCATCCGGGCCAGGTCCGGGGTGAAGGACCCGCGACGGCCGACCGGCTCGTTCATCTTTCTCGGCCCGACCGGTGTCGGGAAGACGGAGCTGGCCAAGGCGCTGGCCGAGGCGCTGTTCGACTCCGAGGACAACATCGTCCGGATCGACATGAGCGAGTACCAGGAGCGGCACACCGTGTCCCGGCTGGTCGGCGCCCCGCCCGGCTACGTCGGCTACGAGGAGGGCGGCCAGCTCACCGAGGCGGTCCGCCGCCGTCCGTACGCCGTCGTCCTCTTCGACGAGATCGAGAAGGCGCACCCGGACGTCTTCAACACACTGCTGCAGGTCCTCGACGACGGCAGGCTCACCGACGCGCAGGGGCGCACCGTCGACTTCCGCAACACCGTCATCATCATGACGTCGAACATCGGGTCGCAGTACCTGCTCGACGGGGTCACCGACGACGGCCGGCTCGAGCCGGAGGCACGCGATCTCGTGATGGCCGAGCTGCGGGCCCACTTCCGGCCCGAGTTCCTCAACCGGGTCGACGACACCGTGCTGTTCACGCCGCTGAGCCAGGGCGAGATCGAGAACATCGTCGAGCTCATGCTGTCCGACCTGCGCGTGCGGCTCGCCGAGCGCAACATCACCGTGGAGATCGGCGACGGCGCCCGCCGCTTCATCGCGCACGAGGGCTACGACCCGGTGTACGGGGCCCGTCCGCTGCGCCGGTTCATCGCCCGGGAGGTCGAGACCCAGGTTGCCCGCGCGCTGCTGCGCGACGGAACCATCGAGGGGTCCACCATCCGGGTCGACGTGGGCGACGACCGGCTCGTCGTCACCCACCAGCCCGTCGGGGCGCAGGCGTGAGCGCCTCGGCGACGGCGCGGACGAGCACCATCGTCTGCCCGCACTGCGGGAAGCGGAACCGGGTACCGGTGTCCGCAGGCTCGGTGCCGAAGTGCGGCAACTGCCACCAGCGCCTGCCCTGGATCGCCGACTCGGGCGACGACGACTTCGCCGAGGTCGCGGAGCGGGCTCCGGTCCCGGTACTCGTGGATCTGTGGGCGACCTGGTGCGGGCCGTGCCGGATGGTGAGTCCCGTCCTCGAACGGCTGGCCACCGAGCGAGCCGGTGAGCTCAAGCTGGTCAAGGTCGACGTCGACCGGGCGCCCCGGCTCTCCCAGCGGTTCGAGGTGCGCGCCGTCCCCACGCTGATGGTCCTGCGGGACGGCGAGGTACTCGCCCGCCAGCCCGGAGCCGCACCGGAGCCGGCGTTGCGAAGCTGGCTGGACCAGGCACTGCAGTCGAAGGGAACCGAGGACCGATGAACGTTCCGGTAGGGCTCGACCCGCACCTGGCGTTCGTCCGCGACGACGTCGAGCCCCGCACGCCCGAGGGATGCCAGGAGTGCCTGCGGATCGGATCGCCCTGGGTCCATCTGCGGCTGTGCCTGACCTGCGGGCACGTCGGCTGTTGCGACCAGTCTCCGGGCAGGCATGCCCGCCGGCACGCCGGCCTGGTCGGCCACCCGATCATCCGGTCGTTCGAGCCGGGCGAGGACTGGTGGTGGTGCTTCGTCGACGAGGCACCGGTGTGACCGCCCGGGAGTCGGCCGACCAGCAGAGCCCTGGCGTCGGGCAACTGCTGGCCGACGTGCCGCCCGGGGAGACGCCGGACGTGTCCGGGGCCTTCCCCCGCCTCGAGGAGACGCGCCTCCGGGAGCTGGCGGCCTGGGGGGAGCGTCGGCCCACGACACGCGGGGACGTACTTGTCGCCGAGGGCGAGGTGGAGGACACCTTCTACGTGGTGCTCTCCGGCCGGGTCGCCGTCGTCGAAGCGCTCGGGACGCCCGACCAGCGTGTGGCGCGGTTGCACGGGCCCGGCCGCTTCCTCGGCGAGCTCGGTGTCCTCACGCGGCAGCCGGCGTTCCTGAGCGACGTCGTCGTCGACCCGGGTGAGGTCCTGGCGGTTCCGGCCGACCGGCTGCGTGCCGTCGCGGCACGGGACCACGCCTTCGGTGATCTCGTGCTGCAGGCCTACCTCGTCCGACGATGGCTGATGCTGGGCGAGGGCATCGGGTTCCGGATCATCGGCTCCAGGTATTCGGCCACCACCAGGCAGCTGCGCGAGTTCGCCGTCCGCAACCGGCTCCCGCACCGTTTCCGGGACCTGGAGACCGACCCCACGGCCGAGCAGCTGCTCCGCTCCCTCGGGCTCGGTCCCGGCGACACGCCGATCGTGCTGTACCGGGACCGGCTGCTGCGCAACCCCTCGACTGCCGACCTCGCGCCGATGTTCGGACTCTGCGACATCGGTGACGGCCGGGAGATCTGCGATCTCGTGGTCGTGGGGGCCGGCCCTGCCGGGCTCGCGGCGGCTGTGTACGGCGCCTCGGAGGGCCTGGACACCGCGCTGCTCGACGGCGTCGCGCTGGGCGGGCAGGCGGCGCGGACGTCGTGCATCGAGAACTACCTCGGCTTCCCCTCCGGGATCGCCGGGGGCGAGCTGGCCGAGCGCGCCGTGTTGCAGGCGGAGAAGTTCGGGGCGCGGCGGTCCGTACCGTCGGAGGTGGTGGGGTTGGAGGAGCGCGACGGGAACCACGTGCTGCGGTTCGCCGACGGCGGTGAGCTGGCCACCCGCACGGTGATCATCGCGTCCGGCGTGCGCGTCCGCCGGCTCCCGGTCCCCGGACTGAGGCAGTTCGAGGACACCTGCGTGTACTACGCGGCCACGCCCATCGAGGCCCAGCAGTGCGTCGGAGACCCGGTGGTGGTCGTGGGCGGGGGCAACTCGGCCGGCCAGGCCGCGGTCTTCCTCGCGGGCCATGCGGCCGAGGTCCACCTGGTGGTCAGGGAACACGAACTCGACGAGAACATGTCGCGCTACCTCGCCGACCGGATCGTCCAGGATCCGTGCATCGAGGTGCATCTGCACACCATGGTGGAGGGCCTGGAGGGCGAGGCCGGCCGCCTCGAGGCCGTCGTCGTGACGGACACGGTGACCGGTGAGCAGCAGCGTCTGCGCGCGCGCGACCTCATGGTGTTCATCGGGGGCGAGCCCAGCACGTCGTGGCTGCCGGACTCGGTCGCCCTGGACTCCGGTGGCTACGTGCTGACCGGGCCGGACGCGCGCCGGCCGGCGCAGCGGGGAAGGTCCGGCGGCCCCGACCCGCTGCTGCTCGAGACCAGCCTGCCCGGCGTCTTCGCAGCCGGCGATGTCCGGAGCGGCTCGGTGAAGCGGGTCGCCTCGGCGGCGGGTGAGGGCGCGATGGCGGTGCGCATGGTGCACGAGCACCTCGCCAAGGCCTGGTGACGCGCAAGGAGAAGGACGTCGCCGGAAGCAACGCCGGAACTGGCGTGGTCGACACACCCCACCGTCCCCCGGGTAGCCCGGCTCGCTCGGCCGTGGTCCGCGTGAACGTCGTGTCGTCCGCGTCTTCTCCCGGAGGCGCCGTCCCGCGCTGGTCCTCGGGATTCGGTCGGGCGACCGCGGCTCAGACCCGGGGACCGGTTCTAGGCGTCGACGTCGATCGGCCGATGTCGTCCCCGGGGTACTTCCAGAGCCCTGCGCCGGCCGGGCCGGGTCTCCGGCCTGGGAAGGGTCGCTACGGTGGGCCCGCGCTCCGGCGCCGACTCACCCATGCCTGCCGGCAAGCGGGGCCGGAACGTAGAGGCCGCCTCGTTCCGCGCGGACCGCGGCGAGTGTCCGTGTCGGTGCCCCGAGCTTGCCGAGGACGTGCTCCAGGTGCGCGGCCACGGTTCGTGGAGCCACGACGAGCGTATGAGCGATCTGCTGGTTGGAACACCCCTCGACCAGCAAGCCCAGCACTTCCAGTTCCCGCGGCGTGAGCCCGTGGACATCGCTCGCAGGTGACAGCAGGGCCAGCCCGGTCAGCCCCGGCGGGACGTCCTCGGGGGCGGCCAGAGCGGTCACGCGCACGTGCCCACGCGGGGCGTGGGACCCGCCCACCGGCCAGAGGAACGAGGAGTAGACGTGCCCGTCGCCGATGCGTTCGCGTGCGGTGGCCAGGACGGGGGAGGACGGGGTCAGCAGCTCGTCCGCGGGAAGGCCCGGCAGTGCCTGGCAGCGTTCGTCGATGTAGAGCACCACGCCGGCCGTGGCCCCGTGCACCAGGTGTGCGGCTGTGAGAAGCGAGCGCATCGGGTCGATGCCGTGTGCGAGCACCGGTCCGAGCCGTCCGAGTCTGCGGCGCGTGAGGGGGGAGGGTGGGCGGCGGTCGCCGGACAGCAGCGCGAGGAAGCCGACGTGCCGCCCCTCCGGTGTGACGAGGGCGAGGGCCAGCGCTTCGTCGATCGCGGACGGGATGAGGCATTCGGCCCACGTCGGCAGCTCCTCGGCCGGATAGGGCAGGTCCGACGGGCTCAGCGGGGGGCGTGCCCGGTCGGTGCCGGTTACTTCGACGTCCCGCGCCATCAGCGGACCGGAGAGGAACTCGACGATCGGGCCGTCGAGGTCGAGGCTCGCCAGGAAGCGGTAGCCGTGGCCCATCGGGTCGGCGAGCGCCAGCCACGCGCCGTCGAACGGGACGAGCCGGCGGAGGTCCTCGAGCAGGGCCTGCGCGCGCTCGGAGGTGGTGCCGGCCGAGGCGGCGGTCTCGGCCAGCATCAGCTCACCGGCCTGGTGCGAGCGCATGTGCCCTCCGAGGATCGCCGCGGCAGCGGCCCGAGCCCGGCCGTCACTGAAACGGCTGCTCGATGTGCTGGGAGGACGCCGCTCGGGTAGTCAGTCACAACATGGAGCGGGTGTTACTACCACGGACGCGGGTGACCTAAACCGGAGACCGGCCCGGCGGCCCGGCGGGGTCGGGGGGAGCGGTGGTCGTCCGGTGCCGGTCCGAGGAACACGCGCCTCCGTCGCGGGAGTCCGGCAGCGCCCGGGGGACACCTGCTGCCGAGGTGGCTCGGTCGGGCGGGTCGGGCCGGCCCGGTACCGGCACATCTGCCGATACCGGGCCGACGCTGTGGCAGGTGCAATGAAGGCCCGCTCGAGCCGGGAGCGCTCGGCCAGACCGATGAGGAGGCTGCCTAGTGCTGTTGTCGAGCGGGCGGGTGCTCGGTGGTCGGGCCGGAACTCGGTTCTGATGCGCAGCGTGGCGTGCACGACGTTGACCCGGCGGCGGGCCAGCGCGATGAGGGCCTGGTGGTGTCGTTTCCTTC
>Ga0182736_1002961_pt1 | contig 11976 bp, 13 predicted proteins | sample eDN5th30CKraftBY_FD_128882 | JGI IMG/M metagenome (GOLD analysis project Ga0182736, IMG submission 128882) | Enriched backyard soil microbial communities from Emeryville, California, USA - eDNA 5th pass 30_C Kraft BY (version 2) (version 2) | ecosystem: Environmental > Terrestrial > Soil >...
AGGTGGCAGCACCGGTTACACTCTCGATGCTGAAACAGGATCGTTCTCTGTCTCTGGCCAAGGCGTAAGCCTCAAAGCAGACAGGAAGCTAAGCGCCGGCCATGGCAGCTTTGCTCTTTCCGGGCAGGGCGTCGATCTATTCGTAAAAACGCCATCACCGCCTAGGCTCAACGCCTGGGGGCGATCATGGGGCAATAGCTGGGGCAACAGCTGGGGCCTCAACGTCATCCCCAGCTACACGCTCAACGCTGAGCATGGCACCTTCGCCCTTTCAGGGCAGGGCGTATCTCTTGAATACGGCCGACGCCTCGACGTTGGCCACGGGTCATTCGCCCTCACCGGGCAAGACGCGAACTTCCGCCGCTTCCGTCTCGCGGCAGAACACGCAACCTTTACCCTGCAGGGCCAGGACGTCCATTTTCTCAGGACGCACCGCCTCGAAGCAGATTTCGGCAGCTTCACCTTCAATGGGCAAGCGGTCGATCTCCACAAAGGATCACGGCTCGCTGCCCAGCACGGCAGCTTCCTGCTGCAAGGGCAAGACGTCGCCCTCAACCTGCGCCGCCTCAATGCAGAGCACGGGAGCTTCTCCCTCAGCGGCCAGAGTGTCAGTCTCGAATATGGACGGCGCCTTGCCGCTGAACCCGGAATATTCTCGCTTGCAGGCCAAGCCGTTTCACTTCGGCAGGGCCACAGGCTACCGGCAGAACACGGCGCCTTCGTCCTCAATGGCCAGGATGTCGAGCTAAAGCAGGGCTACGGCCTTGCCATCGGCGCCGGCATCTTCACGTTAGACGGGCAACCGGCACACCTGGGCCGCCTCTATCGCATGGCCGCCGAGCCGGGCGTGTTCACGCTTACGGGCATGGCTGTGAGATTCGCGCGGACCACTCGAGGTCTCGTCGCTCGAATAAGCGGGCGACAGTCTTCCCGAACGGCTTTGGGCGGAGCGCCAGCGAATACCGCGTCATTGGGTGGGACGCTAAGGGACGCGGCGTTCTCAGGAGGACCGAAGAGTATAGGCGGCGTGCAGGGCGGCGCGAGGATCAGGGGACACTAGATGCTCAAGAACGGCCGCACCTATCCCGGCAACCCCATGCAGATTTCAGTAGCGCTGGCCGATGACGCCGGGAACCCGATAGACCCCGAAACGGTCACCTTCGCGCTGATGAGCCCTTGTGGCAGCAAGACGCTGCTCACCTACGGCCATGATGGAGAAATCGCCCGCTCATCGGCCGGCGTCTACACCGCCGACATCGTGCCCGACAAAGCCGGCCGTTGGAACTTCCGTTGGGAGACGATCGGACCGCAGTTCGCAAAGGAGGACAGCTTCATCGTCCTCACGTCTCTGTTCGCCACCGATTGCTATAGGGACTATGTGTGATGCTTGACCCCGTAAGGGAAATGTTCGTCCAGGAATTTCACGCCACCGGAAATGCCTCAGAAGCCTTTCGTAGGGCTAAGCCTGCCGCGCGCAACTGGAAGGACACGACAGTTCACCCGAGGGCATCGAAGATGCTGGCTGAAGACAAGGTCCAGGCAAGGTTGCACGAGCTACAGGCCGCGTCGGCCGAAAAGCACGAGATCACGATCGACACCCTGACGCAGATGCTCAAGGAAGACCGCAAGTTGGCGCGCGGCGAGAAGCAGAGCGCCGCAGCGGTGTCGGCCGTCATGGGCCTCGCCAAGCTGCATGGTCTCATCGTCGACAAGAACGAGCACACCGGAAAGAACGGTGAGACGCTGGTGCCCGTGCTCAACGTCACGATCGGCGCGCCGAAGTAGGATGCAATTCCAGATGGCCCCGAGCCGATAAAAATGATTTTGCGCGATGTCGCAAAGATCGCCTGAAATCAACCTCACCCTGCACCCAAAGCAGGGGATCGCACTCGATACCGAAGCCAACGAGGTGCTGTACGGCGGTGCCGCCGGCGGGGGCAAGTCTCACCTGATGCGCGTTGCCGCGGTTTTGTGGTGCGCTTCAATCCCTGGATTGCAGGTCTATCTGTTCCGGCGCATCCGGGATGACCTGATCAAGAACCACATGGAAGGGCCGAAGGGCTTCCGCGCCATGCTGGCTCCGTGGGTGCTGTGCGGGTTCGTCCGCATCGTAGACGACGAGATCAGGTTCTGGAACGGGTCGAAGATTTACCTGTGCCACTGCAAGGACGCCAAGGACGTCTACAAGTACCAGGGCGCCGAAATCCATGTGTTGCTTATCGATGAGCTGACGCACTTCACCGAGGACATGTACCGCTTCCTGCGCAACCGCCTGCGCATGGTTGGCCTCTCGGATAAGATACCGGCGCACTGGCAGGGACGTTTCCCCCGCATTCTCGCAGGCGCCAACCCGGGGAACATAGGGCACCTGTTCGTCAAGCGCACGTTCGTCGACGGCTACGACACATACGAACCCAAGCGCATGCCCGCTGAAGAGGGTGGCATGCTGCGGCAGTTCATCCCCGCATTGCTCGAGGACAACCCCTCGATGGCTTCGGATGACCCGCTGTATGAGAATCGCCTCGCTGGCCTCGGCTCTGAAGCCCTCGTGAGAGCCATGCGCTACGGCGACTGGGATGTGATCGAGGGCGCGTTCTTCGACTGCTGGGACCCGGCACGCCACATCGTGCGGCCATTCCCCGTCGGAATGGGGTGGACGCGCTTCCGCTCCATGGACTGGGGATCAGCCAAACCGTTCTCCGTTGGCTGGTGGGCCGTGGTGCCTGATGCGATGACCGTAGAGAACAGGAATGGCCAGCCCATCACCCTGCCGCGTGGCTGCCTCGTGCGCTACCGGGAATGGTATGGCGCCAAGAAGCCCGACGTAGGCCTCAAGCTGAAGAACGAAGCCATCGGCGCCGGCATCGTCGAGCGGGAGGTCGCGGACGGCAAGATCGATTACGGCGTGCTCGATACGGCCTGTTTTGCCAACAACGGCGGGCCCTCGATCGAGGAACAGATCAGGTTGGGCATGGGCAAGGCAATGCCTTTCCGCACCGCCGACAAGACACGCATTGCCGATGTCGGTGCTGCAACCGGTTGGGGAGGTGTTCGCTCTCGTCTCATGGGAGACGACGATGGCAACCCGATGATCGTGTGCTTCTCGACCTGTCACGACAGCATTCGGACCATCCCGGCGCTGCAGCACGACGCCAACAAGCCGGAAGACATCGACACGGACGGCGAGGACCACGCGGCCGACGAGTGGCGCTATGCCTGCGCCTCACGTCCATGGGTACGCAAGACGCAAGCCCCGGCTCCGCGCCGGCCGAGCGACTACAAACCAGCAAGAGACGAGGGGGACAGTTGGCGATGACGATGGGACGCTATGCTCGCTGACGCCGCCCAGTCGGTAGATAAGACCGGCCTGCAGGCGACGGTCGCTGCGCCCCAGGGGCAGGCTACGGAGGCCGATGTTCGCCGCTACTGGCGCTATCTGCGCGGTTTCGAGACCGCCAAGAAGCCAGAGCTGGACGAAGGCGCCACGCATTCGAAGTACTACCACGACAAGCAATGGACCGACGCAGAGAAGCGCAAGCTCAAGAAGCGCAATCAGCCTGAGGTCGTCGACAACCTCATCAAGCGCAAGGTCGACTTCCTCGTCGGCGTCGAGCAGCGCATGCGCCGCGACCCGCAGGCCTATCCGCGCACGCCCAAGCATGAGCAGGACGCGGATGTCGCTACGTCCGGCATCCGTTTCGTATGCGATCAGGAGCGGTGGGAGAGCCTATCCTCCGAAGGTATGCATCACGGTCTCGTGCAGGGTAAGGCAGCCTGCTGGATCGGCATCAAGCCGGGGCCTAACGGCAACGACGTCGCCCTGGAGATCGTTGACCCGGGTCGGTTCTTTTATGATCCGCGCTCGCTGAAACCGGACTTTTCCGACGCCCGCTTCATGGGCGTGCAGGTCTGGATGGACATCGACGAAGTCAAGGAGATGCACCCCGACCAGGCCGAGGACATCGACAAGCTAGCCGACGGCTCCGCAAGCCCGTCGAGTCGCATCTCTATCCCGGCCGACTTCGACCAGGAGCTGCAATGGACCGACCTTGATGCCCGCCGCGTGCGCATTGTCGAGATCTACGAAAAGCGCCTGCAGCCGCCCGCGATGAAGGCGGTCTGGTACTTCTGCAAGTTCTCTGGCGAAGTCGTGCTGCAGTCGATGGTCTCCCCCTACCAGAACGAGTTCGGGGAGCCGGCCTGCCCCTATGAGGCCTGGAGCCCGTACATCGACGAGACGGGCACCCGCTATGGCATCATCCGCACCATGCAGACGATGCAGGACGAGGTGAACCACCGCCGTTCGCGCGCCCTGCACGAGCTGAATAACCGGCAGACGTTTTCCAATTCGCCGGGAGCTGTGGATGACGTGGATGCGCTCAAGGCCGAGGTCAACAAGCCCGATGGCCACCTCGATTTCAAGGCTGGCGAGTGGGGCAAGACGGTCGGCATCGTCGACCGCTCCAACCAGCTCAAGGGGCAGCTGGAAATGCTCCAGCAGTCCATCCAGCGCATGGAGAACTATGGGCCTAACCCCGGCCTCATCGGGCAGGGTGGCGGCATCGCCGACCAGTCGGGGCGGGCCATCCTCGCGCAGCGCGACAGCGGCATGACCGAGCTTTCCCCGGTGTTCGAGCGTCAGCGCAATTGGAAGCTGCGGGTTTATCGGGCCATCTGGGCGCGCATCAAGCAGGCCTGGACGGCGGAGCGGTGGATCGCTCTCACCGATGAGGAAAGCGACGTAGAGCATCTGCCCATCAACCAGTACCAGATGGTGCAGGACCCGATGACCGGCGAACAGCGCATCGAGGCGACCAACGTCATCGCCGAGATCGATGTCGACATCATCCTCGATGAGGGCCCTGACACGGTCGTCATGCAGGAAGAGCTGATGCAGACGCTCTCGCAGCTCGGAAACACCCCGCCGCAACTGTGGAAGGTCTTCATCGAGCTTTCCCAGGTCAACCGCAAAGACCAGTTGATCAAGATGATCGACGAGGCCATGGCGCCCCCCCCCGAGCAGGCGCAAATGGCCGCCAAGATGGCCAAGCTCGAGGAATTGCTGCAGTCGGCCCTGGTCGACGAGAAGATCGCCGGTGTTGAATCGAAGCGCGCCGATACCATCGCCAAGCTGCTGACCGCCTTCACGCCGCAGGCGCCGCAGACACACGAGGACAAGCTGACCGGGCAAGTGACGCAATTGCCCGCAGGGCCACCGCCAGACATCAACGCCGCCCTGCAGGCCATGCAGGCGTTCCCGCTGACGTATCCGAACCCGACCATCGGGCAGCAGGACCAGATGGACGCTATGCAGCCGGCGCCGCAGCAGCCCATGGATGGCGGAGAGATGCAGGACGCTCCATCCGAAGGTATGCCGCCCGCGCCCGGAAACGCCATGATGCCACAGCCTGGCATGTTGCCGGCTCCGGGCCAGGCGATGCCAGGCGGAATACCTATCTGACCGCGTCGCGGTCGACATCGATTTAGTAGCCGTGCGTCTCGCGCGGGCAGCGCGTCATCTGCCCATCGCATCGCCGAAGCGTATTCGGCGTTCCTCGTGACCAGCAACGATATTGCGGAGAGTGACCCATGACGACTGACCAGTCGGCATCAATGGATGCTGCGCTTGACGATGTGTTCTCACCAGGACGCGACAGAGGCGGCAAATCCGCGCCGCTTGAGACCAACACCCCGGCCGAGCCTGCTGCAACGCCTACACCCGCAGCCGAAGCAACGCCGACGGCGCAAGTCTCTCCCGAGGCCGTCGACCCCAACACTGGCCGCATGGTCCCACTCACCGAGCTCACCTCCGAGCGCAAGAAGCTCAAAGGCGAGCGCGATGAAGAGCGGCGACTGCGCATGGAAGCCGAGGCGCGAGCCAAGGTCTACCAGGAGCAGGTCGAAGCGGCCCGTCGTCAGCCGCCGCCGCAGGCACCCCAGCGTCAACAGGTTCAGATCCCCGATCCTGTCACCGATCCCGATAGTTATGCCCGTTACGTGCACCACTCGGCACAGTCCGCCGTCTTCGAAGAGCGGCTGAATGCGTCCGAGGACCGTGCCCGTGACAAGTACGGCGACGCCGCCGTGGAGGAAGCCATGCAGGCCGCAACGGCCCATGGGCTCATCCAGCAAGGCGCCTTCATCCAAGCCAACCCGCGGCACCCCTACGGGGCGCTGATGGATTGGTATCGCCGGGAGAAGGTGCTTTCGACCGTCGGCGAGGATCCGGAAGAGTACCGCAAGAAGATCGAGGAAGAGGTTCGCACCAAGCTTCTCGCAGAACTGAAGGCGGGCAACGTGACAACGACGGCAGGGGTGCCGCAACAGTTCCCCGGAACGCTCGCTTCGGCAACGCAGCAGGGCGCGACGGGGCAGATCACCAAAAACCTAGAGGCTGCAACCCAGGACGTGTTCGCATCCGACCGCAAGGTTCGAGGGCGACGTAGGTAGTGCGTGCTGCGGCCTCGTGAATCATCCCTGACACGAGGAAAAACAAATGGCTCAGACAAGCGTTCTCGCCGGTCTCGACCTCACCAAATGGTCGCCGAAGTTCCTGACCGAGTACATCCGGAAGTCCGGTTTCGAGCCCTACATGGGCACGTCCGAAGACGACATCATCCATGTCAAGATGGACCTGCAGACATCCGGATTCACGATCCGCATTCCGCTGGTCGGCCGGTTGCAGGGGCAGGGCGTGTCGGGCAACAGCCCGCTGTCCGGCAACGAAGAGCAGCTTGACCAATACTACCAGGACATCGCCTGGGACTTCTATCGGCACGCCATGACGGTCTCCAAGTACGATCAGGAGAAGTCGGCTGTCGATCTGGTCGGCCAGTTCCGGCCCTCGCTGCGCAATTGGGCGGCTGAGAAGCACAAGTACCAGATCATCGATTGCCTGCACACCGTTTCGAGCGGGCAGCGGTTCTCCTTGGCGGATGCCAGCGCCCGCAATGCGTTCTCTGCCAATAACAAGGATCGCATTCTCTTCGGCAAGACGCAGGCGAACTGGTCCGGCACGCATGCTTCGGGGCTGACGGCGCTCGACAACACCGACGACAAGCTGACGACCGAGGTCGCCTCGCTCGCCCGCTTCATGGCCCGCACTGCAAACCCGCACATCCGGCCCTACAAGACCGAGGACGGACGCGAGTACTACGTGATGTTCTGCCATCCACTGGCCTTCCGCGATCTCAAGCGGGACCCGGTGATGGTCCAGGCCAACCGCGATGCGCGCCCGCGTGATGTGGACTCGAACCCGCTCTTCCAGGACGGCGATCTCATCTACGACGGCATCATCTTCCGCGAGATCCCGGAGTTCTATCAGCCGCGGACAGGGGACACTGCATCGGCGCCGAACCCGGAGACGACCTTCACCAACGGTGCGATCCAGTGTGGTGCCAACTTCCTGTGTGGCGCGCAGGCACTTGGCAAGGTGATGAAGCAGGCTCCAATCCCGACTGTGAAGTCGGAAGACGACTACGGCTTCATCAAGGGCATCGGTATCGAGATGGCGCACAACTACTCGAAGCTGCGCTGGAACAATGCCGGCACGCCCAACAATGCTGGGACGGTGAAAGACGTCGGCATTGTCACCGTCTACACCGCCGCTGTGGCCTAATGGGAGGACTGAACAATGCCAGCTTACGAAACGGAACTCTCGCGCAGCTACGGCAAAGTGGTCGGCGCAGGCGTTGCGCGCAGCATCATCGCCATTCCGGCGATCGTCGCGTTCTCCACGGACATGCTCGACAACGCCAACGATGACGTGGGCCTCTTCTCGGTGCCAAAGGGATTCGTTGTCACGGGCATAACGGCGTCCGCCACCGATATGGACACGGGCTCAGCGGCCCTGGTCATCGATATCGGCGACGCGGCTGTCGAGGATCGGCTCCTTGCCGCCTCTATCATCGGCCAGGCGGGAACCCTCAGCACGGCATTGGCGCCGGCGGGGCACCTCTACAAGTACACGACGCAGACGCAGATCCGCGCGTACGTCAAAACGGCAGCGGCAACTGCGGCCGCCGGAACGTTGAAAGTCGTTCTCGAGGGCTTCATCGACGAAGGCTTCGACACGACGCCGCTGGTCGCTACGACCCCGGCCTAACGTGACAGAAGCGGCGGGGCTGCTATTGGTCCCGCCGCCTCTTTTGCCCAAAGGAGCACCCATGAAATTCCGTTACACCGGCAGCGATCCGCTCCCCGAGTTCTTCGGCTTCGATTGGCAGGCCGGATCCTCTCATGACGTTACCGATGAGCACGCCATCAAGAAGCTCTCGAATTCTGTGTTGTTCGAAAGGGCCGATGTCACTTCCAGAGCAGAAAAACCCGCAAAGGTCGGCAAGCTCAAACTGGAGGCCGCTGAATAATGGCGACCCGCACCTCGTCCGAGCTCTGTGCGGCGGTGATGGAGGATTTGGCCCTCATCAACGCGGACTATGGCGAGACGCCATCGGCCGCCGACGAGGCGATGATCAAGCGCCGGTATCAGAACATGTTCGCCGAGATGCAGGACGAGGACATCGTCTATTGGGAGGCCGACAAAATCCCCTACGAGGCTTTCGAGGCGCTCGTCACGCTCATGGCCATGATCGTCGGGCCGGCGTTCGGAAAGCCCAAGATCGCCGAAGGCGAGGATTTCAACCTAGTGCTCGATGGCGCCAAGCGGCGGCTGCGCCGCCGCGTGGTGAAGCCCGTATCCGGCAAGCCCGTCGCCGCGGATGACGGTTACTTCTGATGCCACTCGCTCCCATCTCCCTCGGCCGCCGCTCCAATCCTTCCAAGTATGCCAAGCAGGCCGGCAACGCCCGGCATATCAATTGCTTTGCGGAGGAATTGGGTGAGGAAGGCAAGACGCAGTGGGTCATCACCGGATGCGCCGGGCTATCTCCCTTCGGTGAGGAAATCGGCACCGGCGGCATCCGCGACATGCTCGATGTGGATGGGTTCTTGTACTCCGTCGCCGGCGCGCAGCTCGTCAAATCAGATGCTAGCGGCAACGCCCAGGTGATCGGGCCTATCCCCACATCAGGCCCCGTCTACATGCGCCGCAACCGGGCTGTGCCGGCGCAGATCGGCATCGTCTCCGACGGCTATTACGCCGTCTCGCAGGGCGATGTGCTGACGACGGTGGAGGATGACGACTTGCCGCCGCCAAACGCCTTCGCCTACCTCGATGGCTACGGCATCCTTCCGGGGCCGAATGGCCGCTACATGATCACCGCCATTGACGATTTCACGGCCATAGACGGCCTGGACGAGGGCACGGCCGAAAGCGACCCCGATCCAATCGTCATGGCGCACGAACTTGGCCGCGAAGTCTATCTCTTCGGCACCAAGACCATCGAGGCGCACCAGAACACGGGCGACGCCGATTTCCCCTTTACCCGGTCGCAGACCATCGATGCCGGGTGTGCTTCCGGCCCATGCGTCACCACCGCCGACACCCAGCAAGGCCGTGTGCTGATCTTCGTCGCCTTCGACCACACCGTCAGAATGCTGGCGGGCTATGAAACCCAGGTCATCTCCACGGGAGAGATCGAAGACAAGCTGCGCCGGCTTGCCGAAGCGGGGCGCATCAACGAATTGCGGGCCACATCATGGTCCTGGGGCGGGAGGTCGTTCTATTCCCTTTCCTGCGCCGACTGGACGCGGTGCTACGACACCAAGACGGGGGCGTGGCATGAGCGCAAGAGCTTCGGCTCTGACCGCTGGCGCATCGGGCGGGTGGCGCAGTTCGCCGGCAAGCTCATCGCAGCGGACGCCTATTCCGGCCGCCTCTACCGCATGCAGGAGGAATACTACGACGAGGCGGGTGACCCGCTGGTGATGTCGATCATCACGCCCCCTGTCCACGCATTCCCCTACGGCGGCATCCTCAACGCGCTGCACATCGATGCGGTTTCGGGCGTGGGGGAGAACTCATCCCTTGCCCACCTGAAAGACCCCAAGATGCTCGTCTACCTGTCGAAGGACAGCGGCGAGACGTGGAGCGCGCCGAGAGAGGTTCCATTGCACAAGCAGGGTGAGACGGCCCGGCGCATTCAGCCCCTCACACGGCTGGGAAGGTTCGGGCCCAAGGGCGTGGTGATCCGTTTCGACATCCCTGTTGCGGTGAAGAAGGTGATCATGAGTGCGAGCGTTGACGTGGAGACGCTCGCCGCATGAGCATGCTCACACTGTCACTGTCTAGGCTTCACGCGCTTCTGTCATATGATCCGGAAACCGGCTTCTTTTTCTGGAAGGTCTCTAGAGGGCGTTTGGCGAAAGCTGGACAACGTGCAGGTTCGCCAAACGCTGATGGCTACATCAACATTAAGATTGATGGACGGCTATATCGCGCCTCCAGGCTAGCTTGGGCAATGCATTACGGTTGCTGGCCAGAGAAGGAAATCGACCACATCGATGGTAATCGATCGAGAGATGCGATTACCAATCTACGCCAAGCTACGCATGCCGAAAACGGCCGCAACCGGCGCAGGCCTGCTCATAACACGAGCGGCGCTACCGGCGTTCACTTCAAGAAGGCAACTAAGCGCTGGTTTGCGATGATCACAGTGGACGGTGAACTGAAGCATCTCGGGTACTTCAGTTCCAAAAAGGAAGCGATGGGCGCTAGGCACGCGGCGGTTGGTGTCTACTACGGCGAATTTGGCAGGTACGATTAGTCCATGGCAGAGACAGAGTTCCTTCAATCCGTCGCGATCGTCGATCCCAAGACGGGGATGCCGACCAAGACGGCGCTGCAAAAGCTCAACGGTATCCTACGCGGGGCTTTCGGAGCGCAGGGCGGACTGCCGGGCAAGGCAGGGCGGACGCAGAAGACCGGCGGCCACTGGCTGGTTATAGAGGTGGATAACAGAGCCTATGAGTTGATCCTCAAGGCCTCTTCCGCGTTCACCATTACCGAGACGACGACGAAATCCAGCACGGGCACGTGCACGGCCACCTTCAGGATCAACGGCGTGGCCATCGGCGGCAGCCCCAACAGCGTCTCGACATCGGAGCAGAGCCAGAGCCATTCGAGCGCGAATGAGGTGGCCGAAGGCGACACGGTCGATTGCGTGGTGACCAGCAATTCCGGTTGCGAGAATCTTTCCATCAGCATCGCCGGAACTGAGGCTCTAGACCCGTGAGGCTCGGGACCGGGATCATCGGTGGAGCGCGAATACCGCTTCTCGTCCACGTGCATAGCCAGACGAACTTCGCGGGCGGATCTGGCGCATCGAGCTATACGCAGTCCGGATGCAATTTCGGTTCCGCTGACGCAAGCCGCCGCCTGTTCCTCGTCATCGCACCATTGATGTTCGTGTCGAGCGGCGGACCTAAGAACGTCACCATCGGAGGCGTCGCGGCTACACTGCACGTGCAATCGAACTGGGCTTCGGGATCGACCCAGCAATACGCGGCCATCTTCTCGGCGGCGGTTCCGGCAGGGGCCAACGGCACCGTGTTCATGAGTTCTGGCAACGGCACCAACCTCGGCAACGTCTCGTTCGCGCTTTATGCGAGCTATTATCAGAAGAACGCGGCTGCCTTTGGCACTGCCTCGAATGCGTCGGTTGGTACGGGGGCGGCCAACATCAGCCTCAACGTGCCTGCGAGCGGCTTCGTGCTGGCCTGCCATGCACAGTCCAACACCCTCGTTTGCACTACGACGATGAGTGCCGGGCAGGCACTCGTCCGCGATCTCCACGACCAAGCCCCGAACACGCAGGGCGCCTGGTACTCGGGCTCCAAGCTCATCGCGCAAAGCCCGATGTCGTTGACCGCGAGCTACACCAACACAGGCGGGCCGTTCCGTGACGCTGCCGTGGCCGCCAGCTTTCGATAAAATAAGGACTCCGCACCATGGGTTTGCTCGGAAGCTTCCTCGGCAAAGACCAGCAGAAAGACCTGCAACGCGCGAAGCAGCAGTCCGACGCTGCGCTTCAGCAGGGCTATGACTCTGCGTATGGCGACTATACTTCCGCGGGCGAC
>Ga0182736_1002962_pt1 | contig 11971 bp, 13 predicted proteins | sample eDN5th30CKraftBY_FD_128882 | JGI IMG/M metagenome (GOLD analysis project Ga0182736, IMG submission 128882) | Enriched backyard soil microbial communities from Emeryville, California, USA - eDNA 5th pass 30_C Kraft BY (version 2) (version 2) | ecosystem: Environmental > Terrestrial > Soil >...
GAGACGCCTGGACGACATGTCGGCGATGGACACGCTCGGAACGGTTCACCACTCAAGGCAGTCGACGTGGCGAGGAAGGTGACCGACGCAGAAGGCTGATGATGAATCGTCCCCGACCGTGGGGTGGTTCCCGACCGCATAGTGCCGCTGCATCTACCCTCTCCAGGGAATACGTATCCAGTTCGCTGGTAGCACCCGAGTGCACCTCCGTCGACAGGCGCTCCATTGGTTCGGTTGAATTCGTGGAGAGGGGGCTGCCGATCGCTGCCGTCAATGGCATGATGATCGGCGGCAAGAATTGGCTCGACACTGCATCGGCAGTCCTGGAGGTGAATCGGGACACGCGCTGCAGTCGAGTCCGGGGCTGGCTGGGACGTTACGCATTGTGAGATCGTGATCGGGGTTGTGCCTCGCGTTTTGGTCAAAAGCGAAAAAGACAGGGACAATAGATGACACTTTCCGGACAGAGTTCAGTCGGCGAGAGCGGCGTGATTTCGGTCGACTACCGCGATCCGGATGCGCCGGCGCTGTTTGCGCGCTCGCTGCGGCAGTCGGGGTTCGGCGTGCTGCGCAACCATCCGATTCCGCAGGATCTCGTCGAGCAGATCTATTCGGAATGGCTCGCCTTCTTCGATGGCGAGGACAAGATGAAATATCTGGTCGGCGAGAAGCATGACGGCTATTTCCCGCCGCATCGGGCCGAGACTGCCAAGACCGGCAAGAAGCGGGATCTGAAGGAATATTATCACATCTATTCCTGGGGCCGATATCCGGACGAGGTCTCGGACGCTGCGCGGCGCTATTATGATCTGGCCGTCAATCTCGCCTCCGAGTTGCTCGGCTGGGTCGAGGACAACACGCCGGTGGACGTGAAGGCGGGATTCTCGATTCCGCTGCCGGATATGATCCAGGGCAGTTCAGGCTCGCTTTTCCGCATCCTTCGCTATCCGCCGCTGACGGGCGAAGAGGATCCCGATGCGGTCCGCGCGCATGCGCATGAGGATATCAACCTGCTGACTGTGCTGCCGTCCGCGAACGAGCGCGGCCTCCAGCTTCTCAACGGGGCAGGCGAGTGGGTCGACGTGCCCTTCGATTTCGGAACGCTGGTGATCAATACCGGCGACATGCTGCAGGAGGCGTCAGGCGGCTATTACCGCTCGACCACCCACCGGGTGATCAATCCAACGGGCGACGCCGCCAAGCGCTCGCGCGTCTCGATCCCGCTGTTCCTGCAGCCGCGGCCCGACGTGGTGCTGTCGGAGCGCCATACCGCGGGCAGCTATCTGGCGGAGCGGCTCGCGGAACTGGCGCGCAACGACAAGGGCATGTGACAGGTCAGCCCGACCGTCGATTTATCGACCGCCGGGCTTCACCCCCCGTGCGTTGGTCGCTGCTAAATGCGACGACCGACCAGACCGGAACCCGATCGCTGGCCCACCCCTCAGATCAGCTTCAATCCCTTGAAGCTCGCATGGCCGTTGCGGCCGACGATGATGTGGTCGTGGACGGTGATGCCGAGCGGGGTGGCGACATCGATGATCGTCTTGGTCATCTGGATGTCCGCGCGCGACGGCGTCGGATCTCCTGAGGGATGGTTGTGAACCCGGCCACCCGAATAAGCAAAGTGTTGATTTTGAAGAGATAACCCAAATACAAGCCGTGAGTGGTGCCGGGCATTGGGATCTGTTGATCGTGCTCGCTCGTGATCATCACGCCTGATCACTCAGCGGCTCGATGAGGCGTTTAGATGCATGGCACTGCACTCTATTCCTTTCGTCCCACGCATCAAGATCATCGACGGGATATAGGACAGCCTTGCCAACTTTGACGAAGGACGGTCCGAGACGCATCGCGCGCCAATTTCGGAGAGTCCCGACCGAAACGCCACCCCGATAGCGCTCAGCCACCTCTTCGGGTGTAAGAAATTTGCTATTTGTCATGTCCGCCTCCTTGGGCAGCACGAACGAGGCCGCGTCGCCGTTTGAATTGATTGCCGCGGGGAGTCTGTTGAGGTTGAGCAGCACCGCTTGGGATCACTGGTTCAACCGACCGAGCTCGTTGCCTCACGCTTCCGCATGGACATACATGCCGCGCAATTCGCGACTGCGAAAGACGTCAAGGGCAGGCGGCGGAGAAACGGATACCATGGGTGCCACATAGGCGGGGTTGTCGGGGCCGCCAGCAAGCTCCAGGCAGCGCGCCATCGACGATGCCAGATACCGCACAATACCAACGGCCTCGGCGGCTGACTCCCGAGGTATTCCGATTGTGGGTTTGATCTGATTCAGTGGCGCGGGGAGGAACGCGCCATGTCAGCAGCAGTAAAGCTTCGGGCGGACTAGTCTGCCGTTGACCTTCCGCGGCTGGCGGCTGCGTCGAAGCACGCCAACCAGAGCCGGCGGCTGTTGTCGCTGGCGGTAGTTCTTGACGGTATGGACCGGGAACAGGCGGCACGGGTCGGCGGGATGGATCGGCAGACGCTGCGCGATTGGGTGCATCGTTTCAATGCTGAGGGCCTGGACGGGCTCAGGGTCAAACCCGGGAAGGGCGGCTTGCCGCGCCTGACGGCGGCTCAGTTGAGTGCCTTCGCCCAGATCGTGGAGACGGGGCCCGATCGTGCAAGGGATGGCGTCGTGCGCTGGCGCCGCATCGACCTCAACCGGGTGATCGAGGCGCGCTTCGGCGTCGCTATCACGAGCGCACGATCGGCAAGCTGCTGAAGCAGATCGGCTTCTCGCATATCAGCGTACGGCCGCGTCACCCACGCCAGAAGCCGAGATCATCGCGGCGTTCAAAAAAGCTTAGCGGCGATCCTGAGAGCCCATCTCGCCGATATCCCCAAGCGCAAGCCGATCGAGAGCTGGTTCCAGGACGAGGCCAGGATCGGGCAGAAGAACGGGCTGGTTCGTCAGTGGGCCAGGCGCGCAACCCGCCCGCGCCAGCCAGCCGACCAGCGCGCCTATCTGTTTGGCGCCATCTGTCCGGCGCGCGGCGTCGGCGCCGCGCTCGCCATGCCCTTCGCCAACACCCAGGCCATACAGGTCAATGTCGACGAGATCGGCCGGACCGTCCCCCATGGCGCTCATGCCGTTCTCCTCCTCGATCGTCCCGGGTGGCACACGACCGACAGGCTAGAGGTCCCGAAGAACATGACGCTGATCCTGCTGCCCTCGCGCTCGCCCGAACTGACCGGTGGAGAATGTCTGGCAATATCTGCGCGCAAACTGGCTCTCAAACCGCGTCTTCGAGACCTATCCCGACATCGTCGACGCCGCGTGTGACGCATGGAACAGGCTCATCGCAACTCCAAACGCCATAACATCCGTCGGTATGCGCCAATGGGCTCACATCGGTCGGTGATCAGGGCCATTGGTATAAGTGCTTGCTCGTCGATCTGACAACGAGTTCCAGGACGAGCTTGCGGGGGGTAAAGCTGGCCATGGAAGATACGACAGATCCCAGAATCCGGTTCCGCAAGGAGTGTCGGTTCGATTCCGACCACCCTAACCACCTTCTGCTTCGATGAATGCCACGGTCGGAGAGTTCGAATCACTCCCGCCCCAGCCACCTCCTGAAAACGTCAGAAATAAGCCGATTCTAGCTTCTTCGCATCGATCGTGTATAGCAGCCGTGTAGCATATTGGTTGGTCGCCAAGAGCAGCAGCTCGGTCGCTCGAAGCCGGCCCGTCCGCAGAACATGGAAGATCCCGTTCAGAACGCGGCGGTCATCTGTCCGCTTCACGCCGCGAGGCATCGCCCCCAAGCCCACGAGCGCGCTCGATGTCACGACGCAGATGGAGATGCTCGCCCTCCTGGCGCGGCTCGTCGCCGAACGCGGTATGATGCTCCTCTTCATCAGCCATGACCTGCCCGTCGTCGCCGGCATCGTCGACGACGGGCAGGTCATGCGGGCCGGCGCGGTGGTCGAGGAGGGGCCGGTGCGAGAGGTCTTCGCGACGCCGGCGCATCCCTATACGCGCGAGCTTCTCGCCGCCGCCGAGCGCTTCGATCGCGCGCTGGGGGCGGCATGAGCTACATCCTCCGCCTCGACCGCGTCGGCTATGCCTATCCGGGCGGCCGGCCCGTGCTCTGCGACGTCTAGCTCTCCGTCGCGGCCGGGCGCTCGATCGGCCTCGTCGGCCAGTCGGGATCGGGCAAGAGCACGAACCTGAAGCTGCTGCTCGGCCTCCTTCGGCCGAAGACGGGAGAGGTGCTGTTCGACGGCGCGCGGCTCGATCTCGCCGACCGGCGATGATGCGCACCTACCGCAAGAGCGTCCAGGCCGTGTTCCAGGATCCCTATGCCTCGCTCGATTCGCGCTAGAATGTGCAGGCGATCATCGCCGAGCCGCTCCGGGCGCTCGGCATCGCTGGCGACCGGCGGGCGCGGGCCATGGTCGTCGCCGCGCTCCGATCGGTCGGCCTCGAGCCGATATCCTAGACCACTACCCGCCGCGTTCTCCGGCGGCGGCAACGGATCGCGATCGCCCGGGCGATCGTCGCGGCGCCGCGCGTCATCCTCGCCGACGAGGCTGTGAGCTCGCGCGATCGGCGCCGGACGGCTGGCTGAGTCTCGTCTCGCGCGACTGGCTCGGGGCAGGCGTCCTCAGCGTCGGCAGCGGCGCCACGAACGACATCGACCTGCGGATCGGGCCGGAGCGGCTCGGCGTCCTGACCCAGCATGCCGATGGAGAGGTAGACTTCGCGCTGGCGGCGGGCGGGGCGCACTGATCGGTGCAGGGCGACGGGTTCGTCAGCAACGAGTGAAATCGCCGCTACGAGTTCGCACGTTTGTCATCGCCACCGACAGAGGAGGATAGCCGTTCCCCGCGCTGCCGCACCGGCAGGCATCCCCCTAGGCCCTCGCGGCGTTCTAGGACTTCACTTCTCAAAAGGGCGTAGTACCGCGAGCTCTGAACTGCAGATCGGTCCCCCGACTCGTCAACGAACTCGTCACGGCGCTTGCGGAGACGGCGTTGCATCGCTGCAGACGTCAGTCTCTGTGAGCCATCTCCGTCGGCGCATCCCGCAAGTATGGCGCGGCATTGAGCCGTTCCCCGTCCCCACGCGATCCGTTGACTATCCATAGCTTGACAGATCCGATGAAGGTCTCTGTTGCGGCTTCGCTCGTGCGGCGCCAGGCGTACCCTATCCTGGAGATCCCTCGAGGTTGCGGTCGAGGCGACTGCAGCTTCACAGCGCAGGTGGTTCCAAGACGAGATCAGTGCGCTGAAGCAGCTGGTCAGTCTCCACGGGCGCAGTGTCACCGTAGCTTCTTGATCTCAGCGAAGAGGGGAAGCGCTCGTCAGAGATGCGCCCCTGCTGCCTGGCATCCCTCGGGACAGCGGTGCTCGGTGGCGGTGTCGCAATTCAGGCTCGGTTGCTACCGAGACCGATCTCGAACCGCAGTCATCCCTAGACGTCATAGATGCATCTGCCAACGTACGCCACGCGGCGCCGGCAAGACTAGCTATGGTCCTGTGCTCATGGGTAGATACATCTACAATCCCCTTGGTCGGTGTTCGGACACTCGCAGGCAATAGGTGGATAGCCTTCGCGCCCGGGTGGCAGCGCGGGCAGACGGTGCGGTATCAACAGGTCAGGATCGCAGTGGAGATTCGGCTCGATGGCCGAGGCCACCATCGCTGCCGGAATCATAAAAACCGAGGACTCGCCTGCAGGAACTGCAGAACGCCTGGCGAAGGGCCACCAGCGCCGAGCAGCGGGCCTTCGAGGCGTGGATCACCTCGGCGGCAATGCCGGCGCCTGCCGCGAGCGTGACAGCATCCGCAGTCACCGTCGATCACCGTCTCGAATCGTGGGCTATAGCGAGGATCCGTCACATCAAGGCGACGCGGAACCTCAAGATGGGAGACGTCATGGATGAGCTCGGCTTCAAGCTGCTCGATCCTTCTCTTGGGCGCGCCCTAAGCCAGGGCAGCAGCTTGCGGCCGGCAATGATTGCCGCGATCGAGATCTGGCTGACCACCAACGCGTCTGTGTGACTGGAACGGGGCGATGGCTTGATGATCCATGCAGCGGTGATCGATTGCTGTTTCAGACCGCGTCGAACTCGCCCTATTGATGCATGACGAAGCATCGCGGGTACTCCGGCGCCTGCAACCCAATCGGCACAGCGACAGACGCCGAACAGGAGAGATTGAAGGAGCCGGCCTGAATTGCTATGGCGCTCCTCCTGCGGATTGAGCGGACTAGAAAGAGCGCCTGCTCGCCGACGATTGCCACTGACTGAGGAACCCGAGCCGTTGAGTGACAGTGCCGGATACGTCGTGTACCTTTTCGGCACTGCTCGACGTCGGCCGCAGACGGTGGAAGAGATATTCAAGCTCCCGCCTGTTGCTCGTCAAATCGGTATCGCCAACGCCTTCAAGGCGACACTGCCTGCCGGCGCGGCCTGGGAGATCATTCCAGCATTCTCACGCTCCCGGAAGGTCTCCTTTGTTGATCATGCCGGATTCGCGAAGGCGGTCGATGCGGCGGCGGCCATGGGCGGGATCTTGGTCCTCGCCTCCATTGCCAACCTGATGGCAGCCACTCGTCTAGACCGTATGCGGCCGGCATTTGATGCCCTGAATGCGACGACCGCGGTTCCCGTCCTCGACGCTGCCACCAGGCAGATCTGGGGCGAGCGATCGCTGGCAGAGCGCTCTGGCGATCTCGATGCTGCGATCCTCAATTCCAAGGTCAAATCGCAGCGGATCAAAGCCGGAATAGCCAGGAGCGTGACGGATAGAGCTCCTCCGCGCGCCACCAATAGATCGGCTGCCGTATCCTCCGTCAAAAGGAAGGCCGACGCTCGGGCAAGGGCTCTCTCAGACTTCGTTGAGTGCCTCGGCGCGCAACTGCCCGCTGGACAAGCACTTTCACCAGCAACGCTTGCTCGCGCACTGAACGATGCCGGAATCCCGTCCCCGGGCGGCACGACCTGGTCATACAATGGCGCCAAGAACCTCATCGCGCGACAAGCATCCCTGGGGACAGCGAGCGACAAGCCTTAACGACGAACGCGCCCTACGCGCGCTCACTGTGGACGTCGGCATCTTCGCACCAACGAACTCTTGTTCACGACCGCGCGTCGTCGGCTACTCTTGCCTGCTTACGCTGTCGATCTATTCTCCTTTCAAGCTTCCAGAGATGCTTTCTCCCCCCGCATAGACCAGCTCAAAGGGCTGATCTATGCAAGGAGAGGAACGCTTCCATCGAAGCTGGCGAAGAGCCTTACGATTTCTCAGATCGTGACAGGTGGTGGCCATTACCTGCATGCGGCTCCGTTCTCGGTCCAAAGTGGACCCCACGGTTGTCGAGACGAACTCGACGCCTCGCTGTCAGCTTCATGCCGACTACTGAACAGCGAGAGGAAGGTGCGGCGGCGCAGAGCTTCCATCTTTTTGGGCTATTCATAGCCTCGCGGGCTATCGGTGCAACCGACTCAAGGCGTCCTGCTATCACGCAGGGGAGCACTTGAGCGATCTCCTTCAGGGTGCGGCACCCTCATATCCGGCGTCCTGTATTCGCCGGCGATTGTCGCTAAGGCCGCTATGCAAGTCGAGTGAGATACTCGATAAGTACATTATAGCTCTGCTGTTTGTCGGTGTCGGGACATTTCAGCAAATAAACCAACGTTTTGGATCTAGACAGTCAATCCCAGAACGCGTCCTTGAGCAGCGAGCTGCAGTTGGGGTCGTTTCTCGAGCATGATTTTGATGACCCAGGTTCGAGAACAGCCAGTGGCCGAATTGAAAAATCAGAACATATGTTCTTATTTTTCAATTCGGATCGAGTCCTCTCGCTCTCGTTGAGGAACGTGGCAACTAAGGTCAGACCTCGGCCATGCGCTAGCGACGTCCAAGGACGGGCGAGACCGACGCGATCTGAGGTTCACTCGACGCTTCCTGTCCATAGCGCCAGGTGCGCTTCTCCTAGCGGGCGCCGAGCCAGTGGCCGACCGGCGGGCGAATAGCGCCGAAGTGGCTGGACTCCAAAATATTTCCTCGTTTCGTTCCGGTTGCACTTTCCGTGGCAATTTCTACTCGAACGCACCTATGCTCATTCTCCGAATAGGGAGGAGAAGGTTGATCATTCCGCTCACCAAGCGCAGGAAGGACGGCACACCCTACCTCCGCCCCGACAATATCGAGGCGCTCCTGCAGGCGCTGGCAGACCTGCCGCGCGACGAGCTCCTTGAGCGGACCAGTATCCGCGACCGTAAGGATCCGCTCTACGTTCCCACCGAATGCGTCCTCCATTTCGTCAGGGCAAGCCGAAGGGACAACTCGGACACGGGGTTCGAGAGGCTCTACAGAATCCTCTTTGAGCGCGTCCTTTGTGCGCTTCCGCGGGCAGAGACTTCGGGGAACACCGTCTCCCTCCTCAAGGAGAGAATACGCAATGCCGTCTCCGACCGGTTCGTCGAGCTCCTCGCGAAGGACCGCCATGAACCCGACGAGAGGCTCGACTTCTTTGAGGTCAGATTCGATCTGGCCATCAAGCGGCTACGCCTCGACGCGCAGGAGCGTGCGTGGCGCGAGGAAGGGCGCAGCGATCCCTTGGACGCCGATACCAATGTATCGGAACGCGAAGCCGTCGCTGCAATTGCAGAAGACACGTTTGAGGCGAACATTCTCTCCGATCCGCATTTCCGGGATCGAGTGTATCTGGCGATTGACAACCTGCCACCGGAACAAAGCAGAACCATGCATTTGCTGATGCTCGGATGGCCGACCCATTCGAACGACCCAGCGGTTATGACGATCGCCAAGGCACTCGGCTGCTCGGACCGTTCGGTTCGCAACTATCGTGAGCGCGCGCTGAAAACGCTCGTGGCCCTATTCAATCCTGGGGATGACCAATGACCACCAACCCGACGCCCCTCGCCCTAGAGGATGTGCTGGACCTCTTCCAGATGGAGGAGGCTCATGATGGTGATGTCCTCGCGCGCTATGTCGAGGCGCACCCGGAGTTCGCGCTCCAGCTCATCGATCTCTCGAGACTGATGGCAACACCAGAGCTTAACGATGACGCTCCCCTCTCTGCCATCGACCAGTCGCGCATCGATGCCGCCTGGATCGTCCATAAGGCGGCCGGGCTCGAGCTTAAGGGAGGCCCTAACCCGCTCGACGCGCTGGCGGGTGAACGGGGCAAGGCGCTGGCGGGGACGTTGGGCGTCCCCCGCCAGGTTGTCACTTGCCTGCGGGAGCGAAAAGTCGATCCGTCGAGGACGCCGCATCCGATTCTCAAAGCGCTGGGCGAGGCGCTGGAGATCCCAGAGCCGTACGTGATCGCGGCGATGCGGCAGGCCTCGACGCTCGGATCTGGCAGACGCTTTAAGGCAGACGGAAAACCCGGCACAGCGGCACAGGTCTCCTTTGAGCAGGTGCTGATCGAGGCGGGCGTCCCGGAGGCCGACCGTAAGCGCCTCCTTACCGAAGGCGACTGACGCATGGACGCGATTGAACTCGGACGCCGACGGGCCGCGGAGCTGCATGCCGCCGCCGTGGCGCGCGGGCTTGATCCGACAGATCCCTACGCCTTCGTCGTCGCCATTGCCAAGCACCGGGGCCTCGAGGTCAACCCAGCAAATCCGGGCGCGACGGTCCTCGACAACGGACGCGCGACGCTCGTGCCCGAGGACGACCTTATCGTCCACGAGAGGGTTGGGTCGCCGTTCGAGCAGGCATTTCTCGTCGCTCACGAGATCGGCCATCACGAGCTCGGCGACGCAACTGCGTCGCCAACCGTGTTCGAGGCCGATCCGGCCCGCGCGTCCGAGCCATCGCCCACCGGCATCGACCGTGTCGTAGACTACGGCCGGCGCCAGCGGCGCGAGGTTCAGATGGACCTGTTCGGCCGCGAACTCCTTATCCCGCGGGCGCTGGTGCGCCGCCTGCATATCGAAGAAGGCCTGACTGGGTCGCAGATCGCGGACCGGATGAACGCCCCGTTCGACGCGGTCGCCCAGCAATTGTTCGATGCGCTCCTGCTTCCCGTGATTGAGCCTGACGAACGGGCGCGCGTGGATAAGCCGCTCAACGCCGCTCAAGCCGCCGCCGCGGCGCATCGGGGCGGCCCATACATCCTAGAGGCCGGCCCGGGAACGGGGAAAACACAGACGCTTACCGCCAGGGTCGTCCAGCTCATCGACGAGGGCGTGGACCCGCGCCGGCTCCTCGTTCTCACCTACTCGAACAAAGCGGCGGGCGAGATGGCGGAGCGGATCGCCGACAAACGCCCCGAAGAGGCCGCTGCGATGTGGATCGGAACATTCCACGCCTTTGGACTCGACATCATCCGCCGGCTCGGCCCGGAGTTCTCGCTGCCGAGCGACCCCAGGCTGATGGACCGTGTCGAGGCGGTCGAATTGCTCGAAGCCGAGTTCCCCCGGCTCGCGCTTGAGCACTACCAGGACCTCTATGACCCCACTCGCCTCATCGGCGACATCCTGGCCGCCATATCTCGGGCGAAGGACGAGGTTGTCGGCCATGACGAATACGCTCTGCGCGCTGAGGAGATGCGGATCGCCGCAGGCAGTGAGGAGCCGCAGCACACGAACGCGCTGAAAGCGGCCGAGGTCGCGCGGATGTACTCCGTCTATGAAAGACTGAAGCGCGACCGCCGGGCGATCGACTTCGGCGACCTCGTCTCGCTCCCCGTCGAGCTCCTCGAGAAACGGCACGAGATCGCCGCCCAACTCGGTCAGCTTTACGACCACATTCTCGTCGACGAATACCAAGACGTGAACCGCGCCAGCGTTCGACTTCTGAAAGCGCTACGGCCGACGGGCGACAACCTGTGGGTGGTCGGCGATGCGCGGCAGTCAATCTACCGCTTTCGGGGTGCATCCCCGATCAGCATGTCCAGGTTCGCCTCGACGGACTTCGGGGGCGCGACGTCGGGCAGGCTGGAGGTGAACTATCGATCCGTCGAGGAGATCGTGAGCGCCTATTCTGCTTTCGCCGTGCAGATGACGGCGGGCGGCAAAGGTGCCGCGCTCCTGGCTGAGCGCGGACCTCGCGGTGCGCCTATCGAGCTCCGGCTGCGCACAAGCAAAGAGGAACAGCCCGTCGCGATTGCCGACAGTATCAGCGAGTTGTTCCGCTCGGGTATCGCCTACCGCGACCAGGCTGTGTTGTGCACCGGCAACGAACGGCTGGGCGAGATCGCGCGCGATCTTGAACGCATGGGCATCCCCGTGCTCTTCCTCGGCAGCCTGTTCGAGCGAGGCGAGGCCAAGGATCTGCTCTCCATCCTCTCGCTGCTCGCTGACCGCCGCGCGATGGGGCTGATCCGAACTGCCTGCATGCCGGGCCTCGAGATGGCGCTCGGCGACGTCGGTATGGTGCTGGAGTCGTTGCGGGACGAAGAGCACGAGCCGCTCGAATGGTTAGCGAGGCGCGGAACCCTGTCGATATCGCCAGAAGGACATCTCGCGCTCAACCAGTTCGCTGCTGTCCTCGAGGGTTTCGACGCCGACTCGCCCCCATGGCGGACGCTCGCTACGATTGTTCTCGACCGCACGCGATTCGCAGCGCGGATCGGGGAGGCAAGCTCGGTCGCCGAGCGAAGCCAAGGAATCGCAATCTGGCAGTTGATGAATTTCCTGCGCGTTCAGCCGCGCGCAAAGGGCCGTGCCGTCCCGCGACTCCTGGATCGAATCCGCAGGCTGGTCGCGATCGGCGACGACCGCGACCTCCGGCAACTGCCGCAGGCCGCGCAGGGTATCAACGCCGTGCGCCTTATGACGATCCACGGCGCCAAGGGCCTCGAATTTAGCTGCGTCCACCTTCCCGGCCTCAACCAGGACACCCTTCCGGGCAGCCCCAAGGCGCCGCAGTGCCTGCCGCCGTATGGCGTCATCGCTGGCTTGACGGGCGACGTTAAGGAGGCGCTTCGCGCTGGCGACGCGGAAGAGCGCGAGTGCCTGTTTTACGTCGCGACATCCCGCGCACGCGACC
>Ga0182736_1002963_pt1 | contig 11968 bp, 12 predicted proteins | sample eDN5th30CKraftBY_FD_128882 | JGI IMG/M metagenome (GOLD analysis project Ga0182736, IMG submission 128882) | Enriched backyard soil microbial communities from Emeryville, California, USA - eDNA 5th pass 30_C Kraft BY (version 2) (version 2) | ecosystem: Environmental > Terrestrial > Soil >...
CGCGACGCCATCCCGCTCTCCGCAAAGCCCGCAGCGATGGCCGCGGAAGCCGGCTGACGCAGTTTACGCCGCCGCTCAGTGCATCACCGAGCCGCCATCGACCACGAGCGTCTGGCCGGTGACGAAGCTGCTGTCGGCGGAGGCAAAGAACAGAAGAGCGCCGATCAGGTCATCCGGCATCGCATCGCGCTTGATCGCCCGCGTCGCGACATTCGTGGCGGCGACCGCCTGCCAGTCCGGGTGCGCCTGAACGTTGCTGCTCATCACCAGCCCTGGCGCAATCGCATTCACGCAGATGCCGAACTCGCCCAGCTCGCGCGCGACCGCGCGGGTGAGCGCGACAACCGCGCCTTTCGAGGTGACGTAGTGCAGCAACATCGGGCTGCCCTTGAACACGGTGCCGGACGAGATGTTGATGATCCGCCCGCCGCCCGCGCGCTTCATCGCCGGCGTCACCGCCTTGATCGCCTGCCACACGCCGCGGACATTGACCGACATCACGCGATCCCACTCCTCGACGTCGATCTCGTCAAAGCCCTTCATGCTCAGCGTGCCGAACACGCCCGCATTGTTGACCAGAATGTCGACGCTGCCGAAGGCGCGCTCCGCCTCCGCCACCATCGCATCGAGCGAGGCCTGGCGCGAGACATCGGCGATCGCCGCGACCGCCGTGCCGCCGCGAGCAACGATCTCGGCAACCGTCTCCTCCGGCAGCGACATGTCCGACACGCAGACCTTTGCGCCGGCCTCCGCGAGCGCGATGGCAAAGCTGCGGCCGATCCCCTGCGCGGCCCCCGTCACCAGTGCAACCTTGTTGTCGAGCCTGCGTGCGGTCGTCGTCATGATCGGTTCCTCGTCGGTCGGCGGGTGCTAGGCGTGTTCGTTATCAATCAACCACGCCACCCGTCAAACCCGAGGGCCGGTGTTTTGAGGAGCGGCACCAAAGGGGGATGATGACGTTGATCCCCACCAACAGGATGCCGGGAGGACGCATGCTCAGAACCGAAATGCAGAAGATGCTGGCCGGCGAGCTGTACAGCGCGTCCGATGCCGAGATTCAGGCGGCGCATCGGGAAGCAATGGCGTGGCTCGAGCGCTACAACTGCGCGCTCGGCAAAGGTGCAGAGTATCGCCGCGCGCTGCTTGCCGAGCGCCTCGCTTCCGTCGGCGACGGCGCGGACATCCGCCCGCCCTTTCACTGCGACTACGGCTTCAACATCAGCCTCGGGAGCAACGTATTCCTGAACTTCAACTGCGTGATTCTCGATGTGGTCGCGGTCTCGGTCGGGAGCGGCACGCAGATCGGCCCCGGCGTGCAGATCCTGACGGCGGATCATCCGCGCGATCACGCCCAGCGCGCCACGGGGCTCGAATTCGGCCGACCGATAAAGATCGGCCAAAATGTCTGGATCGGCGGCGGCGCGATCGTTCTGCCCGGCGTCACGATCGGCGATGACGCGATTGTCGGCGCGGGCGCGATCGTCACCAGGGACGTTGCGGCGGGGAGCACCGTTGCCGGCAACCCGGCGCGCACGATTGCGACGCGCTGAGCTTTCGCCAGCATATGCGCGCGAACATGGCACTACGGGAGGCCGAGTACGGTATGGCGGATCGGCAGTTCAACGTTCGTTCAAGCGTGTAGCGCAGGTCGAGATCGCTGCGTGCTCCGGCATTCTTCCATCTGCCTCGTCAAAGATCTTAGTTTGCGTCCGGCGACAACCTTGCCAACCGGTCGACCTGTTGCACCTTCTGTTAGCGAATGTTGGAAACCGCTTGACCTCGATCAACGAAAGCGCCGTTCTTCCGACCGAGGATCCATCCGGCATAGCGGAGGTTCTCGTGATCACGCGTCGGCAAGCCAACGTTGGGCTTCTATCTGCGGCATCAATGGCTCTGGCTGGAAACGCCTCTGACGCCAAGACCCTTCGGTTGCCCCCACCGCGCGCGGGTGGAGGCAAGCCACTGCTCGAGGCGCTGAGGCTCCGACGTTCAACGCGCGTATTTTCCGATCGGCCGCTTGGAGCCCAGGTTCTGTCCGATTTGCTGTGGTCCGCCTACGGCATCAATAGACCGACAGGAGACCGAACGGCGCCCTATTGGCGGCACGTCATGGTCATCGACGTCTTCGCCGTCATGGCGAACGGAACCTGGCTCTATGACCCTACCCTTCACGCCCTGGTCCTGCAGCACGACGAAGACCTTCGGGCCAAAACCGGCCTGCAGGATTTCGTCGGAGGGGCGCCGCTCAACCTCGTCTATGTCGCGCACGGTGAGCGCATGCAGGACATCCCGGCCGAAGATCGGCACCTCTATGCCTCGGCCGATGCCTGCTTCATCGGGCAGAACGTCTATTTGTTTTGTGCATCGGAAGGCCTTGCGACCGTCTTTCGCGGAGCGCTCGACCACAAGGCCCTCGCGAACGCCATGCGTCTTGGCACCGATCAATTCGTAACCTTCGCTCAGACGGTCGGCTACCAGGGATAACTGGCCGGCAGAATTACCCACCCGACTGCCGCTGGTTAGTTTTAGGGCGACCTCAGTAATTGTCACCAGTGTCGGACTGAGCGGCGGCGAGGCGAGATCGTCAGCCTGCACGCCGGGCAAGACGCGGCCTTCTGCCTCCTCGGTCTGGAGGTTCTGCCAGCAGGCCCTGCGCACCCAAAGCCCCTCCACCATCGCGGGTATGAGGCGAGTACAAGAGAGGACGGTCTCACTGATGCAGCGCACGCAGTAACAGACACAATGCGACATGCGGCTCCATGTGCCGTCATTGCTGCGTGACACAATCACTCGCTTTGACGCAGATCAACACGCCGCTCTGTTTACAAGTTGATGTTTCACAACAGCTCCGTGCCCTCATCCCGCTGTTTGGAGGCGCGGCGTGCCAATGCTGCAGCGCCTGTGTGATGCCATGTTCGCAGAGAGCGTGGCTCCAGCGCCAGGCGCATCAATCAGCCATCCGCAGCAAGGTCGGAACTCGATCATGACCACTACGGACACGACGGGCTCCCTCAACTCGAGCGGGCCCAAGCCTGAACGGAGGAAATGGGAGTCGATCAGAAAGCGACCGGAAGACTATATCGGCGCTAACCTCGCGAATTACATTGAATTCGCCCGCACATTTTCATGGGCTGACGCCCGAGCCCTTTTGGACGGGCTTCCCGGCGGCGGCCTCAACATAGCCTACGAGGCGATCGACCGTCACGCGAAGGTAGGCCGCGGCAACAAGCTCGCACTGCGCTGGATTGCCCGGGACGAAAGCATTCGCGATTTCACCTATGCTGCGCTTGGCGCTCAGGTGAACCGCTTCGCCAACACGTTGGTACGACACGGGATCGGCAAGGGTGATCGCGTGTTCTCACTGCTGGGGCGAGTGCCGGAGCTCTACATTTCAGCGCTAGGTACGCTCAAGAATGGCAGCGTTTTTTCACCGCTGTTTTCTGCGTTCGGACCGGAACCGATCAAGGCGCGAATGACGATTGGCGATGCCAAGGTCCTCATTACCACAGAAGCCTTCTATCGCCGCAAGATCGAGCCATGGCGCAAGGAACTTGCAAGCCTTGAAACGGTGTTCCTGACCGAATGCTCAGCCAATCTGCCGCCGGGTACGATCGATCTTGGGGCGGCGGTGGCCCAAGCGTCTGAAGCGTTTGAGACGGCACCGACCCTTCCCGAAGACATGGCCCTCCTGCATTTCACAAGCGGCACCACGGGCAAGCCAAAAGGGGCGGTGCACGTGCATGAGGCCGTGGTCGCTCACCATGTGACCGGCAAGCTTGTGCTGGACTTCCATGCCGACGACATATTCTGGTGCACGGCCGATCCCGGTTGGATCACCGGCACATCCTACGGGCTCATCTCGCCGCTGACCAATGGCGTGACCATGGTCGTTGATCAGGCCGAGTTCGACGCCGAGCGATGGTATCGTATCCTGCGAGACCAGAAGGTGACCATCTGGTACACGGCGCCGACCGCGATCCGGATGCTGATGAAGACCGGTGCTGACCTCGCCAAGCGCTACGACCTGTCGCGGCTGCGTCTGATGGCGAGCGTTGGCGAGCCGCTCAATCCGGAAGCTGTGGTCTGGGGCGCGGAAGCCTTCGGCAAGCCGTTCCACGACAATTGGTGGCAGACCGAGACCGGCGGCATCATGATCGCCAACTTCCTGTCGATGGACGTCAAGCCGGGATCCATGGGCCGACCGTTGCCGGGCATCGAAGCCGGCATCGTGGAGCGCGTCGAAGGCGGAGGTGTGCGCGAGATCACCAAACCGATGGCCATGGGCGAGCTTGCGCTTCGTCCGGGCTGGCCGTCCATGATGCGCGGTTATCTGAACGAGGAAACGCGTTACAAGAAATGTTTCGCCGGCGGCTGGTACCTCACCGGCGATCTCGCGATGCGCGACAGCGACGGGTACTACTGGTTCGTCGGCCGGGCCGACGACGTCATCAAGAGCTCGGGCCATCTGATCGGCCCGTTCGAGGTCGAAAGTGCGCTGATGGAGCACAAGGCCGTAGCCGAGGCAGGCGTCATCGGCATTCCCGAGCCAATCGCCGGCGAAACAGTCAAGGCGTATGTCGAGCTCAACCCGGGCTTTGCACCAAGCGACGCATTGCGCAAGGAACTCCTGGGACATGCCCGGCAGCGGCTTGGCCCCGCAGTCGCACCGAAGGACGTCGCGTTTCGTCAGAATCTTCCCAAGACCCGCAGCGGCAAGATCATGCGCCGCCTGCTCAAGGCTCGCGAACTCGGCCTGCCCGAGGGTGACATCTCCACCCTCGAAAGCGAGGAACGATGACGGTTGCAGCCGCAAAGCCGCATTTGTCGCGCGAGCACATGCTGGGTCTGTTGAGGCACATGATCCGCATCCGCCGCTTCGAGGAAAAGTGCGCTGAACTGTACACGCAGGAGAAGATCCGCGGCTTCATGCATCTCTACGACGGCGAGGAAGCGGTTGCCGTCGGCGTCATTACCGCGCTGGAGAAGCGCGATAGAATTGTCGCGACCTACCGCGAGCATGGACAGGCGCTGGTGCGCGGCGTGCCCATGACCACCGTGATGGCCGAGATGTTCGGAAAGCAGGAAGGTTGCAGCCGCGGACGTGGCGGCTCCATGCATCTGTTCAACGCCGCGACAAATTTTTACGGCGGCAACGCCATCGTTGGCGGCGGCCTGCCGCTGGCGATCGGGCTTGCGCTTGCCTCCCATATGCAGGCCGATGATCTCGTGACGGCATGCTTCTTTGGCGACGGCGCCGTTGCCGAAGGCGAATTCCATGAAAGCCTGAACCTGGCGGCCCTTTGGCAGTTGCCGGTGCTGTTCATTTGCGAAAATAATCTTTACGCCATGGGAACCGCTCTAGCGCTCGCCGAATCCGAAACAGATATTGGACGCAAGGCCGCATGCTATCGGATCACATCGGAAGCCGTCGACGGAATGGATGTGGTGGCGGTCGAGGCGGCGGTACGCCAGGCGGTGCAGGCGGTGCGCGAAACCCGCAAGCCCTATTTTCTGGAGTGCCGCACCTATCGGCTGCGCGCGCATTCGATGTTCGATCCGCAGCTCTACCGTAGCAAGGCCGAGGTCGAGTCGTGGCGTCCACGCGAGCCTATCTTGCGCTTCCAGGGGTGGCTCGAAACCAATCACATGGTCCATCCGGACGAAGTAGCACGCATGACAGCCGAAATCGACGAGGAGATCGCCGAAGCCGTCGCCTTCGCCGAGGCGGGGACGTGGGAACCGGTCGAACAGCTCTGCCGCTTCGTCCATGCGGAAAGCGCCGTCCCTACCAGCCAGTGAGGCCTCATGCAGCAGGAGACAGCCAGGACCGACGCAGTCGAAACGACGTACCGCGAGGCGGTACGCGCGGCGCTCCGCGAAGCGCTCGACCGTGACAAGCGCGTCTTTCTGATGGGTGAGGACGTCGGCCGCTATGGCGGTTGCTATGCGGTGAGCCATGGGCTGCTCGCCGAATTCGGGCCGGAGCGAATTCGCGATACGCCGCTCTCCGAGTCAGGTTTCACCGGCGCCGGTATCGGCGCGGCGATGGCCGGCATGCGTCCGATCGTTGAACTGATGACGGTGAATTTCAGCCTTCTCGCGCTGGACCAGATCCTCAACAATGCGGCGACGGTGCGCCATATGTCCGGCAATCAGTTCGGCGTGCCGCTGGTGATCCGCATGGCCACCGGCGCTGGCCGTCAGCTTGCGGCCCAACACTCCCACAGTCTCGAAGGCTGGTACACGCACATTCCCGGCATCAAGGTGCTTGCGCCGGCAACGCTGGAAGACGCGCGCGGGATGCTGTGGACCGCGTTGCAGGACCCCGACCCGGTGCTGATCTTCGAAAATGTCATGCTCTACAACATGTCAGGGCCGCTCGCGTCCAGTGCCGGCGCGGTGAACATCGACAAGGCGGCCGTCCGGCGCCAGGGTCGCGACATCTCGCTCATCACATATGGTGGCTCGCTCTGGAAGACGCTGGAAGCGGCCACCATGCTCGGCGCCGACGGCATCGAGGCCGAAGTCATCGATTTGCGCAGCTTGCGGCCGCTTGATGACGCCATGATCATGGCTTCGGTGGCCAAGACGCGGCGTGCTGTCATTGTCGACGAAGGGTGGCGCTCGGGCAGCCTGGCGGCGGAAGTCGGCATGCGTATCGTCGAGCAAGCCTTCTGGTCGCTCGACTCGCCGATCGGCCGGGTCTGCAGCGAGGAAGTGCCAATTCCCTATCCTCGCCATCTCGAAACCGCCGCACTCCCGCAAGCGCCGAAGATCGTGGCCGCCGCCAAGGCGGCACTCGGCCGGACATGAGGCTGTGTCGTGGTCGAATTCCGCATGCCTTCCCTCGGTGCCGATATGGAAGCGGGCACGCTGGTGGAATGGCTGGTGAAGCCGGGCGATAAGGTCAAGCGTGGCGACATTGTCGCGGTGGTCGAGACCCAGAAGGGCGCGATCGAGATTGAGACTTTTCAGGCCGGCGTGATCGAAAAATTTCTGGTGGAGCTTCATAGCAAGGTGCCAATCGGAACGCCGCTGGCGCTGATCCGGGCCGAAGGCGAAGCAGCGGCCGTGGCACCGCCGGCGCCAACCGCGGCGCCCGTCGTGCCTTTGCCATTGCCACAGCCTGCGCCGCCGCCAATGCCGGCGACCGCGCCAACGCCGCCAGTCGCACCCTCCGCTGAGAGTCGGGCTCCGGCGTCGCCCGCCGCCCGGAGACTTGCAGAAGAGCACGACATCGACCTTTCAGCGATCGCCGGCAGCGGACCGGGCGGTGCAATCACCTATGCAGACGTCGAGCGCCATCTCGCCGCGGCCGCGCCGCCGGCCGAAGCGAAACGCGGAACCTGGCTTGACCTCGTCGCGATGCGCACGGCCATTGCAGCCGCGATGGCCCGGTCGAAGCGGGAAATCCCGCATTACTATCTCGCGCATCAGATCGACGTGACGCCGTGCGAACGCTGGCTGGCGGACAAGAACGCGACACTCCCGCCAGACCATCGCCTCTTGATTGGCGCGCTCGTCCTCAAGGCGGTCGCCTTGGCTATTCGCCGCTTCCCTGCCTTCAACGGCTTTTATCGCGACAACCGGTTCGAACCGTCAAACGCGGTCCATGTGGGGGTGGCAATTGCGATCCGCGGCGGTGGCTTGGCGGCGCCCGCACTCCACGACACGGATCAACTGTCGCTCGACGAGCTCATGAACGGTATGCGCGACCTCGTGCAGAGAACGCGGGCCGGGCGTATCCGCAGTTCTGAAATCTCCGATCCGACGATTACGGTCTCTAGCCTCGGCGAGCGCGGCGTCGAAACCCTTTACGGCATCATCTATCCGCCCCAGGTCGCGATCGTCGGGTTCGGCAAGGTGGTTATCCGGCCTTGGGTCATCGATGGCGCAATAGGCCCGCGGTCCGTGGTCACCATGACGCTGGCAGGAGACCATCGGGTCACCGATGGGCATGCAGGCGCGTTATTTCTCGCCGAGATAGGCAGACTGCTGCAGGAGCCGGAAAAGCTATGAGCGAGATCGACATCCGCAAAATCGTGCAAGAGGAGCTCAACAACATCGCTCCGGAAGTCGACCTTTCAATCGTGGATCCGACGGCTGATCTGCGCGAAGCGATCGATATCGACTCGATGGACTTTCTAAACCTCGTGACCGCCCTGCATCAGCGGACCGGGATCGATGTTCCGGAGATCGACTATCCGAAACTTGTCACCCTGTCCGGAATGGTCGCCTATCTCGAAGCCACGCTGAAGTCACATAAGGCTTAGGTATTGACTGAAAGCCCTTCAATAAACGACGCACACAAGCAGAGGCGGCTGCGCGCCGACGGAGGACGCATGCGCCGACGGCCTATCCTTTGATGCAGATCAGCGGGCGCAAGCGAGCAACCCGGCGCGCAAGGCCGGCGCGTTCAGCCACCGCGACCACTGCGCTGACGTCCTTGTAGGCACCCGGCGCTTCTTCCGCGACGCCGCGCGATGATGGGCTTCGGATCAGGATTCCCCGCGCCGCCAGTTCATCGACAATCCTGCGACCGCTCCATTGCCGCAGCGCTGCATGACGGGACAGCGCCCGGCCCGCACCGTGGCAAGCAGAAGAGAACGCCTGCGCTTCGCTCCTGACGTCGCCGACCAGGATATAGGAGCCGGTCCCCATGCTGCCGCCGATCAGCACTGGCTGACCGACCGGACGCAACGCATCGGGCAGGCTCTGGTGACCGGGACCGAAGGCGCGGGTTGCGCCCTTGCGATGGACGAATAGTTCCCTGCGTTTCCCCTCGACGAGGTGGGTTTCGACCTTGCAGGTATTGTGGGACACGTCGAACAGGATGGGCAACTCGGCATTGGGAAAGAAGTGGGTAAATACGCGCCTTGCGTAGTGGCCGAGAATTTCACGGTTTGCCAGCGCACAATTGGTCGCCGCTCGCATCGCGCCCAGATAGCGCTGGCCGACCTCGGAATTGATCGGGGCGCAAGCAAGTTCGCGGTCGGGCAGTACGATGCCGCTCTCGCCCGCCGTCACCACCATTTCCTTGAGGAACTCGGTGCCTATCTGATGTCCGAGCCCCCGTGAGCCGCAATGGATGGTGACCACCACATCGTCGACCGCAATCCCAAATACGCCAGCAACGGTGGGATCGAAGATCTCGGCCACCGCCTGCACTTCGAGGTAATGATTGCCCGAGCCGAGCGTCCCCATCTCCTCGCGCTGCCGCTCCTTGGCACGGTCGGAAACCCAGTCGGGTCGAGCGCCTGTCATTCGTCCTCTTTCCTCAATTCGGTCCAGATCGCCCTGCTCGCCCCAGCCGTGCTCGACCGCCCATTCGGCTCCGCCGGTAAGCATTTCATCCATCTCGCCTGCATCCAGCGTGATCGCTCCCCTGCTGCCCACACCGGCTGGGATCTGCCGGAACAGCGAATCCGCGAGTTGCCTCTGCACGCGGACGATGTCGGAAGTCGAAAGGCCGGTCAGCATCGTCCGCACGCCGCAGGAGATGTCGAAGCCGACGCCGCCTGCGGAGACAACCCCGCCGAGGTCCGGATCGAACGCCGCCACGCCACCGATCGGAAAGCCGTAGCCCCAATGCCCATCCGGCATCACATAGGAACCGCGTACAATTCCCGGCAGCGACGCCACATTCTTTGCCTGCTCGATCACCTTGTCGTCCATATCCTCGAGAAGGTGCACATCAGCGTAAATTACGACCGGAACCCGCATCGCACCCGTGGGCTCGAGACTCCATGTCGTCGGGTCAACCCGGACAAACCGGGATGCTTCCATTGTCGGCGCTCCCTAGACATCCACAATGCACGCGGCCGACCAAATTCCGTCCGGACCTTGGGCAACCTTCAAGGCGGTATACGTCGCTCCTTTGGGCTCGGAAGCCGGCGCGTGCCGCGCAATATCGACCGCCTCACCCCAGAGCGTTCCCGTGAGCCCGTTTTGCTCGATCTCAACTGCAAATCGCCCGAACAGCATTCGGCGAACCGCCATTTCGTAGATCACGGCGTTCAGCCATTCGACGAACAGGAGCTCAAGATCCGGCGCAGCGCAACTGACATGCACCTCCGCTTGGGGGCTGACCTGCGCCTGCGTCACCGCTGCCGTCAACGCGCGAGCGGCCTGCTCAAAAGCCTCAGCCGGTGTGCTTCCCCACCCTCGAATGCCGATATCGGCGTCATGCGCGAAATGCTCCCACCGCGCGCCTCGGGCGGGCTCTGATGGAGGTTCGACATTCATCGCGTCACCCTTCCATCCGGGCTTCTTCACGAGGTAAGATTGATTGCCTCCCGCACCGCCGTCTTGACTTGTATCAACCACCGCCCTCGCACTCCCGACAACAGGCCAGCGCCGAACGCCAGAGAGGCTCCGGCGCACGAGCAGCCCGGTCACCATCCAAAGATGGTTGTACGTACAGAGTGCTCAGTCCCAGCCATCACACCGCGGCAACTAGAAGCTGTCCCTCGGAATCCAACCTGACGTTTGTTCCGTACTGCTGACATTCGCGATCGAGAACGCCTTTGATCCATGCGATGTCCTCGCGTGGCGGGATAGTGAGACGGAAATTTCTTATCTGCAGGGGCACCATTGTGAGTGCGAGAAGGTTGCCGCTCGTTGGAGCCAAGTCGACGAAATACATCAACGCCAGATCGTCACGGTAGTGCTCAAAACCGCGGATTCCCTCGTAGTCGTTGAGAAAGTCCCCGCAGCCATACAGAATAAGCCGATTGCGATAGACTTCGATCGGCCTCGGATGATGGGAGGAATGCCCGTGGACGATCGATACGTCCGCTTTGTCGACCAGGGTCCGGGCGAACACCGCCTGCTCGTCGAAAATATGATAGCCCCAGTTGGAGCCCCAGTGAATGGAGACGATGGTGAGATCGCCCGGTTTCCTGATCGCAGCAATCTGATCGGCAGCCATCAGGGCGCTCGCCTCGGACAGATCGGGTAGCAGATTGACACCTGGTTCGTTGTCGCTTGCAGCCCAGTCGCACGGAATGCCGCTCGATGTCGATCCGAATGAGAAGATCAGGAGCCGCGCACCTTCGAGATCAAGCACAGCAGGCGCGCTGGCCTCGCGAATGTTACGTCCGGCGCCTGCCGCTTTGATCTTGAGCGTGTGCAGAGTCGCCAGCGTCTCGTTCAGACCAAAGCGCCCCCAATCGAGCACGTGGTTGTTGGCCAGGACGCAGCAGTCGATCCCAGCCGCAGAGAGGCACTGCGCATTCTCTGGGCTCATGCGGTAGTTGATGCCTTTGTTGACGTGCTCGTTGCTGCGCGTCACGGCTGTTTCAAGATTCACGATCCGAGCGTCCGGTCTCATGCGCTCGAATGCATCGAGTGCTGCGCCCCAAATGTACGATGGGCCGTTGCTCCGCGGGACGGTACCGTTCGCGCGTTCGGCCAGGAGCACGTAGTCTTGCGCGGATCGCAAATAGTTTTCGTAGATCTCCGGGCTGCAGGGTTTCGCCAGCACCTGATCGATGCCGCGACCGCACATGACATCTCCACACAGGAAGAGTCGCAAAAATTTTCGATTCGTCCCGGGCAGATCAGATCCTTTATACATTAGGGGGCTCCATCAAGCCCGCTCAGTGCTACTCAGCTCAGGATGGAAAGTCGGCTGGCTTCACGTCAATTCGATCCGCATGCAACGTCCAATCGTGGATCCGGTGAAGATCGCAAAATCTTCGCTTCGCGCTTTCTGTGGCCTGCCGGCAATCTTCGGCATCAAGTTCCACGGTACATTGGCAGACATCACCCACCCGGCCCGCGTCGCCGAGCACTTCCTTGAAGAACCGAGCGACAAATCGCGGCATGCAGACACTCCCGCTCGTTGACCACGCGGTTACCCAGAATAGCGGCATCTGATGCACGGCTTTGATTTGGCGCAAAGATGACGCTCTCTGATGCAGCCTCGCGGGCAAACCCAGTTTTGATACAGATCAATCCCGCGGAG
>Ga0182736_1002964_pt1 | contig 11966 bp, 8 predicted proteins | sample eDN5th30CKraftBY_FD_128882 | JGI IMG/M metagenome (GOLD analysis project Ga0182736, IMG submission 128882) | Enriched backyard soil microbial communities from Emeryville, California, USA - eDNA 5th pass 30_C Kraft BY (version 2) (version 2) | ecosystem: Environmental > Terrestrial > Soil >...
CGACGTCGTGCGGGTCTGCCACGGCCGCGGTCGCCACGCGGACGGCCAGCTCGGTGAGGTCCGGCAGGAACTCGTGCAGCGGCGGGTCGATCAGGCGGATCGTCGTCGGGAGCCCGTCCATGGCCTCGAGCAGGCCGACGAAGTCGGCGCGCTGCAGCGGCAGCAGGTCGGCGAGAGCCGCCGGTACCTCGTCGGGCTCGGCCAGCACCACGCGCTCGATGTACTGGCGCCGATCGCCGAGGAACTGGTGCTCGGTGCGGCACAGGCCGATGCCCTGCGCGCCCCGGTCGCGCGCGCGGCGCGCGTCCTCGGCGGTGTCGGCGTTGGCCCGCACCTCCAGCCGGCGCACGGAGTCCGCGTGCCGCAGCACGCGGTCCACCGAGGTCACCAGCGCCCGCGCCTCGGGGTCCGCACACGCGGCCAGGCCGGCGTCGAGGCCCCCGGCGACGTAGACCATCACGGGCGAGTCGACGACCGGCACCGCGCCCAGGAAGACCTCGCCCGTCGCGCCGTCGATCGCGATCGTGTCGCCCGGAGCCAGGACGACGTCGCCGAACCTGACCTCGCCGCGGACCTCGTCGACCTCCATGCCCTCGGCGCCGACGACGGCGCACGTCCCCATGCCGCGCGCGACGACCGCCGCATGGGACGTCTTGCCGCCGCGCGCGGTCAGGACGCCGTCGGCGACGATCATGCCCTGCAGGTCGTCGGGGTTCGTCTCCGTCCGGACCAGGATCACGTGCGCCCCGGCGTCGGTCCGCTCGATCGCCGCCGCGTTGTCGAGCACGATCTCGCCGACCGCCGCGCCCGGCGAGGCGGGCATGGCGCGCGTGAGCAGGCGCCGCGGGGACGAGGCGTCGAACTGGGGGAACAGCAGCTGGCCGAGCCGGTCCCCCGTGCAGCGCACGATCGCCTCGTCCATCGTGATCAGGCTCTCGTCGACCAGCTCGGTCGCGATCCGGAACGTCGCCGCTGCCGTCCGCTTGCCGACGCGCGTCTGCAGCAGCCACAGCTTGCCGCGCTCGATCGTGAACTCGATGTCGCACAGGTCGCGGAAGTGCGTCTCGAGCCGGCGCATCGCCTGGCGCAGCGCCTCGTACGAGGTGGGGTCGATCAGCTCGAGCTCCGCCAGAGGCAGGGTGTTGCGGATGCCCGCGACGACGTCCTCGCCCTGCGCGTTCGGCAGGTAGTCGCCGTACACGCCCGACTCCCCCGTGGCCGGGTCGCGCGTGAAGCAGACGCCGGTGCCGGACGTCTCGCCGAGGTTGCCGAACACCATGCTCACGACGTTCACCGCGGTGCCCAGGTCGTGCGGGATGCGCTCGCGACGGCGGTACAGCCTGGCGCGGTCCGTGTTCCACGAGCCCAGCACCGCCTCGACGGCCATGTCGAGCTGCTCGCGCGGGTGCTGCGGGAACTCGCGACCGGCCTGCGCGACGACGATCTCCTTGAAGGTCTGCACGAGGATCCGCAGGTCCTGCGCGGACAGGTCGACGTCGCTCACCGCCCCGACCGCGCGCTTGCGCTCCTCGAGTGCGGCCGCGAACGCACCGCCGTCGACGCCCAGCACGGTCTTGCCGAACATCTGGATCAGCCGGCGGTAGGAGTCCCACGCGAAGCGCTCGTCGCCGGAGAACTCGGCGAGGCCCTTCACCGACGCGTCGTTGAGCCCGATGTTCAGGACCGTCTCCATCATGCCGGGCATGGAGAACTTGGCACCCGAGCGGACCGAGACGAGCAACGGCTCGTGGAAGTCACCCAGCCGCCGCCCGAGCTCGTCCTCGATCTCGCGGACGGCGAGGGTCACCTCGACGCGCAGCTCGGGAGGCACGTGCCCGTCGCGCATGTACGCGCGGCACGCCTCGGTGGTGATGGTGAAGCCCGGTGGGACCGGCAGCTCGAGCTTCGTCATCTCGGCGAGGTTGGCCCCCTTGCCGCCGAGCAGGTCCTTCTGGTCCTTGTCTCCGTCGCGGAACCGGGACACGTACGTCGCCATGGGGGCCTCCTGCACGTCGGGTAGCACGGAGGAATCCCTCGCGGCGATTCATGCTCCGCGAGCCCGGCCCGCCCGATCCAGCGTCGAGTGCGGCAATAATCCCCATTCTTGCGCTGGCGTCAACGCCGCGCCGTTCGTCGGTCTAGCTCGCCTTCCAGTACCCGCAGAACGTGACGTTCCGCTTGGGCACGCCACGTTCACCGACGAGGTACCGACGGGCTCCCGTCGCGAGCTTCGACTCCCCCACCGCGAACGCGTAGGGCACGCCGTCCGGCCAGTCGATCGACCTGAGCCGTTCCATCGCGCGGTCGCCCACGCGGTCGCCCGGTCGACGCGGGACCCAGTGGACGCGCACCCCGTCGGGCGCGTCAACCGGCTGCGCGTCGGCGGCGTCGACGAGCTCCACGATCGCGTGCCCGACCGCGTCGCGCGGCAGGTCGCGCAGGATCCCGGCGACGGCCGGCAGGCCCGACTCGTCGGCCACGAGCAGGTTCCAGTCCGCCGGGACGGAAGCCCAACCGCACCCCTGGTCGATGAACGCGACCTCGACGCCCGGTTCGGCGGACTCGGCCCACGGTGCAGCGACGCCCGAGGTGCCGTGGCAGACGAAGTCGACGTCGAGCTCGGGCACGTCGGGCCGGAAGGCGCGGACCGTGTAGTTGCGGATCACGGGGCGGGTCGACCTGGGCAGGACCAGGTAGCGCAGGTAGGCGCGGGTGTCGAACCGCTCGGGAAGGTTGTCGAACCGCGCGTGGTCGTCCACGGGCACCGCCAGCCGGAACCACTGGTCGAACCCGCGGTACTCGAAGCGCCGCAGGTCGTCGCCGGTCAGCGTCACCCGGACCATGTGCGGCGTGACCCGCTCGGTCCGGGCGACGTGGGCGCGGACCAGGCCGCTCGGGGCATGGGTCACGGCGATGTTGGTCATGCCAGCTCCTTAGGTGCGCCTAACTAAGTAGCACCTAACTCCCCAGCGCTGCCGGCGTCAACCGGATGTGGCGGCGGACACGTTCCGCCACGGCGTCCGGCCGCTCCCGGGCAACCATGTGGGTGGTTCCCGGCACGATCCACAGCTCGGCACCCGGCACGGCGCGGGCGATGGACTCGGTGTGCTCGCGAGCGACCATGTCGTGCTCGCCCGCCAGCACGAGCGTCGGCGCGGTCACCGCCGCCAGCGACCCGGCCTCGATGTCCGGCGCGCGCTCCCACAGCGCCGACAGCTTGGCGACGACGGCGTCGGCGTGCTCGGCACCGTCCGGGGAGAGCCGCGCGTACTCCGCGCTGAGCGTGGCGTACGCCTCGGGCGTCAGCGTCGTGTGCGGGTAGTCGTCCGCCACCCAGGCGTCGGTGTGCAGGTTGGCGCTGATCGCGACGAGCGACCGGACGCGTCCCGGGTGGTCACGGGCGAGCAGGAGCCCGACGATGCCCCCGTCGCTGTGTCCGACGACGTGCGCCGAACCGACGCCCAGCGCGTCCAGGTAGGCCACGGTGTCGGTCACCATGTCGGCGTAGTCGTACGGGCCCGGCCGGTCGGGGGTGCGTCCGTGGCCCGGACGCTCGGCGGCGTGCACGCGGAAGTCGGCGGCGAGCGCGTCACCGAGCGGCCGCAGCGCCTCCAGCGAGCAGAACCCGCCGTGCAGCAGCAGGACGGGCTCCCCCTCGCCCCACTCCTCGTGATACCCCGCGAATCCCACGAGCAGGCAGCGTACCCACGACGAGGCTCCTACAGTGAAGGGGCCAGCCCGGCGCCCACGTCACCGTCGACGACCCGGACCCACGGCCCAGGCCACTACACGCCCGAGGTCTTCTCCCCCGACGGCGAGGTCGGCGACGAGTCGACCGCCGCCTTCCTCAGGGCGTACATGGCCGAGTTCCACGACCACCTGGTCCGCGTCCTGACTGTCCTCCCGCGGGGCTGAGCGGCGGTCAGACTTCCGCGGCCGCCAGGGCCAGGGCGGCGGGATCGAGCGAGCAGTCCAGCTCGATGCCCGCCTCGTCGGTGCCCAGGGGCTCCAACGTCGCGAGCTGCGTGTCCAGGAGCGAGACCGGCATGAAGTGGTCCGAGCGGGCGCTCATCCGTGCCGCCAGCTGCTCGCGCGTGCCCACCAGGTGCACGAAGCGCACGTCGGGCGCGGCCTCGCGCAACAGGTCCCGGTAGGCCCGCCGCAGTGCCGAGCACGCGACGACGGCGCCGTCGGGCGGTGCGGCGAGCGCGGCGCCGACCAGGCGGAGCCACGGCCATCGGTCGTCGTCGGTCAGCGGCGTCCCGGACGCCATCTTCGCGAGGTTCTCGGGCGGGTGCAGGCTGTCGGCGTCCACGAACGGGAGGCCGAGCCGCTCGGCGAGCAGCTCGCCGACGGTCGACTTGCCGCAGCCCGAGACGCCCATCACGACGACGTGGGTCACCAGTCGTGGACCGTTCCGTCGGCCAGCCGGTTGTACGGCAGGTAGGCGACCTCGTACGGGTAGCGGCCGGCCTCGTCGACGTCGAGCTCGACGCCCAGGCCGGGCCTGTCCCCCGGGTGCAGGTAGCCGTCCGTGAAGGTGAAGGACTGCTGGAAGACGGCGTTCGTCTTCGAGCCGTGCTGCATGTACTCCTGGATGCCGAAGTTGTGGATCGCCAGACCCACGTGCATCTGCGCGGCCAGGCCCACCGGGGAGATGTCGGTCGGCCCGTGGAAGCCCGACCTCACCTGGTACTGGGCGGCGTACTCCATGACCTTCTTCAACGGGCTGATCCCTCCGAAGTGCGTGGACGCAGCCCGCACGTAGTCGATGAGCTGCTCCTTGATCAGGGCCTGGAAGTCCCACACGGTGTTGAAGATCTCGCCGATGGCCAGCGGCGTGGTCGTGTGCTGGCGCACGAGCCGCAGGGCCTCCTGGTTCTCGGCGGGCGTGCAGTCCTCGAGCCAGAACAGATCGTACGGCTCGAGCGACTTGCCCAGCTTGGCCGCCTGGATCGGGGTCATCCGGTGGTGGCCGTCGTGCAGCAGAGGGAGCTCGGGTCCGAACTCGTTGCGGACGGCCTCGAACACGGTCGGCACGTGCCGCAGGTAGGCCCGCGTGTCCCAGTCCTCCTCGGCGGGGTACGCACCGCGCTGGGCCGGCTCGTGGTCGTAGCGCTCCTCGCCGGTCGACTGCGCGGCGATGCCGTAGATCGAGTTCAGCCCGGGGACGCCGGTCTGCACCCGGATGGACCGGTAGCCCAGCTCCTGGTGCTCGCGGATCGAGTCGAAGACCTCGGGCAGCGTCTTGCCCGAGGCGTGGCCGTACGCCATCAGGCCGGTGCGGCTCGCGCCGCCGAGCAGCTGGTAGACCGGCAGGCCCGCGACCTTGCCCTTGATGTCCCACAGCGCCATGTCGACCGCGCCGATCGCCGCCATGGTGACCGGGCCGCGACGCCAGTAGGGGCTGCGGTAGAGGAACTGCCACGTGTCCTCGATCCGGTGCGGGTCGCGCCCGATCAGCAGCGGCGCGACGTGGTCGCGCAGGTAGCTGACGACGGCGAGCTCGCGCCCGTTGAGGGTGGCGTCACCGATGCCCGTCACGCCGTCGTCGGTCGTGATCTTGAGGGTGACGAAGTTGCGGTTGGGGCTGGTGACGATGACGTCGGCGGCGACGATCTTCATGGTCGGACTCCTGCGAGGGTGGTGGTGGTCGAGCGGACGGCCAGCTGCTCGGCGACGTGCCGGGCGTAGACGTCCTTGCGGGCGAGACGGGGGGCGATCAGGTCGAGGGCGAGGGTCGCCCGCACGGAGCTGCCCTGGCCGCGGAGCGCGTCGACGAGCGTCACCGCACCGGAGTCGGACGCGGCGACGTCGACCTGTTCGAGGTGGTCGATCCAGGCCGCGACGACGTCGGCGCCCGCGCGACCGACCGGCAGGCCGGCGGCAGCGCGCGCACGGGCCACCGCGACGACGCGGACCGGCAGCTTGGCGGAGCCGTCCTTGGCGATCTGGGCGAGCCGGTGCTCGATGCGGGCGTTGGCGAACCGCGTGCGCAGCTCGGCGAGGTAGCCGTCGACGTCCGAGGGCAGCACCTCGGCGGCCTCCGCCCACAGCCGTTCGAGAGCGGCGCGGCACCCCGGGTCGGCGAACGCCTCGGCGACCGTGGTGAGGCCGCGCGCCAGGCCCTCGTAGGCGAGCAGCGAGTGGCCGGCGTTGAGGAGCCACAGCTTGCGCCGCTCGTAGGGCTCGAGGTCGTCGACGAAGACCGCGCCCGCGTCCTCCCACTGCGGGCGACCCGCCGGGAACGCGCCCTGCAGCACCCATTCGCTGAACGGCTCGGTCACCACGGGTGAGCGGTCGTCGCGCCCGGTCAGCGTGCGGACGACGGCGCGGTCGGCCGCCGTCGTCGCGGGGGTGATCCTGTCGACCATCGTGGAGACGAATGAGACGTTCTGCTCGATCCAGCCGGCGAGGGACTCGTCGACCAGCCCCGCGAGCTCGAGCACGACCCGGCGCGTGACGCGCCCGTTGTCGGGCAGGTTGTCGCAGCTCACGATCGCGATCGGGCCGCTGTCCGCCGCGCGGCGGGCACGCAGCCCGTCGACGAGACGACCGGGCGCGGTCACGGCAGGAGCGCCCTCGCCCAGCCGCACGACGTCCCGTGCGACGTCGTCGTCGTGGCGGTCGAGGTCGCCCGCCGGGGTGCGCCGGTAGCCCGCCTCGGTGACGGTCAGCGTCAGCACACCCACCTCCGCACGAGCCAGGTGGGAGCGCCACACCTCGGCGTCGGCTCCGTCGTGGACCTCGACGAGCGCGTCGACGACGCTCGGGGCGTCGCCGTCCGACGAGCGCACGAGCAACGTGTAGCGACCGCCCTGCTCGGCGAGCGGTGCCGCGGCGGCGGCCGAGCGGCCCGTGAACGCCGCCACCCCCCAACGATCGGCCGGTGCGGCCGTCTCGTTGGCGTGCTGGGTGTACCAGAGCTGGTGGGCACGGGCGAAGGCACCCAACCCGAGGTGGACGATCCGCACGGGCGCCGGTGCCTCGGTGCGGTCCCACCCTGTCAGGTCGTGCACAGCGCTACCTCCTGGTCGTCGGACCTTCGTCGGTCCTCGACCATTCAGCACCCGACCGGCGCACGGTGGCAATCGGTTGCAGTGACTTGTCCCGGGCTCAGGTTCGACGCCTCCGCATGCGCTTGGCCGTGGACTCCCGGACGACGAGCTCGGCGGGCAGCAGTGCGGGCCGCACGCGCGGGGGCGTCCGGGACGTCATGCCGGCGAGCAGCGTCTGCACGGCGAACGTGCCCAGCGCGGTCAGCGGCGCGGCGACGGTGGTCAGCGCCGGCGAGCAGAGCTCCGCACCGAAGATGTCGTCGAACCCGACGACGCTGACGTCCCGGGGCACCCGCAGGCCGGCGGCGGCCAGCCCCCGCATCAGCCCGATCGCGACCAGGTCGTTGTAGGCCACCACGGCCGAGACCGTCGAGGTCGCGATCACGCCCGCCGCCTCGACGCCGCCCGCCAGGGTCGGCGCGAACGGCCCGACCCGCTGCACCCGCACGTCCAGCTGCTCGGCCGCCTCGCGCATCCCCCGCCAACGCATGCCGTCCGCCCACGACGCCTCCGGTCCCGCCACGTAGCCGATCGTCGTGTGGCCGAGACCTGCGAGGTGCTCCACGGCACGCCGCACCCCTCGGGTGTTGTCCGTGACGACGCTCGGGATACCTGTGATGACGCGGTTCAGCACCACCGTCGGACGCTGCTGCGCCATGACCCGGATCGCAGAGTCGGACATGCGGGAGGTACCGAGCACGACGCCCTCGACGAGCGGCAGCGCGCGCTCGAGCGCCTTGCGCTCGGCGGTCGCCGACTCGTGCACGTCGGCGACCAGGAGCGTGTAGTCGGCCTCCGTCGCCGCGATCTCCGCGCCCCGGATGATCTCGAAGTAGAACGGGTTGGTCACGTCGGAGACGACCAGGGCCAGCAACGACGTCTTGCCTGTCGGCAGTGCCCTGGCCAGCGGATTCGCTCGGTAGCCCATCTCCTCGGCGACCTGGCGGATGCGCGCCGCGGTCTCCGCGTTCACCCGTCCCGGCCGCGAGAACGCCCGCGAGACGGTCGACGGTGCGACGCCGCACGCAGCGGCCACGTCGTAGATCGTCGGCATCCGGCGGTCGTCCATCTCCCGAACGGTAGGCACCACGACAAGTCATGGCAACCGCTTGTCGCAGCGAGATGTCGGGTTCTCAATGGGTGCACCGGCCGATGCGCAGACGCTCCGCCGGCGATGAGAGGAGAGCACTGATGCTTCGACCCCAGGACACCCTGACCCGCGAGCGCAAGGCGCTGAACGGGCTGTGGGACTTCCGCCTCGACGCAGCCGGGGAGGGCCGCCGCGAGAGCTGGCACGCCGCCCCGCTCGCGACGTCGCAGGCGATGCCCGTCCCGGCGAGCTACAACGACGTACTCGTCGGGACGACCGGCCGCGACCACGTGGGCGACGCGTGGTATCAGACCACGGTGCGCGTCCCGCGCGGTTGGGCCGGTCAGCGCGTGGTGCTCCGGTTCGACTCGGCGACGCATGCCGCCGTGGTCTGGGCCGGCGACACCGAGGTCGTCCGCCACGAGGGCGGGTACACCCCGTTCGAGGCCGATGTGACGAGCCTGGTCGAGCCCGGCGGCGAGCTGCGGGTCACGGCCGTCGTCAACAACGAGCTGACGTTCCAGACGATCCCTCCGGGCATCGTGCACGACACGCCGCAGGGTCGTCGTCAGCAGTACTTCCACGACTTCTTCAACTTCGCGGGCCTGCACCGCAGCGTGTGGCTCTACTCGACGCCGACCACGTACGTCGACGACGTCGTCGTCACGACTGCCCGCCGCGGGGCCGCAGGCGTCGTCGCCTACTCGGTGAGCGTGACGGGCGACGCGGCGCACGCGGTGCGCGTGACGCTGCGGGACGCGGACGGTGTCGTCGTCGCAACCGCCGACGGCGCCCAGGGCGAGCTCGTCGTCGACGACGCCCACCTGTGGGCACCCGGCGACGGGTACCTCTACGACGCCGACGTCGAGCTCGTCGACGAGTCCGGCAGCACGCTCGACAGCTACCACCAGAGCGTGGGCATCCGCACCGTCGAGGTCCGCGGCGCGCAGTTCCTCATCAACGGCGAGCCGTTCTACTTCCAGGGCTTCGGCAAGCACGAGGACACGGCGGTCCGCGGCAAGGGGCACGACGACGCCTACCTCGTGCACGACTTCGAGCTGCTCGACTGGATCGGTGCCAACTCGTTCCGCACGTCGCACTACCCGTACGCCGAGGAGGTGTACGACTACGCGGACCGCAAGGGCATCGTCGTCATCGACGAGGTCGGCGCCGTCGGCCAGAACATGGGCCTCGCGGGCGGGATCTTCGGTGGCGAGAACTACACGACCTTCTCCCCCACGACCGTGAACGACGTCAGCCAGGACGCCCACAAGCAGGCGATCCGCGAGCTGATCGGCCGGGACAAGAACCACCCGAGCGTCGTGCTGTGGTCCATCGCCAACGAGCCGGAGTCCGACACGGACGCGGCCCGCGCGTACTTCGAGCCGCTGTTCGCGCTGACCCGCGAGCTCGACAGCAGCCGGCCCGTCGGGTTCGTCAACGTCATGCTCGCGCCGCACGGCAAGTGCCAGGTGTCCGAGCTCGGCGACGTGCTCATGCTCAACCGCTACTACGGCTGGTACGTCAACACGGGCGACCTCGTCGCGGCCGAGGACGCCTGGCTCGCCGAGCTGCGCCAGTGGGCCACCGAGGGCAAGCCGATCATCATCACCGAGTACGGCGCGGACACCGTCGCCGGCGTGCACTCCCTGACCCCGCAGCCGTGGTCCGAGGAGTACCAGGTCGCGTACCTCGAGATGAACCACCGCGTGTTCGACGCGGTCGACGAGGTCGTCGGCGAGCAGGTCTGGAACTTCGCCGACTTCGCGACGTCCTCCACCTCGGTGTTCCGCGTCGACGGCAACAAGAAGGGCGTGTTCACCCGTGACCGCCGCCCGAAGGCCGCCGCACACGTCCTGCGCCGCCGGTGGAACCACCGGCCGTGACCACCCCCTCTGCCGCCGAAGGGCGGCTCGACAAAGGAGTCGAGATGACCAGCACCGTCGCTGCACCCGCCCCAACCGTCGTGACGTCCGCCGACCCCGCCGGCGCCCCGGCGCGCAAGCTCCCGTTCCGCACGTTCCTCGGCTACGCGGCCGGGGACGCCGGCAACAACCTGGCGTTCTCGATGACGTCGATGTTCCTGCTGCTCTACTACACCGACGTGGTGGGCATCTCCGCCGCCGCGGCGGGCACGCTGTTCCTCGTCGTCCGTGTCTGGGACGCGTTCGCCGACATCTGGGCGGGCCGTCAGATCGACAAGACGATGACGCGGTGGGGCAAGTTCCGGCCGTTCTTCCTGTTCGGCTCGCTCCCCCTGCTGCTGCTCTCCGTCGCCACCTTCACGGTGCCCGGCGGGCTCGGCGGGACCGGCAAGCTCATCTACGCCTACCTGACATACGCGGCGCTCGGCCTCGCGTACAGCCTGGTCAACATCCCGTACGGCTCCCTGGCCTCGGCGATGACACAGGACTCGGTCGAGCGCGCCAAGCTCGCGAGCTTCCGCTCGATGGGGACCGCCGCGACGATCATCATGCTGGCCTTCGTCGTCGCTCCGCAGATCAAGAGCTCGGACAACCTGCAGCAGTCCCTCACGCTGACCACGCTGCTGTTCGTCGTCATCGGGTTCGGCCTGTACATGCTCCTGTTCTCCACGTCCAAGGAGCGCGTGGTGCGCGACGTCGCGCACGTCACGCTGCGCCAGAGCATGGCGACGCTCAAGGGGAACCGGCCGCTGCTCATGCTGTGCCTGAGCGCGCTCTCGTTCCTGGTCGGGATGTTCACGCTGCAGACCGTGCAGGCGTACTACGCCCGCGACGTGCTCGGGAACGCGAACTACTTCATCGTCCTCACCGTCGTGAGCACCGGTGCGATGTTCGTCGTCGCCGGCTTCATCCCCCGGATCGTGCGCGCCGTCGGCAAGAAGCCCGCCTACCTCTCCGCGAGCGTGCTGGCCATCGTCGCGGCCGTCGGCATCGCCCTGACCCCCTCGACCAACCCGACGCTCGCGATCGTGTTCTTCGGGATCTACGGGGTCGGCCTCGCCGCGGTGAACACCCTCATGTGGGCCTTCGAGGCAGACACGGTGGAGTACGGCGAGTGGCGGACCGGGGTGCGCACCGAGGGCACCACCTACGCGGTGTTCTCGTTCACCCGCAAGGTCGGTCAGGCCGTCGGCGGCGCCGCTGCCGCCTACGGGCTCGGGTTCGTCGGTTACGTGGCGCACCAGGAGACGCAGACCCAGGCCACGCAGGACGGCATCCGCTTCGTCGCCGGCTTCGTCCCCGCGTTCTTCATCCTGGTCGGTGTGCTCATCATGATCGCGTACCCGCTGACCGAGCGACGGTTCACGACCCTCGTCGCCGAGGTCGCCGCCCGCCGCGCCGCCCGGGAGAACTGACGTGTCGACCATCACCGGCCAGGCACTGCGCCTGCACCCCGACCGCCTCCTCCCGCCGGACCCCGAGGTGCGGTCGATCGCCAGGCGCCTCTACGACGAGGTGCGCGACCTGCCGATCATCTCGCCGCACGGGCACGTGGACGCACGCGTGCTGCTGGAGGACCGCGCGTTCGCCGACCCGACGTCGTTGCTGGTCACACCCGACCACTACGTGACCCGACTCCTGCACGCGTCGGGCGTGCCGCTGGACCGGCTGGGCGTCGGGCATGGCCCGATGGGCGCCGACGAGGCCCGCGCCGCGTGGCGCCTGCTGTGCGAGAACTGGGCCGTCTACCGGGGTACCCCCGTGCGGTACTGGCTCGAGAGCGAGCTGGTCGAGGTCTTCGGCCTCGACCAGCGCCCGAGCGCGGCCACGGCGGACCAGCTGTACGACGGCATCGCCGAGCGGCTCGCCACGCCGCAGTTCCGGCCGCGCGCG
>Ga0182736_1002966_pt1 | contig 11962 bp, 10 predicted proteins | sample eDN5th30CKraftBY_FD_128882 | JGI IMG/M metagenome (GOLD analysis project Ga0182736, IMG submission 128882) | Enriched backyard soil microbial communities from Emeryville, California, USA - eDNA 5th pass 30_C Kraft BY (version 2) (version 2) | ecosystem: Environmental > Terrestrial > Soil >...
GTGGGGAGTTCGCGGGCGCGATCACCGCTGCGCTGTTCCTGTCCGAGTGGGTCGGCGACGTCCCGTGGGCGCACCTCGACATCGCGGGGCCGATGCGGTCCGACAAGGACGACGTGTGGCGGTCCAAGGGCGCGACGGGCTTCGGCGCGCGCCTGCTCGTCGAGACGGTGCGCGGGTACGCGGCGTCGCGCTGACGCGCTACAGGTAGATCGGCGCACCCGGCCCGAGCGGGATGCCGAGCAGGTACCAGACCACGAGCAACGCGCTCCAGGCGACCAGCAGCACCACGGTGTACGGGAGCATGAGCGAGATGATCGAGCCGACGCCGACCTTGCGACGGTAGCGCTCGGCGAAGATGACGATGAGCGCGAAGTACGGCATCAGGGGCGTCGCGACGTTGATGGGCGAGTCGCCGACGCGGTAGGCGGCCACGGCCAGGTTCGGCGAGATGCCGAGCTGGACGAACAGCGGCACGAACACCGGCGCGAAGATCGCCCACTTGGGCACGACGCCGCCGATGAAGATGTCGATCACGGCCGTCATCGCGATCAGCCCGAGGATCAGCCACACGGTCGACAGGTTGGCGCTCTCGAGCGCGTCGGCCATGTTGACCGCGGCGAGCGTGCCGAGGTTCGAGTAGTTGAAGTAGGCGATGAACTGGCTGATGACCAGCAGCAGGAAGATCAGGCCGGACAGGCCCGCGATCGTCTTGGTCATCGGGTTGATGACGTCCATCGAGCCCTTGATGGTGCCGGCGCCCTTGCCGTAGCAGAGCCCCATGACGAAGAAGTAGACCAGGATCAGGAAGATGATCGAGTTCAGCAGCGGGGAGTCCTCGATCAACGACCCGGTCTCCGGGTTGCGCAGCACGGCGTTCGGCGGCAACGACAGCGCGAGCACGACGACGGTCACGCCGACGAAGCCCCAGAACGCCCACCGCAGACCGTTGCGCTCCTCGGGGCTCAGGTCGCCGCTGGGAGGCTCGGACGCCGCGGCGTCCTCGGGAGCCTCGGACGGGTGGTAGGGGCCGAGCCGAGGCTCGACGAACTTCTCTGTCAGCAGGGTCACGACCACCGTCACCAGCAGCGTCGAGACGATGCCGAAGTACAGGTTGCCCGTGATCGAGACGTGGTTCGCCGGGTCGGTGATCGCCTCGTTGGTGATCTCGGCGAGCATCCCGTCGACCGGGGTGATCAGCAGGTTCACTCCGAACCCGCCGCCGACGCCCGCGAACGCGGCCGCGAGGCCCGCCAGCGGGTGCCGGCCCAGGGAGTAGAAGACCGCCGCGGCCAGGGGGATCAGCACCAGGTAGCCGGCGTCGGTCGCGATCGAGGACAGCACACCGAGCAGCACGATGATGAACGTGATCGCGCGCGGCGGCGTGATCTTGACCAGCCGCTTGATGAAGGCGGCGATCAGGCCGACCTCCTCGGCCATGCCCACGCCGATCATCGCCACGACGATCACGCCGACGACGCCGAAGTTGTTGAAGTTCGCCACGGGCGACGTGAACACGAAGCGCAGGCCGTCCGCGTCGAGCAGGCTCCGTGCGGTGACGGTGACCGACTCCAGCTCGTCGGACCCGAGCGTCGCACGGTCGAACGTGACCGAGCTGCCGATCGCCTGGAAGACCGCGGACAGGATCATGATCAGCGCGATCAGCACCAGGAAGATGATCACCGGGTGCGGCACCTTGTTGCCCGCACGCTCGATCCCGTCGAGCACCTTCTGCAGAACGCTGCGCTTCTCGACTGCGACGTCGGTCATGACGAACCTCCGGCTCGGTCCCAGGCCCGTGACCTGGCGTCCCCTGCGTGACGCTAGACCATCCGGACGGGTCCCGGACCTGCTTGTTCACCCGTTTCTCGGCACAAGAGGTTGGTGCTCGCCGCCGACGATCTCTACGTTGACCTGCGTGACCTCCGACAAGCCCGGCCGACGCTGGGTCCGCGTGATCGTGTGGCTCGCGGTCGGGGCGTTCGCCTGGTTCGCGGTGACGCGCCTCGTCGGCGCCGTGGACTGGTCCGCGGTGGGCGACGCGTTCGCCGGCCTCTCCCCCTGGGTGGCGCTGCCGCTCGTCGGGCTCCTGCTGCTGCGCCAGGTGCTCAACGCGGTGCCGCTCACGTTCTACCTGCCGGGGCTCGGGCTGAGCCGGTCGATGCAGAACGACCTGACCGCGAACGTCGTCGCGACGTTCGCCCCGCCGCCGACGGACATCGTCGTGCGGGTCTCGATGTTCCGCTCGTGGGGGCTCGACCCCGTGGCCGGCCTCGCAGGCGGCGCGCTCAACACCGCCAAGTTCTACGCCGTGCGGTTCCTCGCGCCGACGATCGGCATCGCGCTGCTCGCGTTCCAGGGCGCCGAGCGTCGGCAGTGGCTGGTGGCGCTGCTGTGCGGGCTGGTCGCCGCCGTCATGCTGACCGGGCTGGTCCTGGTGCTGCGCGGGGACCACCTCGCGGCGTGGCTCGGCCGGACGACGGGTCGTGGCGTGCGGCGGTTCCGCCCGTCGGTGGACCCCGACGCCTGGGCCGCGAAGATGGTCGAGGTCCGCGGGCACTCCGCCGCGTCCCTGCGCCGCGGGCTGCTGCCGTCGATGCTCGCTCTCGTCGGGATGGTGCTCGCCGACGCGTTCATCCTGGTCACGGCGCTGCACGCGTGCGGCGTGGAGGGCCTGACGCTCGTCGACGTCCTCGGGGCGTTCCTGCTTGCCTACCCGCTGACGCTGTTCCCGCTGTTCGGGTTCGGGCTGCTCGACGCCGTGATCGTCGGCGCCTGGACCACGATCGCCGGCACCGAGCAGGAGGGTGCCATCGTCGCGGCGACCATCGTGTGGCGGGTCGTGACGATCCTCGGGACGCTCGCGCTCGGCGGCGCGAGCCTGCTGTGGTGGCGGCTGCGCCACCACGACGCGATCGCCGCGACGCGCTGAACCCGCCCAACCCGACGCGAGGTGACGGGCTGCGGGATGCGCGACGGAGTCGTGCCGTCGCGCATCCCGGCGTGCGGGTTCGGTCCCGCTCAGCTGCCGCTGAACACGAACTGGCTGCCCGGCTCCTTCGTCACGTCACCGTCCCGCGAGCCCGAGATGGTCACGTTCGAGAGGATCGCGTTGCCGCGCGCCCCGCTCATCGCGAGGATGCCCGAGCCGTTGTTCGACCTGGTGATCTTCACGTTCGTGATCCGGACGTCGGGCATGTTGCCCCCGCCGTTCTTGAACTGGATGCCGTCGTACGTGGAGTCGTCGATGTCGGTGTCCCGGATCGTCACCCCCGTGATGTCGAGCGTCGAGGGGAACAGGGTGATCGCCCCGAACTCCTGGTCCTCGTTCCAGAACGCCCCACCGGTGCGGTAGAGCCCGTTGTTGGCGATCAGGGTGGTTCCGCCGAACGGCAGCGGGCTGTGGTCGGTCGCCAGCATGATGCCCGGGTAGTTCATGGTGTCGAACACCAGGTTGTTCTCGATGGAGTTGTTCGAACCTCCGTAGATCGCGATGCCGTTGGCACGCCAGGGCAGCTGGATCGTGTTGTTGACGAAGTGGTTGTCGTGCTCGTTGTCGACCGTGCGGTCCTTGACGTAGGGGTTGGCCCACATCGCGAGCGCGTCGTCACCCGTGGTGCGGAACGAGGAGTTGAACACCCGCGAGTTGCGCGTGCCGTTGGAGAAGTTGATGCCGTCCGCATAGGTGTCGCGGATGCGCATCCCGGTGAGCTCCAGGCCGTCTGCCGGTCCCCACAGCTCGGGGATGTTGTCGTAGTCCCGGCCCACCCACACGCCCACGTTGGCGTGCTCGATCCACACGTTGCTGATCTTGGTGTTCTTGCCGAACCGGCCGTTGAGGCCGACGCCGCCCTCGTCGTTCCCGTCACCGCCACGGATGCGGCCCGAGCCGAAGATCGCGATGTCGGAGAGCTGGACGTCGTCGTCGATGTCGAACCCGAAGTTCCCCTCGTGCGGGTGGTTGATGCTCGACGTCTGGTCCTGCGGCTCGATCAGCGAGTACAGCTGCGAGTACCACATGCCCGCCCCGCGGATCGTGGCGTTGCTGATGCCCACCTGGTTGTACATGCCGCGGTTGAGCGGGTCGTCGGTGAGGATCTTCTTCTCCTGACGCCACTGGCCCGCCGGGATCCAGACGCAGCTGATGACGCCGTTCTGGTCGTCGGTCACGGCCGCCTGGATCGCGGTGGAGTCGTCGATGCCGTCGTCGGGTACCGCGCCGTACGCCGTGATCGACGTGCACTCCGCGGGCTTGGCCAGCGGAGGCGCCACCAGCTCCAGGTCGACCGTGTCGATGACGTAGTACGCCGCGGTGTCACCCGCGTCGCGCTGCAGCCTGAACACGGTGCCCGCCGGGTAGGACTGGCCGAGCAGCGCGTGCGACTCGTCGAACAGGCGACGCGCGTCGGCGCCCGGCGTGTTCGTCAGCGCCTCGGGCCCGTCGACGTTGCCGTACAGCCAGCTGTGCTTGGACGAGAGCGTGAGCTTCTGCACGAACGTGCCGTCGGCGTACAGGCTGATCGTCGCGTCCTGGCCTCCGCCGCCTGCGGCGTCGGGGATCGAGCTGCGGACCACGATCGAGTTGGTCGCGTTGGTCGACGTGAGCTGCACGTACTGACCCTGGCTGCCCAGCCGCACCGACTTACGGCCCGAGGACTCGGTCGCGAAGTTGGTGTGGCCGAACGTCCGTACCGCGTCCGTCTCGAGGAGCGTGCCCGTGTAGGTCCCGGCCTCGGCCTCGTACGAGGTCCAGGGCACGGCCGCGCCGCGTCCCACGACGATCGACCGCGAGAACGTGTTGTTGTCCTCGTTCGTCTCGGCGACCGTGTGGGTCGCGTCAGCCGTCGCCGTGACGGTCGCGCCGCCGCTCGTCGCGGTCCACGTACCGCTCACCGCGACCGACACCGTGGCACCCGACGCGATCGCCGCCGTCTGGCCGTCGAGCGTGGTGCTGCCGACGACGACGCGTGTGACGCTGGCGCCCGCCTGCTCGCTGCCGCGGTTCTTGACCTGCACCGTGAACGAGACCGCCGAGCCCACGGCTGGGTTGGCGGGGTTCGAGCTCACGCCGAGCACCTGCAGGTCCGGCCCCGGCGCCTCGGTCACCGTCAGCTTGGTGGGGCTCGCGTAGGAGTTGTTCGCCTCGTTCTGCTCGACGACCGTGTTGCTCGGGTCGACGACGGCGCCCAGCGTGTAGCTGCCGGCCGCCTTGGTGCCGATCGCCCGGGAGACCGTCGCCGTCCCACCCGCCGCGATGGCGGGCACCGCGACCGACGCCACGACCGTCCCGTCGACCGTCAGGTCCACGGTGCTGGCCGGCGACGCGAGGTTGCCGCCGTTCTTCACGGTGGCGGTCAGGGTGATCGTCGTGCCCTCGACGGGCGTGGCCGGGGCGGCCGTCACCGCGGTGACGGTGAGGTCCGGGTTGGGCGCGGGGATGCCGACCACCGTGAGACCGGCGACCTGGCCGTTGCCTGCCGCCGTGTTGCCCGTGAAGACGAGCCGCACGTCCGTGGCCGATCCGCTGACGGGGATCGTCACCTTGTTGCCCGACGCGTTGTCGAACGCGTACGCCGCGGACGCCTTGACCTGCTGCCACGCGCCGGACCCGTTCCTGGCCTCGATCGAGAAGGTCTGCGTGCGCGGCCCCCACGCTGCCAGCGGCGGCAGGGAGACGACGACCCGCTGGAGCGTCGACTGCGAGGCGAGGTTCACCGCGAGCGTGCTCGGGTACTGACCGCCCGCGCCCTCCCAGTAGGTGCTCGCGTCGGAGTCCACCGCGTTGGCCGCGACGAACGAGAACTCGGTCGACGACGCCGTCGCCGGCCGGCTGAGCGCCAGGTCGTCACCCGTGGGCGGGTTGACGACGTCGGTGACCGTGAAGGACGCCGTCCCGGTGTTGTTGTCCTCGTTCGACTCGGTGATCTGGTTCGCCGGGTCGACCGTGCCGCTCACCGTGTACGAGCCCGCGGCGCGCGCCCCGAGCGAGACCGAGACGGTCGCCTGCGCGCCGGCCGCGAGGGCCGGGACCTGCGCCGTACCGGCCGCCGTCGACCCGACCGCGAACGCGACGCTGGTCGCGGGCGCGGGGCCCGTCCCGGAGTTGCTCACCGTCGCGGAGACCGTGACCGCGTCCGCCGTGGTCGGCGCGGCCGGTGTGGTGCCCGTGATGCCGACCTGGAGGTCGGGCCTCGCCGGCTGCGTGCCGGTCGTGACGGTGACCGTCCCGCTCGCCACGTTGTTGGTCTCGTCCGACTCGGCGACGCTGCCTCCCGGATCGACCGTCACGGTGACCGGGTAGGAGCCGACGGCCTTGGTGCCCGCGTCGACGCCGACCGTGGTCTGCGCCCCGACGGCGAGGGCGCCGACGCTCGCGGTGCCCACGACCTGGCCGCCGAGCGAGAACGCGACGGTCGTGGCCGGCGACGCCGCTGTGCCCGTGTTGCGGACCGTCGCCTGCAGCGTGATGGACGTGGTCGGGGTGATCGTCCCCGTCGGGGCGACGAAGGCCACCTCGAGGTCCGGGCTCGTGGGCACGGGCGTCGTGGTGCCGATCACCTGGAGCTCGGCGACCTGCGCGTTCGACGCACCGGTGTTCGCCGTGAACACGAGGCGCACGTCGGTGGCGCTTCCGCTCACGGGGATCGTGACGGTGTTCCCGCTCGACGGGCTGAACGCGTAGGCGGCGGACGCCTTGAGCTCGGTGAAGGCGCCCGTGCCCGTGCGGCCCTGGATCGCGAACGTCTGCGTCCGGTTCCCCCACGCGCTGTCCGGGTTGAGCTTGACGACGACGCCCGTCAGGGTCGACGCCTGCGCAAGCGTGACGGTGAGGTTGGACGGGTACGCGCCGGGCGCGCCCTCCCAGTACGACGACGTGGAACCGTCGACCGCGTTGGCGGCGACGTACGCCTGCTGCACGGACGATGCGGCGGCGGGGCGGCCCTGCGCGAGGTTGCTGCCCTCGGGCACGTCCACGGGCGGCGTCGACGACGCGCCGTAGACCTCCAGCTCCGAGACCTGGGCGGCGGGCCAGCCGGTGTTCGCGGAGACGTTCACGCGCACGTACCGCGCAGAGGTGTCCGTGACGTCGATCGAGACTGCGCTGCTGCCCGAGATCGAGTAGGTCGCCGACGCCTTGAGCGTGGAGAACGACGATCCGTCGGTCGACCCCTGCACAGACAAGGTCTCGTCGCGCGCACCCCACCCGGCCGGCAGCCTGAGCGACACGTCGGTGACGGTCGAGGCCGCTCCGAGGTCGACCTGGACCCACTGCGGGAACGCGTTGTTCGCGGACTCCCAGTAGGAGCCCTGGTTCCCGTCGGTCACGTTGCTCGCGACGTAGGTCTGGTTGGAGCTGCTGGCCGTGGCGCTCTTGCCTGCCGACAGCAGCACGGGCGCGGCCGACGCGCTGCCGGCGACGGCGACGACGGCCAGGGGTACGACGACCGCGGCGGCGGTGCCGGCGGCGATCAAGCTTCTCGGTCGAGATGACATGGGACGTCCTTGGCTCTCCCGCCGGAGGCGGGTGACGGCGCCCGGGTACGCGCGAGGCACCCGGGACGGGAGGCGGCGACCTCGGGGGAAGGCCGGGAGTTCGAGCTGCGGCGCGAAGCACGCGGACGCGGGTCATAGGTGGGCCCAGGTCCGTCGTACTGGTGTTGCGGCGGTTGCACGGCTTTGTGCAACTGCTCTGTCAACTTCTTGCGTGGGTGAAACCCAGACATTACGTACGCAGTCGGGCGCCCGTCAAGAGCAGGTGACACACGACGTCGTCCACGCCCCACCGGGAGGGGCGTGGACGACGGGGCGAGCTCAGGTCCGGGCTGCATCCCGACGGCACTACCTGCGCGTGTCGACCTCGTCGTCGATCCGGGCCAGCGTCTCCGTCCAGCCCGCACGCACCCCCATCGCGAGCCACTCCGCCACACGCTGGTCGCTGAGCGAGTCCGCGAACCCGAAGTGGGCGACCATCTCGGTCCCGCCCTCGACCTCGTTCAGCGTGATCGTCGCGACGGGGAGCGCGTCCAGGTCGTCGACGTCCAGCTCCGGCCAGCCGTCGAGCGCGCCCCACGTGAAGACGAGCTTCTCCGGGGCCGCGATCTCGCGGTAGAGCCCACCCGTCCAGTACGCCCGGCCGCGGCCCTCGTCCTCGATCAGGTGGACGCGCCAGGTGCCGCCGACACGCAGGTCGACCGTGGTCGGGTACGCGGGGTCCGCCGGGACGCCGGCGAACCACTGCAGGTGGGCAGGCTCGGTCCACGCCCGGAAGACGAGCTCGCGGGGTGCGGCGAGGCGGCGGACGACGGTGAAGCCGCGGTCGGTGGTCATGTCAGCTCTCCTTATCGCGGGACTGCGGGTCGGTCAGGGTGCGCAGGTGGGCCTCGAGCAGGTCGAACCGACCCTCGAAGAACTCGCGGTACGTGCCGAGCCAGGCGTCGACCCCCTGCAGCGGCGCCGTCTCCAGGCGGCACGGTCGCCACTGGGCGTCGCGGCTCTTGACGACCAGACCCGCACGCTCGAGCACCTTCAGGTGCCGCGAGATCGTGGGCAGGCTGATCGTGAACGGCTCGGCGAGCTCGGTCACGGTCGCCTCTCCCTGGGCGAGGCGCGCGAGGATCGCCCGTCTCGTCGGATCGGCGAGCGCCGCGAAGGTCGCGCTGAGTGGGTCCGGCATGTCATTTGCCCATCTATGTAATTACGTTACTACGCAAGTAGACACCCTCGCCGACGCCTCGTCAAACCCCCGTGATTCCGCGGAAGCGCGCGTGTCCCGGCTCACAGATGTCCGCTTTGTCGGGCGATTCGGCGCGATCTCCACATCTCCTCCACCTCAGAGCCGTGATCAGATCGTGACCTTCACACGCGTTCGGTTAGCGTCGTTCGCGGTTCGTCGGGCTCCACCTGACGAACCTCCGGGCCGGACGCCGAGCGCTGCCGCCGCCCCGGATCCCCCAGAACCCGCGGCAGCGACGGGCGAACCACTCTTCACGTGCAGGCTCCAGCCAGCACTCGGGGTGCATCACGACGGGGTCCTCACCCCGTGCCGGCCACAGGCCGGTGCATCCGACAGCTCAGCTCGCAGGCGTTCGAGGTCACCCATGACGACCACTCCCGGTCATGTCCCGCACGTCCCCTCCACCCCTGCACGTCCCCGTCGCGTCCGACACCGCCTCGCGGCCGTCGCCGGCGGTCTTGCCCTCGCGGTCGCCGTTCCCGTCGCGCTGAGCGCACCGGCCTCCGCCGCGACCGCCCCGACGACGACGGCCGTGCACGCCCCTGCCGTCGTCACGAAGCACTCGAAGACCACGGTCAAGCTCTCGAAGAAGACCCAGACGCGCGGCAAGACCGCGGCCAAGGTGCGCGTCACCGTGCACGTCGGGTCGTCCGCAGCGGCCGGCAAGGTCGTGCTCAAGGTCGGCGCCAAGAAGTGGAAGACCGTCACGCTGCACCACGGCACGGTCGTCGTCCGTCTCTCGAAGACGCTCAAGGCCGGCAAGCACCGCATCACGGCGATCTACCAGGGCGCCGCCCACGTGCTGCGGTCGAAGAGCAGCGCCGTCGTCAAGGTCAAGAAGGGGACGCCCAAGGTCGTCACCGTCGCCAAGAAGTACGTCGGCACCCCGTACCGCAGCGGCGCCAACGGCCCGAAGGCCTTCGACTGCTCCGGGTTCACGCGCTACGTGTACAAGAAGGCCGGCATCAAGACGCTGCCCCGCACGTCGTCGGCCCAGCACCACGTCGGCAAGACCGTCTCGCGCAAGAACGCCAAGCCGGGCGACATCATCTGGAGCCCCGGCCACGTCGCGATCTACCTCGGCGGCAACAAGATGATCGACGCCCCCCGCCCGGGCAAGACCATCCAGGTCCGCTCGATCTGGCAGAGCCACCCGACGTTCATCCGGGTCAGCGCCAAGGCCGTCTCGGCCTGACGCCCACCCGGGCGACGACCCCGTCGTCGCGCACGCCTCCCGATCGGTTGCCGTGCGCGAGGGCGGGGTCGTCGTGGTTCATGCCGGGCTGCGCGAGCCGAGCCACGGGGCGAGGACGTCCGGTCGGCCGAGCCAGGGCGCCAGCCCGGCCGCGTGCTCGGCGCCGGTGACGAGGACGTCCTCGAACGCCTCGACGAGGGCTGCCCGCGAGTCGTCGGTGCCGGTGAAGATCAACCGGGTGTCGGCATCCCGACGCCCCCAGCGACCCATCTCGCCGATGCTCAGCTGCCCTCCGACGCCCTCCCAGACGCACAGCGAGTCCGGCCGGGTGGGCACCCAGAAGCGACCGCGGCTGCGCAGCCGCCCGGAGCCGAGCCGGTGCACCTCCTCGACGAGGCGCTCGGGGTGGAGCGCGCGCTCCGACGCGAGGTCGAGCGTCCAGACGCCGTGCTCCGTCGGGGCCGATCGGGCGGGCGCCGCATGGAGCGGGTCGAGGCGGCGATCTCCCGTCGCGAGCCGGTGCTCGATGCCGAGGAGCGCCCTCGGGTCCGTCCCGTTCGTCGCGTCGAGACGTCGCCCGTCCGCGGCACGCACGTGGTCGAGCAGGTCGGAGGAGACCGGGAAGGCCGCGGCGTCGCCGTGGACGAGCACCGCGTCGACGTGCGCCACCTGGGCGGCCAGTGCCTCGCCGACCGCGCGTCGGTCGTCGGCGGTCAGCGCGAGGCCGCGCTCGTCGAGCAGGTCGTCGCCGAGCAGGTCGTCCTCGAACGTCCCGAGGTCGACGGCGGACGCGACGCCGGCCATCCGCAGGTGGCGCAGCGGTCCCGAGCGCCGCGTCGCCCAGGCGAGCGCACGCGTGACAGGGAGCGACTCCGCGGAGACCGGCAGCGCGAGCATGACGGCGTCCCAGCGCGCGTCGCGGGCGAGCCGCTCCAGGGTCGGGAGCGCGTCCTCGCGCACCGCACAGCTCAGGCACGCGTGCTCGAGGGGGACGACGACGTCCTCGACGACACCGTCGGCGCTCACGACGACGCGACGGATCGATCCCCCGTCCTCGTCGTCCTGGATGTCGTGGCGCAGCACGACGAGGCGTGGGTGGTCGACGACCATCCCGAACACCGTGACGTCACGCAGCACGGGGTCGACGGTCGCCAGCACGACCAGGGGCTTGCGGTTGCTCATGGTTCCTCCGGGGTGGGTGCTCGAAGTGCTTGACGGGAACGGTTCTCATTATTACCTTAGCCGTATGTCCGCACGCTGCCAGGTGCTCGGGACCGTCCCCGGGTTCGGCCACTCGATCTCCCACTCCCACGTCCGCACCAAGCGGCGCTTCGACCCCAACGTCCAGCGCAAGCGCTACTGGGTGCCGACCCTGCGTCGCACCGTGACGCTCACGGTCTCCGCCCGTGGCATCAAGACGATCGACCGGATCGGGATCGACGCCGCGGTCGCACGGATCCTGGCGCGCGGGGAGAAGGTCTGATGGCCGCCCGCCGCGTCGACCTGCGGCCGGTCGTCCGCCTGCGGTCCACCGCCGGCACCGGCTTCACGTACGTGACACGCAAGAACCGTCGGAACGACCCGGACCGCCTGGTCCTGCGCAAGTTCGATCCCGTCGTGCGTCGCCACGTCGACTTCCGCGAGGAGCGCTGAGATGGCCAAGGCGAGCAAGATCGCGCGCAACGCCCAGCGGGCTGCCACCGTGGCCCGGTTCGCGGAGCAGCGTGCAGCGCTCAAGCGCCGGTCGGTCGATCCGCGCGCTTCCGACGAGCAGCGAGCGCTCGCACGTCGTGCGCTGCAGGCGCTGCCCCGTGACGCGAGCCCGGTCCGGGTGCGCAACAGGGACGTGACCGACGGTCGCCCGCGGGGCTACCTGCGCACGTTCGGCCTCTCGCGCGTCCGCATGCGCGAGATGGCGCACCGCGGCGAGCTGCCCGGTGTCACGAAGTCCAGCTGGTGAAGGAGAAGGAGTCCCGATGAAGGTCCGCGCCTCGCTGGCGTCGCTCAAGAAGAAGGACGGCTCGATCGTCGTCCGA
>Ga0182736_1002967_pt1 | contig 11959 bp, 10 predicted proteins | sample eDN5th30CKraftBY_FD_128882 | JGI IMG/M metagenome (GOLD analysis project Ga0182736, IMG submission 128882) | Enriched backyard soil microbial communities from Emeryville, California, USA - eDNA 5th pass 30_C Kraft BY (version 2) (version 2) | ecosystem: Environmental > Terrestrial > Soil >...
CGGAATCGTGGCCGGGCTGGTTTTACTCCTATTGCCCGTGCTGTGTGTGAGCCCGGCTTTGCAGTGGAATGCCGAGCAGGACTGGATACCTCTGGCGGGCGGGACGTTGCGGACGGCGTGGCAGTTTGACCCGGCGGGAGCGGCCGCAGCTTTGCTGCGCTTCGTCTACCTGCTTTCTCCGTTGGTGGCGCTGGGCCTGCTGCTGGTGTGGCTGATGTGCGGGCGGGGGGCACGCATGCACGTGCGGGCGCGATTTATCTTCATCGGAGCGCTGCCCGGTGTGGTGCTCGGATTTTACGCGATTTACCGGGGGGAAGATCCGCTGTTTTATTTCCTGCTGGCGACACCGTTGCTGCTGGCGCGTTCGGGCGAGCTTCTGGCTTTGCTGCCGATGGGGCGGGTCTGGGGGCGGCTGGCCGTGCTGCTCGCCATCATTCTCACGCTGCCCGCCGCATGGAGCGTTTATCACGAGGGTCGTGAATGGCCTGCGGCTTCCGCCCAAGTGCGGGAGGTTTTCTTCAAGCGCCTGGAGGCAGGGCAGGATAATCTCTTCCTCATCGCGCAGGACGCGCCGATGGCTTCGATCCTGGGGTACTATCTTCGAGACGATCTCATTCCGCCGCCCGGCCATCCGGCCGTCTATGTGCAGGCGTCGCAGGATATTTCGAATCAATACGCATTGTGGTCGAGTTATGATGATTTTATCGCGTCGGATCACTCCAGCGACGAGTTTTTCACGGAGCAAAAAGGCGAGAATCCTTTCATCGGACGCAGCGCGCTTTATGTGACGCGGGAGCCGCTCGATGCTCTGCCGCAGGCGATCAAGGGGGCGTTCGAATCGGTCACGCTGGCGGGAGAAATTCCCGGTATCGATGAGGAACGCCTTTACATCTACCTCTGTCTAAATTACCAGACGCTTCCTTTGTGACGAATCCCGAATTTTCAGTTGTCATTCCCCTGTATAATGAGGCTGACAACGTCGCCATCCTCCAAAAAGAAATCAAGGAAGCCCTCGTGGGGCGCAACTACGAGTTGATCCTGGTCGATGACGGGTCCAGTGACGATACCGTCGCCCGGATCGCACGGGAGCCCGAGGTGCGTGTGTTGGAATTCGAGAAAAATGCCGGCCAGAGTGCGGCGATGCTCGCGGGCATGAATGCGGCACAGGGCTCGGTGGTCGTGTTACTGGATGGAGATTTGCAAAATGACCCGCGCGATATTCCCCTCCTGCTGGCCGAAGTGGAGAAGGGCGCGGATCTTGTCTGTGGTTATCGAGCCCACCGTCGGGACTCGGTGGTGAAGAAGCTCACCAGCCGCATCGCGAATTTCGTACGCAGTCGTTTCATCGGAGACGGGGTGCGCGATACGGGTTGTACGCTGAAAGCCATGCGCCGTGAATGCGTCAGCGCCCTGGTGTCGTTCAAAGGCGTCCATCGCTTTATTCCCGCGCTGGTGAAGAATGCGGGCTACCGGCTCGTCGAGGTGCCGGTGAACCATCGTTCGCGCCAGTTTGGCGTGAGCAAGTACGGGCTGGGCAATCGAGCGTTTCGTGCCACGGCGGACATGTTCGCCGTACGATGGCTCCAGTCGCGCCGGATCGAGTATCGCCTGAAGTAGCTACTTGCCGTTGGCGGCCGACTGCGGGTGAAATGGCTCCGCTGGACGGTCCCAGAAGTAGCGTTTCAGCAGCACCTTGAGCGTGGCCGTGAGGGGCACCGCCAGCAAGGCGCCGAGCAATCCGCCCAGGACCAGGCTCCACGCCAGCACGGAGATGATGACGGTGAGGGGATGCAGACCGACGGATTCGCCCACGATCTTCGGCGCGATGATGAGACTGTCGAGCTGGTTGACGCCGATGAAAATCACCGTGACCCACAGCGGATGAATCCAGTCGCCGTACTGCGCGGCGGCGATGATGACGGCGGGAATCCAGACGAGGAATACGCCGAGGTAGGGGATGAGGCCCAGGATGCCGACGAGCAGGCCGATGATGAGGGAAAACTCAAGGCGCAGAAAGACGAGCAGGCAGATGGCTACGAGCGCGCCGTCGATCATGCTGACGATGAGTTGACCACGGAAGAAGTTGATGAGGTAGTTGTTGATCTCGGTGAAGAGCGAGACGATCTCGTTCTTCAGCGGCGAGGCACGCAGGGGCAGATAGTTGCTCCAGTTATTCGCAATGGCCTTGCCCTCCTTGAGAAAGAAGAAGAGGAAGATCGGCACCAGGATCAAGCTGAGCAAAAAGCCGAAGATACCAAGGAAACCACCCACGCTCTTCTGGAGGAACTTTCCGGTGGAAACCGCGATGTTTGGAGACTCCTGCTGAAGCCAGAGCAACCCTTTCTGGATCGTGGAAGAGATGTATTCCGTGAGGGGATCGACCGGTTCGGCCGGATCGGCGGGTTTTTGGAAGATGGAGCTCTTGCTGAATTTTTTCAGCTCATCGACCGTGTTTTCCACCAGAGTCTGGGCCTTTTGCGTATAGGAGGGGAGGTTTTGTCCCAATACTTCGCCCTGATGCAGCGCGGCGGGCAGGATGCCGATCAGGATGCAGGCTGTAGCCGCGATGCCGGCCACGAAGACCGTGATAACGGCGAGAGTGCGGGAAAAGCGGCGACTCTCCAGCCAGCGAACCACCGGCTCGAGAAGATAGGCCATGATACTGGCGATGGCGACAGGGATGAGGATCGGCTGCAAATACGACATGCCGCCGATGAGGAGCCAACCCGCCAAGGCGATGACGGCGACCAGAGTCACAAAGGAGAACGCCGTAATGGCGGCCCAGAGGATCTTGCGCTGAAAAAGCGTCGGAGGCATTCCCTTCTAGATAGAAGGGACCACGAGTGGAGGAAAGACCAAATGGCAGGGACTCGCGATATCGGCCTTTCCGAACAGCGATTTTCCGCTACCGTCTCGGGAGGATGGCGAGCGCAATCATCGAATATTTCCGCAGCAAGTTCACGGCTCCTCAGCCGCCTTTGCAGCCGATCGAGCGCGCCATGGCCAAGCGCTGGGTCAAGGAACGGCTCAAGCGTATGTACCCCGAATTGCGAAGTGATCCTCGGGCTCTGGAGGAAGCTTACCAGTCACTGAGCCTGGAACCGCGGCCCGGTTCCGGCAAAGGTGGTACCATGATGTTTGAAGTAATTTTACCAAATTATCTTGATTAAATGAATGAGCGAATTTGATCGAACGCTCAATTTTTTGATCTTTTCGAGAAATTTAAGGCTAGCCGAGTATCGGCGATAAATACATTATCCCGCGTTTTCCTCGATGAGCACCGCGAAATTTCTCTCCCTCGTTTTTGGCGTCCTTATCGCGTTTTCTGTACTGGCGTATGTTTGGCGTCCGGTCGCAGGACCCGCGGATAAGGTCCCCCTCGTCTGGGTCAGTGACAACAACCCCGCCCGGGCCGCCCAGATCAAGGCCTTCAATGAAGAGAATCCTCCTCTCAACCTGACCCTCGACTACGGCAACTCGGGCCTCCAGAAAATCATCCTCCAGTGTGCGAGCGGAGTGGGCCCGGATATCTTCGACTACAGCAGTGAGGATATCGAAACCTATGTGGCGGCGGGTGTGCTCATGGACGTGACGGACGCGGCGAACAAGAATGGGTTCTCCGCGAAGACAGACCTCTGGCCCAGCGGTCTGAACACGATCACGCTGAATGGCCGGCAGTACGGGTATCCCTGCAACATCGGGGCGAATATCCTGATCTACAACAAGAACGTCTTTGATTACTTCGGCGTTCCTTATCCCGAGGGCATTCTAACCTGGGACCAGTTTCTGGAGCTTGCGCAGAAGGTGAGCACCATCGCAAATCCCCAACCGGGCAAGCGGCCGGTCTTCGGAGCGACCGGAGTGGGCTGGCGGCCGATCTTCGAAAGCCGTCATGGAGAGTACTTCGGCGAAAAAGGGGATTTGCAGATATTGAACTCGCAAGATCTGAAAATCGCCTTTGAGATGCACAAGGACTACCTTTTCAAGTACCGCATCATCGCGTCTTCGGTGGAGACCAAGACGATGGGCAGCCAGGGGGGCTGGGGTGGAGGCAATTTGAATCAATTCGCCTCCGGGCGCTTCGCGATGGTGCTTACCGGCCACTGGTCTTTGATCGCTTTCAACCAAGCCTACAAGCAGAGCGTCGACAACCTGAGGGCCCGTGGCATCAATCCCGACGAGGTGACCGATCCCTTCGAGCGTCCCCTGCGCATCGGGGCGGTTCTCATTCCGAAATTCCCCGACCTGCCTCCTAATTATCGGCTGAATGCCCGCGTCGCCGGCATCAACTCCAAGAGCCCGCGGCGTGAAGAAGCGCTTGCTTTCCTACAGTATCTGGCCGGGCCAACCTACTCCCGACTTCTGAATGAAGGCACCGACTGGCTGCCGGGTAATCCCAAGTACTCCGAGCTCGGCGTGGAGCCCGGACCGGAGAGCCTGAATCGTGTGGCCCTGCAAAACACCACGAAAGAAGCCGTCTCCTACGGCTACTCCATGCGGGTGAGCCCCTATCTCCTCACGAGCGATGTGAGCCGTGTGATCGCTGCACAGGTCAGCCGCCTGGAGAGCAATCCCGACATCTCCGTCGAGTCCCTTCTGCAAAGCGCTGACACAGAATTGAAGAAACTCATCCGCCGAAACCTCGACCGTAACCTGGAGTTGAAAAAGCAGTACATCCAGACCCTCGGTGAAGCCGCCTACCAACAACTTCCATGACCTCGCCTGCTACCCTCCGTCGGAATACCTATATAGCGCTCCTATTCCTGCTGCCGAATCTGCTCGGCTTCCTGGTCTTTACCTTTGGGCCGATCATCATCAGTTTGGCGGGCAGTTTCACGACCTGGAGTTTGCGTCCCTCGGTCGCGCTGCGATTCATCGGCATTCAGAATTACACGGACCTCTTCAGCGATCCGAACTTCTATTTTTATCTCTATAACACGCTCTACATGCTGCTCGGCCTCCCAATCGGCATCGCGGGTTCCCTGGGGCTGGCGGTCTTCCTGAGCCAGAAGCTGGATCTGAAGAATCCACTCGCGGGCAAGCGCATCGCCCTCGTCGCGGCCATCTTTTCGGCCGTGGTCTCCGGGTTCCTGTTCTTCATCGGCATGGGCAGCACGGCGTTCCTGTTCTTCGCCCTCGGCATGATCACGGCGGCGGGCATCTATTTTGGATCCATTGGTTACCGGACCTTCTTTTACCTGCCGAACTTCACGGCGGGAGCGGGCACGATCCTCCTCTGGATGCAGCTTTATAATCCGAACTTTGGTCTGATCAACCAGACGATCGACGCTTTCAATCAACTCACCGGGCTCAGCATCACACAGCCTGGCTGGCTCACGAGCACGAAGTCGCTGCTCGGCTTCCTGCCATTTCCTGATTTCTTTAACAACGGCGGTTTCGGTCTCGGTGCGCGTGAAGCCATTATGATCATGGGCATCTGGGCCTCCATCGGTGGCAACAACATGATCCTGTATCTCGCCGGTATCTCGAACATCCCGCCGGAGCTTTATGAAGCCTCCGATATCGACGGAGCCAACGCCTGGCAGCGGTTTCGCTACATTACCTTTCCTCAGCTCGCTCCGACGACTTTCTTCATTGTGGTCATGGGCATCATCGGCGGATTGCAGGGTGGTTTCGAGCAAGCCCGTCTGATGACGGAGGGTGGCCCGGCCGGCGTTACGACCACACTTAGCTATTATATTTACGTTCAGGGCTTTGAGCGGCTGGATCTCGGCTACGGCGCTGCCGTCGCCTGGGTGCTCTTCATCATCATCATGGGTGTGACCCTGATCAACTGGCACTACGGGAAGAACTCCTCCGGAGAATAATTAAAGGGCCTGCACATGGAATTGCGTACTCTCCTAAAACATATCGGTCTCATCTGCATCGCGATCGCGATGACATTGCCGTTCCTCTGGATGCTCGGATCGAGCATCAAGCCACATTCAGAAATCGAGGAACTCAGCCTTGTGCCGAGAAATCCTCAACCCGAAAATTACGGTATCGTGCTGCGCCAGTCGCCCGACCCCTACACGGGCAAGTATCTCGATCTGAATTTTCCGAAGTGGTACTTCAACAGTGTCTTCATCGCCACATGGGTGACGGTGTTGCAGGTGCTCACCAGCTCGATGGCTGCATATGCCTTTGCCCGCCTGCAATGGCCGGGTCGCGACAAGGTCTTCCTGCTTTATCTGGGCACCATGATGATACCGGGCATCGTTACAATGCTGCCGAACTACCAGATCATGGTGCAGCTGGGGTTGGTCAATACCTATCAGGGTCTGATCATACCCACGGCGTTCTCGGCGTTTGGCACGTTCATGCTGCGACAGTTCATGCTCGGCATCCCGCGAAGTTTCGACGAGGCGGCTGAGATCGACGGCGCGAATCATTTGCAGACCTTCCTGGAAGTGATCCTGCCGATGGCCAAGCCGGGCATCATCGCCCTGTCCATCCTCACCTTCCTGGGCAACTTCCAGTCCTTCTTCTGGCCGCTCGTCATGGTCAAAGACGATGCCATGCGCACGCTGCCGATCGGATTGCTGAGCTTTCAGGGGCAGTACGGACAGCAGACAGAGCTCATCATGGCCGCTACAGTCATGAACGTGGTGCCGCTCATCTTCCTGTTCATTGCGATGCAGAAGCAGTTGATCTCGGGCATCCAACTTGGCGGCGTCAAAGGCTAATAACCGGTCGTTGTTTTTGGCTTCCCTAATAGAAATCTCTGCAAAAGGGATTGAGGCGGTAGTCGGAGAAGAGTTGGGGGCATAACTCATGGGCTGGAAGCCCATGACACGGTCATTGACCGGAAGGGATTTGTGGTTGCACCATTATCGATGGGGTTGCCTCGCCCGTGGCATGGGCTTCCAGCCCATGCATAAAGCAACCATCGACTCTGCACCCTTTCGCAGAGATTTCTAATAGTGTTTGGTTAGGGAAGTCAATGCCCTCAGGTCGGTGCTGTTTTGTCAGCGTGAGTAAGGGGGACTTCGATCTCAGGCCTCGAGGCGCCTTGGTTTTAAGGCCTCATTCCATGACCGCGACAGCTTCGATGGATGGCGGAGTGATGAGCGAGCGACTGTTTGCTCATAGTTTGCAGGCACAAAAAAGCGGCGGCTCCTTGCAGAACCGCCGCTGATCGTAATGGGTTGCGCTAATTAAGCGACTTTGCGGAGCTGGATCGAGTCGAAACGCTCACCGCCTGTCATCACGTCTGTGAGGATGACAAGCTGGTCGCCGACGTTGATCAGTCCACGCTTGAGAAGCAGCTTTTCCGCTGCGCCAATCGTGTTCTCCGGATTCGTGTCGAATGGCATGACGACTGGGAGGGTGGCCCAGTTTAAGGTCAGCTTGCGGGCGATCTGCTCGCTCGGGGTGAAGGCGAAGATCGGAGATCCGTTCGGGCGCAACTGGCTGAAGTGATCGGCCATGAAACCGCGTTTCGTGAAGACCACGATACGGGAGCCTTCGATGCTGTTGGCGAGGGCCACCGCGGATTTGACGGCTTTCTGGCGATCCGTTCCGGTCTCGGCGAAATGCGCGAAATCCGCGCCACCGCTGCGCTCGATACGCTTGGCGACCCGGTCGAAAACCTGGACACACTCGATAGGGTACTTACCCACGGTCGTCTCGCCGCTCAGCATGATGGCGTCGGCTTGTTCGAAGACGGCATTAGCCACGTCGGTGATCTCCGCGCGGGTTGGCAGCGGATTCTCGATCATGGACTCGAGCATGTGCGTCGCGACGATGACCTGCTTGCCGCGCTTGATGCAATGCTTCACGATGCGGCGCTGGATGATCGGGAGTTCCTCCATCGGGCACTCCACTCCGAGATCGCCACGGGCGACCATGACGGCGTCGGAGGCGTCGATGATCTCATCGAGCACGGAAACGGCATGCTGGTCTTCGATCTTCGCCACGGTGCGGGCTTCGCTGCCGTGTTCGGCGAGGACGCGCTTGAGAGAGAGAATGTCGGAGGCCTCGCGGCAGAAGCTCAGGGCGACATAATCGACGCCGACTTCCACGCCGAGGGCGATATCGGCGAGATCCTTCTCGGTGAGCGGAGGGAGGTTCACCTTCACGCCGGGCAGGTTGATATGGCGGCGGGAGCCGAGGATGCCTTCGGTGAGCACCTGGCAGCGGATGCGATGGTGGTCCTTCGAGAGGACCTTCATATGGATGACACCATTGTCCACGAGGACGGTATCGCCGACTGCGATGTCATTGACGAGGCCTTCGTAGTTGACGTCCACCGAGTGGGTGTCTTCGCTCTTTTCGCCGCGAACGGTGAACTCGAAAGTGTCGCCGGGTTTGAGGTTCAGCTTGGCGGGCAGGTCACCGGTACGAATGGCTGGTCCCTGCGTGTCGAGGAGAATCCCTGTGATAATGCCGAGGTCGGCGGAAATGGCCCGGATTTTTTGGACAACTTCCCGGACCCAGTCATGGGGGGCGTGACTCATGTTGAGCCGGAAGATATTGGCTCCGGCCAGGATGAGGCCTCGCAGGCGTTCAGGGGAATCCGTTGCCGGCCCTAGGGTACAGATGATTTTGGTTTTTCGCATGTTTTTTGAGATGGGCCCCTGTCCAAGACCGGGCCAGCGGGATAACGTGCCGAATTTTCCCGCCTCGCAGCAAGATATTAATCCTCACGCTGCCGTCTTGTGACCCACAGGCACACGACAAAGATCAGGAGAAGCAGGGTTCCGAGCGCGGCTCCGAAGGGTTGGGCACGACCGGAGGTGAATTGTTTATAGATGACATCGCCAATGGTCGGGGGGATCCCGCCGCCCATGAGGTTGGTGATGGCGAACATGGCGATGGAAGGGACAAAAACGAGCAGCGCGCCCGCGGTAAGGCCGGGAGCGGTGAGGGGCAGGATGACCTGTGAGAACGCCCGGACAGGGCCCGCCCCAAGGTCATAGGCGGCTTCGATCATCGCATTATCCAGCCGCTCGACGCTGGTGTAGATCGGTAAGATCATGAATGGCAGGTAATTATAAACAAGGCCGAGGACCGATGCGAACGGGGTGTAGAGAAGCGTGATAGGCTCTGGGATGATCTGAGCGGAGACCAGGAAGCCATTGATCAACCCTTCCTTGCTCAAGATGGTGATCCACGAATACGTGCGAATGAGGAAGCTGGTCCAGAAGGGGATCATTACCAAGGTGAGCAGGATGTTCCGCATGGAGGCGGGAGCTCTGCCGATAAAGAAAGCCACCGGATAGCCCACCACCAGGCAAATGACCGTGGTGATGAGGGCGTACTTCACCGAAGTCCACAAAACATTGAGCCAAGTCCAGCTAAAGGCGCGGGCATAGTGCTCCAGGGTGAAGGTAAAGGTAATGCTCCCCATGCCGGTCTGCTGCCCAAAACTCAGCACGACGAGCATGATCGTCGGGACGATGACGAAGATCACCAACCAGGCAATGAGCGGGAACAGCACCAGCCAGGCCATGAGGCCCGGCCGGCGCCTGTACGTTGCTGCGGCGGTGGTCGCCGCAGCGCTGACTGCCATTCCGGCCATTTATTGAGCTTTCAGCGAGGTGACCAGTTCGTCCACTTTGGTGGCCTGGCCGCCGATGTCTTTGAATGTCTGCATCTTGGCGACTTCGTCAGGCGAGGGGAAGCTGGCGGGATTGGCTCTCTGCTCCGCCGTCAACAACTCACGCGCCGCAATGTTGGGATTCAGGTAAGGGAAGGCATCGGAGATTTTCTGGCTGATCTCGGGCCGCAGGATGAAGTTCATGAAAGCCTCGGCGTTTTTCGGGTGTTTGGCGGTTTTGGGAATGGCGAGGCTATCGACGAACAGGTGTGTGCCTTCCGCGGGAATGACCCACTTGAATTTCTTATCGGCATTCAGGAGTAACGCTCCTTCGCCTCCCCAGACTACACCGATGGCGACGTCGCCATTCAACAAGGCTGTCTTGGGGCTATCGGAGTCGAACACCTTGATGAGCGGGATCCATTGCGAGAGGATCGGTTTCACTTTTTCCAGGTTTTCATCCGTGATGTCGTTGATCGGCAGTTTCTGGGTGAGCAGAGCCCATGTGACGATCTCCCGGGCGTCGTCGAGCACGACGATGTTCTTCTTGTACTTGTCCTGGAAGACGTCGTTGAAGCTCTTGATATCGTCTTTGACAAGGTCGGTGTTCACCACGATGCCCACGGTGCCGGCCATATAGGGGACGGTGTATTTGTTGCCCGGATCGAAGGACATATTGAGGAATTCCGGCGCGATGTTTTTCAGATTCGGAATTGCGGCCTGATCGATAGGGATCAGGAGGTTTTCCTTAATCAACCCTTCGATAACATACTCGCTGGGCTGGATCACATCATAAGTGCCGCCGCCTGCGAGCAGTTTGGCCAGCATCTCCTCATTCGAAGCGTAGTTTTCGACGGAGACCTTGATGCCGGTTTCCTTCGTGAACTGATCGAGCACGTCCTGAGGGATGTATTCCGACCAGCAGAAGACATTCAGCTTTTTCTCTTCATCCGAAGCAGGAGCGCTGGTGGTGGGCTGGCCCGCGGTTTCCTTGGCGACGTTTGGTTGGGGCGGTTTTCCACAACCGGCAATCGCGAAGATTGCCAGCGAGGCCATCATCAGGTGACGTACGTTAGTTTTCATGAGTTTTTTCTCCGGGTTAGGAATTCACTGAACAGAACGAGGAAAACGGTGCCGATGATAAAGATCGTGCTAAGCGCATTGAGCTGGGGATTCAGGCCGACCTTGGCCATGCCATAGACCTTGAGCGGCAAGGTCTGGGATTGTGCACCCGTGGTGAAAACCGAAACGATGTATTCGTCGAGCGAAAGGGTGAAGGACATGAGCGCCCCCGCGATGATGGCTGGCATGAGATACGGCACGATGACGAGCCAGAATGCTTGGACCGGAGTCGCTCCCAGGTCGAGAGCAGCTTCCTCGAGGAAAGGGTCGAGCCCATGCAGCCGGGCCTGGATGCCGACCAGTACGAAGGGAAAGCAGAACGTAGTATGGGCGATGATGAGCGTCGTGTAACCCAGCGGTATTTTCAGAAGGTGCACGAATTCCGCCAGCAGGCTCACGCCCATCAGCACTTCGGGAATCACCATCGGAATGAAAATCAGTAGTCCGATCGCCCGTTGGAAAGGGAAGCGATAGCGATAAAGCATCCAGGCACCCACCGTGCCCAACACTGTAGCCAGCACGGTGGTGATGGAGGCGACGATCAGGCTGTTCTTAAACGCGTGCAGCAGCGTGACGTTTTCCAGCAGGGCCGCGTACCACTTCAGCGTGAAACCTTCCCAGCGAATATTCAGCCGGGAATCATTGAACGAAAAAATGATCAGCAGCAGGATGGGGATATAAAGAAAAGCAAAGACGAGCAGCGCCCATCCACCCAGCAACCACTGCTGAATCCGGGGACCTTGCACCTTCCGGAAAAAAGACCTTACCGGAACAGGGAGAAACGGCAGGAGCGCTAATGCGATCGCTGTCATGGCGGAAGAGTATCGCCCAGAGCCGGATACGTCCAGACTTTAGCGGACGGACAAGATAAAATGCGAACTCTGGCCCCGAGGGGAGGGAGTCATAACTGTCGGACTACCAAGATGCCGGGGTCATGATCCCCACTGAAGCGGGCAGAAGCTAAACGTAGGTCTAATGAGATGGAGAACCCGGCAGCGGAGCCGGATTCTCCATGCTTAATGAGTCTGGCGTACTTAGAATTGCCCAGGAATGACTTCCGCGGCGACCTTGAGGCGCAGGGCATTCAGACGGATGAAGCCGCTGGCGTCGTCCTGATTGTAAGCCTTGGTCGGATCGGCCTCCATCGTGGCGATGTGCGGATTATAAAGGCTGACCGGGCTCTTGCGGCCAGCGGCGATGATGTTGCCCTTATAAAGCTTCACCCGCACGGTGCCGGAGATGTTTTTCTGGGACTCGTCGATGAGCGCTTGCAGGGCGAGGCGTTCCGGAGCGAAC
>Ga0182736_1002968_pt1 | contig 11958 bp, 9 predicted proteins | sample eDN5th30CKraftBY_FD_128882 | JGI IMG/M metagenome (GOLD analysis project Ga0182736, IMG submission 128882) | Enriched backyard soil microbial communities from Emeryville, California, USA - eDNA 5th pass 30_C Kraft BY (version 2) (version 2) | ecosystem: Environmental > Terrestrial > Soil >...
CCGAGATGGACGGGCCGCTGAGCGCGCCGTGCCCGAACGACGTGTCGCCGTACCGCGGGGCGGACCGGGGACACGGCGTCGCCGGGCGGTCCTCGACCTCGGGGACCTCGCCCGGGAACAGGTCGGCGTCTCGTCTCGGGCCCGCCGACCAACTTCGTGGGCGGTCGAGTTCGTCGGTGCACCTCCGTGCCCTCGGCCCGGGTACCGGACCCGGTTCGGCCGGGCCGGACGAGACGGCGACCGCGATCCGCGGACGGTCGCGGTCGTCGTCGGCCCCGACCGGTACCGGTGCACGTCGGGGCGGCGATCGGTGCCCCGCGCCGTCGGGCCGGGTGTCCGGGTGGTCGGGATGCCGGTGCGGGCGTCGATGAGCACCCCGGTGCGGGGGACGGTCCCGCACCCGGCGGACCGCTCGGGTGCCGGCGACGCGGTCGTGTTCGTCGATCCCTCGTGTTCGGCTGTCTCGAACCGGGTGTGACGTCTCGGCGGCGGTCCGCGAGCCGGCCGCCGTGCTCCCGAGCCGACGTGTCCGTCCGCGGGAACCGGCTCAGGCGACGCGGTGCGCCCACTCCTCCAGGGATGTCGGCTCCAGGCCGAACACACGCTGGTACTCCGGGAACGCCGGCGCGGGGTGGGCACTCAGGTAGCCCTGCGACTGCTGGAAGACCTCGGCGAGTCCGTCCGCGATCGCCGCGTCGCGGCTCTCCGGCAGCGTCAGCGGCCGCTTCCACACCCGGGACAGGGTCGCGGCGGCCTCGCGCAGGCTGATCCGCTCGCTCGCCAGCTCCAGCTCGACGGCGTCGAACCGGTCCGGGTCGGCGAACGCGGCGGCCGCCGCCGCTCCGATGTCGGAGACCGCGACGAAGGCCTGCGGGACGTCCACGTCGTAGCCGACGAGGAGCTTCTCGCTCGATCCCGGCGCGTAGAAGTACGACGGCGCCAGGAAGTTCTCCAGGAAGGCCGACGGGCGCAGGATCGTGGTCGAGGCGGCGCCCGCCTCGCGCAGCGCGTCCTCGGTGAGGGCCTTGACCCGGAACGCGTGTCGGACGAACGGGCCCCAGCGCTCCTCGTCGATGAGGCGGGTGGCCCCTGAGGCCGAGGTGTGGACGATCTGCGGCACGTCCGCCGCCGCGGCGGCCGCGGCGAGGGCCCGGGCGCGGACGATCTCGGTGTCCCCGGCCAGATCGGTGAAGTCCGGGTTCTGGATCGAGAACAGGCCGCGGGCACCGTCGAGGGCGGGCTTCAGCGACTCCGGCTCGTCCAGGTCGCCGCGGACCAGCTCGACGCCGAGGTCGGTCAGCGCCCGGGCGCGGGGGCTGTCCGGGTCGCGGACGAGGGCGTGGACCGGCGTCCCGGCCGCGACGAGGGCTCGTGCCACGGCGCCGCCCTGCTGCCCCGTCGCGCCCGTGACCAGTACGAATTCACTCATGAGTGGGCTCCTGTGCTCGATCATCATAAATGGGGTACCACCCCGTTTATGCTTGGGGCTACGATATCGAGGGCCACCCCGCTTGTCGAGGAGAGGAGCGCCGTGCCTGCGACGAAGACCCTGCGCGCGGACGGCCGCCGCAACCGCGAGCGGCTGATCGCGGCCGCCGCCGAGCTGATCCGTCGGGACGGCGCCCAGGCGTCGCTCGAGGAGATCGCCCGCAGCGCGGGTCTCGGCTCGGCGACCCTGCACCGGCACTTCCCCTCCCGGCACCTGCTGCTGGAGGCGGTGTACCGGGAGGGCGTCGAGCAGCTGTGCGGCCACGCCGCGGCTCAGCCGGGGGTGGACCCGGCCGCCGAGCTCGACGTCTGGATCGAGGAGACCACGGCCTACATCGCGGACAACCGCGGCCTCGGGATCGCCCTCGCCGGCCCCGACGGGGACGGGCTCTCGGCGGACGACATCTGTGTGACGGACCGGCTGATCGACGAGCTTCAGGTCCTGGTGGACCGCGCCGCCGAGGCAGGAGTCGTGCGGCCCGGGGTGACCGGGCAGGACCTGATGACCCTGATGAACGCGATCGGGACGGCGACCGAGAAGGACTCCGCCACCGCGCGACGCCTGGTGCGCCTCGCGCTGGCGGGCATCCACCCCTGCTGAGGGCGCGCTCAGGAGTCGAGGCGCCGTGCCACGGCCGCCATCCGCGCGAGCTCGACCAGGATGTCGCGGACGTGGGGTGGATGGGCATCGGGATCCTCCAGCGGCGGCCGGCTCAACCCGTACGCGTCGACGAGCGGGACCGCTCCCGGCGTCGTCCGCTCCCGCCGGGCCAGGGCCGCGTCGACGTAGGGGGCCAGCTCCGCGTCCCGCCGCGCCCGGATCGCCGCGTGCTCGGCGGCGAACGCGGGCATGACCTCCGCGGCGAACAACTCCAGCGACTCCCGGACCTGGTCGTAGGGCAGCCGCCCGAACTGGTGGAGCAGGATCGTCTGGTCGATCCCGGCCTCCTGGTACTCGCGCAACCGCTCGGTGAGCTCGGCGGGGGAGCCGATGGCGTGGCCGCCGCGGTGCGGGATCGACCCGCCCAGCTCCTCGCGGACGACCTCCGATCGCTCCCACACGTTCGTCACGCCGGGTCGATGCCGGCCGAACACGTGGTAATGGCGCACCGCATAGGTGAAGAAGCTCCCGGCCCGCTCACCCCTGGTGCGCGCGACCTCGGGATCGAGATGGCAGTGGAAGGGCACCATCGTGGCGACCCGCGGGTTCACCGTGTGCCCGATCGGCACGCAGTCGCGCTTGAACGTCTCGATGTAGTCCTCGACGACAGCCTTCGCCTCGGCCGCGTCGAAGAACGAGTGGGCCAACGCACCGATCCCCAGCCGGGCGGCGAGCCGGACCGTCTCGTCGTCCGAGCAGGCGATCCAGAGCGGCGGATGCGGCCGTTGCACGGGTTTCGGCACGACGTTGCGGGCCGGCATGGAGAAGTGCGTGCCGGCGTGGCCGGGATAGGGCTCGCGGGCCATCATCTCCGTGACCTGACCCAGGGCCTCCAGCGACATCTCGTGGCGCAGCAACGGGTCGACGCCGAAGCCCTCCAGCTCGACCCGGGTCTTGGAGTGCCCGATCCCGAACTCGACACGCCCGCGGGTGAGCAGGTCGAGGGTGGAGATCCGCTCGGCGACGCGCGCCGGTTCGTTGTACCCCGGGGGCATCAGGACGACGGCGTGGCCCAACCGGATCGTGCGGGTCCGCTGGCCGGCGGCGGCCAGGAACAGCTCGGGCGCCGACGAGTGCGAATACTCCTCGAGGAAGTGCTGCTCGGGGGCCCAGGCGTAGCCGTACCCGAGGCGGTCGGCCAGCTCGACCTGGTCGAGGCTCTCCTGGAACAGGTCCAGCTCGGCGTCGCGCCCCCAGGGGCGGGGGAGCTGCTGGGCGAAGTAGAGCCCGAACTCCACAGTGGTCTCCCTACCGGACGGGGACGGTGACCCGGACCGTCTCGACGACGGACCCGGTCGTGCCGGCGGCGATCGCCTCCACCCCGCCGAGCAGGCACAACACGAACAGGGTCCGCCCGTCGTGGCCGCCGAGGGCGCACGCCAGCGGCAGCTTCGCGGTGACGTCGTCGGAGATCGTGACCACGTCGGTGATCTCGCCGCCCTCCAGCACCCGACGGACCACGCCCTGCAACGGCGAGGCCGTCCAGATCGCGCCCGCGCCGTCCGCGGCGATGCCGTCGGCGCTGCCCGGGGCCAGCTCGGCCCACACCCGGCGGTTCGTCAGTGTGCCGTCGGCGGCGCGGTCGAAACCGATCAGCTGCGCGGACGGGAACGAGGCGACGACGTAGGTGCCGTCGGGCAGCAGGACCGGGCCGTTCGGGTCGTCGACCTCGGTCGCGACGACGCGCGCGGACCCGTCCGGATCGACGAGGATGACCCGGCCGTCCGCATCGACCGGGCGCGGGGCGGCGGGATCGTGGGTGCCCATCGAGCCCGTGTAGGCCCGGCCCCGGTCGTCGACGACCATGTCGTTGAGCCCGCCGACGGCCAGGTGGGACAGATCGGCGTGGACGGCGACCTGTCCCGGCGCGTCCAGCCGGAGGATCTCGGGGCGCGCCATGTTCACGATCAGCAGCCTGCCGTCGGGGAGGAAGCCCAGGCCGCACGGCCGCACCCCGTCGTCGAACTGGTGAACGGTCTCCAGGGTCCCGGCTTCGTCGACGCGCAGCACGCGATGGGCGAAGATGTCGGAGAAGTAGAGCCACCCCGCGTGCCAGCGAGGTGCCTCCGCGAACCGCAGGCCACCGATCAGCGGGTCTGCCGTGGTCGTCAGGGTCTGGTCGGGCACCGCGGGCTCCTCTGGGACGACAGCGTCGAAGCGAGTTTTTCGAACCGGAGTAGGTTCGAAGACGAGTCGGAATCGAACACCCGCAGCGGCGGCGCCGTCAAGTGGGGTAGTCCCCCGTTACGGTCTTGACGCGGATGCAGGCGCCTGCGACGCTGGCTCGGCCAGATTCAAATCGGATTCGAGTTGCTGCTGCGCCTGAGCCCTCGGCAACCACTCCGCCCGCGGCCCATCGTCGGACTCGTCGAGGAAGTGACCATGAAGATCGGTGTCCATCTCTACTTCCAGAACTACGCGGACTGGGACCGTTTCAAGTCGAGGCGGCCCGGCCCGCCGGCGGTGACCGACCAGCAGATCTACGAGGAGGACCTCCACCTCGCCGGGCTCGTCGAGCCCCTCGGGTTCGACTCCTACTGGGCCGTCGACCATCACTTCAGCCCGTACGCGATGACCGGCGGGGCGCTGCAGCACCTCACCTACATGGCCGGGAAGACCTCGCGGCTGGAGTTCGGCTCGATCGTCGTCGTCCTGCCCTGGTACGACCCGTTGGCGGTCGTCGACCAGATCAGCGTGCTCGACAACATGCTGCAGGGTCGGCAGCTCACGATCGGCCTCGGCCGGGGTGCGGCCAAGCACGAGTTCGACCGGTTCCGGGTGCCGATGAAGGACGCTCGCGGCCGGTTCGCCGAGTCGCTGGAGATCCTGCGCCGGGCGCTGACCAACGAGTGGTTCTCCTTCGAGGGTGAGTACTTCCAGATCCCCGAGACCTCGATCCGGCCCGGGTTCCGCAATCCCGAGCGGCTGCTCGAGCGGATGCGTATCGCCTGGCAGAGCCCCGAGACGCTGCCGATCGTGGCGAACTCCGGCAACGGCGTGATCATGACGAACACGAAGAGCTGGGACGAGTACGCCGAGGACATCCAGCAGGTCAACAAGATCCGGCGAACCAACGGTCTCGAACCCACCCAGCCCTCGGTCCAGGTGATGCTCGCCTGCTTCGAGACCGAGGAGGAGGCCTGGGCGGTCATGTCGAAGCACATGCTGGAGAGCTACAACAGCAGCGCCAAGCAGTACGGCCTCGACGACCCGTCACAGTTCATCGGGGTCAAGGGCTACGAGCACTACGCGACGGTGCCGCCCTACCTCGGCCCGGGCACCGACCCGGCGAAGGACGCGCAGATGCTGGAGTTCGCCGCGCGCCCGCAGGCCTGGGGCACACCGGACCAGGTCGTCGAGAAGCTGCGGTTCATCCAGCAGAAGACCGGCGCGGTCGAGTTCATCGTCAACCCGCGGTTCGGCGGCATGTCCGCGGAGACCGCCGAGCGCTCGATGCGGCTCTTCGCCGCCGAGGTGCTCCCGCGGATGCACGCCCTCGACGCCCCACTGCCGGAGAACCTGCGCGGGGAGTGACGCCACCGGGACGCTGCCGTACAGGGCCTGGCCGTCGAGGCGAACCTCGCCGCCCGACCAACCAGCGAGCACCCGCTGCCACGCCGCCGGACGGTTGCTCTCGTAGTGCGGGACGCAACCCCGGTGCTGCGTGTCGGCCGGTTCGCGACGGTCAGGTTGCGCTCCGGGTGTGGGGCGCAACCGCAGTGCTGCGTGTCGGCCGGTTCGCGACCGTCAGGTTGCACTCGGGTGTCGCGCCCGCACCTGCCGCGCGACACCGCCGGCGCTCGGCCGATCGGCCGCAGCTTCGTCCTGGGCGACTGCGTGGCTCCTCGCGATCGAGGCGCCGCCGGGGGAGGAGTTCGGCCCGGCTGCACTCCGGCCCGACGCCGCGGGCGGGCGGTGCGCCGGGCCTTGGGCGCGGCGCCGTGGGGCCGGGCCGTGGCGTTGCGCCGCTTCGCATGCGGGCTCGCGGCCTCGTTGCGACCGCGACCGGCCGGCCGGGCACGCGGGGAAGGGATGCCGCCCCGCGACCTGTCTCCGGGGCTCGCCCCGCGAGACCCTCGACCCGTCGGGCGCCGGGGGAACCCGGCGGGATCGACCTGCTCTCCGACGGCCGCCCCGCGACCTCGGAATGAGCGCCCCGGCGCAGGCCCCGGCCAGGGGATGCCGGGGAGTAGGCCCGAGGGGTGGGCGTGCAGTGCACGAGACCCGGGCGAGCGGCGTCCGAGCGCGTGCGCGGAGTCGGCCGATCCGGCGCAGCGCCGCAGCGCGGCGGCAGGTTCCGCCGCGCGATCCTGCTCGACCCGCCCGTCTTCACCTGCTGCCCGGCGCGAATGGGGTGCCCCGCTCTGGCAGAGGGTGCGGGCGTAAAGGCCTGTGACGGCGGTCTCGACAAGTGGGGTGGCACTCCGTATGCTCCCACGAATCGGGGGGAGCCCCCGCTTTCTCACGGCGGTTCGGGCGGGAGGTAGTGCGTTGCCACGTATGGGATCCAATATAGACATCAATGAATCCGATCGCTATCGTGGTGTCGTCGCTCGAGGGACAGGCGAGGCGGATCCGCCCGTCGTCTGCTCGGTGACGGAAAGGAGGCCGCCGTGCCGTACCTGACCGCCACACCGACGGTGGCCCTGTCCGAGGGGCCCGTCCAGGGAAGGCGACACCGGAGGTTCCCGCAGGTCCGCGCGTTCTGCGGGCTCCCGTACGCCGCTCCGCCGGTGAGCTTCCTGCGCTTTGCCCCGCCGGCGCCCTGCCCGCGCTCCGACTCGTGGTCGCCGCTCGGTGGCTCCCTCCGAGGTGGCCTCGGTGCCGCGTTCGTCGAGGCCACCCGGCTCACGCTCGACGTCTGGACCCCGGTGGACGCGGCAGATCGACCGGTGCTCGTGTGGCTCGACGACGAGCGGAGGGCTCATGACGGCTGGTCGCGCAGCTTCTGCGCGGGCCTCGCAGCCGAGCACGGGGTCGTCGTGGTCGCGCCGCGCCACCGCACCGGCGCGCTGGGCTATCTCGATCTCACCGCGCTGCGGGACGGGTTCGGCAACGGCAACTTCGGACTCCTGGACCAGATGGAGGCCCTGACCTGGGTTGCGACCCATGCCCGGGCGTTCGGTGGGGACCCCACGACCATCACGGTCTCCGGGCGGGGGGAGGGCGCGCACGCCGCCGCGCTGCTCGCCGGCCTGCCTCGCACCAGCCCGCTCGTGCGGCGGCTGGTGCTGCCGGTCGGCGCCCCGCCGATCCGGGTCCAGACCCCGGCGCAAGCTGCACGGGTCGGTGCCGCGTTCCTCGACGTCCTCGAGGCGGATCCTGCCGCGCGGGGGGATTTGCGCGAGATCGACGCCGAGGCGATCGCCCGGGCCGAGGCGGCGCTCGGCCGACCGGAGGGTCACCTGCCGTTCGGCCTGGTGGCCCACGACGACCTCCCCTTCGGCGACCTGACCGAGCTGCTGCACACCGCCCCGACCTCCGTCGACGTGCTGGTGGGCAGCACCTGCGCCGAGCGCGGCGCCGGGCTGACGATGTGGACGGTCTGGCGGTGCGGCGAGGATCGACCTGCCGAGCGCGTCTCGACGGCGGTGGTCCGTACGCCGCACAGGTCGGGGGAGGGGTACGGCGGTGCCTTCGGGGCCTTCGTGCGCACCGGTGACCCCGCGCCGGCGGACGACCCGGAAGCGACTGCGCTCCTCCGGTCCCTCATCGGCTGGCAGCCGCTCGACCTCGGCGCTGCCCGGTGACGCCGATCGCCCGCCACCCGGGCCGTGGCGGCCTCCCCGACATCGTCGAAGTACGTCGACATCCTGCGCGCCAGGCACCCCGCGCGACACCGACGCCGCCCGCGCGGCGAAAGGACGCCCCTCGTGACTGAGCAGTACCGGACCGATCCCGATTTCGATGCGGACGCCCTGCGTGAGAAGTACCGGCAGGAACGCGAGAAGCGGCTGCGACCCGACGGATCCGCCCAGTACCGCCGGATCACCGACGAGCTCGAGCACTACCTGGTCGACCCGTACACCGAAGTGGTCGAGCGCGAACCCGTCACGGACGCGGTCGAGGTCGCGGTCATCGGTGGCGGGTTCGGCGGCCTGCTGGTGAGCTCCCGGCTTCGGGCGGCCGGCGTCGCGACCGTGCGGCTGATCGAGCAGGGCGGTGACGTCGGCGGGACCTGGTACTGGAACCGGTACCCCGGCGCGGCGTGCGACACCGAGTCGTACATCTACCTGCCGCTGCTGGAGGAGACGGGGTACATCCCCACCGAGCGCTACGCCAAGGGCCCGGAGATCCACGAGCACTGCAGGCGGATCGCGCGGCACTTCGACCTCTACCGGGACGCCCTGCTGCACACCCGGGTCGTCGACGTGCGCTGGGACGAGGCGGAGCAGCGCTACACCGTGACCACCAACCGGGGTGACCGGTTCCGCGCCCGGTTCGTCGTGATGACCGCGGGATCGATGGACCTGCCCAAGCTCCCGGGTATCCCCGGGATCGAGAACTTCGAGGGGCACTCCTTCCACACGACGCGGTGGGACTACGCGTACACCGGCGGGGACGCCTACGGGAACCTCACCGGGTTGGCCGACAAGAGGGTCGCGATCATCGGCACCGGCGCCACGGCGATCCAGGCCGTCCCGCACCTCGGCGCGAGCGCGGAACACCTCTACGTCTTCCAACGCACGCCCTCCGCGGTCAACGTCCGGGACAACCGGCCGACGGACCCGCGGTGGGTCGCGACGTTGGAGCCGGGCTGGCAGCGCGAGCGCGTCCGCAACTTCTCCGGGTTCATCGCGGGGGAGGAGGTCGGGGAGGATCTCGTGAACGACGGTTGGACCAGGATCTTCCGCAACCGCGCGCTGCACGGCGGGGTGCTCGACGAGGACGTGGACTTCGAGGTCATGGAGGCCGTGCGGGCACGGGTCGACGAGGTCGTCGAGGACCCCGAGGTCGCCGAGGCGCTCAAGCCGTACTACCGGGCGCTGTGCAAGCGTCCGACCTTCCACGACGAGTACCTGCCGACCTTCAACCGGCCCAACGTGACGTTGGTGGACACCGACGGCCAGGGCGTCGAGAAGATCACCGGGACCGCCGTCGTCGCCAACGGTATCGAGTACGAGGTCGACTGCATCGTCTTCGCCAGCGGCTTCCACGTCGGCGTGCCGTTCTCGCGGCGGCTCGGCTACGACGTCGTCGGGCGGCACGGCGCCACGCTGAGCGCGAAGTTCTCCGCGGGCATCTCGACGCTCTACGGGATGCAGACGCACGGGTTCCCGAACTTCTTCATCGTCGCCATCAACCAGGCAGGAATCTCCTCGAACCAGACCCACCTCCTGGACGTGCAGGCACGACACATCGCGGACGTCGTCGCGACCACGCGGGCCGCGGGCGCCGGGGCCGTCGACGTCGAGCAGGAGGCCGAGGAGGACTGGGTACAGCACGTGATCGAGTCCGCCCGTCGCAACGGCGAGTTCCTCGCCACCTGCACGCCGGGCTACTACAACAACGAAGGCAACCCGAACGTCGAGGCCTTCCGTCGCAACGGTCCCTACGCGCCCGGTGTGTGGCGCTTCGAGCGGATCGTGGAGCAGTGGCGTGCCGAGGGCCGCTACCGGGGCCTCGTCTTCGACGGATCACCGCTTCCCGACGGCACCGTCCCGTCCGGCAGCACTACCCGAGGGTGAGGAACCGATGAGCTCGTCCGAGCTTCCCAAGATCATCTCTGTCGACGACCACCTGGTCGAGCCCGCGCACCTGTTCGAGCAGTGGCTACCGGCGAAGTTCCGGTACGGGGCCCCGCGCGTCGAGCGGCGGATGATCAGCATGGACACCGACCTCTTCGGCTACGAGGAGGACCCCGACGGCATGCCCAGCGACGTCTGGGTGTTCGGCAAGTCCGTGTACGTGCCGCGGCGCGCGGTCGTCGTGCTCAAGGACGTCGAGACGTCGGCCGAGCTGCGCGACAAGGAGCCCGTCACCTTCGACGAGATGGACCCCGCCTGCTACGACCCGAAGGCCCGGATGCAGGCCATGGACGAGCAGGGCGTCGAGGCGTCGCTCGGCTTCCCCTCGTTCCCACGGTTCTGCGGGCAGGCGTTCAGCGAGGAGACCGAGAACGACCGCGAGCTGGGTGTGGCGTTGATCCGTGCCTACAACGACTGGCAGGTCGAGGAGTGGGCCGGCGACTCGGGCGGGCGGCTGGTCCCGGTCCCGGTCGTGCCGCTCTGGGACGCCCGGCTGGCTGCGGAGGAGGTCCGGCGCAACGCGGCCCGCGGCGTGCACGCGGTCGCCTTCAGCGAGGTCGTGGGGCACCTGGGCTACCCGGACATCCACGGCGGCAACTGGGACCCGTTCTTCGCCGCGTGCGAGGAGACCGAGACGGTGGTCTGCATGCACATCGGCTCGTCGTCACTGCTGATGCCGCTCCCGCCGCGGGCCCCCCTGCTGCTGCTGCCGGTCATGCAGTTCGCGAACTCCTACGCCTCGATGGCGGACTTCGTCTTCTCCGGCGTGCTCGACCGGTTCCCTCGCCTCAAGCTCGCCTACTCCGAGGGGCAGGCCGGCTGGATCCCCTACGCCATGGAGCGGATGGACCACGCCTACGCCCACCACACCTGGGCATTGGGGGAGGAGAAGCTCAAGGAGAAGCCCTCGACCTACGTGCGGCGCAACATGTGGGGCTGCATCTTCGCCGACAAGCACGCGATCGCGAGCGCCGAGCACATCGGCGTCGACAACCTGATGTTCGAGGTCGACTTCCCGCACAGCGACGGCCCGTACCCGCACACCCGCAGCCACCTCGCCGACCAGTTCGCCGGCGTGGACCCGGCCGTCACCTACCGAATCGTGCGCGGCAACGCCATCCGCCTCTTCCAGCTGCCCTTCGACCAGGACCTGGACGCCGACGGTCGCCCGCTCGAGCTCGGGTGACCGGTCGTCGAACGGTGTGCGAGGTGCGCGGGCCCCGTCGTGGTCGGCCGACAGGACTCCTGCGGACGACGCGACACGCGGACCGGACGGAATGAGGACAGTGGACAGTACGACCGCGGGCGGCCCGCGCGGGAACGGCGCCACCGGGGCTCCCTCGGCGCTGCACCCACCCCTCGACGCCGAGCTCGCCGCCGTCCTGGCGGCGACCCCGGACGTCCCGACGACCGTCACCCCGGAGATGCTGGGCCCGCTGCGCGAGGCCGTCGCCGCCGGCGCGGAGCCGCTCACTGTCATCGCCGAGCGGCACGGCGTCGCGATCCGGACCGTGACGGTGCCCCGCAGCGGCGTCCCCGACCTGGAGCTGCTCGTGGCGCGCCCGCCGGGCACCCCACGCGGTGCTGCGGCGCTCTACTGGATCCACGGCGGCGGGGTCGTCCTGGGCGACCACCGGTTCGGCCTCGACCTGCCGCTGGCCTGGGCGCGGGAGTTCGGCGTGCCCGTTGTCTCCGTGGACTACCGGCTGGCTCCGGCCGACCCGGATCCCGCGGCGGTGGAGGACTGCTACGCGGGTCTGGTGTGGACCGTCGAGCACGCTGCGGAGCTGGCGATCGACCCGTCCCGGATCGTGCTCGCCGGGCACAGCGCCGGCGCCGGGCTCGCCGCCGGGACCGCGTTGCTGGCCCGCGACCGCGGTGGCCCCCGGGCCGTCGGGCAGCTGTTGTTGTGCCCGATGCTCGACGACCGGGAGCTCACCCCGGCCAGCCGCCAGCTCGACGGCGTCGGTGTCTGGGACCGCACGGCCAACCGCACCGCCTGGCGCGCCCGGCTCGGCGAGCGCTGCGGCGGCCCGGCGGTCGGGGCGTACTCCGCCCCGG
>Ga0182736_1002969_pt1 | contig 11958 bp, 14 predicted proteins | sample eDN5th30CKraftBY_FD_128882 | JGI IMG/M metagenome (GOLD analysis project Ga0182736, IMG submission 128882) | Enriched backyard soil microbial communities from Emeryville, California, USA - eDNA 5th pass 30_C Kraft BY (version 2) (version 2) | ecosystem: Environmental > Terrestrial > Soil >...
CATGGCGCGCGCCCCCTGCCGCTGACCTTCCGCTGGGGGCTGCGCCATGCGCTCGGCCCCGCGCTGACCATTCATCTTGCGGGCGCGGGCGAGTTGATCGGCGGCTCGGTGCTGGCCGAGACGGTCTTTGCCTGGCCCGGTCTCGGGCAGGCGGCGGTGCGGGCCGCCACCGGGGCAGACGCGCCGCTGCTGATGGGGATCGCGCTGGCGACGCTGTTGCTGGTCTTCGCCGGCAACCTTCTGGCCGACATCGCCGCCCATCTTCTTGACCCTCGCCTGAGGAGGCCGGATTGACCGATATTTCCCTTGCCGCACCGCAATTTGCACGGCTTTCGCCGGTTCGCCGCAGCCTGGCCTTTCGCGCCGGGCTGGTGCTGGTCATGCTGGCCGCGATCATCCTTGGCGCCGCGGCCCTGCCCCAGAACGGCGCGGCGGTCGACCATCTGACGCGCAACCTCTCGCCCTCGGCCGCCCATCCGTTCGGGACCGACCATCTGGGCCGCGACATGGCCTGGCGCACGCTGAAGGCGCTGTCGCTCTCCGTCCGGGTCGGGCTGATGGCGGCGGTGATCTCGACCCTGGCCGCGGTGCTTCTGGGCCTTGCCGCAGCCAGCAGCCGCCGCGCCGACCGGCTGGTCGGCATCGCCACCGAGCTGGCACTCGGCCTGCCGCACTTCGTGCTGGTCATGCTGGTTGCATATGCCATGGGCGGCGGGATGGCGGGGGTGATCGTGGGGGTCGGCCTGACCCATTGGCCGCGCCTCGCCCGCATCCTGCGCCACGAGGCGCGAACCATCGCCGCCTCGGACTATGTCGCGGTGTCACGGGGGCTGGGGCGCAGCCGGGGCTGGATCGCGCGTCATCACCTCGCCCCGCATCTGCTGCCGCAGATCGTGGCGGGCTTCGTGCTGATCTTTCCCCATGCCATCCTGCATGAGGCGGGGCTGTCGTTCATCGGATTGGGGATCGAGCCGCATCTGCCCTCGATCGGGGTGATCCTGTCGGAATCGCTGCGCGCCATCATGGCGGGCCAATGGTGGGTGGCGTTTTTCCCCGGTGCCTCGCTGATGCTGGTGGCGGTGGCCTTCGAGGTCTTCGGCGAGGCGCTGCGCCGCGCGGCCGACCCGGCCGAGGGCGTGGCATGCTGACGATCGAGGCGCTTTCGGTCAGCTTTCGCGGCCATGATGGCGGCCTGACCCGACCGCTCGAGGGCATCACCCTCGCCGTGCCACCGGGCGAGGTCACGGGCCTCGTCGGCGGATCGGGGGCCGGCAAGAGCCTTGTGGCCGAAGCACTGATGGGCCGCCTGCCCCGCAACGCGGAACTGTCGGGCCGCATCCGCATCGACGCCGCGCACCCCGCGCGGGGGAGCATCGCCCTTGCGCCACAGGCCGTGGACGCGCTGGACCCGCTGGCGCGCTGCGGCAGGCAGGTGGACCGCTTCGCCCGCCTTGCCGGGCGCGAGGCCGATGCGCCGGGCCTGTTCGCAGCACTCGGCCTGCCCACAGCGGCGCTTGACGCCTATCCGCATGAGCTGTCGGGCGGCATGGCCAAGCGGGTGCTGATCGCCACCGCGCTGGCGACGGGCGCCGACTATCTGATCGCGGACGAGCCGACGCTGGGCCTCGATCCGGCCAATGCCGACCGGATCATGCAGGTCCTCGCCGGACTTGCCGGCGAAGGACGGGGCGTCCTGCTGATCAGCCATGACCTGCCCCGGCTGGTGGCAATCGCGCGTCGCGTCACCATCCTGCGCGAGGGCCGGCCGGTCGAAACCGCCGAGGCCAGCGCCTTTGGCGGCGACGGCCTCTGCCACCCCTTCTCGCGCGATCTCTGGGCCGCGCAATTCTGGAGCGCGCCATGCTGATCGCCGAGAATATCCGCCACGCATTCCAGAACCGCAGGGTGCTGGACGATGTCTCGCTGCGGCTGGCGCCGGGCGAAGTTCTGGGCCTTGGCGGCGCGTCCGGCGCTGGTAAATCCACGCTTGGCCGCATTCTTGCCGGGCAGATCCGCCCCGATGCGGGCCATGTCATCTGGGACGGGCCGGGCGCGCGCGCAGTCCAGCATGTCCCGCAATCGCCCGAGTTGGCAGTCGATCCGCGATGGACCGTGACCCGCGTGCTGGAAAACGGCGCGCCGAGCGATCCCGCCGTGCTGGCGGCGCTTGGCATCCGCTCCGCATGGCTCGCGCGCCGCCCGGGCGAGCTTTCGGGAGGCGAGCTGGCCCGTGTGTCACTAGCGCGCTTCTTCCTGCCCTCGACCCGGGTGCTGATCTGCGACGAGATCACCGCCCAGCTCGACGCGCTGACCGCGCTGGATCTGTGGCGCGCGCTGCTGGCGCTGGTCCGCAGCCGCGGGATGTCGCTGATCGTGATCAGTCATGACGATGCGCTGCGGGGCGCGATCTGCGGCAGGCAGCTGCGGCTGGCCGAAGGACGGTTGCACTCCATAGACGGAAATGCCGCCGCATAGCGGCTTGCGGCGGCATGAGGTTGGTGCAATCCGGGCCGTTTCTGTCTAACCTCGATCCATGCGGCAGCGACGGCGAGGCAGTTGAGAAATGATACGAACCACGATCACGATGGACGCCGGGCTCACGAGCGAGCTTGACGCCTATATCGAGCGCACGGGCGCCTCCAGCCGTTCAGAGGCGATCCGCGATCTGGTGCGCCGGGGCCTGAACACGGTGCCCGAGGAACATGAGGATTCCTCCTGTGTCGGCGTCATCTCCTACACGATCGACCAGACCATGCCGGGACTGGCCAAGATGCTTCGCATGAGCCGGCTCGACCGCCATGACGAGCTGATCTTTTCCGCAAGCGTTCCGGTCGATCACCGCTACACCATAGATTTCGCCGTCATGAAGGGCACGTTCAGGCAGGTGAACGACTTTGCCCAGGCCCTGTTTCTGGAACGCGGAATCCGGCATGGTGCGGTCGCCCTCACACCGGTCGAGGCGGCGCTGCAACATCACGACCACGGTGACGGGCAGCCGCGAACCCATGTCCATATGCATGTGCAGGAGAGTTTCTAGGCCGAGAAATCCCTGACCCGGTTCTCGCCGCGGATAGACTCCGCGATCCTTATCCCGTTCTCACCCCCTGCCCCCGCCGCGATCCCGACAGGCCTTTCCCAAAGCCGGTCGGGAACAGCGGCCCGATGCCCTCTCCTCCCTCTCGCCCACCGGAATTTCGATTGCGGGAAAAACCCGCGCCGGATATTATATTGGAACTGTGTTCCTTTATAAGGAACAATATGTTGCCATAAGTATCTGAATAAAAACATATCATCGGAAGGTAGCTGCGAATGACAGACATGGATGCCTCGGATGCAAGTGACCCGCCTATAGAGACACGCGCGCAATATGTGCCTCTGAACCATATCCTGCTGTCCTTCCTCAAGCTCGGCTCGACCTCCTTCGGAGGAGGGTCGGTCGGCTGGATCAACCGTGAGGTCGTGGACCGGCGCGGCTGGATCAGCGAGGAGAAGTTCATGCAGATCCTCACGGTCGCGCTGGCTATGCCGGGCGCCAATCCGGTGAACCTCGCCGTCTATGTCGGCCTGCAATTGCGGGGCTATCTGGGCGCTGCGGTCGCGGCCTTCGGCATGATCGCGCCGCCCTTCGTCATCATCCTTTTGTTCAGCATCACCTATAGCCGGATCGCATCCTATCCCCATGCACAGGCCGTTCTGGGCGGACTCGCCTGCGTGGGCCTGTCGGCGATGATGCTGACCGGGATCAAAAGCGCCAGCCGGATCCGAAAGAACATCCCCGGCATCGCGATCGCGGCGGGGACTTTCGTGGCGGTGGCCCTGCTGCGGCTGCCGATGATCGAGGTGGTGCTGGTCGTCGTGCCCCTCAGCGTGGGTCTGTGCTGGTGGCAGGAAAGGGCGAAACGTCATGGATGACCTGGGCAAGATCATCAGCCTCGTCCTGATCTGCGTGCCGCTTTCGCTCATGTCTTTCGGGGGCGGGCAGACCATCCACGCCGGCCTGCAGCAGCAGACGGTCGAGGTCCAGCACTGGCTTACATCGCGCGAGTTCACCGATCTTTTCGCCATCTCGAAAACCGCGCCGGGGCCGGCCACGCTGATCGTGGCGCTGATCGGCTGGCATATCGCCGGGATCTGGGGGGCGCTTGCCGGAACGGTCGCGATCTTCCTGCCCTCGTCCCTGCTGATTTGCGGCGTCGGGCAGATCTGGCAGCGGCATCACGGCTCGATCTGGAGCAATGCGCTGGAAAAGGGCCTGATGCCGGTGGCGGTCGGGCTGATCCTTGCCGGCGCGGTCGGGGTCGCCCGCATCGCGGATCTGGGGATCGCCGACGGGGTCGCCATCGCCGCAACCATGGCGATCCTGCGCTATACCTCGCTTGGCCCCTATCCCATTCTCGCCGCCGTCGGGGGCCTTTACTTCCTGGCCGACCTTGCGGGGGTGGCGACCTAGCGGCGCGGCGCCCTCGCATAGCAAAAAGCCGCGACCACTTTCAGGTGGTCGCGGCCCTTGGGTAGCATGCCTGCGGCTTACTGGATTTGCGCGCCCGACCCCTTGGCGACCGGACCCCAGCGATCGATCTCCTCCTTGAAGAAGCCTGTAGCCTCATCAAGCGTCATCGGCTTGAACGTGATCGAATCCTGCTCGAGCTTCGCCTTGATCGCGTCGGTTTGCAGATATTCGGTGACGGTCTCGTTGATCTTCAGGGCGATGTCATCGGGCAGGTCTTTCGGCCCGGACAGGCCGAACCAGGTGGTCGCGACCAAGTCGGGATAACCGGATTCCGCAAAGGTCGGGATGTCGGGGAATGCCTGAACGCGCTCGGCCGAGGTCACGGCCAGCGGCACGAAGTTTCCAGCCTCGATCTGGGGCGCGGCGCTCGACAGCGTGACCGAACCGACCTGAATCACGCCCGACATGATGTCGGCAATCGTCGCGCCCGCGCCGCGATAGGGGATATGCTCCATCTCGACTCCAGCCAATGTCTTGAAATACTCGCCGACAAGATGCCCCTGCGACCCCGCCCCCGGCGAGGCATAGGACACCGGTTCGTCGGTGGTCTTGAGCAATTCGACGAACTCGGCCAGCGTCTTGACGCCCAAGGACGGGTTCACCACCAGCACCGAGGGCGGCCCGCCAAAGACGACGATATGCCGGAAATCGTTCAGCGGATCGAAATCCACCGTCGCATTGATCGCGGGCGAGATCGCATGCGAGCCGACGCCCGACACCACCAGGGAATAACCGTCCGGCTTGCTTGCGGCGACGGTCGACGAGCCGACCGTGCCGGCGGCGCCGGGCCGGTTCTCGACGTTGAACTGCTGGCCCAGCTTTTCGGTCAGACCTTGCGCTGCGATCCGGCCAAGCGTGTCGCTGGTGCCGCCCGGCGCATAGGGGACGATGATCTGCACCGGCTTGGTCGGCCAGTCGCTTTTAGCCGAGGCGATGGCGGGCATCAGGCCCGCCGCGAGGCCCGCAGCCCACGCAAGTTTAGTCCAAGTTTTCATTCTCTCTCTCCCATTAATGTTCAGAAGACCGGTTCCCTCCAGCGGTCATGTCCCGCTGGCCGGCGTCTCAGTCCTCTTCGAAGATGACTTCCCGGCGCTTGCGGAAACTGGGCAGCAGCACGAAGCCAAGCAGCGCCAGCGCGACCAGCAACATCCCAAGGCTCAGCGGGCGTTCCACGAAGACCGCCGGATCCCCGCGCGATATAAGCATCGCCCGGCGCAGGTTGTCCTCGAGCATCGGCGACAGCACGAAGGCCAACACCAATGGCGTGGTGTCGCAGCGCCATCTTTGCAGGCAATATCCAAGCAGGCCGAACAGCGCGACCAGCATTACGTCGAAATAGCTGTTCCGCAGGCTGTAGACCCCGACGCAGGAAAAGATCAGGATCGCGGGATAGAAGATCCGGTAGGGGATGCGCAGCATTCGCACCCAGATCCCGACCAGCGGCAGGTTGATGATGACCAGCATCAGGTTGCCGACCCACATCGAGACGATCAGCCCCCAGAACAGTTCGGGGCGCGAGTTCAGTACATGCGGTCCCGGCTGGATGCCCTGGATGGTCAGTGCTCCGGCCATCACCGCCATCACCGCCGTCGACGGAATGCCCAGCGTCAGCAGCGGGATGAACGAGGTTTGGGCGCTGGCATTGTTCGCAGCCTCGGGCGAGGCCACACCCTCGATCGCACCCTTGCCGAATTCCTCGGGGTTGCGCGACAGACGCTTTTCCAGCGTGTAGGAGGCAAAGGCCGACAGAAGCGAGCCGCCGCCCGGGATCAGCCCGAAAACCGAGCCGACTGCGGTGCCACGCAGCACGGCGCCGCGTGCGCGCAGGAACTCCTCGCGCGAGGGCCAGAGGCGGGAGATCTTGGCGCCAAGCACGCCGCGATCCTCGGGCCATTCGATGTTGCGGATGATCTCGGGGATTGCGTAAAGGCCGACGACCAGCGGCACGAAGTCGATGCCGTCCGCCAGATAGGAAATGCCCAGCGTCATGCGCGGCGCGCCGGTATCGACATCCGTGCCGACTGCACCCAGCAGCAACCCGACCATCAGCATGGCCAGCGCCTTGATCAGGCGACCCTGCGACATGGCGATGGCCGCAATCAGCCCCAATACCATCAGCGAGAAATACTCGGCCGGACCGAAAAGGAGAGCTGCTGCCGAAAGCGGCGGCGCCAGTAGGGCGATGATCAGCGTGGCGACGGTGCCCGCAAAGAACGATCCCAGTGCCGCGACTGCCAGAGCCGAACCCGCGCGCCCCTTCCGCGCCATCTGGTAGCCGTCGATACAGGTCACGACCGAAGCCGCCTCGCCGGGCAGGTTGACCAGGATCGCGGTGGTCGAGCCGCCATATTGCGCGCCGTAGAAGATCCCCGCCAGCATGATGATCGACGAGGTCGGATCAAGATACAGCGTCACCGGCAGCAGGATCGAGATGGTGGCGATCGGACCGATCCCCGGCAGAACCCCGATCAGCGTGCCGATCAGCGTGCCGATAAGGCAATAGAACAGGTTGGCGGGGCTTAGTGCGACCGAAAAGCCGGTGGCGAGATTGTGTAGAATATCCATAAGCTTATCCAAATTCCGGTCCGAACTGCATCGGGAGTCCCAAGGCAGTGACGAACAGGACATAGGTCAGGACGGCCAACCCTGCCCCGACGGCAAGGATTTCCCAGCGTCGCGTCTCGGACGAGGCGAGGCCGGCGGCCAGAATGCAGAACAGCACCGTCAGCGGCAGTCCCAGCGTGTCGATCAGCGCCGCGAAGATCAGCGGCACCACCAGCACGAAGACCAGCGGGCGGAGCACGGTTTTCTGAACACGCTCGCCGTTTCCAAACAGCGATTGCACGATCAGGATTCCGCCGAAGCCAAGCAGCAGGAAGCTGAGCAGGCGCGGGACATATCCCCCGCCCATCCGCATTGCCGTGCCGACAGGCAGCGCAGATGAGGCGACAAACCCGGCGATACCCAGAAGGATCAGGAAGATCGCGGTGGCGAAATCCTGTCGATTGACGTTTATCCGATGCCCGTTCACGTTACCGACCGCCCCGCAGATAGTCCCGAATATTCTCGCTGGTCAGGACGACGGCGGGATCATATTCTGGCGCGTTCTCGATCTGCTCCAGGTCATTGAGGCCGGAATGTTTGAAAATCCGGTTGATCGCCGAAATAAGGCGGACCGGACGGGCCGGATCGGCGTTGAAATGCTGATGGATGGTATTTGGCGGGATATAGATCACATCCCCCGCCTGCCACTCGAAGCGCTGGATTTCATCCTGCGGCTTCCAGGAAAACTTGTCGGTGATCTCGACATCGCAATCCTGATGCAGGTCATAACCATGGCCCTCCAGGACATAGAGGCATTCTTCCGCCAAATGCCGGTGCTTGCCCGAATGACTTCCGGGAGGAATGATCTGCATATAGGCATCGACCGTTTCCATCCGCGTATTCATCTGCTCGTTGATCAGATGCTTGAGCAAACCCTGCCGCGACATTTCCCACGGCATTTCATCCGGGCGCACGATCTTCTTGCGCAGCGCGTTACGGGCCGGCGCCTCGGCGGCATTGTCAAGCAGGGCCTGATAAAGCGGCCGGTTCTCTTCGCCGGCGATCCAGCGGGTATTCTCTCCCCAGGCCATCTCAGTATCCTGCCCCATGGTTGTAATCTTCTTCTTCCTCGCGAACGACGAAATCCTCGCCTCCGGGAGCTGGCTCGGTGTCGCGCGGTTCGACCATCTTCTGAAACAGCATGTTCATGAACAGATACATGGGCTTGGTCTTGATCACCAAAGCGCGCGCCGGTTGCGTATCCGAGGCATTGAAATGCTGATGCACGCAGTTGTTGTGCACGATCGCGATGTCGCCAGCAGTCCAGTCATAGCGGACGTTGTCATGGATCTCGTAGCCATCTCCGTCGAGGATGTAGAAGGCAGCCTCATTGACATGGCCGTGCTTCTGGCTTTTTCCGCCGGGCCCATATTCCTCAAGATGCAGGTGGAAGGTCTGGGTGATCCCGTTCTCGGGCTCGACATAATGGCGGCTGTAAGCCTGCGGACCGTCAACGAACTTGATATCGCTTGCTCTGCGCACGCGCGGCGCGGCGCGCAGACGCTTCAGTTCCTCGCTCAGATTATATGCGCCCTCGATGCCTCGCAGGAAAACGCGGTCCTTTTTTGAATGATAATAGCCCGCCGGGCCCTCCTCGACTTCCTCGGGATGGTTGTGTGGATAGTTATCGTGCATTGAATTCTCCAAAAACTCGCCGATCTCGGCTTTGCCAGGCATGTTCATTGCCGACGGCTTTACGGCCTGGTCACGGCCCCTTTCAGAATTTCGACCATCTCCGGGGTCTGATCGAGCGCGCCGATGACCGCATTCTGGACGTCGGTTCCGACCAAAGGCTCTACGGGCTGCTTCATCGCCGCGGCTTTCTTGATGAATTCCGGGTCGCTGGTCGCGGCGCGATAGGCGTCGCGCAGTGCCTCCAGCCGGTCCTCGGGGATGCCTGCCGGACCGGCGGTCATTCGCGCGATTTCGGCCTGCATTGCCGCCAGCTCAATCGCCTGACCTGCCGCGTCATCGGCAAGATCGGCCAGTTGCGGCGTGTCGGTCTGCGTGCCGCCGATCTGAGCGATGAACTTGCCGTTGCCATCCGCGACAAACTGCTCGAAGGACGAGCGCGAGCCGATCACCCCGGCCACCTCGCCGCGACGCATCGCAAGCTGGTCCTCGTTGCCGTTATACCCGGTGACAAGCTCGATCGGCAGATCAAGCGTTTCGATCAGCATTGTCGACTCGAACACGCAGCTGATGCCGCAGGTGGCGAACTTGACCGGCGCAGGCAGGCTTGCCAGACCCTCGAAGCTGTCGATGCCAGACTTTGCCGAGACGATGATGGCCCGCGGATCGGCTGCCACTTTTCCGATATAGCTCATCTCGTTCAGATCGAACTTGATGGCCGCATCGTCGATCAGCTGATTGTAGATCAGGCCGGTATTGAACGTGCCGATGGTCAACCCGTCCGGCTTCGATGCCGCAAGGAAGTTGGTGCCAAGGATTTGCCCGGCGCCCGGCATGTTGCGGACAACGAAGGTCGAACCCGACAGATATTTTTCCATGAACTCGGCCACCAGGCGGCCGTTCGTGTCATAGCCACCGCCCGGATCCGTAGGGACGATGTAGCTGACGGTCTTGCCCTTGAAGAACTCGGCGCCCGATTGCGCCGACGCGCCTCCGGCGGTCAGGGCGACAATGAACGCCGCTCCAAATGCCCAGCTTGCTCGCATTCCTTTTTCCTCCCTTGCCATCCCGAAGTGTCGGCGCGGGCTATTTCTGGCCAGCCCAAACCATGTCATCGTCAAGGTGAAGAACCCGCGCCGCCTCCTCACAGCTCAGGTCGTCGAACCGGGTTTCCAGCAACGCGGCAGGAAGAAAGCATCCCTTGGGCATCATCTGGAATCGTTAGCTACGCCCCGGCAGCCTTGTGCGGTCACTCATAACTTGGAACACCGTTCTGTCAAGAGGAACATATTCTGTTGGACGGAACGCGCAGGAGCGCTAAATGAAAAAAATGGACAGGACGACGGACAGCGGTGAGATTGGGAAGGACCGGGTCGAGGCGGTCAATGCTTCACCGAACCCGGTGAAAGCCTGACGCTTTCCGCCCTCGCCCAACGATCGGGATTCTACAAAAGCACGATCCTTCGACTGGCAGGGTCATTGCGTTATACGGGCCTGCTCGAGCGTGACATCGAAGGCCGCTATCGCCTGGGGCCGGAGTTGCACAGACTGAGCGAGTTGAGCCGCGCCAAGTTCACCCTCGAGGGCCTGATCCGCCCCACCCTACAGAGGTTGAGCGCCGAGACGCAGGAAACGGCATCGTTCTATGTTCGCGACGGCGAGGAGCGGATTTGCCTTTATCGCGTGAACTCCCCGCGCAGCGTCCGGCATCATCTGGAGGAGGGCACCCGTCACCCGCTTGCCACCGGCGCAGCGGGGTTGTTGCTGACCTGCCACGGCGATTCCTCGGACCATCCAAGCGCGGCCGAGCTTCGCATGACGGGCACGATCCTCTCGAGAGGGGGCCGCAATGAGGATCTGGCAGCGGTGGCGGCGCCAATCACGAATACCTCCGGGGAACTGGTCGGATCGCTTTCCGTCTCCGGGTTGATAAGCCGGTTCACGGACGAGCGGGTCGATATCGCGCGGGAGCTGCTTAAGAAGGCCGCCGACGAACTCAGGCCGCGTCTGCCGCGATCCGAACCGGGCAACCGAGAACACGGGGACGGAAAGGCCGATCCCGAATAGCTCCACCTTCCGGGAACGGCGTCTTGCATGCGTCTGGGCGGGCCGCACCCGTCGTCATCCGGTGGCTGCAACCGAGGGTGGACCAGGGCGTTTGCGACGGCTGGGTCTGATCATAACTGCCGAAATGGATAGTATCTGTATCCGCCCCCGAACCGGACCGCGTTGTCTGCGTCGTGAGCGTTCAGGTTTCGATCGCACAACGAGCAATTATTTGTAATAATTAAATAATTACCAAACCACCTGTCATCCTCAAGCAATCAACGGACGGCCCCTCCCCCTTGTCCGTCAAAAAACTGCGGGCAGTCCGTATCTAATTGCTTTGGACAAAATGCCTACCAAAAGACAAGTTCAGTCGATCCAGACACGATCAACGCACCATACTCCTGGGGAGGAGCATTACCTTTTATGTTAGCAACTATCTTTGGCTCGCTTTATGGCCTGGTGAGTTCACCTCATATCATGGGGTTGATGTTCATCGCGGTCGTATTCGGCGTGCTTGTGGGCGTGACGCCGGGTATCGGCGGCAAGCTTTCGATCGCGATGGCAATTCCGTTCGTCTATGGCATGGACATGATCGCGGGGGCGGTCTTCCTGCTGACGATGCATGCCGTGAACGGCACCAGCGGCCAGATTTCCAGCATCATGTTCGGCATCCCCGGCGATGGCGATGACGCGGCGACGACGCTGGACGGGCATCCATTGGCCAAGAAGGGACAGGCGGCGCGGGCGCTTGGCGCCTCGATCACGGCTTCGGGCGTGGGGGGCATCATCGGCGCGGTGGTCTTTGCCATCCTGATTCCCGTGCTCGAACCGGTGGTTCTGCAGTTCAGCCCCGCGGAGTTCTTCCTGATCGCCATCCTTGGCATCAGCTTCATCGCCTTCCTCGCAAGCGGCCACAAGATCGTCAAAGGTCTGATCGTCGGCTTCTGGGGGCTGATGCTGTCCACTGTCGGCATGGACCCGCAAACCGGCACGCCGCGCTTCGCCGGCGACATCCTGATGCTCTGGGACGGGGTCAGTCTTGTTACCGCGGTCCTAGCCATGTTCGCCGTTCCCGAAATGCTGGGTCTGGGCGCACAGGGCAAGTCGATCGCCGACGTGCCGCGCGATTCGGCCAGCTTCTCCTATCGGCAGCTCTTCTCGGG
>Ga0182736_1002970_pt1 | contig 11956 bp, 8 predicted proteins | sample eDN5th30CKraftBY_FD_128882 | JGI IMG/M metagenome (GOLD analysis project Ga0182736, IMG submission 128882) | Enriched backyard soil microbial communities from Emeryville, California, USA - eDNA 5th pass 30_C Kraft BY (version 2) (version 2) | ecosystem: Environmental > Terrestrial > Soil >...
CGGTCTGGCCTCCGAGGACCCCGATTACGCCTGGACCTGGTCCGGACGGGGACCCTCGGCCTGAGCACGACGCCCGGCCGCGCCGCGCCCCACCCCCTGAACCCGAGCGGCCCGGGAGAGCAGTGGGGTTGCGCGCGGGCGGAGGCAGTGCGGCCGGGCCTCACCCCGGGCGCAAGCTCAGTGACGCGGGTTCGGGCCGGGAGTGGGTGGGGCGGTCGCGAACCGGGAGCCGAGCCAGTCGGCGATCTCGGCAGCGGCGAGCTCGGCCCCGGTGGGCTCGCCGTCGGCGATCGCGGCCCCGAAGTGCAGCCCCCGCACCGAGGTGCGGGTGAGGTCGGCGGCGCCGAGCGCCTCGACCATCCGCCGGGAGTCGGAGGGGAACGCGGCCTGGTCGCCGGTGAGCTCGATGAACAACGTCGGCGCCGTCACGCCGGGGGCGCAGCGCACGAACCCGGCGTTCGAGCTGAGCCCCGACCACGTCGACAGCCAGGCCTCCGGGGTGGCGAGCCTCCCGAAGCCGACCTGCCCGTAGTTGATCAGGTCGGGGCGGGCGCCGAACAGCGACCCGTAGGGCCGCTCGCTCGGATCCAGCGACAGGTCCACGGTCCGGGGGTCGGCGTCGGTGCGGAAGACGGTGAGGATCCGCGGCGCGAGCGCCCGGCGGCGGTCGGCCGCGGCACCGGTCCGCGCGTACGCGGCCCGGGCCTCCGCGGTTCGGGCGAGCGACTCGCGGGCGACGGCGTCGATGCGGGCGACGCGGTCGCGCTGTGCCGCCCGGTACCTCCGCAGAAAGTCCTCGTCGTAGGACGCGCTGGTGGGCGGCTCGGCGAAGCCGTTCGCGGGGTCGAACGGGTCGAGCTCCGGGACGACCGAGAGCGGGTCGTGCTCGTCGGCGACGGACGGGTCGATGCAGCCGAGCAGCAGCCGGCCCTGGCCGGGGTGCGGGGCGAGGAACACGGCCGCGTCCGGGACCGGCATGACTGCGTCGGCGAGCCGCGTCGGCCGCCCGCCGGGGGTGGTCGCGATCCGCTGCCCGGGCTCGCGGCCGGCCTGCTCGTGGTAGAAGGCGAACAGGGCCCCGCCGCCGGAGTGCCCGAGCGTGACGACGGAGTCGAACCCATTGTCGCGCAGGAACACCTGTCCGGCAGCTGCGTCGAGCAGGGCCTGTTCGTGGACGAGGGTGAGGTCGTTGTTCGGTGATCGCGACCCCTGGGTCCAGACGGCGACGCCCGCCTGCAGCAGCAGGGGGACGAGCGGGTGGTGGGTGACGTCCTGGCGCGGGTGCATCAGCGTCACGACGGTCCGCGCGCCCGGGACGGTGGCGAGCACGCCGCGGACCGACGCGCCGTCGACGGTGGTCAGCTCGTGCACCGAGGTCACGGTCGCGGCGGGGCGTTCACCCGCGGCGAGATACCTACCCGCGCCCAGCCGGCCGTGCCGCACGGGGGCGCTCACGCGGGCTCCACACGCAGGGCGTCCTTGTCGTGCTTGGTGATCGCGGCACCCGGAGCGACCCCGGCGACGCAGGAGTACCACACCGCGTGCCGGGCCCCGACGGCTCGCCGGTCGATCACGATCGGCTGGTCGGAGGAGATCACGAAGTACGGCCCGAGCCGCCCGACCGTCACCGCCGGGTCCTCGGCGGCGACCTTCGGGACGGCGATGTTCTCCGGCACGTCCAGGACGTAGAGCGTGTTCACGACGCCGGTCCCGTCGAGGCCGGCTCCCACCCGGCGGCCCGCTCCACGATCAGCTCGGCCTTGCGCGCCAGGAGTTTTCCGAACGTCGGATCGGGGCCGGACACGACGTCGAGCAGCGCGTCGATGGTCAGCCCGGCGTCGAGGTCCTCCTGCGGGGTCACCGGCCGCAGCGCCCGGGTGATCTCGAAGAAGTAGCCGTTCGGGTCGTGCGTGTAGATCGACTCGATCGTCTCGTGCTGGATCTGCATCTCCACCGGCCAGTCGCTCGCGTCGAGCCGGCGCCGGTACTCCAGGAGGTCCTCCTCGCCGTCGACGTGGATGGCCAGGTGCCGCGACCGCACGAAGTACTCCGGCACGTCGGCGGCGAAGCGGCCGTACACGTCCCCCTTCGCCCCCCGCGGCCCGCCGACGGACGGGTCGGTGCCGAAGTAGTAGAAGAACGCGATCCGGTCGTCGTTGCCGATGTCGAAGAAGAAGTGGATGAAGTCGGGGTGCTGCTCGGGGCCCCAGCCCGCCGCGCAGATCGAGTGCACGACCGGGAACCCCAGCACGTCGCGGTAGAAGTGCACCGTGGCCGCGGGGTCGAAGGTCGGGAACGCGACGTGGTCGACCCCTCGCACCCGGTGGTCGAGCTCGCTCATCACTACCTCCATGTCAGACGTCGGTGTTTCGGGTGGCCGGGTGCCGGGCTCAGCGCGACCTCGCCAGCAGCGAGCCCGCGCGGGGCAGCACCGGGTCGAGGCCCAGGCCGGTGAGCAGGGAGTGGGCGCCCGCGGTGGCCGCGGACAGGACCGGCAGCCCGAACTCGCGTTCCGCGTCGTCGACGAGGGCGAGCGAGGGCATCTGCACGCACGCGGACAGGACGAGCGCGTCGGCACCGGTCAGGTCCAGGCCGCGGGCCGCCTCCATGACCCGCTCGCCCGGGATGCAGCCGACCTCGGCGTTGTCGTCGACCTCGAGCGCCGCCCAGTCGACGACGTCGAAGCCCTCGGCCTCCAGGTAGCCGACGACCTGCCGGGCCAGCGGCCGCACGTACGGCGTGACCAGCGCGACCCGCCCGGCGCGCAGCGCCGTCAGCGCGTCGACGAGTGCGCCCGCGCTGGAGAGGACCTGCGCGTCCGGCAGTTGCTCGCGCACGGCCGTCTCCACGCGCCGGTGCTCTCCCGGGCCCTGGGCCATGATCGCGACGAGGCAGGCGTAGAGCACGGCGTCGACCCGGGCGTCGCCCAGCTCGTCGATGCACCGCTCGCGCTGCGCGTTCATCGCCGCGAGCTCCTCCGGCGAGACCGTGTGCATGCGCATCCGGCTCGAGTGGAAGGAGAACGACTCCGCGTGCCGCGACAGCAGCGCGGGGATCTCGGTCTCGACGGTGACGTTGGAGCTGGGGACGACCAGCCCGATGCGATGGGTCACGACCGTCCCGTCCGTTCGGCGTCGAGGATGTCCGCGATCTCCGCGGCCAGGCGCTTCTTGTCCAGCTTCCCGACGAGCGTGCGCGGGATCTCGGTCAGGTGCTCGACGCGCTCGGGCCACTTGAACTTGGCGACGTCGAGCGCGGCGAAGTGCTCCTGCACCTCGGGCAGGGTCAGCTCCGGGCCGTCGACGACGACGAAGGCGCACGTCCGCTCGCCGAGCCGCGGGTCGGGCATCGCCACGACGGCGGCCGCCGTGACCCGCGGATGGCGGAGCAGCAGCAGCTCGACCTCCTCGGCGTTGATCTTCTCGCCGCCGCGGTTGATGAGGTCCTTGATGCGGCCCTCGATGCGGACGTGGTGCTCTCCCTCGATCTCGACCAGCGCGGCGAGGTCGCCGGTGCGGTAGAAGCCCTCGCGGGTGAAGGCGCGCGCGTTGTGCTCGGGGGCGTCGTAGTAGCCGCGCAGCGTGTACGGGCCGCGGCAGACCAGCTCGCCGACCGCGCCGGACGCGACCTCGGTCTCGGTGCCGGGCTCCAGGATGCGGATCTCGTCGAGCGGTGACAACGGGGTGCCGACGGTCGTCGCACGGGCGAGCCGGGAGGTGCCGGGGCGGGTCGTCAGGAACAGGCCCTCGCCCATCCCGAACAGCTGGCCGGACCACAGTCCGCGGGCCTCGATGCCGTCGAACAGCGCGGGCGGGACCTTCGCCCCGGACAGGACGACCTGCGTGACCGCCTTGACGGCCGCGTCGAAGTCGGGGTGGTCGGCCGCGCGGTAGTGGCCGTGCCCGAGCAGGACGTGGGTGGCGGCCTCGCGGGCCATCAGCGGCAGCGCCTCGTCGAGGTCCGGCGTGGCCAGTACCAGGCACGCGCCGACGCTGTGCGGGGCGTGCACGGCACAGACGACGCCCGCGTTGTGGATGATCGGGATGAGGTGCGCGACGCGGGTCCGTTCGGTCCAGCCCCACGAGCGCGCGTACTCGACGGCGTTGTACCAGTACTCGGCGTGCAGCCGCGGGATGACCTTCGGGACGCCGGTGGTGCCGCCGGAGAGCTGGTGGACCGCGACGGCGTCCGGGTCGATGCCGGCCTGGATCGTCTCGACGAGCGCGCGGGCCCCACGCGGGTCGATCCCGGCGCCGAGGGAGTCGAGCCCGACGCCGCGGGCGTCGTCCCCGATCACCAGGACGTGGCGCAGGGTCGGGTGGTCGCGCTGCTGCTCCCGGGCGAACCCGACCAGGTCGAACCCGCGGAGGCCGGCCTCCACGAGGTGCGCCACCGCGCCGACCCGGCGGCTGATCCCGCCGATCTCGTGGCCGCGGTGCGCGGCGAGCGTCGCGACGGGTACCAGCCCCGCCTTGAGCACGGCGTACCAGGCGACGACGCTCTCGATCCGGTTGGTCACCTGGAAGAGCACGGGGTCACCGGGCCGCAGCCCGAGCCCGGCCAGGCCCGCGGCGACGAGGTCGGTGCGCTCGTCGAGCTCGCGGAAGGTGAGTCTCCCGGCCGTGGTGACGACCGCGTCGCGGTCCGGGTGGAGCAGTGCGATCCGGTGGAACTCGGTCGCGATCGTCGCGGTGCCCCACAGGCCGGCGTCACGGTAGCGCCGCACGTCGGACGGGGGGTGCGGAACGAGTGTCACGGGGTCTCCTCGATGAGCGCCACCAGGTCGGTGCGGCCGCTGACGAGCCCGACGGCCAGATCGTCGCGCAGCGCGGCCGGTCCCTCCACCGCAGTCAGCGTGCCGGTCTCGAGCCGGACCCGTTCGGCCAGGTCCAGACGGGTGAGCAGGGCCGGGCGGGTCGCGGGCCCGGCGAGCAGGACGCCGTCGGTCGCGCGGGCCCGCGCGACGACGGCGTCGCCGTCGGGGGACCAGGGGTCGTCGAGGTCGGACTCGATCCGGGCGAGCGTCGGGACGGTGGTCCGGTCCGCGAACCGCCTGCCGCCGTGGGTGAGCGGGCGCCCGAGGACCCAGCCGGTGAGATCGCCGCCCGCCGGGTCGACGTGGGGCCGACCACCGGCGTACTGCCGCAGGGCGGGCCCGACCACGTCGGGGCTCGACCGGGCGAAACGGTCGAGCGGGACGTTCCCCGCCCGGGACATGTAGGCGACCATCAGCTGCTCGACGGGCAGGTGCATGCGCGCCGGGAACGACTCCCACCACAGCCGGCTGCGCCTGGCCAGCTCCTGCAACCGGGCGACGGCCGGCCGGCGGATCTCCTCGTACCGGGCGAATGCGGTGGCCCGGTCCGGGGCGGTCCGCAGCTGCTCGACCAGCACGATCGCGTCCTCCATGGCCAGCTTGGTGCCGGAGCCGATCGAGAAGTGGGCGGTGTGCGCGGCGTCGCCGAGCAGGACGGTGTTGCCGTCGGACCAACGGGCGGCGTGCACCGTCCGGAACCGCAGCCAACGGGTGCGGTTGCCGATGAGCGGACGCCCGCGCAGCAGCTCGGCGAAGATCGACTCGAGGTACCGCAGCGACGTCTCGTCGGAGGCGTCGGGTGCCGGCGGCACCATCTCGAGCGCCGCCGTCGTGACGTCGAAGCCCGCGCGGCGCCAGGTGTCCTCGTCGGTCTCGACGAGGAACGTCGAGCGGTCGGCCGAGTAGGGGTAGGCGTGCGTCACGAACGTGCCGTGCTCGGTCGTCACAGGCGCGAAGACCGCGTCCGGCAGCGCGAAGTCGGTGCCGCACCAGAGGTAGAGGCCCTTGCCGACGTCGATCCGGGCGCCGAAGTCACCGTTCTCGCGGGTCGCGCTGCTGACCCCGTCGGCGGCGACGACGACGTCGGCGTCGAGATCGGCGGCCGCGCACCGGGTGCCGAACCGGAGCTCGACGCCGGCCTTCTCGGCGTGTCGCTGCAGCACCGCGAGCAGCTCGGTGCGCGCGATGCCGATCAGCCGGTCGTTGACCACCCGGGCGACCGCCGGCCCGACCCGCATGGTCATGTTGTGCCGCAGGCCGGCCGCCGCGATCTCGCGCAGCGTGTCGGGGTCGGCCGCCTCGAGCTTGCGCTGCGTCCCGGCGGCGAGGCCGACGCCGAACCCGAAGGTCGTGTCGGGATCGCCCTGCTCGTGGACGACGACCTCGCACGCCGGGTCGGCCAGCTTGAGCAGCCGCGCTGCGTAGAGACCCCCTGGGCCTCCGCCCAGCACCGCGACCCGGCGTAGCTGCATCCCCTTACCTCCGTGGCCTCGCCTCGACGTGGCGGCGCGCTGCCGCTTTGACTTCATCGTCGACTATTCGACGACACGTGCGGGCCGAAAGTCAAGATTGCCCTCAGCATTGATGTCGAATAGTCTACGCCACAGTCAGCAACCCGATCGCGCGAAGGAGCGCCCGAGATGGCCTATGTCATCGGCGTGGACGTGGGCGGCACGTTCACCGACGCCGTGCTCGACGACGACGCAGGGACAGTGATCGCCGCGAAGTCACCGTCGACGCCCCCGGACTACTCCCGGGGGGTGCTGGACGTCCTCGAGCTGCTCGCCGACCAGCTCGGCACGAGCCTGCAGGAGATGCTGGCCGAGACCCACCACATCGCCCACGGCACGACGTCGTCGCTGAACGCCCTGGTCATGCGCAACGTCCCGCCGGTCGGCTTCCTCACGACCAAGGGCCACCGCGACTCGATCTTCATCATGAACGTCGAGGGCCGCTACCTGGGCCGTGCGCCGCACGAGCTGCAGAACGTCCTCGGCCAGGCCAAGGACCACGGCCTGGTGCCCAAACGGCACGCGCTGGAGGTCACCGAACGCATCGACCGCGACGGCAACGTCGTGGTGGCGCTCGACGAGGACGAGGCCCGTGCGGCCATCCGGTCGCTCATCGCCGACGGGGTGGCGGCGATCGCGGTCTCGCTGTTGTGGTCGTTCCGCAACGACGTCCACGAGCAGCGGTTGCGCGAGCTGATCGCCGACGAGGACCCCGACCTGTTCGTCGCGCTGTCCAGCGAGGTCAGCCCGAGGATCCGGGAGTTCGCACGGCACGCGACCACGATCATGAGCACCCAGATCGGCCCGGGCCTGCGCGACTACCTCGGCGCGCTCGAGTCGTCGCTGCGCGGCAACGGGCTCACCGGACCGCTGCTCGTCATGCAGTCCAACGGCGGCGCGGTCGCCGCGGCCGAGGCGCCCGCCTCGGCCATCAGCACGGTCGGCTCGGTACTCACCGGGGGCGTCGTCGGCTCCGCGGCGCTGGGGCGCCAGCTCGGCCATCGCAACATCATCTCCACCGACGTCGGCGGCACCACGTTCCTCGCCGGTCTGATCGTCGACGGCGAGCCGGTGCGCGACACGACCACGGTGATCAACCATCATCCGATCAACGTGCCGACCCTGCGGGTCGACGCGATCGGTTCCGGCGGCGGCGCCATCGCGTGGCTCGACTCCGGGGGCAACCTGCGCATCGGCCCGCGCAGCGCGCAGGCCGTCCCGGGGCCCGCCTGCTACGGGGGCGGCGGCACCGAACCCACCAACACCGACGCCAACCTGGTGCTGGGCATCCTCACCGAGCGAGGCCTCATCGGCGGCCGCAAGCCGCTGTCGCTGGAGCTCGCGCGCCAGGCCATCGACACCCAGATCGCCAAGCCGCTGGGCCTGACGGTCGAGGAGGCAGCGGCCGCGATCTACGCCGTGCAGAACGCCCAGACCGGCGACCTGCTCCGCAAGACCGTCGTCGAGGCGGGGCACGATCCGCGCGGCTTCGTGCTCTACGCCTTCGGCGGCGCCGGCCCCGCGCACTGTGCGGGCTATGCCGCCGAGGTCGGGGTCGGCGAGGTCGTCGTCCCGCTCGGCCCTGTTGCCTCCGCGTTCTCGGCGTTCGGCCTGGCGTCGTCGGACATCGTGCTGGCCGCCGAGCTCTCGGACCCGACTGTCGTCCCGTTCGACCCGGCCCGGGCCGAGCACAACTTCGCCGTGCTGGAGCAGCGGGTGCGCGACGGGCTGGAACGCCAGGGCGTGCGTTTCGAGACCGTCGAGCTGCACCGCGAGGTCGACATGCGCTACGCGATGCAGCTGGCCGAGGTGACCACCCCGGTCGCGAACGGCCCGCTGGACATCGCCGCGATCGAGGACGCGGCCACGGCGTTCGAGGCGCGCTACGCCGAGCTGTACGGCAAGGACGCCGGCTTCCGCGAGGCAGGCATCCAGGCCATCACGTTCCGCGTCCGCGGTGTCGGGGTCCTGCCGTTCAGCCCCGAGCTCCCGCTCGTTCCCGGGGCGACCGGCCCGGCCGAGCCCGCGGCCACCCGGCCCGTCTGCCTGGACACGCGCCGGGGCTACGTCGACACGCCGGTCTACGACTACCGCGAGCTGCGAGCCGGCCACGTCCTGACGGGCCCGGCGATCGTCGAGGTGCCGACCACGACCGTCGTCGTCCCCGGCGGGACGACCGGCACCGTCGACGAGCTCGGCAGCCTGACCATCCGCCCTGACCGCCGCGAGGACCCCGTGGGGAGTGCCTGAGATGACCATGCCGATCCCTGGCTCGGAGGCCTTCTCCAGCCGTCCCGTCGATCCCGGCGAGCTCGCCCGCTCGCTCCCGTCGAGCCTGCCGGTGCACAGCGTCACCCAGGAGCAGATCGACGCGCTCGACCCGCTCACCTACGAGGTCGTTCGGCACCGGCTGTGGTCGGTCACCGACGAGATGGGCGAGGCGCTCAAGCGCATGTCCGGCTCGCCGATCGTCACCGACGCCAACGACTTCGACTTCGCGATCTCCGACGAGCTGGGCCAGGAGGTCCAGGTCGGGCTCTACAACACGATGCTCGTGGGCGCCGTCGACCTCGCGATCTACTGGACGCTGCGCCACCGCGCGACCAACCCGGGCATCGAGGCCGGCGACATGTTCCTCACCAACGACCCCTGGGTCGGCGGTGGCCTGCACCAGAACGACGTCATGGTCTACCAGCCCGTCTTCCACGACGGGAAGCTGTTCGCGTGGACGAGCGCGATCGCCCACCAGCCCGACCTCGGCGGCGTCGGCCTCGGCTCGTTCTCGCCCGCGGCGCAGGACGTGTTCTCCGAGTCGCTGCCCACCCCGCCGGTCAAGGTCGTGCGCGGCGGCCGACTGCAGCGCGACGTCGCCGACCTGTGGGTCCGTCGCTCGCGCGTCCCGATGCTGATCGGGCTCGACCTGCGGGCCAAGATCGGCGCCAACAACGTCGGCGCCGAGCGGCTGCACGCCCTGATCGAGCAGTACGGCCCGGACACGGTCAAGGCCGTCATGAAACGGATGATGTCCGACGCCGAGTCGCGGCTGCGGGCCAAGCTGTCCGCCCTTCCCGACGGGTCCTGGTCGGCCACCGGCTACCAGGACCAGTCCCACGAGGGCGACCGAGGGCTGCACAAGATCACCGTCACGACGACGAAGACCGGCGACCACCTGGAGTTCGACTTCACGGGGACCGATCCGCAGGCCGGCGTCATCAACTGCACCTACGCCGGGATGCGCGGTGGGGTGATGCTGGCGCTGCTGCCCATCCTGGCCAACGACATCCCGTGGTCGGCGGGGGGTCTGATGCGGTGCTTCGACCTCGTGACCGAGGAGGGGACGCTCAACAACGCGACGTTCCCCGCCGCGGTCGGCCGCGGCCCGATCGGGCCCGCGTGGCTGACCGGCAGCCTGGTCGCGGAGTGCCTGTCGCAGATGCTCGACCGCGACCTGGAGCTCGGCCGGAACGTCCAGGCGACCTGCTGCGGCACCTGGGACACCGCCGTCATCGCGGGGCTCGACGAGCGTGGTGAGCAGCCCGCGCCGTTCCTGAACATCCTCATGGAGCCCATGGCCGGGGGCTACGGCGCGCGTCCGCACGCCGACGGCATGGACACCGGCGGCCTCTTCTGCATCCCGCTTGGCCGGGTGCCCGACGTCGAGATGACGGAGTTCCTCTACCCGGTGCTCGCGCTGTGGCGTCGCGAGGTGCCGGACTCCGGCGGGCCCGGGCGGCACCGCGGCGGGCTGGGCGCGTCCGTCGCCTTCACCCCGCACGGCACCAGCATCCCGATGGGCCTGGTTCTCGCGTCGGCGGGCAAGGCCGTCACCCAGAACCAGGGGCTCTCCGGTGGCCACCCGGGCAACACGGGCCTGGACGTGGTCGCGCGCCGGAGCCGGGTCGCCGAGCTGCTGGCGGCCGGGACGATGCCGTCGGAGCTCGCGGAGATCAGCGACACCCTCGAACCGGGGCAGAACTACGCGTCGAGCTACCTCGCTCCCGGGGAGGTCTTCTCGATGACGTGGCAGGGCGGTGGCGGCTACGGCGACCCGCTCGCCCGCGAGCCGCAGGCCGTCGCCCGCGACCTGCGCGAACAGAAGATCACCACGGCTGCCGCGCTCGCGGTGTACGGGGTGGTGGTCGCCGACGGCGAGGTCGACGAGACGGCCACCGCCGCCGAGCGCGCGCGGCTGCGCGACGTCCGGCGTGACCGGTCGCGGGTGACCGGGCGGACCGGCGGCAAGGCCGACCTGGGCTCGGCCAGGCGCGTCGACGACAACCTCGTCGAGGTCGCCGGCGGCAGCGGCACCACCATCGCCTGCGCGCACTGCGCGGAGGTGCTGGGCGACACCGCCGACGGCCCGCTGGCGCTGGCCGTGTACGAGGGCGCGCCGACCGAGGCGGGCCCCCAGATCGTCGCGACGGCGGCGGACTACGTCGACGCCGAGGTGGTCTTCCGCCAGTACTGCTGCCCGTCGTGCTGGACCGCGGTGTCGTCGGCGGTCGTCCCGGCCGACCATCCGGACCACGCGGCGACGATCGGCAGGCTCACCGTCGCCACCGGATGAGGGCACGCCCGGCCGACCAGCGTGCGGGCGCGGCGACGTCGCGCCCGTAGCATCGGGCCCGCGTGGAGGCCCGCGTGGAGGCCCGGTCGAGGGGTGGGCGAGAACATGACGGACCCGTCAGCCGACATCGGGTGGCCGCGGGCCCCGTGGTGGCGTCACGAACACCGGTGACGTGATCCGCCACGGGCCGCCGCCGGACGCGTTCGCGGTGGTGATGGCCAGCGCGATTCTCGCGGTCGCCGCGGCGGAGAGCCACTACCGGCCCCTCGCCCTGGTCCTGTTCGCGGTGGCCGCGGCCGCGCTCGTCGTGCTCGTCGGGTGGCTCGCCGTCGGTGTCCGCGGCCTCCGGCGCAGCGCACGCGAGCTCCGTGCACCGGACGTCGTGCTGCGGGCGTTCACCCTCGTCGCGGCGCTCACGGTGCTCTCGGCGGCGGTGCAGCAGCTCTTCGGCGGTCCCGGCTGGGCGGTGGAGCTGCTCGCGGCGGCGGGGTTCGCCGTGTGGCTGGTCCTGCTGCCCATCGCGGTGCGCGACGTCGGCGCGCGGCGCCCGTCGCAGCTGCGCGACCAGGTGCACGGCGCGTGGCTGCTCGTCTCCGTCGCCACCTCCGGGCTCGCCATCGCGGCCGCCGCCCTCGCGGTGCGGCTGGGCACACCGGTGCTGGTCGCCGCGGCCGCGGTGCTGTGGCTGCTCGCGATCCTGCTCTACCTGGTTCTCGTCGCACTGGTGATCTGGCGGCTCGTGTCCGCGCCCCTCGTCCCCGCCGAGGTCACCCCCGACAGTTGGGTGCTGATGGGCGCGCTCGCGATCAGCGCGTTGACCGGCAACCACGTGCAGGCGGCGCTGGCCGCGCTCGACGTCACGGCGGGCGCGGCGGCCGCGCACGGTCTCACCGTGGCCGCGCAGGTCGCCGCCATGGCCTGGCTGGTGCCGCTGCTGGGGGCCCAGGTGTGGACGGCGGGGAAGATCCCGGGCCTGCTCACCTACCGCGACGCGTGGTGGGCGGCGGTCTTCCCGTTGGGGATGTTCGCCGCCGCCTCCGCCGCGACCGCGCGGACCTGGCC
>Ga0182736_1002973_pt1 | contig 11940 bp, 9 predicted proteins | sample eDN5th30CKraftBY_FD_128882 | JGI IMG/M metagenome (GOLD analysis project Ga0182736, IMG submission 128882) | Enriched backyard soil microbial communities from Emeryville, California, USA - eDNA 5th pass 30_C Kraft BY (version 2) (version 2) | ecosystem: Environmental > Terrestrial > Soil >...
GCCTTGGTGCGGTCGACGCGCACCACCAGATTGGGCTGGCCGAGCAGGTTGAACGCGGCCGGGTCCTTCACGCCCGGCACCTTGCGCATTTCGGATTCCAGCGTTTCCGACAGGCCCTGAAGGTCGGTCAGGCTCTTGCCGAAGATCTTGACCGAGTTCTCGCCCTTCACGCCGGACATCGACTCTTCGATGTTGTCCTGGATGTATTGCGAGAAATTGAAGTCGATGCCGACGAATTCGCGGCTGAGCTGTTCGCTGATCTGCCGCACCAGTTCGACCTTGGTCAGGCCCGACGGCCACTGGTCGAAGGGTTTGAGCGGCACGAAGAACTCGGCGTTGAAGAAGCCGGTCGGGTCGGTGCCGTCTTCGCCGCGGCCCTGCTGCGAGAACACGGTGCTGACCGGATCGTAACTCTTGATGACCTTGCGGATGCCCGCCACCGTGTCGATGCCGGCCTCGAGCGTGATCGATGGCGGCATCACGGCGCGGATCCAGAGATTGCCTTCCTCCAGCTTGGGCAGGAATTCGGTGCCGAGCCGCATGCCGAGGCTGCCGCAGATGACCAGGAACATCGCGGCGGCGACGGCCGCCAGGCGCACGTTGCGCACGGCGAGCGTGAGCAGCGGCTCGTAGGCGCGGCGGATCCAGCGCACCAGGAAGGTCTCGACCTCGTTGACCTTGTCGGGCAGCAGCAGCGCCGCCATCACCGGCGTCACCGTGAAGGTCGCGATCACCGCGCCGATCAGCGCGTAGGCGTAAGTCCGGGCCATCGGTCCGAAGATCTGGCCTTCGACGCCCTGCATCGTGAACAGCGGCAGGAAGGCGGCGATGGTGATGATGACCGAGAACAGGATGGCCTTGTCGACTTCGACGGCGGCGGTGAGGATCCGGTGCAGCTTTTCGCGGAGCCCGCCATGGCCTTCGCTTATTTCGCGGCGCACATGGTGTGCGAGGTGGCGGAAGACGTTCTCCACCATGATGACGGTGCCGTCGACGATGATGCCGAGGTCGATGGCGCCGACCGACAGCAGGTTGGCGGATTCGCCGCGCGCCACCGTGATCATCACGGCGAGGAACAGCGCCACCGGAATCGTCGCGGCGACGATCAAGGCGCTGCGCAGATTGCCGAGGAAGGCCCACTGGATCAGGAAGATCAGCGCGATGCCGAACAGCATGTTGTGCATCACGGTGTTCACCGTGACCGCGACGAGATCGCCGCGATCGTAGAACGGCACGATCTTGACGCCCGGCGGCAGCGTGCCGTCGCTGTTCATGCGGTCGACCGCCTCGCGCACCCGCTTCACCACTTCCATGGTGCGTTCGGATTTCTGCATCAGCACGATGCCGGTGATGACGTCGGTGGTGTCGTCGCGGCCGGCGATGCCGACGCGGGGCGTGAAGCCGACCTGCACATTGGACACGTCCGACAGCAGCACCGGCAGGCCGCCCTGCTGCGTCAGCACGATGTTGCCGATGTCGGCCAGCGAGCCGACCACGCCGATGCCGCGCACGTTCACCGACTGCTCGCCGATCGAAATGGTGCGGCCGCCGACATTGGCGTTGCCGGCGGAGATGGCGCTGATGATCTGCGGCAACGTGAGGCCGTAGGCGCGCATGCGGTCGAGGTCGATCTCGGCCTGGAATTCCTTGGTCTTGCCGCCGAGCACGACGACGTCGGCGACGCCGGGCACGATGCGGAAGCGCCGCTCGACCACCCAGTCCTGCAGCGTCTTGAGTTCGATGAGGTCGGAGTCGGCCGGGCCGCGCAATTCGTAGCGGTAGATTTCGCTGATGCCGCCGGCCGGCGAGATCACCGGCTGCACGCCGGCGGGCAGTTCGACTTCCTTCAGGCGGTTGATCACCTGCTGGCGCACGAAATTGTAGTCGCGGCCGTATTCGAACTGGAGGCGGATGAAGCTCAGGCCATAGACCGTGTTGGAGCGGCTGAATTTCAGGCCCGGCGTGCTGGCCACCGCGACCTCGAGGGGAATGGTGACGTAGCGCTCCATTTCCTCGGGCGACTGGCCGGCGCGCTGCGCGATGATCTCGATGATCGGCGGCGTCGGGTCTGGATAGGCCTCGATGTTCAGGTTCGTGAAAGCCGCGTAGCCCAGTCCGATGAACGCCGCGAAGGCGATCATGACGAGCGACCGCCTGGCCAGGCAGAATGCAATAAGAGGCCGCAACATGGTCAAATGTCTCGAGGTTCAGGTCGTGCCGGTTGTAGGGGAGAGGCCTCCCCCCGGAAGCCTCGAAGACTTCTGGTATTGCGTCTGTGTCAGCTGGCGCCGGCGGCGCGATCGACGAACAGGCTTCCTTTGGTCACGATCCGCTCGCCGGCGCGGACGCCGCTGAGCACTTGCACCATCTGCCCGCTCGAAAGGCCGGTCGTGACGACCCGGGCTTCGACGCTGTTGTCGGGGCGAACCACCCAGACTCGCGCCGCCTTGCCGTCATAGACGATGGCTTCGCGCGGCACGCCCGGCGAACTGTCGCCGGTGCTGGTGAGGATGGTCACGCTGGCGAACATCTCCGGACGCAGCAGGCCGTCTTTGTTGTCGATGGTGGCGCGCACCAGCAGGCGGCGCGTCGAGGCATCGAGCGACGTCGCGACGTACGTGAGTTCGGCGGAGAACTTGCGGTCGGGGAAGGCCAGCACCGTGAACTGGATCGGCTGGCCGACCTTGACCCGCGGCGCTTCCGACTCGCGCACATAGGCCACCAGCCAGACCGTCGACAGGTCGCCGATGACGAAGGTGGCGTCGTTGGCGGCCGTGCTGTTCGACGTCGTGTTGACGTACTGGCCGGGGCCGACGCGGCGCTGCACGACGGTGCCCTCGATCGGCGACTTGATCGTGGTGCGCGGATCGATGGCGCCGGTGTCGCCGAACGTGTTGATCTCCTCGTCGGTCTTGCCGAGGATCTTGAGCCGGTTGCGGGCGACCTCGAGCGAGGTTTCCGCCGCGCGCAGGTCGTTGGTGGCGGCGAGCGTGCCGGCCTGCGCCTGCTGGACGTCGCGCAGCGGCGCGGCGCGCGTTTCGTACAGCGACTTGTTCTGCTGCTCGACGATCTTGGCCAGATCGAGCGCCGAGCGCGCCTTGTTGAGCCCGGACACCGCGTTGATGAAGTCGTTCTGCGCCTGCACCATGTCGGGCGACTCGACCATGAACAGCGGCTGGCCCTCGGTGACGTGTTCGCCCGGCCGCGCCATCAGTCGGATGACGCGCCCGGAATAGGGCGAGAACACCATCGTGGCGTGGTCCTCGTCGACCGCGATCTTGCCTTCGGTCAGATGCTCGGCGCGGAAAACCTGGTCGCTGACGGTGGCGACCGCGAGCGTCGCCCATTGCTTCTCGGTGGGATGGAAGGCGTTGCCGGCGCGCCGCGGCTGCTCGGTCTTGTTCGGCTCGGCGCGGGTTTCGGTATGGCGGCCGGGGGCGAGCATCGCCGCCGCCACCGCGGCGCCGGCAATGAGCACGCCAGCCCCGATCACGCGACTGCGCCTCAGCGCAAAAGGACGCAGTTTCAACGATTTCATCTTCAGAAATGTCCGCATGAAGTGCCGGAATGTCGCACCGGTCGGACACGTTATAATTCCGTCGTCGTCCACTTGGTACAAATATTTCGGCCTCGGAAGGAACTCCGTTATAAAGCTGCTTAGATTGCTATTAAGAATTACTTGCAACTGGCTCCGGCGTGGTTATGCTCGCGGCCGCGACGCTGGCCATTGCGCCAGGATACTTGGCGATCGCGCCGGGGCGCGTCGGCGGGGAAGGATCGTTCAGGTGGCGGCGAGAGCAGGGCTGACGGTTGCGGGGTGTGTGTTTCTGACGGGGCTGGCCACGGGCCCGCTCGCCGCGCAGGACGGTCCCGACCTCAATGGCATCACGGCGCCGTCGATCGCCACCAGCCTGCCGTATAACGCCGACCCCGGCGGCGTGCGCCGGCGGCTGAGCGAGAGCGGCGTCACCTATAATCTCATCTATACCCACGACGTGCTCAGCAACCTCGCCGGCGGCAGCCGGCGCGGCACCGTCGACCAGGGCAAGCTCGAAGGCCAGTTGACGGTCGATCTGGAGAAGCTGGCCGGCTGGCGCGATCTGACTTTCTTCGCCAACGGCTTTCTCACTCATAACAGTGGCCGCATCCGGCGCGATTACGTCGAGGGCCTGAACACCATCGCCGCCATCGAGGCGGCGCCGTCGGCGCGCCTGTCCGAACTGTGGCTCGAGCGCAAATTCATGAACGGCGCCGCCTCGTTGCGGATCGGCCAGCTGACCGCGGACAGCGAGTTTTTCTTCAGCGACATCAGCAGCATGTTTCTGCAAACGGACTGGCCGACCATCGCCGCGGCCAATCTGCCGGGCGGCGCGCCGGCCTATCCGCTGTCGACGCCCGGCGCGCGGCTGAAAGTCGACCTGACGCCTCAGGCGACGTTGCTGCTGGCGGCCTTCAACGGCGATCCGGCCGGCCCCTGCGCCGGCGATCCCGACACCTGCAACCGCCACGGCCTGAATTTCCGCCTGCGCGATCCGGCGCTGCTGATGGCCGAAGTGCAATTCCGCACCAATCAGGGCAAGGACGACACCGGGCTCGCCCGCACGCTGAAGCTCGGCGGCTGGCATCACCTCGGCGAGTTCGACGATCTGCGGCGGGCCAATGACGGCACGCTGCTGGCCGATCCGGCCGGCAGCGGCGTGCCGCTGCGGCGGCGCGGCGATTCCGGCATTTACGGGATCGTCGATCAGCAGATCTGGCGGCCGCGCGGCGCCGGCGCCGATGAGGGCGTCTCGCTGTTCGGTCTGGCCGCGGTGACCTCGTCCGACCGCAATCTGGTCGACATGCAGCTCAACGGCGGCATTGTCTTCGCCGGTCTGGTGCCGCAGCGGCCCAACGACCGCTTCGGCGCCAGCGTAGTCTACTCGCGCTTCTCCGCCGCCTCGCGCGCCTTCGACCGCGACCTGATCGCCCTCACCGGCCTGCCGGGCGATGTGCGCGAGTACGAAGCCAATCTGGAAATTTCCTACGTCGCCCAGATCGTGCCGGGCTGGACCGTGCAGCCGGACTTTCAGTACGTCTGGCGGCCTAACGGCATAACCGGCCGCGACGCCCGCATCTTTGGCGTCCGCTCGATCGTCAGGTTCTGACCGGCCGCCGCACGCGGCGGATCGGCGCGCGCCCTGCCGCCGCCGGCCGAATCCGGTTAGGCTCGGCGGCCGGCGAGGGGTGAGGAATGCGATTAGCAGCAGTGATGGCGGCGGCCGCGCTATGCGCGTCGGCAGCGTTGACGGTCGCGACGGCGCAGCCGCTCGACGTGGTGCGCTTCGGCACCAACTGGGTCGCCCAGGCCGAACACGGCGGCTACTATCAGGCGCTGGCCGACGGCACCTACCGGAAATACGGTCTCGACGTCACCATCGTGCCCGGCGGGCCAAACGTGAACAACCGCATCCTGCTGCCGGTCGGCCGCATCGACTTCTTCATGAGCGCCAATCTGCTGCAATCCTTCGATGCGGTGGCGAACGGCATTCCCACCGTGGCGGTGGCGGCGAGCTTCCAGAAGGACCCGCAGGTGCTGATCGCGCATCCGGGCGCGGCCGCGACCTTCGAGGATCTCAAGAAGCTGACGCTGTTCGTCTCCAAGGAAGGCATGACCACTTACTTCCAGTGGCTGCGCGCCGACTACGGTTTCGACGAAACGAAAGTGAAGCCCTACACCTTCAACGCCCAGCCGTTCCTCGCCGACAAGAATTCGGCGATGCAGGGCTACGTCACCTCGGAGCCCTACGCGATCGAGACGCAGGGCAAGTTCAAGCCGAAATTGTTTCTGCTCGCCGACCAGGGCTTCGACACCTATTCGACATTGATCGAGACGCGGCGCGACCTCGTGGAGAAGCGCCCCGATCTGGTGCAGCGCTTCGTCGACGCCTCGGCGATCGGCTGGGCCCATTACATCTACGGCGACAGCCGCGCCGCCAATGCGCTGATCAAGAAGCACAACCCGGAAATGACCGACGCCATGCTGGCTTACTCGATCGCCCGCATGAAGGAGTTCGGCATCGTCGATTCCGGCGACAGCATCAAATTGGGCATCGGCGCCATGACCGACGCGCGGGTGAAGAGCTTCTTCGACAAGATGGTGCGCGCCGGCGTGGTCAAGGCCGACCTCGACTACCGCCGCGCCTACACGACGCGGTTCGTCAACAAGGGCGTCGGCGTGGACTTGCGGGGGAAGAATTAGAACTCTCCGTCATGGCCGGGCTTGTCCCGGCCATCCACGCCTTTACTCTGCCAGAAAAGAAGGACGTGGATGCCCGGCACGAGGCCGGGCATGACGGAGCAAATGGCACAGCCGCCGACCACAACGAATGCCATCGTCTCCCTGCGCGCCGGTGTGACGTTGCGGGGGGAGTAATTTGGCGCGGCGTTGTTATGATCCGCTCGTCCCCGCGGAAGCGGGGACCCAGCTGGGCGACCGATTGCGTTCGTAAAGACTGGATTCCCGCTTCCGCGGGAATGAGCGGAGTGTGACGCGGCCTTGCCTTTCGTGAACCCACCCATCGTCTCCCTGCGCGACGTCGGCAAGACGTTCGACAACGGCACAGTGGCGCTCGACGGCCTCAGCCTCGACATCCGCGACGGCGAATTCGTGTCGCTGCTCGGCCCCTCCGGCTGCGGCAAGTCGACGGCGCTGCGCATCGTCGCCGGGCTCAACACGGCATCCAGCGGCACCGTCGCATGCGCCGGCGGCGGGGTGGGCGATATCGGCTTCGTCTTTCAGGAGCCGACGCTGCTGCCCTGGGCCGATGTCGCCGCCAATGTGCGGCTGCCGCTGAAGCTGTCGCATGCGGATGCGGCGGCGGCCGACGCCGCGGTGGCGAAAGCGCTGGCCGGCGTCGGGCTCGCCGCCTTCGCCCACAGCTACCCGCGCGAACTGTCCGGCGGCATGAAGATGCGCGCCTCAATCGCCCGCGCGCTGGTCACCGGGCCGCAACTGCTGCTGATGGACGAGCCCTTCGCCGCGCTCGACGAGATCACCCGCTTCCGCCTCAATGACGACCTGCTCGCGCTGTGGCGCGCGCTGCGTCAGACCGTGGTGTTCGTCACGCATTCGGTGTTCGAGTCGGTCTACCTGTCGCAGCGCATCGTGGTGATGACGCCGCGGCCCGGCCGCGTCTTCACCGAGATCGTTATCGACGCGCCTTATCCGCGCGACGAACGCTTTCGCACCTCGGCCGACTATGCCGCCCATTGCCGCACGGTGTCGGATGCCCTGAGCGCGGCGCTGGCGGGAGCGGCGGCATGATGATGCGGTGGGTGGGGCACTCTTCCTTACCTCCCCCCTTGAGGGGGAGGTCGACGCGCGCAGCGCGGCGGGAGGGGGGTGATCGTCAAGCCTTGACGCGTTGTCGCTTACCCCCCTCCCTAACCCTCCCCCTCAAGAGCCTGCCACCGGGCGGGCCGCGCCAGCGGCGCGACCCGGTGGGGGGAGGGAACGCGCACTGCTTGAGGCGGGTCAAATGAACGGCAACACCACCCTGCGCATCGCGCTGCCCGCCGCCACGCTGGCGCTGGCGCTGCTGGTGTGGGACCTGACGGTGCGCGGCTTCGCCATTCCGCCTTACGTGCTGCCAAGGCCGATGCTGGTCGGCGCGACGCTGATCGCCGACGGGCCGCTGCTGTTTCAGTCGCTGCTGGTGACGCTCAGCCTTACGGTGCAGGCTTTCGTGCTGGCGGCGGTGGGCGGCGTCGCGCTGGCGGTGGCGTTCAATCAATGGCGGCTGGTCGAGCACGCCTTCTATCCATACGCCGTGATCCTGCAGGTGACCCCGGTGGTGGCGGTGGCGCCGCTGCTGCTGATCTATCTGCCGCAGCCGCTGGCGGTGCTGACCTGCGCCTGGATCGTCGCGTTCTTCCCGGTGCTGGCCAACACCACGCTCGGGCTGAACTCGGTCGACCACAATCTGGTGGCGCTGTTCGACCTCTACAAAGCCTCGCGCTGGCAGGTGCTGTGGAATCTGAAACTGCCGGCGGCGCTGCCGCAGATTCTCGCCGGCCTGCGCATCGCCGGCGGGCTGGCGCTGATCGGCGCGGTGGTGGCGGAAATCGCCGCAGGCTCGGCCGGCGCCGGTTCGGGCCTGGCCTATCGCATCGCCGAGTCCGGCTACCGCCTCAATATTCCGCGCATGTTCGCGGCGCTGCTGCTGCTGTCGGTGGCCGGCGTCGCCATCTTCTTTGCGCTGTCGGCGCTGTCGCATCTGGCGCTGCGCCGCTGGCACGACAGCGCCGTGCGGCGCGAACGCTAGAGCGCGTAGCGCACCGCGACGCCGAGCGCGGCCATGATCAGCACGACTTCGAGCAGGCTGCGGTGCAGCGCGAACACCAGCACCGCGGCGATGCCGGCGAGCGCTGTGGCGCGCAGGTCGAGCGCCAGCGGATCGAACGCATACCAGCGCAGCGGGCCGGTGCGCATTTCGCTCACCTGGCCGAACAGCACATGCAGCGCGAACCAGACCGACAGATTGAGAATGACGCCGACCACCGCCGCGGTGATCGCCGCCAGCGCGCCGGACAGGCGCCGGTTGCCGCGCAGGCTTTCCATGAACGGCGCGCCGGCGAAGATGAAGATCATCGACGGCACGAAGGTCACCCAGGTCGTCAGCGCCGCGCCGAGCAGACCGCCGGCCAGCGGCGACAGCGGTGCGCTGTCGCGGAACGCGGCGAGGAAGCCGACGAATTGCGTCACCAGAATGAGCGGGCCCGGCGTCGTTTCGGCGAGGCCGAGGCCGTCGACCATTTCGGTGGCGGACAGCCAGCCGCGGGCGTCGACCGCCTGCTGCGCCATGTAGACCATCAGCGCATAGGCGCCGCCGAACGACACCACCGCCAGCTTGGAAAAGAACGCGCCGATCGACACCAGCACGTGATCGCCGCCGAGCAGGGCGATGGCCAGCGCCACCGGCGCCGCCCATAACGCCAGGCCGATGACGGCGGCGAGCAGCGGCAGACGCCAGCGCTGCGCTGGCGGCGTCTCGGCCGGCGGCGCGTCGCCGAGGGCGAGGCGTTCCGGCGCGCGCATGGCGACGCCGTAGCCGATCAGCGCCGCCGTCAGCACGACCAGCGGGAACGGCAGATCGAAAAAGAAGATGCCGATGAAGCCGAGTGCGGCCAGCGCCACCAGCAGCGGCGTCTTCAGCGCCCGCCGGCCGATCCGCACCAGCGCTTCGGCGACGACCACCAGCACCGCGGCCTTGATGCCGAACAGCGCGCCATCGACCGGTCCCAGTCCGGCGCCGTAGACATAGAGCAGGCTCAGGCCCAGCATCAGCAGCGCGCCGGGCAGCACGAACAATATGCCGGCGGCGAGCCCGCCGCGCACGCCGTGCAGCACCCAGCCGGCATAGGTGGCGAGCTGCATCGCCTCCGGCCCCGGCAGCAGCATGCAGAAATTGAGCGCGTGCAGGAAGCGGTTCTCCGGCAGCCATTTCTTTTCGTCGACCAGGATGCGGTGCATCAGCGCGATCTGTCCGGCCGGACCGCCGAATGACAGGCAGCCGATCTTGAACCAGACCTTGAGCGCTTCGGTGAAGCGCGGCGCTTCGCTCATTGGAACAGCGACCACGGCACGATCAGTGTTATCCCGGACAGGAACAGCAGCACGAGAATCAGCCGGCGGAACGCGGCCTCGTCGAGATGACCGTACAATTTGAGGCCCAGCCACAGACCGGCCGCCAGCGCCGGCAGCCCGTAAACATAGAGCCGGACCAGATCGATTGTCACCGCGCCGGCGAAGGCCAGCGATACCGCCGTCATGGCGAAGGCCGCCAGGATCACCGGCTGGAAGATGGCGCGCTGGGTGTCCTTCGGCCAGCCGCGCAGCTGGCACCAGATGGTGATGACCGGCCCGGCCAGTCCGGTCATGCCGGCGAGCACACCGTTGAGAACGCCGACGCCGGTTTCCACCGCGAAGCCGGCATGCATCGGCTTGAGGTGCGGCCGCGCCAAAGCGTAGGTGCTGTAGACGATGAGCAGCACGCCCACCCCGATCCTCATGTAGTCGGGATTGAGGGTCGTGAGCAGCACCGCACCGATCGGGATGCCGACGGCGCCGCCGAGGATGAACGGCGCCACCGCGCGCCAGCGCAAGGCGTGCCGCAGCCGCCACAGGCCATAGGTCTGCACCAGCAGCCCGTAGCCGACGATGAGCGCGGCGGTCTGCGCCGGGGACAGGATGTGCAGCCAGAAGCCGGAGACGACCAGTCCCATGGCGAAGCCGGCCAGGCCGGTGACGATGCCGCCGAAAAACACCGACGCGAGGAATATGCCCAGTACCACGCCATCCATCGGCCGCGCGCTCCCGTGCTGCATGGGCCCGGACGGATGGCTGTCATCCCGTGGCGAGGCTGCACATTCCCGACCAATGCGCGTATAGCACCTTGGCTATCCTTTCAATTCGCCAGCCATGCCGGGCACGATGGCCACAGCCGCCGAAATCGCACAGCAGCGCCGCCACCGCCTGATCGGCATCGGTCTGATGTGCCTGACGGTGCTGTTTTTCGCCTGCCTCGACACCACCGCCAAATACCTCGGCACCATGATGGACCCGATGCAGGTGGCGTGGGCGCGCTACACCAGCGCTTTCGTCCTGACGCTGTTCATCTTCAATCCGGTCAGCCATCCCCGGCTGATGCGGACCCGCCGCCCGGTGCTGCAGGTGGTGCGCGGCGTGCTGCTGGTGTCCTCGACGGTGCTGAACTTTCTGGCGCTGCGCTGGCTCCAGCTCGACGAGGCGCTGTCGATCATTTTCACGTTCCCGTTCATCGTCGCCATCGCCTCGGGGCCTATCCTGGGCGAATGGCTGGGCTGGCGGCGCTGGTGCGCCATCGGCGTCGGCTTCTGCGGCGTGCTGCTGATCACCCGGCCGGGCTATGGCGGCTTCAACCACGCGGCGCTGATCCAGCTGGTTTCGGTGGTCTGCTATGGCCTCTACGCGGTCATCACCCGCGTGGTGTCGCGGACCGACTCCAACGAGACCTCATTGTTCTACAACCACGTGGTCGGCGCCTTGCTGCTGCTGCCGGTGATCCCCTTCGTCTGGCAGACGCCGCAGAGCTGGGCCATCGCCGCGCTGATGCTGGGCACCGGGGTGCTCGGCAGTATCGGCCATTTCTGCCTGATCGCCGGCCACAAGCTGGCGCCGGCCGCAGTGCTGTCGCCTTTCATTTATACGCAACTGCTCTGGGTGGTCATTCTGGGCTACCTGGTGTTCGGTCAGGTTCCGACGCCGCTGACCATGGCCGGGGCGGCCATCGTCATCGGTTCCGGACTCTATTTGCTGTACCGGGAGCGCCAGGTGGGCAAGAACACCACCAGCGGCACTATGATCGAATAATCCGCTCGCGGGGAGGTTGCCTGTCCTTCGGGATCGAGGCTAAGTTCCGGCCGGAAAACTAGAAACTGCGCTTTTCGAGGAAACTTTATGTCGACCAAGAAAGACCGTGCGCCGGCCGCAGGCCGACCGGGCCTGAACGACGATATCGGCGAGCAGAAGCGGCTCGACCTGTACCGCTCGCAACTCCGCCTGCGCGAAGCCGAGCAGCGCGCCTTCGATCTCTTCCTGCAGAATCTGGTGAAGGGCACCAGCCATCTGTCGCTCGGGCAGGAGGCCATCGCCTCCGGCTTTGCCGAAGCGATGCAGAAGGGCGACCTGTCGTTCTGCACCTATCGCGGCCACGCCCATACGCTGGCGCGTGGCGTGCCGGTCGAAAAGGTGCTGGGCGAGCTGATGCAGCGCGACAACGGCCTGATGCGCGGCAAAGGCGGCTCGATGCATCTGACGTCGGAAGAGCACGGCGTCATGGGCTCCTACGCCATCATCGGCGCGCATCTGCCGATCGCCTGCGGCGCCGCCTGGCGCGCGCAGTACAAGGGCGACAAGGA
>Ga0182736_1002974_pt1 | contig 11931 bp, 9 predicted proteins | sample eDN5th30CKraftBY_FD_128882 | JGI IMG/M metagenome (GOLD analysis project Ga0182736, IMG submission 128882) | Enriched backyard soil microbial communities from Emeryville, California, USA - eDNA 5th pass 30_C Kraft BY (version 2) (version 2) | ecosystem: Environmental > Terrestrial > Soil >...
CGCTGGTGTTGGGCGCGGGCGACTTCACCATCAAGCTGGGCGACTTCACGCTGGGCGGCATCGGTACCGCTACCTTCGGCGCCATCATCCTGTATGCGCTGTTGCGACGCACGAAGTAAACGCGGCGGGCCGGGGCGCCCTGGCGCCCCCGTTTCAAGCCGCACAAGCAATCTTTCAGGTGTTTTTCAGCGGTAGCCGATCCCGGAAAACCTGCGGTCCACATCCCAGTTCGCCGCTACGGTCGGCATCGCCAGTGTTTTTGGCGCGAAATCGCCTTTTTTAGTGGGTTACAGCGGCGAAATGCGCCGAAAAGGCCGTTTTCTCCGGCGGCTTGCATTTCCCAGCAAGTTTGACCACAATATGAACTTGATTGCCCCGGTTCCGACCCGAGCCGGGGTTTTGTTTTGGTCGCCCGCGCCGCTCGCCAGGTTTTTTCAAGCATCAGATGGCAAGCGCGCCGGTCCTGCGGCCTTCACCGAGAACGCTCCTTCGGGGCGTTTTTCTACTTTTTGTTTGGGAAACGACATGTCTGCCATTCCTTTGACCGTGCGCGGGGCCGAGCGCTTGCAAGAAGAGCTCCAACGGCTGAAAACCGTCGAACGTCCTGCTGTGATCAACGCGATCGCCGAGGCTCGCGCGCAGGGTGATCTGTCGGAAAATGCCGAGTACGATGCCGCTCGCGAGCGCCAGGGTTTCATCGAGGGCCGGATTGCCGAGCTTGAAGGCACGCTTTCCAATGCCCACATCATCGATCCGTCCTCGCTCGAGGCCGAAGGCCGCGCCGTGTTTGGCGCCACCGTCGACATCGAAGACCTGGATTCGGGTGATCGCGTTACCTATCAGATCGTCGGCGACGTCGAAGCTGATATCAAGTCCAACCTGATTTCCGTGTCCAGCCCTGTGGCTCGCGCGCTGATCGGCAAGAGCGAAGGCGACGTGGTCGAGGTCATGGCCCCGGCTGGCGTTCGCGAGTATGAAGTCCTGGGTGTGCGTTACATCTGACGCAAACCCGTCAAGCAGTAAAAATGTCAAACCACCCTGGCCCTGACGCAACGTTCGTCTGAATTCCGCGGTACATTGCGGATCGCTATGGTGGACCGGGCGCGTAAAGCGCCCGTTTTTGTGCCTGGACTTACCGTTTCGCAGTCTTGCGGCTGGTGCCGCTGCGGGCCCCGGCGCGCAGGCTCAGCGCGCTGCCAGCGCGGCGCGGAATGCCGTGGCCGCTGGTGGTGGCGCGTTTGTTGGACGGCCGCATGGGCTTGCCCTTCTTGTTGAGTTCGTCCTGGGGGACGTAACGCTTCTTGGCGGGCGCGGGCTCTTCGGACTCGCTGCGGCGCGGGCGCTTGGCAAGGGTCCGGCCTTCGGCGGCCAGCTTCTTGGGCGTGTACGGCTCCGAGGCGCGGCGCTTGGCGGGGGCTTCGGGCTCCTGGGCGGCCAGCGCGGCGGGCTTGATGTTGCCGGGCAGCGGGCGGAACAGGATCAGGGTCTTGCCCAGGTGATGCACGGGCGCGCACGATAGCGTGTCGCAGATCGTGGCAAGCATGGCGTCACGGGCCTCGCGGTCGTCGCCGCCGGCGCGAACCTTGATGAGGCCATGCGACGTCAGCGCCCGGTCGATTTCCTTCAGCACGGCGTCGGTCAGGCCGTTGTCGCCAATCAGGACGACAGGGCGCAGAGGGTGAGCGGCGGACCGCAGGTCGCTGCGCTCACGAGAGGTAAGTTCTAATATAGGCATGCGTGGAATTGTACGGTAATGGCCAAGAATAAATTCTCTAAAGACTGGATTCACCAGCACATCAACGATCCCTATGTGAAGCTGGCGCAACAGAAGGGCTATCGCGCCCGCGCCGCCTTCAAGCTGATCGAGATTCTCGACACCGAAAAGCTGCTGCGCCGCGGCGATCTGGTCGTCGACCTGGGCTCCGCGCCCGGCAGCTGGTCACAGGTGGCGCGCGAACGGCTCGCTGGGCCGGGCGGCGTCGTGGACGGCCGCATTATCGCGCTGGACATCCTGCCCATGGAACCCGTGGCAGGCGTGGAATTCATCCAGGGCGACTTCCGCGAAGACGATGTCTTGAAACAATTGGAAGACATGGTCGGAACCCGCGCGGTGGACCTTGTTATTTCCGACATGGCCCCCAACTTGTCCGGGGTGGGTATTGCCGATGCCGCGCGCATCCAGCATGTGTGCGAATTGGCGATGGAATTTTCCTGCGCCCACCTCAAGCCCAACGGGGCGCTGATCGTCAAGGCATTCCACGGCACTGGCTTTTCGCAGATCGTGGAATCCTTCAAAAAGCGCTTTCGCCGGGTGGTCGAACGCAAACCGAAGGCGTCACGGGACAAGTCCTCTGAAACCTTTCTGGTGGCGCGCGATCTGAAGTAACCCTTCCGTATCCATCCGGGGCAAGGTGCCCTGGCCAAGAAAACCCCGGCCCGCCGAGACAACGACCAGAAAACTCAAGAATCAAATGTAATTAAATGGGCCCCACGGCTGCCAGGACGCAACTCCGTCCTACAGGTTAGAATGGGCTATTGACATACTTGTGACTGTGCCATACGCGGGTGCACAGTCGCCGGTCGGAATCGAAAGCAGGAGATCGACCTTGAACAATTCATTTTCCAAAGTCGCTGTCTGGATGGTGATAGCCCTGGTGCTGTTCACCGTCTTCAAACAGTTCGACGGACGCGCTCAGACCCAGGACGGCGTGACCTACACGCAGTTCATGGACGACGCCAAGGCGGGACGCATCCGCAAGGTCGACGTTCAAGGTGACGTGCTGTACGTCACCCCGGACGCGGGCCGCGCCTATACGTTGACTTCGCCCGGCGATCTCTGGATGGTTTCCGACCTGCTGAAGTACGGCGTACAGGTGTCGGGCAAGCCGCGTGAAGAGCAGTCGCTCCTGATGAGCATCTTCGTGTCCTGGTTCCCCATGCTGCTGCTGATCGGCGTCTGGGTGTTCTTCATGCGCCAGATGCAGGGCGGTGGCAGGGGCGGCGCGTTCAGCTTCGGCAAATCGCGCGCCCGGATGCTCGACGAGAACACCAACCAGATCACCTTCGCCGACGTTGCCGGCTGCGACGAAGCCAAGGAAGACGTCCAGGAACTGGTCGACTTCCTGCGCGACCCCAGCAAGTTCCAGAAGCTGGGCGGCCGCATTCCGCGCGGCGTGCTGATGGTGGGCTCGCCCGGTACCGGCAAGACGCTGCTGGCCAAGGCCATCGCCGGCGAAGCCAAGGTGCCGTTCTTCAGCATCTCCGGCTCGGACTTCGTTGAAATGTTCGTCGGCGTGGGCGCGGCCCGTGTCCGCGACATGTTCGAAAACGCCAAGAAGCACGCGCCTTGCATCATCTTCATCGACGAAATCGATGCGGTCGGCCGCCAGCGTGGCGCCGGTCTGGGTGGCGGCAACGACGAGCGCGAACAGACCCTGAACCAGATGCTGGTTGAAATGGACGGCTTCGAATCCGGCCAGGGCGTCATCGTGATCGCCGCGACCAACCGTCCCGACGTGCTGGATCCGGCGCTGCTGCGTCCGGGCCGTTTCGACCGCCAGGTTGTCGTGCCGTTGCCCGATATCCGTGGCCGCGAGCAGATCCTGAAGGTTCACATGCGCAAGGTTCCGCTGTCGCCCAACGTCGACGCGACCATCCTGGCGCGCGGTTGCCCGGGCTTCTCCGGCGCCGACCTGGCCAACCTGGTCAACGAAGCCGCGCTGTTCGCCGCCCGCCGCAATGGCCGCACGGTGGATATGTCCGACTTTGAAAAGGCCAAGGACAAGATCATCATGGGCGCCGAGCGCCGCTCCATCGTGATGCCCGAAGAGGAACGCAAGAACACCGCGTACCACGAGTCCGGCCACGCGATCGTCGCGCGCATGCTGCCCAAGACCGACCCCGTCCACAAGGTCACCATCATCCCGCGCGGCCGTGCGCTGGGCGTGACCATGCAGCTTCCGGAAACCGACCGCTACAGCATGGACAAGGGCCGCCTGCTGTCCACGATCGCCGTGCTGTTCGGCGGCCGTATCGCGGAAGAGATCTTCATGGACCAGATGACGACGGGCGCCTCGAACGACTTCGAACGCGCCACCGCCATCGCCCGCGACATCGTCACGCGCTACGGCATGACCGACGAACTGGGCCCCATGGTCTACGCCGAGAACGAAGGCGAAGTCTTCCTGGGCCGCAGCGTCACCAAGACCACGCACATGTCCGAAGCCACCATGCAGAAGGTGGACACCGAGATCCGCCGCATCATCGACGAGCAGTACGGCGTTGCGCGCAAGATCCTGGAAGACAACCGCGACAAGGTCGAAGTGATGACCGCCGCGCTGCTCGAATGGGAAACCATCGACGCCGACCAGATCAACGACATCATGGAGGGCCGCCCCCCGCGTCCCCCGAAGACGCCGCAAGGCCCGTCGGATACGTCCGATACGCCGCCGACCGGCCTGGCTGCAGGCGGCAACACGGCAGCTGCGGTCTGAGGTCCTTCGTTCTGGGTTATGGCAAATAACTTCCTTTGCGGGCGCTTCGAGTTTGATCTCGAGCGCCCGCTTGTCATGGGCATCGTCAATGTCACGCCGGACTCGTTTTCCGACGGCGGCCAGCACGACGATACCGATTCCGCGGTGGCGCATGCGCGCCGGCTGATCGACGAAGGCGCGCAGATCCTGGATCTTGGCGGCGAGTCCACGCGGCCCGGCGCAGATCCCGTGTCCGTGTCCGACGAGCTGGACCGGCTGCTGCCGGTGGTCGAGGCGCTGCGCGACTGCGGCGTGCCGCTGTCCATCGACACCTTCAAGCCGGAGGTCATGCGCGCCACGCTGGACGCGGGCGCGGACATGATCAACGACATCTATGGTTTCAGGCAGCCGGGCGCGATCGAGGCGGTCTCGCAATCGCGCTGCGGCCTGTGCGTCATGCACATGAAAGGCGAGCCGCGCACCATGCAGGCGGCGCCGCCCGAGTACACCGACCTGATCGGTGAAATCGGCCTGTTCCTGGGGGCACGCGCGCAAAAGCTGCGCGCGGCCTGGATCGATCCTCGGCGCATCGTGCTGGACCCGGGTTTCGGGTTCGGCAAGACGGCCGACCAGAACTTTCAACTGCTGCGCCGGCTGTCCAGCCTGCGCAGCACCGGTTATCCATTGCTGATCGGCCTGTCGCGCAAGAACATGATCGGCCAGGCCACCGGCCGGCCGGTCGGCGACCGGCTGCCCGGCAGCATTGCCGCCGCGCTTGCCTGCGTCGCGCGTGGCGCCTCCATCGTGCGCGTGCACGATGTTGCGGCCACCGTGGATGCGCTTAAGGTATGGCAGGCGGCTGAACAAGGAGCTATCAGTTCATGATTCGACGCAAATATTTCGGTACCGATGGCGTACGCGGTGAAGTCGGCGGTCCGGTGATCAACGCCGAATTCGCGCTGCGGCTGGGCTACGCGGCTGGCCGCGTGCTGGCGCGCGAGCACGCGGTGCGCGGCGCGACGCGCCCCCAGGTCGTCATCGGCAAGGACACGCGTATTTCCGGCTACATGCTGGAATCCGCGCTGGAGGCGGGGCTGTCCGCCGCCGGCATCGACGTGCTGCTGGCCGGCCCGATCCCCACGCCCGCCGTGGCCTACCTGACCCGCGCGCTGCGCCTGGTCGCCGGCATCGTCATCAGCGCATCGCACAATCCTTACCAGGACAACGGCATCAAGTTCTTCTCGGCGCAGGGCATGAAGCTGCCCGACGACATCGAAGCCGATATCGAGGCCGCGCTGGACGAGCCGCTGGGCTGCGTCAGCTCCGAAGGCCTGGGGCGCGCGCGCCGCATGGGCGATGCCCAGGGCCGCTACATCGAGTTCTGCAAGAGCACGTTCCCCAACGATCTGGACCTGAACGGCATGACCATCGTGGTCGACGCCGCGCACGGCGCCGCCTACAACATCGCCCCGCACGTTTTCCGTGAGCTGGGCGCCGAAGTCCACGCGATCGGCGTGAACCCGGACGGCTTCAACATCAACAAGGGCGTGGGCGCGCTGCACCCCGAGCTGCTGGCCAAGGAAGTCAAGGCGCGCGGCGCCCAGCTTGGCATTGCGCTGGACGGCGACGCCGACCGCCTGCAGATGGTCGACGGCGAGGGCCGCATCTACAACGGCGACGAGCTGATGTACGCCATCGTGCGCGAGCGCATGCAGCGCGGCAAGGTCGAAGGCGTCGTGGGCACGCTGATGACCAATTTCGGCTTCGAGCGCGAAATGAAGCGACTGGGCGTGGGTTTTGACCGCGCCAACGTCGGCGACCGCTACGTCCTGGAACAGATGCAGTCGCGCGGCTGGCTGTATGGCGGCGAAAGCTCCGGCCACCTGCTGTGCCTGGACTGCCACTCCACCGGCGATGGCATCGTGGCCGCCTTGCAGGTCCTGACGGCGCTGCGCCGCAATTCGGCCGCGCTGGGCGATTGGGTCAGCGATCTGCGCATGTATCCGCAGAAAATGATCAATGTGCCGCTCACGCCCGGCATGGACTGGAAGACGCACCCCGGCCTGACCGCGGCGCGCCAGGCTGTCGAAGCCGAACTGGACGGCCGCGGCCGGATTCTGATCCGCGCTTCGGGGACGGAACCCAAGCTGCGTCTGATGGTCGAGGCCGAAGACGAGGCGCTGGCGACCAATTCGGCCGAGAAGCTTGCACAAAGCCTGGGGTAAACCCTGAGTTTTCGTTTTAATATGTGGGCCACGCGTCGAAATTCGCCGCGTGGCCTTTGTTTATATGCTCTTTCTGTACCGGCCTAATCTTCATAGTCACGTAACATATTGGTCAAGTCATTGACATACAGGGCGTCCACACTGGCTGGACTCTCTAGGAGCTTCGCGCAATGCTGGAATTAGCACGCATCAACCCGAGCCGCAGTACCGCAGAACCCTGGACGGGCGCCTCGCCGAAGGTCCTGGCGGTCGGCCTGGCGCGCACCGCCGAAGAAATAGAGCAGATTCAACGCCTGCGCTATGACGTCTTTACGGAAGACATGGGTGTCGTCTTTCCAGATGCGCAAGATGGCATCGAACAAGACCGCTTCGATCCCTTCTGTGAACACCTGATGGTGCGTGAGCTCGACACAGACCGGGTCGTCGGCACCTATCGGATACTGACCCCTGAAAAGGCCCTCGAAGCCGGCGGCTATTACTCGCAGTCGGAGTTCGACCTGTCGGGACTGGGCGCCATCCGCGACGAAGTCGTCGAGGTCGGCCGATCGTGCACCCACGCGGATTACCGTGGCGGCGCGGTCATCATGCTGCTGTGGTCTGGCCTTGCCGAATATCTGCGCCGTGGCGGTTACGAATATGTGCTTGGTTGCGCCAGCGTCAGCCTGCGAGACGACGGCGTCACTGCAGCCGAAGTCTGGCGCACGGTCGCCAAGCAGATGCCCCAAGGCAACGAGCCGCGCGTCACGCCGCTGCACCGCTACCCGGTCGAAAAGCTCAACAGCACCCTGCCGGCCCGCGTGCCGCCGCTGATCAAGGGTTACCTGAAGCTGGGCGCCAAGGTTTGCGGCGAACCCGCCTGGGATCCGGATTTCAACGCCGCCGACTTCCCGGTCCTCTTGAAGATGGAGCGCATGGACGAGCGCTACCGCCGCCACTTCGGACTGGATCAGCCGGCCGTCCTCAATACTCAGCGCTAGACACCACTACCATGCGCCGCCTGCTCCGCCGAATGACTATCAGACTGATACGGCGGGCCACCCGGCCGCTGCGCATGGAACTCAGGCGGCTCGATCGGGAAACCGATCTGTCGCCATTTTGAAGCGCCGGGGCGGCCAGGCCGCCCCGCGCGGCCGCTTCAGAACTCCAGCAACTCGAACGAAAACCCGACCTTGTTCCACTCGGCTTCTTCCGCGCGCAGCGTGAAGTCGCTGAGCGGATGTTCGGCCAGCCATTCGCGGTTGACGCGCACCACGATGGAGTTGTCGCGGACCGAGGCGGTCAGCGGCAGGGGCTCGATCTCGCCGCGGCGGCGGAACAGCAGCACGGCCAGACGCAGGGCCAGAATGGCTTTCCACTGCGGGCGCGACCGCACCAGGGGTTCCAGCTTGACGAGCTTGCCCTGGTGACCCAGCGCCAGCAGGGCCAGCAGTTGCTGGTCCGCGCGCGAGAAGCCGGGCATGTCTGCGTTTTCGAGCACGTAGGCGGTGTGCTTGTGATACGCGTTGTGCGCGATCGACAGGCCCACTTCGTGCAGGTCTGCCGCCCAGCCGAGCGCGGGCCGCAGTTCGGCGCGTTCCTGGCCTTCCGGGAACATCGCATCGAACAGGGTGAGGGCGGCGTGGCGCACGCGGCGCGCCTGGTTCACGTCGACGTGGTAGCGCTTCATGAACTGGCGCACCGATTCATCGCGTTTGTCGTGCTCGTCGTCGCGGCCCAGCAGGTCGTACAGCACGCCCAGCCGCAGCGCGCCGTCGCCGGTGTGCATGACGTCGATGCCCAGTTCGTCGAACAACGCGCTCATGATGGCCAGCCCGCCCGGGAGCACGTCGGCGCGCTCGATCTTGATGCCGGGCAGCTCGGACGGGATGACGCGGCCCGAGCGCACGAGGCGGTCTTTCAGCTTGTTCAGCCCGACGCGCGTGATGCCGCGGTTGGAATAGCCGCCTTCGGTCAGGATGGCAAAGAGCGCCTTGGCCGTGCCGGAAGAGCCATACACTTCCTTCCAGCCCGTCTTGCGGTACTGCTTGGCGATGACTTCGATCTCGCGGCGCGCGGCCAGTTCGGCCTGTTTCATCTGGTGGGCGTCCACCACGCCGTCCGAGAAGAACTGGCGGCTGTAACTGACGCAGCCCATGTAAAGCGAGGACATCAGACCGGGTTCGAGCCCCTTGCCGATGATGACTTCGGTGGAACCGCCGCCGATGTCGATGACCAGGCGCTTGTTGGGGGAGGGGGGCAGGGTGTTGACCACGCCTGTGAAGATCAGGCGGGCCTCTTCGCGGCCGGCGATGACTTCAATCGGAAAACCCAGCGCGGCTTCGGCCCGGGGCAGGAAGTCTCGCGTGTTGCGGGCGACGCGAAAGGTGTTGGTGGCGACCGCGCGCACCCGATTGGGGTGAAAGCTGCGAAGCCGTTCGCCGAAGCGTTCCAGGACGGCGATGGCGCGGTCGATGGCGTCGTCGCTAAGCCGTTTTTCGGCATCCAGGCCGGCGGCCAGCCGGACGGTTTCCTTGAGGCGGTCGATCTGGTAAATCTGGGGCGTACCGTCCTGCTGAACGATGCGTCCGATGGAGAGGCGAAAGCTGTTGGACCCGAGGTCCACCGCGGCCAGAAGTTGATCCATGCGGCTCGTGATATTGGCTGTGAGGTGGACCGATTATAGAGACCCCATGTGACAACGCCTTCGGCTTCGGGTTTTTGCTTATGGAACAGGCGCTTGCAAGCGTCAGGCCGATGCGCCATATGTCCCGTATTTGACGTACCCTTAGCGAATGGGCGCTGTCATAGAACCGTCACTCTTTTGCAGTAAAACTTCACGCTCTCTTTTCGTATGGAATCCGGTATGCCCACACGTCCGCCAGGCGAGCCCTTGCTCATGAATCGCGAATTGTCGCTGCTCAAGTTCAATGAACGGGTGCTGGCGATGGCGGAGAACCCCAAGACGCCGCTCCTTGAGCGGCTGCGCTACGTGTGCATCGTCAGTTCCAACCTGGACGAGTTCTTCGAGATCCGGATTTCCAGTCTGAAAGAGCAGCAGCGCCAGTCGCCCAACCTGGTCGGCCCGGACGGCATGACGCCGGACGAGGCTTTCGACTGCGTGCAGCAGGCCGTGCATGAATTGGTGGGCCGCCAGTACAACCTGCTCAACGACGACATCCTGCCGGCGATGCACGCCGAGGGCATCGCGCTGCATCACGCTTCCGAATGGAACGCCGCGCAACAGGAATGGGCGCGCGACGTGTTCCATCGCGACGTGATGCCGCTATTGACGCCCATCGGGCTGGATCCCGCGCATCCGTTTCCGCGCGTCTACAACAAGAGCCTGAATTTCATTGTGTCGCTGGCCGGCGCCGATGCCTTTGGCCGTCAGGCATCGATCGCCATCGTCCAGGCGCCCCGGGCCCTGCCGCGTCTGATCAAGATGCCCCAGGAGCTGTCGGGGCAGCCCGAAGGCTACATCCTGCTGACCTCGCTGCTGCGCGCCTTCGTGGGCGAGCTGTTTCCGGGCCTGGAGATGCTGGGCTGCTATCAGTGGCGCGTCACCCGCAACAGCGACCTCTTCGTGGACGAGGAAGAAGTCACCAACCTGCGCCATGCGCTTCAAGGCGAGCTGTCGCAGCGCAACTTCGGCGCGGCCGTCCGGCTGGAGATCGACAAGCTGACGCCGGTCGAACTCGAAACGTTCCTGCAGCGCGAGTTCTCGCTCAAGGCGGACGACACCTATCGTGTGCCCGGGCCGGTGAACCTGTCGCGCCTCATGCAGCTGTGTAATTCCGCGGCGCGCCCGGATCTGCTGTTTCCCGACTATCGTGCCCCCGTGCCCGCGCCCTTTGACCGGGTCGGCGACAAGCCGGCCGATCTCTTTGAAGCGGTGGCCGAATGCGACCGCCTGCTGCACCACCCCTACCAGTCGTTTCAGCCCGTCATCGATTTCCTGACTGCGGCCGCGCTGGATCCCGACGTGATGGCCATCAAGCAGACCATCTACCGTACCGGCGAGGACTCCGAGCTGATGAAGATCCTGCTGGCGGCCGCGCGCGCCGGCAAGGAAGTGACGGTGGTCGTGGAGCTGATGGCCCGATTCGACGAGCAGACCAACATCAACTGGGCTTCCAAGCTTGAAGAGGTGGGGGCGCATGTCGTCTACGGCGTGGTGGCGCACAAGACGCACGCCAAGATGGCGGTCGTGCTGCGCCGGGAAAAAGGGCGTCTGCGCCGCTACGCCCACCTGGGCACCGGCAACTACCATCCCCGCACGGCGCGGCTGTACACCGATTTCGGACTGCTGACCGCGGATCCCAAGCTGTGCGAGGACATGGACAAGGTCTTCGCCCAGCTGACCGGCCTGGGCGCGCGGCGGGCATTGAAGTCGCTGATGCAGTCGCCGTTCACCCTGCACGAGGGCATGGTGTCGCTGATCCGCGCCGAGGCGCGCGCCGCCAAGGCGGGCAAGCGGTCGCGCATCATGGCCAAGATGAATTCCCTGCTCGAAGAGCAGATCATCGCCGAGCTTTACAAGGCCAGCCAGGCGGGCGTGAAGATCGACCTGATCGTGCGTGGCGTATGCGCCCTGCGCGCGGGGGTGCCGGGCTTGTCGGAGAACATCCGCGTGCGTTCCATCGTGGGCCGCTTCCTGGAGCACTCCCGCGTCTTCTATTTCTATGCCGAGGGCGAAGAGACGGTGTACCTGTCGTCGGCCGACTGGATGGACCGCAATTTCTTCCGGCGCGTGGAAATCGCTTTCCCGATCTATGACAAGACGCTCAAGAAGCGCGTCATCGACGAAGCGTTCACCTATGCCCTGCGCGACAACCAGCTCGCCTGGCAGCAGCAACCCAGCGGCGACTACGCGCGCGTCAAAAGCCGCCGCGAGCCCTTCAACGTGCACCAGTTCCTGATGCAGAAGCTGGGCGTGTAACACCGACACGGCGGCAAACCGTCCCTGATATTGCAGCGGGTGACGAGCGCCGCTCCATGCCGGTCCCCGGGCTTGAGCACGGCCCCGGGCAGCCCATTTCCGCAGTGGAAATGGGCTTTTTTCATTCAGGGACGGGCTTCCCCATGCCGCCGCGCGGATCCGGCTTCGCGGGCCTGCACCCGGGATCATGACTGTCATGGTCTTGTCACGTTGGACTCCTAAGATGCGAGGGTCGCTGAAAGACAGGCAGCTAAAAAGCCTGCCAAGACTCCTTTAACGAGCACAGAAGGAACCCAGATGTTCAAACGTGTCTTCA
>Ga0182736_1002977_pt1 | contig 11923 bp, 12 predicted proteins | sample eDN5th30CKraftBY_FD_128882 | JGI IMG/M metagenome (GOLD analysis project Ga0182736, IMG submission 128882) | Enriched backyard soil microbial communities from Emeryville, California, USA - eDNA 5th pass 30_C Kraft BY (version 2) (version 2) | ecosystem: Environmental > Terrestrial > Soil >...
CGGGCGCGGGGTGCGGATCGGGGGCGTCTCATGGCCGAAGCGGCGTCAGACAACGTTGTCATGGCAGGAAGGTACCCCATGGCGGCGGGCACACCGAAACGGGTCGGCGAGAGTTCACCCGTGCGGGTCGCGGTGTTCATCGGCACGACCGGACCCGCCCACCACCGCCGGCCCCGAACCAAGGCGAGCGGGCCTGGTGTGCGCGGTGAGCTGATCAGGTGCGACACGCTCCTCCGAACAGAATTTCCTACCGTTCTGGTACGCGTTTGACACGCCTGCCCCGTCTCGACCAGGCTGCCCTCAGGTGCCAGCGCTCGCCGGCACCGCTCAGCCGCGTCCCATGGGACGCGAAGGTCGTCGGCCTCGGTCGACGAACGACGAGAGGTCGATCGATGGACACGCGCGTGACCCGCACCCGGACTGCCGAGCCCCTCGGGCTCGCAGTCATGTGTGCGTCGTCGCGCGCCCTCGTCTGTCCGTGCTCCTGCCAGCACTGACCCTCTGACGGGCCGCGCGCCCGTCCCCGTGCCCTGACGGCACTCCCGCCTGCCTCCGCCGCGCGGCATCTCCACGCCCGGCGCCCTCGACCCCACCCCAGCGGCCGTCGTCGAGACGGTCCTACCCCTTGGAGGACCCCGTGTCCGAAACAGCACCTGTCCTGCCCCCGAAGTCCGGCGGCGGTCGCCGTCGCGGGATCGTCATCGGTGCCGTCGTCGCCGTCCTGGTGATCGTCGGCGGCGTCATCTTCGTCAACGCGCAGAAGGACGACGACGAGCCCGCGGCGGGCGGTGCGTCGACACCGGCGACCGTGGTCAAGCTCGGCACCACCGACGTCGCCCAGCCGCACTGGGAGATCCTCAAGGGCCTCGCGGCCAAGGAGGGCATCGACCTGCAGATCGTCGGGTTCTCCGAGTACACGCAGCCGAACCCGGCGCTGACCGAGGGCGAGATCGACCTCAACGCGTTCCAGCACATCCTGTATCTCGCGGACCACAACAACAACACCGGCGACGACCTGCAGCCGATCGGGTCCACGCTCATCGTGCCGCTCCCGCTGTACTCGGAGAAGCACACGAAGGTCGAGGAGTTCACCAAGGGCGAGCAGGTCGCGATCCCGAACGACTCCACCAATCAGGCGCGTGCACTGTTCGTGCTGCAGGGCGCGGGCCTGATCGCGTTCACCGGCGACCCCAAGGTGCCGACGCCGGACGACATCGACAAGGACGCGTCGACCGTCGTCGTGCGACCGGTCGAGGCCTCCCAGACGGCCGGCCTCATCGGTGACCCGGACATCGCCGGGGTGATCGTGAACAACAACTTCGCGTCCGACGCGGGCTTCGACCTCGACAGCTACGTGTACGCCGACGACCCGACCTCGGCCGGCGCGCAGCCGTACATCAACGTCATCGCGGCACGCCCCGAGGACGTCGACAACCCGACGTACAAGCGCATCGTCGAGCTCTACCACGACCCCGCCGTGCTGAAGTCGGTCGTGGAGTCCTCGGGCGGCACGGCCACGATCGTCGAGGGCTACGACGCGGCCAAGCTCCAGCAGGTGCTCAAGGACACGGAGGCGAACCTCAAGGCCGCCAGCTGATCCACGGCGACCGGGCGGGAGCGACGGCTCCCGCCCGGTCGCCGTCCGTACCGAGAGGTGTGACGTGTCCCCCATCATCGAGTTCCGCGACGTCACCAAGGTGTTCCCCTCCCCCGGCGGCCCCATCCGGGCCGTCGACGGCGTCGACCTGTCCATCGAGGCCGGCGAGGTCTTCGGTGTCATCGGCTACTCCGGCGCCGGCAAGAGCACGCTCGTGCGCCTCATCAACGGCCTGGAGCGCGTGACGTCGGGCGAGCTGATCGTCGACGGCGACGACGTCGCGACGCTCACCGAACGGCAGCTCGAGCGCAAGCGCCGGGATATCGGGATGATCTTCCAGCAGTTCAACCTCTTCTCCTCGCGCACCGTCGCGGGGAACGTCGCGTTCCCGCTCAAGGTGGCGGGATGGCCCAAGGCCGACCGCGACCGCCGGATCGCCGAGCTGCTCGACTTCGTCGGGCTGCTCGACCGCGCCCACTCCTACCCGGACCAGCTCTCGGGCGGACAGAAGCAGCGGGTGGGGATCGCCCGCGCGCTCGCGGCCTCCCCCAAGATCCTGCTGGCCGACGAGTCCACGAGCGCGCTCGACCCCCAGACCACCCAGGACGTGCTGCGCCTGCTGCGCAAGGTCAACACGGAGCTCGGCATCACCATCGTCGTCATCACCCACGAGCTCGAGGTCGTGCGGGCGATCGCCGACCGGGTCGCCGTGCTGGAGAACGGCCGGGTCGCCGAGCACGGCCCGGTGTTCGACATCTTCACGCGCCCTCAGGCCGACGTCACCCAGCGCTTCGTCTCGACCGTGATCCACGACCGGCCGCGCGGAGCGAACCTCGACCGGCTGCGCCAGACCCATCCGGGCCGCATCGTCACCGCGACCATCGCTGACGGCAGTCGTCTCGGCGGGGTGCTGGCCTCGGCGGGGAGCCTCGGGGTGACGTTCGAGATCGTCTACGGCGGCATCGGCACGCTGCAGGACCAGTCGTTCGGCTCCCTGACGCTCGCGCTCGACGGCCCCGAGCACCAGGTCGAGACCGTCGTCGCCCGGCTGCGCGAGGTCACGAGCGTCGAGGAGGCACGATGATCACCGCCCTGCCGGCAGCGAGCGACTTCGACTGGTCGCTCCACGGACCCAAGCTCCTCGAGGCTCTCGGCCAGACCGTCTACATGGTCACCGCGACGCTCCTGATCGGCGGCCTGCTGGGCATGGTCCTCGCGCTCGCGCTGTACACGACGCGGCGCGACGGGCTGCTCGCCAACCGCGGCGTCTTCGGGTTCGTCAACCTGCTGGTGAACGTGTTCCGGCCGATCCCGTTCCTCATCCTGCTGATGATCGTCGCGCCGTTCACCGTCGAGCTGATCGGCACACGGTTGGGCAGCACCGCCATGATCGTGCCGCTCTCGTTCGCCGCGACGTTCGGGGTCTCCCGCATCGTCGAGCAGAACCTCGTCGCGATCGACCCCGGAGTCATCGAGGCCGCGCGGGCCACGGGCGCCTCGCGGTGGCGGATCGTGCTCACGCTGCTCGTCCCCGAGGCACTCGGGCCGCTCATCCTCGGGTACACCTTCGTCTTCGTCGCGATCGTCGACATGTCCGCGCTGGCCGGGACGCTCGACGGTGGCGGGCTCGGCGCGTTCGCGCTCGACTACGGGTACAAGCGGTGGAACTTCGCCGTCGTGTGGATCACCGTGCTGGTCATCGTCCTGCTCGTCCAGCTGGCCCAGGCCATCGGCAACCGGCTATCGCGGCGCGTCCTGCGGCGTTGATCTGGTGAGCCAGACCTCCGACGGGTGAAACCTGACCGATCGGTCGGCCGCTGACCGATCGGTCAGGTACGCTCGCGCCATGACCTCCACGGCTGGCACCACGATCCCGTTGCGCGAACGCACGCGCCGCGAGATCAAGGACCAGGCGTTCGCGCTGTTCATGGAGCACGGCTACGCGGTGACCTCCATCGCCGACATCGCGGCCGCGGCCGGCTGCTCGAAGGCGAGCGTGCTCTACCACTTCGAGAACAAGGCCGCGATCCTCTCCGAGGTCATGGAACCCACGGCGACCCACATGGACGCGCTGGTCAGACGGTTGGTGACCTTTCCGCCCGAGCAGGTACAGGAGCGGGCGATCGACGAGTTCATCGAGGTGGCCGTCCGGTACCGCGGGCTCGCCGTGATGCTCGAGGGCATCCAGATCGCCGACGAGATCCCGTCGTTGGCCGCCGTCGCCGACTCGTGCTCGCTCCTGCCCCAGCTGCTGGCAGGCGGCACGGACGCGGACCGGCTGAGCGTGGCCATGTTCGCGCTGAACGGCGCGATCGCCGAGTGCAAGGACCAGGAGCGCGACGACGACAGCCTGCGAGCCGTGCTCCAGTTGTGCCTGCGCCGTCTGCTCCTCTGACCCCGTCGTCGCCGGCAACGCGGCACACCCCTGACCCTCGTCACACCGACCGATCGGATGCCCCGACATGGCCCAGCTCCTCTACCGACTCGGTCGGTTCTCCTACCGTCGGCGTGGCCGGGTCGTCGCGGTCTGGGCCGTGATCCTGGTGCTCCTGGGCGTGGGCGCCGCGACGCTCGGCGGCTCGACCGACGACAACCTGTCGATCCCCGGCACGGAGTCGCAGCGCGCGATGGACGCACTGGCGCAGGACCTGCCGGTCGCGTCCGGTGCCACGGCCACGATCGTGGTGCAGGTGCCCGAGGGCCAGTCACTCGACGCCGCCGCGCTCGCACCGGTGCTCGCCGACGCCGCGCAGCTCCCCGAGGTGGTGGGCGTGGTCGACCCGACCGTCGCGCACGCCGTCAGCCCCGACGGCCGTACCGGGCTGGTCACGGTCGCGTTCGGCACGCCGCTCGAGGGCATCTCGCAGGAGGCGAAGGACGCGTTCGACGCGTTCGGTGCCAACGCCACGACCGACGACCTGCTCGTGGTGTCCGGTGGCGACCTGTCGCAGGCGCCTCCCGAGGTCGGCGCCACGGAAGGCATCGGCGTGCTCGTCGCGGCCGTCGTCCTCGTGGTGACGTTCGGCTCGCTCGTCGCGGCCGGGATGACCCTGCTGACCGCGTTCGTGGGCCTGGGCGTCGGCATGAGCATCCTGCTGATCCTCACGTCCGTCATCGACGTCTCGTCGACCGCGCCGATCCTCGCCCTCATGCTCGGCCTGGCCGTCGGCATCGACTACGCGCTGTTCATCAGCTCGCGGCACCGCAACAACCTGGCCGACGGGCTCGACCCCGAGGAGTCGGTCGCCCGCGCGGTCGCCACCGCCGGGTCGGCGGTCACGTTCGCAGGTGCGACCGTGGTCATCGCGCTGGCCGGCCTGTGGATCGCCGGCATCCCGTTCCTCACCACGATGGGCCTGGCCGCCGCGGGGACCGTGCTCACCGCGGTCGTCGTCGCCCTCACGCTGCTGCCCGCGCTGCTCGGCTTCGTCGGCAAGCGGATCCTGCCCCGCAAGCAGCGCACCGGCCCGATCACACCGAACGCCGAGGACGGCGCCGGCTTCCGGTGGGCCCGCCTCGTCATCCGCTTCCGCATCCCCGTCGTCATCGGCGGAGTCGTCGGCCTCGGCCTGCTCGCGATCCCGATGGCACACATGCAGCTGGCCCTGCCCGACGGCGGCACCGCACCGGCCGGCAGCCACCAACGCGTGGCCTACGACCTGACCGCGCAGGCGTTCGGCGCCGGCGTCAACGGCCCGCTGATCGTCGTCGTCAAGGGCGACACCGCCGAGTCCACCGCAGCCCTCGCGGCGCAGGTGACGGCCGAGATCCAAGGGCTCGACGACGTCGTCGCCGTCACCCCCGGCGCGACGAGCGAGTCCGGCCGCACGTCGCTCGTCATGGTCGTGCCGGCCAGCGGGCCCAGCACCGAGGAGACCGCCCAGCTGGTCGGCACCATCCGCGACACGATCCGCCCTCTGACCGACGGCACGTCCGAGTCCACGGCGATCACGGGCACCACGGCCGTCGGCGTCGACGTCTCCGCCAAGCTCGCCGCTGCGCTCCCCCTCTACCTCGCCGTCGTGATCGGCCTGTCGTTCCTACTGCTCCTCGTCGCGTTCCGCTCGTGGATGGTGCCGCTCAAGGCCGCGCTCGGCTTCCTGCTCACGATCGGCGCCACCTTCGGCCTGACCGTCGCGGTGTTCCAGTGGGGCTGGGCCGGCGCGCTGTTCGGCATCGACAACCCCGGTCCGCTGGTCAGCTTCCAGCCGATCATCCTGATCGGCATCCTGTTCGGGCTCGCGATGGACTACGAGGTGTTCATCGTGTCCCGCGTCCGCGAGGAGTTCACGCACGGCAGCCACGCGACGCAGGCGACGATCGTCGGCGTCGGGCACGGCGCCCGCGTCGTGACGGCCGCCGCGCTGATCATGGCGTCGGTGTTCGCCGGCTTCATCCTCATCGACGCCCCGACCGTCAAGGCCATCGGGTTCGGCCTGTCCGTCGGCGTCCTGATCGACGCCTTCGTCGTGCGCATGACCCTGGTGCCCGCCGTGCTCGCGCTGCTGGGCGACCGGGCGTGGAGCCTGCCGCGGTGGCTCGACCGGGTCACGCCGCGCGTCGACATCGAGGGCGCGAACCTGCGGCTCGCGGCGGCCGAGCCGGCGGATGCGGAGCTCGTCGGCGGTGCGGCGGGGAGCTGACCGACTCTTGTGACCGGGCAGCCGGGGCTCGGTGTTAACAGCCGCGGCACCTGGTCCCGGTCGCCCCGTAGGTGGATCAGCCGTTGCGGCTCGCTCGGTAGCCGTGCGCCCGCGCCGCTGACGCGGTCGTGAAGCACTCCTCGGCAATGGTCACCTTGTAGTACCGCCCGCCGGGCACGTGGTAGATCCCGCTGTTCGCGTTGCCCTTGATCGGCGCCCAGGACGGGCACTCGCCGTCGGAGTACGGCGCCGCGTGGTTGGGCTTCTTCCCGGCCTTCACGACGAGCGTCTGCGTGCGCGTCCTGGTCTTGACCGACGACCAGACCTTCTTGGAGGTCGTCGTGGTGACGCGCTTCTTCTTGTGGAGGTCCTTGCCCGGCGTCAGCGTCGCCGAGAACGCCTTCCCGACGGTCGGCGTCGTGCTGAACTCGAGCTCGTTGAGGTCGTCGTCGAAGCCCCACCACGGCTCCAGGTCGATCGCACCCAAGTTGCGGATCGCCACGGCGCCGTCGAATGCCGATCCCGTGCAGGTGCCGTCCAATTCGAGGGCATCGACACCCACCTCGTCGACCCGCGAGGCGATGCACGTCACGCGCGTGCTCTCGTCCTCCGTGACCGTGACGGGGTTCTTCGTCGATGTCGTGGTCGTCTTCACCGTGCGGTAGGTCTTGTAGCGGACCGTCGTCGTGACGTTGTACGTACCGGCTGCGAGCTTGACCGAGGTCTTGTTCTTGGCGACCGTGTGGCCGCCCTTCTTCACGGTGAGCTTGGCCGAGACGACCTTCGCGGTCTTCACGTGTGTCACCTTGGGCTTGACGGTGACCTTCGCGCGATAGGGAGCCGTCTTCGCGGGCAGCTTCGAGATCGTCACCGGCGTCGCGGCGGACGCCGTCGATACCCCGACGCCCATCGAGACGACGACGAGGCACATGGTCAGCAGGGAGGTCCACAGGCGGCGCACCGGGCGAGCATAGGGGTGTCGCGTCGCGCATCCGCGACGCACGTGTCCGAGGTCGGGCGGTACGTCCGGTTGTCGACCGGGTGAATCTCTGCCACGACGGCGCTCCCCCGCTCTCTGCTGATCCGTCGCTTGCGACCGGCGTGATCTCTCGCTCTGCCGTTGCAGGGGCGACAGCTGTCAGTCGACCGCGTCGATCATCCGGCGCAACGCTGTGACGTAGTCATGCAGAGCGCTCCTGCCGACGTCGGTCAGTCCCACCCAGGTCGTCCGTCGACCGGCGTGCAGGCTCTTGCGGCTGTGCACGTACCCGGCATCGACCAGGGCGGAGAGCTGCTTGGACAGCACCGAGTCGCTGACCTCGAGGACAGTGCGCAGCGTCGCGAACTCCGCTTCCGACACCGCCGAGAGCGTCGTCAGGAGCTGCAACCGGGTCGGGGCATGGATCAGCGGATCGAGCTCGACCATCAGCCGAGGACCATCAAGGCGGCGAATCCCACGCACGCGGCCACGGCGAGCGCGCCGAGCAGCCCCGGCGAGGCACCACGCGCGCGGTCGGCAGGATCGTGCCGGTAGGCACGCCACCACCGACGGGCACCGAGCGCACAGCCGACGCCTCCCACCGCAGCCGCCACCGCGACGAGCCACCACGCCGACTCGAACGCGGCCCAGATCCCACCGGCAAGCGCACCCAGGTAGACGAGCGAGGCGGAGGCGCCCGCCGCGAGGACGATCTGGCTGGCCAGGCCGTCGACGGTGACGCCGTTGGTCTGGCGGAATCGATGCAGCAGCAGCGCGGCCGTGCCGAGGAAGAACGCCAGCCCTGCGAGAACGACGCCAAGGCCCGCAACGGTCTGCGCCGCGATCCCGTACGCGGCGGTGCCCAGCTGGACCGCGACCGCCACCGCGAACGCCGCGAAGAAGCCGGCGGGCAGTCGTAGACCGGCGGTCAAGCGACGGCGCGCCTGCTCGGCGGCGGCCAGAGCATCCCGCGCGTCGGCTGGATCAGGGGCCGCTGGGCTACTTTCCATAACGGAAAGTATGGCTCGAACTTTCCATCTCGGCAAGTACTCGATCGTGCGGGTCGCCTCACGGTCGACGGCAACCAACGCCCAGGCCGCAAGGCGCAGCCCCTTGTCGACGAGGCCGGCAGGCTGCGGCGAGCGGCGAGCGCGCTCGCCGCAGCCCGCTCAATCAGGCGCCGACGGTCTCGCTCGACGTGATCTGGCTGGCGGCGCCGCCGTGCTGGACCTCGATGCGCCGCGGCTTGGCGTCCTCGGCAACCGGGATCGTCAGCGTGAGCACGCCGTCCGCGTACGTCGCCGAGATCGCGTCCAGCGCCAGGCCGCGGCCGACCGTGAGCTGCCGGGCGTAGGTGCCCACCGGGCGCTCCTTGGCGAGCCACTGCACGTCCTGGTCGGTGCGCGGCGTCCTCTCGGCGCGGATCGTCAGCGTCCGGTCCTCGACGTTGACGTCGATCGTGCCGGGGTCGGCCCCCGGGAGATCGATGTGCAGGACGTAGTGGTCACCGGAGCGGTAGAGGTCCATCGGCATCGTCGCGGACGCGCGGTCGGATGCCATGAACTGCCCGACGATGCGGTCGAGCTCCTGGAACGGGTCGAAGCGCGTAGCCATGTCATCACCTCCTTGCGGGGGTCCCGGACCGTCCGGGACCCGACCGTTCCGGTGCCCGGTCGCACCGGAAGTGGCTACACCCGATTGTTAGCACTCTCCGTGCCAGAGTGCCAACCGGCGACGCGTTCGCCTGCGGCGAACCTGCGATCGCACGTGCTACGGCACCGCGTAACCGGCAGCGCGAAACAGCTCGTACCACTCGGCCCGCGTCAGCGGCAGGTCCGATCCGAGCGCCGCACCCGCAACCCGGTCCGGGCTCGTCGTGCCGAGCACGACCTGCATCTGCGCCGGGTGACGGGTGATCCAGGCCGTCGCGATCGCGATCGGCGGGACGTCGTACTGCGCGGCGAGCCGGTCGATCACGGCGTTGAGCTCCGGGTACTCCGGCGAGCCCAGGAACACGCCGGTGAAGAACCCGGCCTGGAACGGCGACCACGCCTGCACCGTGATGTCGTGCAGCCGGCAGTAGTCGAGCACGCCGGCGTCGCGGCTGATCGACTGGTCGAGCGCCTGCATGTTGGCCGCCACACCCTGCGCGACGAGCGGCGCGTGCGTGATGGACAGCTGCAGCTGGTTGGCGACGATGGGCTGCTCGACGTACCGGCGCAGCAGCTCGATCTGGCCCGGCGTGTGGTTGGACACGCCGAACGCACGCACCTTGCCCGCGGCGTGCAGCTCGGAGAACGCGCGAGCGACCTCCTCGGGCTCGACGAGTGCATCCGGCCGGTGCAGCAGGAGGATGTCGAGGTAGTCGGTGCGCAGCGCGTCGAGCGAACCGTCGACCGACTCGACGATGTGCTCGTAGGAGTAGTCGAAGTACGGACCCTCGCGCACGATGCCGGCCTTCGACTGGATGACCCAGTCGCCGCGCTCCGCGGGGCTGAGATCGAGGGCCTCGGCGAAGCGGCGCTCGCAGCCGTGCAGCTCGCTCCCGTAGACGTCCGCATGGTCGAGGAACGTGATCCCCGAGTCGCGTGCGGTGCGCACGAGCGTGCGGACCTCGTCGTCGGTCTTGTCCTGGATGCGCATGAGGCCGAGCACGACGTTCGGGACGACGATGTCCGTGCCGGTCAGGGTGAAGGTCTTCATCGGTGGTGCTCCTTCGTGGGAGGGCGGGTCACGCGGCGGAGAGCCGCGCGACCTCGTCGGGGGTCAGGGTGAGGTCGACGGCACCGGCGGAGTCGCGGATCGACTCGGGCCGCGACGCGCCGGGGATCGGGACGACGACGGGAGCCAGCGCGAGCTCCCAGGCGAGCGTGACCTGGTAGACGCTGACTCCGCGGCTGCCCGCGACCTGCTGGAACGCGGCGTGGCGCGAGCCGAGCTCGGCGGCGCTCGAGATCCCGCCGAGCGGGCTCCAGGGCAGGAACGCGATGCCCAGCGCCGCGCAGTGCTCGAGCTCGCCCTGGCTGGAGCGGAAGCGCGGGGAGAACTGGTTCTGCACCGAGGCCAGACGCCCGCCGAGGAGGTCGTTCGCGAGGTCGATCTGCTCGACGTTCGCGTTGGAGATGCCCGCCAGCTCGATGACGCCCTCGTCGAGCAGCTCGACCAGCGCGCCGACGGACTCGGCGTAGGGGACCTTCGGGTCCGGGCGGTGGAACTGGTAGAGGCCGATCGCGTCGACGCCGAGCCGGCGTGCCGACTCCTTCGCGGCCTGCTTGACGTAGCTCGGGTCGCCGTTGACCGTCCACGATCCGTCGCCCGGGCGCAGGTGACCGCCCTTGGTCGCGACCAGGACGCCGGACGTGTCACCGCCGTACGTGCGCAGGGCCCGGGCGATGAGCAGCTCGTTGTGCCCGACCTCGCCGGCCTCGCGGTGATAGGCGTCCGCGGTGTCGATCAGGGTGACGCCCGCGTCGAGCGCGGCGTGGATGGTCGCGACGGAACGGGCCTCGTCCGGCCGGCCCTCGATCGACATCGGCATGCCGCCGAGGCCGATCGCCGAGACCGCCCGCGATCCGATGGTGCGCTGCTGCATGAGAGATCCTCGCGATGGGGTGTCGATGAGGACGCCGCTCGTCGAGCGGGCCCGGTACGCCCTGAGCCTAGGAAGGCGTAACCTAGAAGTCCAACGATTGCTAGTTGTGCAATACAGAAGAGCGAGTGATAGATGGATCTGCGGCAGATGGAGTACCTCGTGGCGCTCGCCGACGAGCGCCAGTTCACGCGCGCGGCCTCGCTCTCCGGCGTGTCCCAGTCGGGTCTGTCGGCCGCGATCCGCAGTCTCGAGGAAGAGCTCGGCGCGAGCCTGTTCACCCGGTCGACGCGTCGGGTCGAGCCGACCGAAGCCGGGCTCGCGCTGCTCCCGCACGCGCGGACGATGCTCGCGCAGGCGGCGGCGGGCCGCGACGCCGTCGTGCAGGCGACGCGAGAGCTGTCGGGCTCGTTGCGCGTCGGGGCCGAGCAGTGCCTCGGCATCGTCGACGTCTCCGCCCTGCTGGAACGCTTCCACCGCCGCTACCCGCTGGTCGAGATCCACTTCGCGCAGGCCGGGTCGCACGACTTGCTCGCGAGGGTCCGTGAGGCCGAGCTCGACGTGGCGTTCGTCGCGACCACGGACCACCTCGGCCCCCTGTCCCAGACGGTGCTGGGCTCCGAGCCGCTCGTTCTCGTCTGCGCGCCCGAGCACCCGCTCGCGACGAGGGCACGGGCCGAGTGGTCGGACCTGTCAGGCCACGACTTCGTGGACTTCGACCCGTCCTGGGGCGCACGGCCAGTCAACGACGCGATGTGCGCGGCTCACGGCGTGCACCGCCGCGTGCGATGCACCGTCAACGACGTCCATACCCTCCTCGAGCTCGTCGACCGCGGACTGGGCGTCGCCCTCGTGCCCCGGCACGTCGCGGCCAAGCCACAGGCCGAGCGACTCGTCACCGTCGCCCTGCCAGAGGCAGGGACGCCGAACTGGGTCGTCTCGGTCGTGACCGGGCGGTGGGACCGCGCCGCGTCGCCCGCCCCGCAGCTCCTCGAGCTGCTGGCCGACGCCCCCGCCTGCCGCGGCGTGGTGAGCGCCGAACCCGGCCGCTGACGCGGTACGCCGCGCACCACCGCGGCCTACTTCACCGACCCCAGCGCCAGCCCGCCGACGAA
>Ga0182736_1002979_pt1 | contig 11908 bp, 10 predicted proteins | sample eDN5th30CKraftBY_FD_128882 | JGI IMG/M metagenome (GOLD analysis project Ga0182736, IMG submission 128882) | Enriched backyard soil microbial communities from Emeryville, California, USA - eDNA 5th pass 30_C Kraft BY (version 2) (version 2) | ecosystem: Environmental > Terrestrial > Soil >...
GCCAGGGGGTGTTGGTGATCTCGGCGAGGAGGGCGTCGACGGTGGTCCCGTCGGGGGCGAAGGCGAAGTAGAAGGCGATCGGGTTGAACGACCACCCCCAGGTGCGGAGGTGGGCGAGGAGGCGGATCGGTCCCGACGGCCGGTGCCCGAGCTCGTGCTCGATCGTGTCCCGGACGGCTCGGTCGAGCGGGGTGGCCGGGTCGCCGTGGAAGTCCTGCCGGCGGAAGCGCACGGGCGCGGGCCGACGGTCCGACCACAGCGGGTGGGCGTCGAGCGCGCCGGGCACCTCGGCCAGGTCGAGCCAGGCCATGAGGACCCGGTAGTCGAACGAGTGGCTCGGCGTGCCGAAGCGGGCGTGGGCGAGCGTGCCCTCGTACAGGGCGCTGTGGGCGGGGGTCACCGGCCGGCCTCGATGGCCCGGGCGACGGCTTGGCCCGACCGGGCGCCGTCCTCGTGGAAGCCGTAGCCCCACCAGGCGCCGGCCCAGTGGAGGCCGCCGCGGCCCTGGATCTCCGGGAGCCGCCGTTGGGCGGTGATGGCGCCGGCGTCGAAGACCGGGTGGTCGTACTCGATGCGGGCGTGCACGAGCGCGGGGTCGATGTCGTCGTGACGGTTGAGCGTGACGCAGATCTGGTGGCGGGAGTCCAGGGCCTGCAGCCGGTTCATGTGGTACGTCATCGTGACCCGGCGCTGGTCCCCGTCGAGCACCTGCACGTTCCAGCTGGCCCACGTCCGTCGCAGCGATGGCAGCATCCGCTCGTCGGTGTGCAGGGTGGCGGTGTTGGGCTGGTAGCGCACCGCGCCGACGATCTCCTTCTCGTCCGGGTCGGCATCGGCCAGGAGCCGCAGGGCCTGGTCGGAGTGGGTGGCGAGGACGACGCGGTCGTAGCGGGTCGGGTGCTCGTCGCCCCGGGCGGTGACCTCGATGCCGTCCGGGGTCCGACAGACCGACGTCACGGGGGACGAGGTCCGGATCCGGTCGGCGAACGGTGCGGTGAGGGCGGCGACGTAGCGCCGGGAACCGCCGGTGACCGTGCGCCAGACCGGGCGGTCGCCGAGCGAGAGCATCCCGTGGTTGTGCAGGAACCGGCAGAAGGTGGCGATCGGGAAGCGGTCGACGGTGGTCGGGTCGGCTGACCACACGGCCGCGGCGAGGGGGACGAGGTACCACTGGAAGAACCGGTCGGAGAACCGCCGCTCGCGCAGCACGTCGCCCACCGGCGCGAGCTCGTCGACGGCGACGGTCCCGGCGAGCACCCGCTGGCCGAGCCGGTTCCACCGCAGGACCTCGCCCACCATCGAGAGGAACCGGGGGTCCACCGCGTTGCGCCGCTGCGAGAACAGCCGGCTCGTGTTCGTGCCCCACTCGAGGCCGGTGCGCTCGTCGGACACGGCGAGCGTCATGTCGCTCGGCTGCGTGGCGACCCCCAGCTCGGAGAGCAGCCGGGTGAACACGGGGTAGTTGCGGTGGTTGCAGACGATGAAGCCGGTGTCGACGTCCCAGCGGCCGTCGTCGAGCTCCACGGTGACCGTGTTGGCGTGGCCGCCGACGCGGTCGTCCGCCTCGTAGACGGTGAGGTCGTGGCGGGCGTGCAGGTGGTGGGCGGCGGTCAGCCCGGCGATGCCCGAGCCGATGATGGCGATGCGCACGGTCGATCCTCGGCGTTGCGGTGCTTGGCGGGTCTACGTGGCTCCCTACCCGGGCGGATGACGGGTCATGTCACCCGGCGGCTCGACCGGAGGCACGTAGGGTCGGACGGCGAAGCGGCCCGTGCGGCCGAGCGGCCCGGCAGGAGGACCACGTGAGCGACGACGACCCGACCGAGCCGATCCCGGGCTGGCCGGACCCGCCCGTGCCCGGCTCGGGCGCGGGCCCGGCGGCCGGTGCCGGCCCGGGCCCGTCGTGGTCGCCGAGCACGCCGCCTCCCGCAGGTCCGCCCACCTACCCACCGCCTGGCGTCCCGTCCGGCGGGGCGACGCCGCCGGCGGCACCGCCACCAGGGGCGTACGGCGCACCTGGGGCCGGCTACGGGCCGCCCGGAGGCGGCTACGCGCCCCCGCCCGGGTACGGCTACGCCTACCAGGGCGGTCGCCCCATGGCGAGCGACCACCCCGACGGCACCACCGTCCTCGTGCTCGGCATCTGCAGCTGGGTGCTGTGCGGGCTGTGCGCGCCGTTCGCCTGGGTGATGGGGAACCGGGTGCTCAAGGAGATCGACCGGAACCCCGGCATCTACACGAACCGGGGGAACGTCCAGGCCGGCCGGATCCTCGGGATGATCTACTCGATCATGGTCCTGGCGGCCCTGGCGATCGTCCTGGTCCTGGTCGTGGTCGGGCTCGCCGCCGGCTCGACGTCCTAGGCGCCCCGGGCCGCGGGCCAACCGGGTCGTCGATGCGCCGCCCTCAGCGGGCTTCGCGCTCGTAGGCGGTGCCGAGCGCCGCCGGGGCGCCGACGCGCCGGCGGGCCCAGCCCGTCGACACGAACACGAGCACGATGATCGTCATCAGGTAGGGGAGCGAGTCGAGCAGCTGCGTCGACACCTCCACGTTGCGGGCCTGCAGGGTGAGGCTGAGGCTCGAGAAGGCACCGAACAGGTAGGCCCCCACCAGGATCAGCTCGGGCCGCCAGAAGCCGAAGATGACCAGCGCGAGGGCGATCCAGCCCCGCCCGCCGGTGACGCCGTCGGACCACAGCGGGATGATCGCCAGCGGGAAGAAGGCGCCGCCGAGCCCGGCGAGGGTCCCGCCGACCACGGTGTGCACGTAGCGGTAGCGGTTCACATCGATGCCCATGGCATCGGCCGTGGCCGGTGACTCGCCGACCGCCCGCAGGTGCAGGCCGGGACGGGTGCGGAACAGGTACCACCACAGCGCGCCCACCAGGACCCACGAGAAGTAGGTGAGCACGTTCTGGTGGAACAGCAACGGGCCGACGACCGGGGTGTCGGCCAGGCCGCCGACGTCGAGCAGGTCGAGCCGGTGCGGCACCGGCCCCGACGCCAGCTCCCAGGTGCTGGCCAGGTACGACGACAGGCCGGCGGCGCCGGCGAGGATCGTGATGGCGAGGCCCGACACGATCTGCTCGACGCGGAACGTGATCACGAGCACGGCGTGCAGCAGCGCGGTGAGGCCGCCGACCACCATGGCTGCGAGCAGGGCCTCGAGGACGATCAGCCAGCCCGGTCCGCTCCCGTGGATCGAGGTCCACGCCGCGGCGACGGCGCCCATGAGCATCATCCCCTCGACGCCGAGGTTCAAGACGCCGGAGCGCTCGGTGAGCATCTCGCCGAGCGCCGCGAGGAGGAGGGGCGTGCCGTAGAAGATCGCCGAGATGGCGATGACCACGAACAGGTTGTCGTTCACGCCGTGGCCGGGCGCGAGCGACTCGACGGGCCCGGCGGCCTCGGGCGTGACCTGGGCGAGCAGGCCGGTGACCCACACGAAGGCGGCGATCACGCGGTCACCGCCGGGGCAGGCTCGATGGGCTCCGCCGGATCGGCGTGCTCGGTGACCACCCGGCGCACCCGGTAGCGGGCGAACAGCTCGCCGGCGAGGGTGAAGACGAGGAGCAGGCCCTGGAGCGTGCCGACCAGGCCGGCGGGGAAGTCCGGCCCCTGGAGCGCCCGGCCCGCGTTGGCCAGGCCGCCCATGAGGATGGCGACGAAGACGACGGCGATCGGGTTCAGGCGGGCGAGGGCGGCCACGACGATGCCGGCGTAGCCGTAGCCCGCCTGCTGGAGCGCCTTCGGATCCAGCACGTACCGGGTGTCGCCCACGTCGCTCGCGCCGCCGATGCCGGCGATCGCACCGGACAGGGCCATGAGGCCGAAGATCGTGCGCTTGGTGTGCATGCCGGCGTACCGGGCGGCGCGGGGCTCGTCGCCGATGACCTTCACCTGGAAGCCGAAGCGGGTGCTGCGGAACAGGACGAACAGGCCGATCGCGATGGCCGTGCCCAGGAAGAACCCGAAGCCGACCGTGAAGTTGCCGAAGTCCACCGACGGCCAGTGCGCGCCCTCGACGAGCGGCTTGCCCTGCGGGAACATCGCCCCGGTGCCGTCGAGCTTGCGCCAGTAGCTCTTCGAACCGAAGACGAGGTACGTGGCGAGGTTGGCGGCCACGTAGTTCAGCATCAGCGTGGTGATGATCTCGTTGGTGTTGGCCCAGGCGCGCAGGGCGCCGGCGATCGCCGCCCAGACCGCACCGCACGCCGCACCGGCGACCACCATGCCGACGACGGTGATGAAGAGGGGGCCGTCGCCCAGGGCCAGGCCGGCGGCGGAGGCGCCGACGGCGCCCATGATGAGCTGGCCCTCGCCGCCGATGTTGAAGATCCGCATCCGGAAGGCCACGGCGGCGCACAGGCCGGTGAACAGCAGCGGGGTCGCGGCCGTCAGCGTGGCGGTGAACGCACCCTGGGACGTGAAGCCGCGCTCGAGGATCCGCTGGTAGGTGTCGAGGGCGTCGTGGCCGGTGAGCGACAGCATCACCGCGCCGGCGAGGAGGGCGGCCAGGACCGAGCCGGCGGGGACGGCGACCTTCAGCCAGGCGGGCTGGTCGACGCGGCGTTCGAGGCGGATCACGCGGAGGCTCCGTCCAGGTGGCTGGTGTCGCCGCCCATGAGGAGCCCGAGCTCCTCGACGTCGGCGTCGGCTCGGTCGACCACGGCCAGGATGCGGCCCTCGTAGATCACCGCGATGCGGTCCGAGAGGCTGAGGATCTCGTCGAGGTCCTCGCTCAGCAGCAGCACGCCGACGCCTCGGTCGGCGGCCTCGGCCAGCAGGGTGCGCACCGTCTCGATCGCGCCCACGTCGAGGCCGCGGGTGGGGGAGGCCGCCACCAGCACCTTCGGGTCCGACGAGAACTCGCGTGCGAGCAGGACCTTCTGCACGTTGCCGCCCGACAGCACCCGGGTCGGGGTCGTGGGGCCGGGCGCCCGCACGTCGTAGCGCTCCATGAGGTCGACGGCGCGGGCCCGGAACCGGGACCGTCGCAGGAACGGGCCCGAGCTGAGCGGCGGACGCCGGTAGGCGGTGAGGGCCAGGTTGTCCTCGATGGACAGCGACGGCGAGAGGCCGGTGTGGAGCCGGTCCTCGGGCACGTGGGCGAGGCCCGCGGCCACCGCCTTGCGGGGGTCTGCGCCGGTGAGCGTCGTGCCGGCGACCTCGACGGTGCCGCCGGTGCGGGCGCGCATGCCGGCGATCACCTCGGCGAGCTCGCGCTGCCCGTTGCCGGACACGCCGCACACCCCGAGAACCTCGTTGGCGTGGACGGTGAGGCTGATCCCGTCGAGCGCGGCCTGGCCGCGGTCGCCGTCGGCGCGGAGGTCCTCGACGCGGAGCACGACGTCGTCCGCCGGCTGCTCGTTGCGGGCGACCGGGCCCGAACCGAGGTCGATGTCGCGGCCGACCATGAGGCGGGCGAGGTCGCGGCTGGCCGTGCCGGCGACGGGGTGGGTCCCCTCGGACCGGCCGTCGCGCAGCACCGTCACCCGGTCGGCGACGGCGCGGACCTCGTCGAGCTTGTGGGAGATGAAGATGACCGAGCGGCCCTCGGCGGTCATGCGCCGCAGGACCTCGAACAGGGACTCGGACTCCTGCGGGGTGAGCACCGCGGTGGGCTCGTCGAGGATCAGCAGGCGGGCCTCGCGGGACAGCGCCTTGATGATCTCGACGCGCTGCTGCTGGCCCACCGACAGCTGCCAGACGCGGGCCGACGGGTCGACCTCGAGGCCGTAGCGCTCGCCCAGCTCGGCGACGCGGGCCTCGGCCTCGGAGCGGCGCACCCGGCCGTGGTCGCCCAGCAGGACGTTCTCGGCCACGGTGAACGGCTCGACCAGGCGGAAGTGCTGGTGGACCATGCCGATGCCGGCTTCGATGGCATCGCGCGGGGAGTGGAACTCGACCGGCACCCCGTCGAGGGCGATGGTGCCCTCGTCCGGTCGGTACAGGCCGGTGAAGCAGTTGGAGAGGGTCGACTTGCCGGCGCCGTTCTCGCCGAGCAGGGCGTGGATCTCGCCGGCGGCGACGTCGAGGTCGACCGCCTCGTTGGCGACGACGCCGCCGGGGAAGCGCTTGGTGATGTGGCGCGCGGCGAGTGCCGGGGGTCGCCCCCCGGCACTCGCGACGACGGATGCCGTCTCAGGCACGCGCTCGGACCTGTGGCTCGATCAGCCGGCCGGGTTGCCCTCGACGCCCTTGACGAACCAGTCCATGGCGAGGAGCTCGGGCAGCGTGGCCGTCTCGCCCTCGGGGATCTTGACCTCGCCGTCCTGGTCCTCGATCGGACCGGTGAAGACCTCGAAGGAGCCGTCGGCGATGGCCGCCTGCTTCTCCTCGATGGTGGCCTGGGTCTCCTCGCTCACCAGCTCGCCGAACGGGGCGAGGTGGACGAAGCCGTCGTCGATGCCGCCGTAGTACTCGCCGGTCTTCCAGGAGCCGTCGGCCACGGCCTCGATGCGCTGCTTGTAGTACGGGCCCCAGTCGTAGAGCGAGGCGGTCAGCCACACGTCGGCCAGGTTCTCGCTCTGGTCCGAGTCGTAGCCCACGAACGGCAGGCCCTTGGCGAGGGCGGCCTCACCCGAGGCGGGCGAGTCCTGGCCGGAGGCGATGGCGTCGACGCCGTCGGCGATGAGGCTGTCGGCGGCCTTGCGCTCGTCCTCGGGATCGAACCAGGTGTTGGTCCACACGACCTTGGTGGTGGCGTCGGGGTTGACCGACTGCACGCCCAGCTCGAAGGCGTTGATGTGGCGGATCACCTCGGGGATCGGGAACGGGGCGACGAAGCCGATCTGGCCGCCGTCGGGGATGGCGGCGCCGGCGGCGATGCCGGTGAGGTAGATCGTGTCCTCGGAGGCGCCGTAGTAGGTGGCGAGGTTCTCGGCGGTCTCGGCGCCCGTGGCGTGCTCGAACTTGACGTCCGGGTACTTGGCGGCGAGCTCCTTCACGGCGTCACCGAAGCCGAAGGAGGTGGCGAAGATGATCTGGTTGCCGTCCTTGATGAGGTCCTCGATGACCTGCTTGGCCTCGGGGCCCTCCGGCACGCTCTCCTTGTAGGTGGTCTCGACCTTGTCGCCGAGCTCCTCCTCGACCATCTTGCGCCCGGCGTCATGGGCCTGGGTCCAGCCGCCGTCGTTGGTGGGGCCGACGTAGATCCACGCGGCCTTGGTCACGCCGCTGTCGCCGCTGCCGCCGGCCTTGGTGGTGGAGGTCGTCGCGTCGTCGTCGCCGCCGCAGCCGGCGGCCACGAGGGTGAGGACGGCCACGAGGGCCAGGCTGAGCAGCTTGAGGCTGCGGGACGAGGTGCGATGCACGTTGGCTCCTGGGGAGTCGTCGCCCGTCGGGACGGGCAGGATCAAGGACTGACGGAGGGGACTGGGGCCCGCGGTGCGCACCCCATCCGGCGTTCCGTCGGGAGGGGAACCTACACAGAGCACCCGCGCGCGGACCCATCCGCATGTCACGTGGGTGTCAACGCTGTGTGAACCAGGCGTCGACCTCCTGGTCACCCCGCCTCGACGGCTCGGACGCGTCCCGCACGTCGCGGTGGGCGCAGACGGCTGCCTCGGCGCCGGGCCTAGCGTCGGGTCGATGGCGCGGGTTCGTGGGCACGTTTCGGACGCGCCGCTGGTCGTACGGGGGTGAGCGGCGGACCCGAGACCACCCGGCAGCAGGCACCGGCGCCGACCCCGTCGTCGCCGGTGGCCGGGTTCGACGCGGTCTACCGGTCCGAGCGGGCGGCCGTGCTGCGGCTCGCCACGCTGCTGGTCCGGTCCGACGCCGTCGCGGAGGAGCTGGTGCAGGAGGCGTTCCTGCGCCTGCACCGCCACTTCGAGGACGTCGACAACCCACCGGGCTTCGTCCGCACCGCCGTGGTCCGCCTCGCCTCGACCTGGCGGTCCCGCGCCGCGATGGAGCGCGACCGGCTGGACCGGCTGCCGGTCGTCGACGCCGTGGCGCCCGGGGAGCTCGACGAGACGTGGGACGCGCTCGGTCGACTGAAGCCTGAGCGGGCCACCGTGCTCGTGCTGCGGTTCTACGAGGACCTCAGCCAGGAGGAGATCGCCCGCCTCCTCGGCTGCTCCGCGGGAACCGTCCGCAGCCGGGTCCGCCGGGGCCTGGCCGACCTCCGGAAGGAGCTGGCGCCGTGACGCGATCCACCGTGCTGACCGACGACGACCTCGCCCAGCGCATCCGCGCCGCCTGCTCCGCCCGGGTGGCGGGCGTGGATCCTGCGGGCGGGCCGTTCGACCCGGCTGCTCCCACGGCCGCATCGGACATCGACCCCGAGCTCGGCGGGATCCGCACGGCGCCCTCGGTGGCGCCCCAGCGCGGAGGACGCCGCCTCCTCGTCGCCGCGGTCGTGCTGCTCCTGGTGGCGGGTGCCGTCGGGGCAGGCCTGGCCCGACGGGATCCCGACCGCACGGTGCGCACCGGATCGACCACGACGACCACGACGGTCTCCCCGGTCCCCGGTCCCGAGGACGCCGGGATCCGGCTGATGGCCCCGTCGACCCCGCCCTTCGGCCTCGTCCTCGGTGGGGCCACCGTCCGCGACGGGGCCATGGCCCGCACCGGGCGCACGCAGCTGTACGAGCGGGCCGACGATCCGGAGGCGAAGGTGCTGGTCCAGGTCGGCTCGGGTCGGCCCACCACCGCGCCGGGCGAGGCGGTGTCGGTCCGAGGGACGACCGGGCAGCTGGTCCACGAGCCCGGCCTCGGCCGCTACGCCGGCGAGCACACCACCACGCTCGAGTGGATGGAGGGTGCGGGGCAGGTGTGGGCGACGGCGGTCGGGATGTCGGACGAACAGCTGCTCGCCGCCGTCGAGGGCCTCGACCGCCGGTCGGACGTGCTCCTCGACGGGTTCGCCGTCGGTGCCGGCTCGCCGGTCCGGCCGCTGGGCGAGGTCGGCCCGTGGGAGGGGTCGGCCCCCACCGCAGAGCTGACCTACGGCTCGCCGCTCCCGGCTGGCAGCCGGCCGGGCGAGGACCGCGTGGTGACCATCGACTCGACCGCCGTCGAGTCGGGCGAGGTCAGCGAGCGCTACCTGCAGACCTGGCTCTACGGGGCGGCAGCGCCGGACCTGGGGGAGCGGGCCGTGCGCTGGTACGACCCGACGACGTCGACGCTGGCGATCGGCGCACCCGGCGAGGCCGACCTCCAGATCACCGGCACGGGCAGCAACGGGGTCAGCGAGGCCCAGCTCGACGAGATCGCCGCCACGGTCCGGCCGGTGGACCGCGACGTCCTCACCGGGCTGGAGCGCGAGTACGCCGCCCGGCTCGCTGGCCAGGATCCGGGAGCGGCGTGGACGTCGACCGCCGGACCGGTGGTCGAGCTGCGCGGGACCTTCGCCGACCCGGTGGCGTGCATCGCCGTCGGCGGCGAGCGCCGGTGCGCCCGGTCGTCGTCGCCCGGCGATCCCGGCGCGGTGGTGTCCGTCGAGGTCGACGGGCACTGGTACGTGGGCGTCATCGGCCCGCGGAGCCTCCGGGCGACCGAGGGGCTCGCCTCCGAGGGCCCGGGGATCCTGGTCGAGTCGACCCGCCTGGACCCGCCCTTCGATGCGTCGATCGCCAGCCTCGTGGCCGTCCCCGACGGCATCGACCGCATGACCCTCTGGGACGACGACGGCGTCCCGTTCCGCACGGCCCGCCCGCCCAGCTGACCCGCCCCGCGCTGCCCCCGCCCCAGGCGAATTTCGTATGCCACGGCGCCCGAGCGGGCGTCCTCGCATACGAAGTTCACGGGGGAGTCACCGGCCCGAGCGAATTTCGTATGCCACGGCGCCCGAGGGGGCGTCCTCGCATACGAAGTTCGTGGGGGTTCGGGGCGGCGGGGTCAGCCCTGCAGGAACGGCTCGTAGGAGTCGAGCACCCGGAGGACCTCGTCGCGGCCGGCGCTGGGGAGGCGGAGGACCGTCTCGGTGATGCCGAGGGACTGGTAGTGGTCCAGCTTGCCCTGGTCCGGCAGCGTGCCGAAGGGGACGACGGTGAACTCGCTGGGGTCGCGGCCCACCCGCTCGCCGGCGGCGTGCAGGTCGGCCATGGCGGCGGCCACGCCAGATCCGCCGATCGGGATCCAGCCGTCGGCGAACTCGGCGATGTGCTCGAAGAGGATCGGGCCGGGCGCGCCGCCGATGAGCACCGGGACGCCGGTGCGGTCTCGCACCTGCTGCTTGGGCTTGGGCCAGGCCCAGGCCTCCTCCATCTGCACGTGCTCGCCGTGGAAGGCGGCGGCCTCCTCGCCCCACAGCTCCTGCATGGCGAGGATCCGCTCGCGGACGACGGCTCGGCGCGTCTTCTTGGAGCCGCCGTGGTTCTCGAGCTCCTCGATGTTCCACCCGTACCCGATGCCCAAGGTGATGCGGCCGTCGGACACGTGGTCGAGGGTGGCCACCTCCTTCGCGGTCACGATCGGGTCGCGCTCGGCCAGCAGGCTGATGCCGGTGCCCATGCGGATGCGGTCGGTCACCGCGGTCATCATCCCCATCGTCACGAACGGGTCGAGGCAGCGGCGGTACTCCTCGTCGAGCGGCTCGCCCATCGGCGCCGGCGTGCGGCGGCTCGTCGGGATGTGGGTGTGCTCGGGGAGCCACACCGAGGAGAAGCCCCGGTCCTCGACCTCGCGAGCCAGCTCGATCGGGTCGATGCTGAGGTCGGTCAGGAAGATCGTGACGCCCAGGTTCATGCCGGTCATGCGTCGACAGTAACCTGACGACCCGTCAGAAACAGTCCGAACGAACAGAACGACGGGTGCGATCAATGGGTTTCCTCTGCGACGGTCGAGTGGTGGTCATCACGGGCGCGGGACGCGGCATCGGCCGGGGCCACGCGCTCGAGTTCGCTCGCCAGGGCGCGAAGGTGGTCGTGAACGACATCGGCGCCGAGCTCGACGGGTCCGGTGGGTCCAGCGGCCCCGCCGGCGAGGTGGTCGACGAGATCCGCGCGGCCGGCGGCGAAGCGGTCGCCAACGGCGCCGACATCTCCACCTGGGAGGGCGGGGCCGACCTGGTCAAGACCGCCATCGACGCCTTCGGCGGCCTCGACGTGGTGGTCAACAACGCCGGCGTGGTGCGGGACCGCATGTTCGCCAACGCCACCGAGGACGAGTGGGACCTCACCATGCAGGTCCACCTCAAGGGCCACTTCACCACCGCCCGGCACGCCGCCGCCTACTGGCGCGACCGCGCCAAGGCCGGCGAGCCGGTCGACGCCCGGATCATCAACACCACCTCCGGTGCCGGCCTGATGGGCTCGGTCGGCCAGGCCGCGTACTCCGCGGCGAAGGGCGGCATCATCTCGCTCACCCTCGTCCAGGCCGCGGAGCTGGGCCGGTACGGCATCACCGCCAACGCCATCGCCCCGGCCGCCCGCACCCGCATGACCGAAGAGGTCTTCGCCGGCGACATGGCCAAGCCCGAGGACCCGAACGCCTTCGACGCCATGGCCGCCGACAACGTGGCGCCCCTGGTGGCGTGGCTCGGGTCAGCGGACTCCGCTGGCGTCAACGGCCGGGTGTTCGAGGTCGAGGCCGGCAAGGTCTCGGTCGCCGACGGCTGGCGCCACGGCACCGTCGTCGACAAGGGCGCCCGCTGGGAGCCCATCGAGGTCGGCGAAGCGGTCACCAAGCTCCTCGCCGAGGCGCCGGCCCCGACCCCGGTGTACGGCGCCCGCTGAGTCCCCACCCCGGCCGCGGCCGCCTGGAAGGCTGGGCGGCGTGACCACCCCAGATCCCGGTCCCCGGCGGCACCGACGCCCGCCGTCGGCCTCGGGCCCCACCGCGCTCGACCCCACCTCCGACGTCACCGACGCGCCCGGCATCGCCAACCGGTTCCGGGTGTTCGCCGAGCAGGTCGTCCCGCGCCTGCCGCTGTACCGGCGCCTGTGCGAGGCGGCGGCCGA
>Ga0182736_1002980_pt1 | contig 11908 bp, 9 predicted proteins | sample eDN5th30CKraftBY_FD_128882 | JGI IMG/M metagenome (GOLD analysis project Ga0182736, IMG submission 128882) | Enriched backyard soil microbial communities from Emeryville, California, USA - eDNA 5th pass 30_C Kraft BY (version 2) (version 2) | ecosystem: Environmental > Terrestrial > Soil >...
CCGCCGTTCTCCGTCAAGCGAGAGCTGCACAGCAGATTGTCGATCAGATGCGTAAGCCGAAGCACCGCCCCCCTGATCTTGCCGGCTCGCTCACCGACTTCCTCAGCCTCAAGACGATCCTTCATCTTGAGGAGCCGCCTGGCATTGCCATCAATGTGTGTCAGTGGCGTGCGGAATTCGTGGGAAACCATCGACACGAAATTCCGCTGCAGCTGCGCAAGCCGCTGCTCCTGCTCCAGTTGTTCCTTGAGCATGGAAGCCTGTTCGGCAAGCACCTGCTGATTGTCGATCAGCTTCATGGCGTTGCCGCGAAATATGACTGCGGCTCGGGCCATCTCGCCGATCTCGTCCCGCCTCTCGGTGCCGAGAATGCTGATATTCGTATCGTTCGACGCAAGGCGGCGCATTCGATCGGCGAGCTGAAGCAACGGCTTTGAAATATGGCGGCCAATGTAAAGCAGCGCGCCAACGACCATCAGACCCGCGACGCCAATCCCAAACCAGATGAGCCAGAGCGCGCGCCGATATGCGACGGCCAAGTGATCACTCGCAGCCCGCGAGTTGGCAACCGCGCGATCGGTCAGCTCCGCCAGCGCATCATTGGCGGAATTATAAGCCTTGCGCAGGCTATCCTTGTGAATTGCGAGGGCCTCGGCTTTCCGGTTTGTGCGGGACAGCACCAGCATCTGGTTGACCCGTGCGCGATAGTCATTCCATCGCTCTTTGAAACGATCATAGATCGCACTTTCAATCTGATCGTGCGAAATGCGCTCGAAATTTCGCTCGGACTGCGCAATCGCTCGGTCAAGCCCCTCCATCTCCTTCTCGGCTGACGCAATTTCGGATGCCTCCGACAACAGAAGATGCCCACCCTCGATAGCGCGGAAGTCCGATGTGAAATTGTTCAAATCCCCGAGAGCACGGGTCGTCGGCAACCATATTTCCGCGACATTGCTCGAAAGCTTGTTGAAGCTACTCAGTTGCGAGATGCTGAACAGGCCGAGCCCGGCGACAAGCGCGAAAAAGAACACAAAAACTGCCGCGATCTGGGAGCGGACGGAATGCGGCTGCCACATTGGTCACCCCTGGGATTGGTTGACCGGCTAAAAACAATTACCAAATCTATACTATAACTTGGCCACGGTTCCGGGAAGGAACATCCGGGCCGAGCTGACGTTTTACGCAAGCGGGTTGCAGCAAGAGACAAGCCCCATGCTGCGAGGTGTTGTTCCATGCGCAGATTTCCCAAAAGAATTCTCTGCGTCGAAGACGACCGTGAAACTGCCGCGCTCATCGCCGAAGAGCTGGTGGAGCTGGGCTATCAAGTCAGCACAGCTCACAACGGCCACGACGGTCTGACCGCAATTCTCAGGGATGCGCCCGACTTGGTCCTGTCGGACATCAGCATGCCGGCGATGTCCGGCTTTGAGCTGCTGGAGCACTTGATCGCCCTCGCTCCCCGTTTCTCAAGCATGCCGTTCGTGTTTCTTACGGCACTCACCGAGCGCGACAACGAGCTTAAGGGCCGCCGCCTCGGGGCGGACGATTATGTGACGAAACCTATCGATTTTGAACTGCTCGCAACGATTATTGCGGCGAGGCTGGCAGCGGTCGCGCGCACTGAACTGTGGTCAGCGCATGTTGCGCTCAACGCACGGGAGGCGGAATGCCTGACCTGGGCTGCACGGGGCAAGACCTCGGCCGAGGTGGCGCAGATTCTTGGCCTCACCAAGCGCACGGTCGATTTTCACATCGACAACGCCCGCCAAAAACTACAGGCGGCGACCCGGATAGAGGCGGTTACCAAGGCGACGGCGGGACATTTGATCGACCCTTAGTACGGCTACCAGACTGCGATGAGGCAGATCAGGGCGAAAGGCACGGCAGCCAGCCCGAAATAGAACCACGCTCGGTATCCTTCAGCATCTTTAGGCCCCGAGAATGCGTGAAACAATATCCAGCCGCAAAAAGCCCCTCCCAATGCCAACCTCGCGAGATCTCTCGGCGAGTCGTACACTTGCCAGATTTGCTCGCTCTGCGGCAGGCAGACCCGAGCCGTTATTGCCGCCAGCAGGAGCATGAAAACCGCCCGCAGAATTGGCGCCGCAATCCGAACCGCGTCAGAAGCATGCGGCGATGAAATACGAGCCATTGGCCACCCTCCTGGCCCGCCCTGAACCTGGATCGAACCGGCCCCGTGCCGATGCATTACCGACCCCCGCTGCGCCTCCTGTTCGCTGCCGACCTGCCTAGCGCCGGAAGCTGCTTCCGCCGATCGCTCCACCCGACTTCGCCACACCTCCGACTGCACTCGGCCCTGCCCCGACGCGCGTCATTCCGGTTCCGGTAACAGTTGCACGGCTCACGCTGGTCGGGGGAACGCCCGAGCGTACCAAATTGGGCCGGCTCGGGGGCGTCGCAACTCGGGCGGGAATAGTGCCTTTACTTCCGGCTGGCGCTGCAGTCGTGGTCAACTGCCGCGTCCCACTGGGCATATAGGACTTCTTGGCCGCACGGTTGGCCTGCACAACAATATTCGTGTCGACCGGCTCGGTGTTCGCACCGGGTCCTGATCCAGCTTCCTGAGCTATGCTCGCTCGCGCACTCATTGCGCCGAGCAGTATGACAACCAACAGAAGAGACTGCCGACACTTCGAGCCACGCTCCCCCCGACTCCGCATCTGCGCCTCCGTCTTAGTCTTATGCCTGCGTTTCCGCGGTTTCCGAGGAGCGCTGCTCTCGACCAAGGAACATCACACGCAGCGCTGGAACAACCACGAGCAGCAACAGTGGTCCGATCAACATGCCGCCGACCACCACTGTCGCCAAAGGACGTTGCACCTGAGCGCCGATACCGGTCGAGACAGCGGCTGGCAGCAAGCCGATGCACGCTGATAGCGCCGTCATCAGCATCGGTCGCATTCTCTGCGTCGCAGTCCGAAACATCGCCTCGACCGCGTCATCCGTGTCCTGCCTTGCCTGATTATAATAAGTGATCATCAGGATCCCGTCCATGACCGACACGCCGAATAGCGAGACGAAGCCGATCGCAGCCGAGACGCTGAAATCCAATCCCGTGACATAAAGGGCGACGATGCCGCCTGCCACGGCGAAGGGTATCCCGGCTAACGCAAGGAAACTATCGCGCAACGAGTTGAAGAGCCCGAACAGGAGCACAAGAATAATCGCCAGGCTGACCGGCACTGCGATCGCCAGCCGGGCCTTCGCCTCCTGGAGCGATTCAAACTCCCCGGACCACGCGAGGCGATAGCCGTTGGGGAGCTTGACGTACTGGGCGATGCGCCGCTGGGCCTCTTCGACCGTGCCACCAAGATCGCGGTCGCGCACGCTGAACTTGACAGGAATATATCGCTCGTTGCGTTCCCGCCAGATATAGGTCGCGCCGGTGTCGAGCGAGATATCGGCCAGCTCCTCGAGGGGAATGTAGGCGTTCACCCCGCTGCTGGTCTGGAAGCCGACCCTGATCTTCCGCACCTTGTCGAGATCATCACGATATTCTGGCGCAAGCCGCACGGTGACGTTGAATTGCCGCTCCGCCTCAAGAAGTGTGGTCGCGACAGCACCGCCCATAGCGGCCTGAACAGCATTGTTCACGTCGCCGGCGTTGAGGCCGTAACGCGCCGCCCGCTCCCGGTCGATCTTGATATTCAGGTTCGGCTGCCCAAGCACGTGAAGGACACCGAGGTCCGCCACGCCTCTGATCTGGCTCATTTCGGACATGATCTGATCCGCGATGCGCTCCAGCGTCGCCAGATCGCGGCCCACGATCTTAACCGAATTGGCGCCCTTGACGCCTGACAAGGCCTCTTCGACGTTGTCCTGAATGTACTGCGAAAAATTCAGCCCGATCCCGGGAAACTCCTCAAAAATCTCCGATTGGACCTGCTTGATCAGATCTTCCTTCGTCTCGCCGGATGGCCACTGCGCAAACGGCTTGAGAGGAGCGAAAATCTCGAGGTTGTTGAAACCGGCCGCATCGCTTCCATCATCCGGGCGTCCATGCTGCGTGACGACAGTGACGACTTCTGGATGACTGCGCACAATTTCACGTATCCGATTGGCGATCGGCATGCCCGCTTCAAGCGATATCGTCGGTGGCAAGGTCGCGCGTATCCAAAGGTTGCCCTCTTCCAAGTGCGGCAAAAATTCAGTGCCGAGCCTTGGCACCAGCGCGCCAATAACGGCGAGGAATGCGATGCCGACGGCGACCATCGTCTTGCGACGCGACAACGACCAACGCAACACAGGTACGTAAACTCTTCGGAGCCAGCGCACGATAACCGTTTCAACTTCATCTACATGCTCGGGGAGCAGATAGGAGGACAGCGCCGGGGTGATAGTAAAGGTCGCGATCAACGCTCCGATCAAGGCATAGCCGTATGTCCTTGCCATCGGCGCGAAAATCTGCCCTTCAACCCCCTGCATCGTGAACAACGGCACGAAAGCGGCAACGGTGATCAAGGCGGAAAACAGGATCGCCCTGTCGACCTGCATGGCGCTCGCAAAAATCATCCGCAGGCGATCCGTCCAGACCCCGGCCCCATCGCCACCGCGGGTCGGGTCGGCACCGAAGCGCCCTTCCGCGAACTGGCTGAGAAAAACCTCCCTTTCCTCCGGTCTGGATTGGAAATTACGAAAAATATTTTCGACCAGAATGACGGCGGAATCGACAATGATGCCGAAGTCGACAGCACCGAGCGACAGCAGGTTCGCCTCCTCGCCCCGCAGAACCAAAATGATGATGCTGAAAAACAGCGCAAACGGAATATTGACGCCGACAATGATCGCGCTGCGGAGATTGCCAAGAAAGATCCACTGGATCAGGAAGACCAGCAGGCATCCGAAAATCAGGTTGTGCAGGACGGTACGAGACGTGATCGATACCAGCGCGCCGCGATCATAATACGGAACGAGCCTGACGCCGGGGGGCAAGGTCCCGTCGGTGTTCATTTTTGCGACTTCCGCTTCGACGCGAGGCAATACATCGTTCGTATGCAGCGTGCGGTTCATGACCACAATCCCAGCAACGATATCATCCGCCTTGTCACGGCCAGCCTTTCCGAGACGAGGCAGATTTCCGACGTACACTCTGGCGACGTTCTTCACCTGAACGGGACTGCCGTTTGACTGGGCCAGAACAATGTTCTCGATGTCCTCGACGCGATAACCTTGCGTCAGGTTGCTCTCCCCGCCACTGTCGAGCAGCCCGACGCCGCGAATGTTCACGGACTGCTGTCCGAAATTGATCGTACGTCCCCCTACGTTGACGTTCGCGTTCCCAATTGCGGCAATCAGTTGCGAAAGCGTGACGCTGTATGCGTCAAGCTTGTTCAGATCGACCTCGACCTCGAACTCCTTGGTGGTGCCGCCCCAGGTATTGACCTGAACGACGCCGGGGACCGTCAACAGGCGGCGCTGCAAAACCCAATCCTGCAGCGTCCGAAGATTGGTCAATCCGAAATCTGGAGGGCCGACCACCTGATAACGGAAAATCTCACCCACAAGGCTCCCGCCCTGGATCGTCGGCTGCACATTGTTCGGAAGATTGACGCGCTGCTGCAGGCTCAGCGCCGACTGGTTCAACGCAAAATAGTAGTCGACGCCATAGTCGAACACGACACGAACGAACGACAGGCCGTAGAACGAGTTTGAACGAATGACGCGGACGCCCGGGGTCGTGGCAAGGCCGACTTCCATGGGAATCGTATAGTAACGCTCCATCTCTTCGGCCGAGAGCCCGGGCGCCTGCGCAGTGATCTCGAGAATGACGGGCGCGGGATTTGGGTACGCCTCGATGTTCAGCTTGGCATATGCAGCCAGGCCCGCAGCAAGAAAAACCAGCAGCCCGAGCAGCACGATCGGGCGGCGGGTCAACCCAAATGCGAGCACACTTTTCAGCACCGTTTCCCTCTCGATTTCAGCAGAGAAGATGCTGCATTCGCCGAAGGCCTATGAACGCGCCGCCGCAGCGTTGCTCAGAAACAATGCCCCTTCCGTCGCAACCAACTCGCCGGGCACGACTCCCTCCCGGATTTGCCGGTAGCCGGAATGCTCCAATCCGATCTTGACGGTCCGCCTTTTGAAACGGCGTCGATCGGCGGTCACCCATACAGTCATGGTGCCATCGCCTTCCCGAACGACACCATCGAGCGGCACTGCGGCAGAGGTGACAGGCGCGCCTGTCATGATCACAAAATTCGCAAACATCCCCGACTTCAGTTCGTGCTGCGGATTCGAAACCAGGCAGCGAACCATTACCCTTCGGGTGCTGGGATCGACGATCTCGCCGATCTTGACGATTCTCCCGAAGAACGTGCGATCGGGGAAAGCACGAACGCTGACAACGACTTTTTGCCCGAGCCGAAGGGCCGGAACATCTGCCTCGGCCACATTGGCGACCATCCACATCGTCTCGAGATCCGTGACCGTAAACGGAGCGGGTGCGTTGCCTGGCTGCACATACAAACCCGGTGCGGCGTTGCGGACCGTGACGCGGCCATCAATTGGGCTCGGCACCACCAAGACGGAATCGGCCACGCGTTTGGAGACGATGTTGTCGATCTCAGCATCGCTCTTGCCGAAGAGGTGCACGGAGTTACGCGCGGCTTTCAACGCACCTTCAGCCGCCTGCTGATCGGAGGCGGCCTGCTCCAGATCCTTTTGGGAGATCGCTCGCGTCGAGTACAACTCTTTCAGTCGCGCCAGATTTCGGGTTGTAAAATCCAACACCCCCGCTGCGGAAATCAGCGTTGATACGGCCTGCAGGAGATCTGGGCTATCGATTGTGAATAACGTGTCGCCTCGTCTGACATCGTCTCCGATGCTTGCAAATGCGCTGATAATCCTGCCCGCGTAAGGCGTGAAAACATCCGTTGATAGCTCACCATTGAACTGGATCGTTCCGACCGCCTGTTTCTCAATTGGGAACGCTAGTTCGCCGACGGGCGCCACCTTGACCAGGGCGAGCTGCGCCTCCGACAGATCAATGGTCAGCGGATCGCGAGCCGCTTCCGCCGCCTGCTGGCCGCTGCCTCTGTTCGTCGCAGCAAACCGCCAGCCAAAGCTATCGGCATGCCACAGCAGATAAGCCAGGGCGCCGCCGCCAGCGAGGCTGGCCAGAATAATCGCGACAAATAGTCGATTGATTTTTCTCTGGAGGACCATAGAAATCGACCACGTCAGGATCCGTGTGTGACAGACAATGGCCGGGCCGTGCGCCCCCGTCTACTGTGATAAATCACACCTCCTCCCCGCCCCGATATTTGCCAGTTGTGGCCAGCGGAGCACAGCGAAAGCACGAAAAACCTGAAATGATCGGCGGGGCAGCCTCGCTCCGACGTCAATGCGATCAACCCGGTCTATTGGTAAGATGCCGACCAAATTCGTCGCGCGGTTTCTTCCTGTTGGCCCCGCGCTCGCGGGAGCTCTTCTGGCCAGCTGTGCGGTCGGCCCGGATTTCGCAGTCCCGGCCCCTCCGGGGGTCGACCGCTACAGTAAAGCTCCCTTGCCGAGCCGCACCAGTTCGACCGACAACCACCTCGGACGGGCACAGCGCTTCGAGACCGGACACGATGTTGCTGCCAAGTGGTGGCAAATGTTCCAATCCCCGCCGCTCAACTCACTGATCGAAAAATCGCTGAAAGCGAACCCGAATCTGCAATCCCAACTTGCCGCGCTCCGGGCCGCACGGGAGCTTGTCTTCGCACAACAGGGCCATTTTTTTCCAACCGTTCAGGCCAGCTTTGACGCTTCTCGCCAGCAGGTTGCGAACAACCCGTTAGGAATGCCGCCTGTCGGACGGAACGGCAAGCCCATCAACCCTTACAACGCTTTTACGACGCAGGTCAGTGTTTCATACATGTTGGATGTGTGGGGCCTCGTGCGACGAAACGTCGAATCCCAGCAGGCCCTCGCAGATGCGCAACGCTTCCAGGTAGAGGCGGCATACATCGTCCTCACCTCGAACGTGGCTATCGCGGCGATCCAAGAGGCATCGTTGCGTGCGCAGATCGACGCGACGCTTCAGATCATCAAACTCAACACCCAGATGCTCGACATCATGCACCGCCAGCTTTCGGCGGGCTATGCCAATCGAAGCGATGTCGCCGCCCAAGAAGCTGCCCTTGCGCAAGTGAAGGCGACTTTGCCCCCGCTCCGTCAGCAATTGGCCGTGCAGCGCAACCTTCTCGCCGCACTCGCCGGCCAGTTTCCCAGCAATGAACCAACCGAAACATTCAAATTGGCATTGTTTCGTTTGCCATCGAATCTGCCGGTGAGCCTTCCGTCCACGCTGGTTCGGCAGCGCCCCGACGTCCGTGCCGCGCAAGAACAGCTCCACTCGGCAGGCGCGCTGGTCGGCGTTGCGACCGCCAACATGCTTCCGAATTTTACGATTAGCGGATCGCGCGGTTACACGGCCCTGGAGCTCGGCAAATTGATATCACCCCACAATCTCGCATGGTCCGCGGCCGGAAATGTCGTTCATACCGTCTTCGATGGATTTACGTTGCTTCATCAGGCCCGCGCTGCCGAAGCGACTTACGAGCAGGCCGCTTGGACCTATCGCAGCACAGTCGTTGGGGCGCTGCAAAATGTCTCCGATACGCTGCATGCGCTTCAGAACGATGCCGATACACTCAGGGCTGCCCGTGATTACGAGCGCGCCGCCAAAATCAGTCTTGATTTGGCACGTCAGCGCATGCAGACCGGCGACGCGAATGTGCTCCTCCTCCTCACAGCGCAACAGGCCTATCTGCAAGCGTCGATTCAGGTGGTGCAAGCGCAGGCAAACCGCCTGTCCGATACCGCCGCGCTCTATGTGGCATTGGGCGGCGGATGGTGGAATCGAGAAGGCCCCGCCGCGCCTGAAGAAAAGTTCGACGCCGCAACTGCGACAACGCAGCCGGTCGCGATTGAGCAGAACCAAATTTGGCCTTGGGTCTTTGGGAAGCATTGACCTCTGAACGCAACATCGTAAGAGCCAGCCGAGATGCTGACTGTCGGCGGACGCTGCCGTAGTGACCGCGCCCGCCCGGCTATTTCACGAAAGCATCTCGCCCAGGGTCAACGCTGCTCGATGTTCACGCAGTCACTGGCCAGAGATGGCGAGCTCGTATCGACTGGTCACGGCTTCCCAATTGACGAGATAGGACGGGAACGCATCGACGTACTTCGGTCGGAGATTGCGATAGTCGATATAGTAGGAGTGCTCCCACACGTCGCAGGTCAGCAACGCAGCGTGGCCCTCGGTCAACAGCGTGTCGGCATTCCAGGTCTTGGTCACGGCAAGCTTATCGCCATCGAACACCGGCCAGGCCCCGCCGCTGCCGAACTGTGCGATACAGGCCGACCGCGAGAGGTCGAGATCATCGGCCATGTGGGTGGCGCGGTAGTAGATATTGGTCATCGCCATGATGGTGGAGGCGATCTGCGCCACCTCGATCGTCGCCGGATCGGTGTGGGCGACGGCGTTGAATTCGACAGCCTCGACTACACGAGCGTTGCGCGCGGTGATCGTCGCTGCGAGCGCGGAGCCCCAGACTTGGGCCCACCGAGAGCTCAGGCAGGCCGCCGGGGGTAAGCAACGTGCCAAGGTTCAGGCACATCGCGGGCGAACTCGGGCAGCGACTGGCGAAGCGCCTCAATCGATTTCATTTTGGACGCCTCACAGCTGCCTTGGCCGCGCAACTCGATCCGCCTCAGGCGGACGATGGCATCAACCCTTGCTATGACGTAGCCCTCCGGCGGCTCGGGAAGATGGCCGATCCCGACCGCCTCTTCCGGCACATCGATGATTAGATTTTCGCCCTCGATGTAGAAGTGACGGTGGTTGCCGACATTCGTGTCCAAGTAAGTCAGATCACCGCCCACGCTAACGCGGCGCAGCAGGCCCGGCATCCGCAAGCTGGTTGAGCGTGTTTAAACGGTCGCGAGCGACCGGAGGGATTAGTCATTTCGCTTGCCAAATCCACTCGGCCAAATCCCGCAGCCTGGCCGTCAGCGGAGCTGAGCTGTCCGAGCGGCGCCAAGCACTTCGCAATTGAAAATTGATCCACGCGTCGAGGCGACCAACCTCGGCTCTCTGCCCTCAACCCCTTTGAATCTTGGGCTTATTTTGATCCTGCGGGGAAAACGGCCAGCAGCCATAGGCGCATTGACTCGGTGGAACGCATGGAGCTATTTAGAACAATTCTAAAACCAAGAGGCCCGGCATGAAAAATTTTGCGGATCTGACCGAACGGGAAATCTTGGCCGTGGCGATCTCAGGCGAGGAAGAGGACAGCCGCATCTATATGAGCTTCGCCGAGAGCCTCGCCGAGCGTTACCCGCAATCGGCGAAGATCTTCGAGGAGATGGCGGAGGAGGAAAATGACCATCGGCGCCTGCTCCTGGAGATCTATGAGCAGCGTTTCGGACCCAATCTGCCGCCAATCCGGCGCAGCAACGTCAAGGGCTTCTTGCGCCGGCGCCCGATCTGGCTGACCACGAATCTGTCGCTCGACGCTATCCGCAAGGAGGCTGAGACGATGGAGTTCGAGGCGCAGCGCTTCTACGCGAAGTCCGCCGAGCAGGCGCAGGATGTCGGTGTGCGCAAGCTGCTGGGCGATCTGGCCGCGATGGAAAAGAGTCACGAAAGCCTCGCCGCGAGGCTGACCGACACCATCCTCAGCCCAGACGTACGCGCCGAGGAAGAGCGAACCCGGCATCGGATGTTCGTGCTGCAGTATGTCCAACCCGGCCTTGCCGGGCTGATGGACGGCTCGGTATCAACGCTGGCGCCGCTGTTTGCGGCGGCCTTCGCCACCCATCAGAACTGGCCGACATTTTTGGTTGGCCTCGCGGCCTCGATCGGCGCCGGCATCAGCATGGGATTTGCCGAAGCGCTATCCGACGACGGCTCGATGACCGGCCGCGGCTCACCCTGGCTGCGCGGCGGTGTCTGCGGACTGATGACGGCGCTGGGAGGCCTCGGCCACACGCTCCCCTATCTTGTGCCGGATAGCTGGCCGAATGCATTCTGGATTGCCACGGGGATTGCCAGCGCTGTCGTGTTCATTGAACTTTGGGCGATTGCCTACATTCGCGCACGCTATATGGATACGCCATTTCTTCAGGCAGTATTCCAAATCGTGCTCGGCGGTGCGATCGTGCTCGGGGCCGGCATCCTTATCGGCGCGGCTTAGCGGAGCTGCGGAGTTTTCCAATGGCGCTTCGTACCGTGTTCTGGAGGGGCGGCGGTGCGCTCGGCATTCTGATCGGGGCTGCCTTGCAGCCCGCGAAAGCCGTGGATGAAATCCAGGTCTATAACGCTACCATTGCCGCGCCGGGGCAGTTCACCGTGCAGCAGCACCTCAACTATGTCCCGCTCGGCACCAAGGCCCCGCCTTTTCCGGGAGGGATCGTCGCCAACGGCAGCGTCAACGGCACACCAGAATTTGCCTACGGCGTCACGGACTGGTGGGAGCTCGGCCTCTATCTGCCGTTCGCCATTCAGGACCGGCAATTTCTGTCAGACAGTTACAAGCTCAGATCATTGTTCGTCACGCCAAATGCAGAGCAGAGGACTTTTTTCTACGGCGTCAATTTCGAAATCAGCAACACGATGCCGCGCTTCTCGCAATCCCGCTTTGGGCTCGAGATCCGGCCCATCATCGGTGTGCGAAACTCAAACTATGAGTTCATAGTCAATCCGATTGTCGATTTCAGCTTCGGAAAATACGGCGAGGCGATTTTCGCCCCAGCAGCGCGGCTGGCACGCAAGCTTGATCGCGATACCTTCGTGGGGCTCGAATACTATGCCAACTTCGGCCAATTCGGGCACTTCGGAAAACTATCGGAACAGCAACATACGTTGTTCGCAGTGATCGATTTCAAGGTCGGCGACTTC
>Ga0182736_1002982_pt1 | contig 11899 bp, 8 predicted proteins | sample eDN5th30CKraftBY_FD_128882 | JGI IMG/M metagenome (GOLD analysis project Ga0182736, IMG submission 128882) | Enriched backyard soil microbial communities from Emeryville, California, USA - eDNA 5th pass 30_C Kraft BY (version 2) (version 2) | ecosystem: Environmental > Terrestrial > Soil >...
GGCAGCCGGGATTGCAGAAGCCGACGATCTCGCCGCGATAGCGGGTGAGCGAATCCGCCGCGATCGGCTTTCCCGACCACGGGCAGGTCTCGTTGACCGCGTCCTCGATGCGCAATGTGTCGTCCGACATCCGTTCGTCCCTTGGCATCTTTCGCAGCCTCATCCTGAGGAGGACCGCAAGGTCCGTCTCGAAGGACGAGGCGTCTCCAGCGCCCGCTGGACCCTCCTTCGAGACGCCGCTGTGCGGCTCCTCAGGATGAGGGTCATGAGTGCAGAGAAACCCCAAAGAGAAGCGCGCCCGAGGGCGCATCGCGCTGTCGGACGTTGACCTCCAGCCTCTCGGGCTGGTCGGCGGCTCATAAGGGCTCGCTCTACAGATTTGCGGTCAGCCGATAGAGCAAAGGAGGGCGGGAGTCAAGGAAAGAGCGGAAAACAGAGACATTCAAGGAGCTTGACCGTCCAGCCGGCACGTCATCCCGGATGACGCAGCCGATCCGGGATGACACCGAAAGAGCGGGATACCCTTGAGGCATCTTGCCGACCCGCTCCAGCATCCCCACGCTTAAGGCTCCGCTGCTTCCAGGATTCCGATGAACCGCCGCATCCTTCTCAAAACCCTCGGCCTTCCCGTTATCGCCGCGACCAGCGCTCTGGGCTGGATGACCGCCGCCCGGGCGACAAACCGCTATTACGAGGGTCCGGTCACGGATCATTTCGACGGGGTGCGCTTCTTTTCGCCCGTCCAGCCGCAGGACAAGGGTTTTCGGGAGCTGCTGCGCTGGCAGCTCGGCGGCGGGAAGAAGGACTGGCCGGAGAGTTTCCCGAGCCCTTTTCAGGACAGGCCCCCGGCCGAGGTGCCAGGGCTGCGGACGGCGCTGATCGGCCACGCCTCGTTCCTGGTCCAGGTGGCGGGGCTCAACATCCTGATCGACCCGGTGTTCTCGGACCGCGCGAGCCCGCTCTCCTTCGCCGGTCCCAAGCGCGTCAACCCGCCGGGCATCGCCTTCGACGACCTGCCGCCGATCCACGCGGTGCTGATCACCCACAACCATTACGACCATCTCGACGCCGAGACCTTGGGGAAGCTCTGGCAGCGGCATCGCCCGACCTTCGTCGCGCCGCTGGGCAACGACGCGGTGATCCAGGCCGAGCATCCGGAAATCCCGGTCGAGACGCGGGACTGGGGCGGCGCCATCGACCTCGGCCATGGTGTCACGGCCCATTTCGAGCCCGCCTATCACTGGTCGGCGCGGGGCATGAACGACCGACGCATGGCGCTCTGGTGCGCCTATGTGCTCACCACGCCCTCGGGGACGATCTACCACATCGGCGACACGGGCTTCGGCGACGGCAAGATCTTTCACGGCGTCCGCGAGCGCTTCGGCCGCCCTCGCCTGGCGCACCTGCCCATCGGGGCCTATGAGCCGCGCTGGTTCATGAAGGCGCAGCACATGAACCCTGAGGATGCCGTGAAGGCGCTGCGGATCATCGAGGCCGAGCAGGCGCTGGGCCACCATTGGGGCACGTTCCGGCTCACCAACGAGGGGGTCGACGAGCCGCCGCAGGAGCTGGCCACGGCCCTCCAGGCGGCCGAGATTCCCGATAGCCGTTTCAGGCCTTTGCGGCCCGGAGAAGCATGGGCGCCCTAAAATGAGAACAAATGGTTTCAGTGAGGACCTAGGCACTGTGTCTCAGTGCCCGGAACAATCTTTCGGGAGGCGAAGTCGAGGAAGTCCTTCCGAATCAGATAAATTGGCTCGTTTTTGTCATTGATATACTTGTCGAGATCCGCTCCTTCGGATCCACTGATATAATCGGGGCAATTATTCTTGTCGGGCTTGGTATCGATCTTCATCCATAGATCGATCCCCTCGTCTTTGACTTCGTCGATTCCCGAGAGAATCCCCAGATCGGACTCCACGAGACGCTCTCCTAGAACGATCAGCTTCAGATGCGGTCCGTACTTGGGGCTCTTGCTGCCGAAATGCTGCAATACGAGCAGGTCGTCCTTTTGAGAGACGAACAGGTATCTCTTGCCCCTGCCCCCAATGAGGACAGCTGCAGGCTGCTGCGTGAAGGCGCACTGTGTCTGGTCGGAAGGGTGAGCTTTCCTCTTGATGAGGAAATCCGAACGCCAGTCCTTCCGGTCGCGTTGGACGACCAGATAGTCAGGGCTCTCATGGCATTTGACATCACCCGGGTCAGCATAGGCCGGCATGGCCCACAGGCTCGCAGCCAGCAGGACGAGGGCAGCAGCTCCCAACTTTCGCCGCTTCATGGCACTTCCCTTACACGGCAGACATGAACTCCATGTCACAATGTACCATAACCAGGGAAGCCCCGAAGCATTTCTTACGCGTCAGCAAAGATGGTATCCACGACCGGCAGCGGCTCATTCCAGCTGAACGTAGATGTTCACCTCGAAATCGATGTCCTGCCAATCGGTGACATTGGTCTCGTATCCTCGAGGAAAGCACCCCTGGCGATGATCTCCTCGAGATCGCCCGGTTCGTCCACGAGGCAGGCCGCACCGGCCTCTAACAACTCCTCCCGGGAGCCATAACCCCAGGTGACGCCAATGCTCGCGAGGCCGTTGGCCTTGGCCCCGATGGCGTCGTGCTTCCGGTCGCCGATCATGACGGCCTGAGCGGGATCGAAGCGCTCCTCGTCGAGGATGTGCCGGATCAGGTCGCGCTTGTCGGCATTGCGGTTGTCGGGCTCGGAGCCGTGGATCGCCATGAAGAAGCGCGACAGGTCGAAATGGTCGAGGATCCGCCGCGCGTACACCTTGAGCTTCGAGGTCGCGACATAGAGGCGGACGTCCCTTTCCCGAAGCGTCTGAAGCAGGGCCGGGATGCCGGCATAGACCTCGTTCTCGAACAGGCCGACATCGCCATAGCGTTCGCGGTAGAAGCGCACGGCGTCCTGCACGTCCCCGGCCCCGCCCAGAAGCTCCGTGAAGCCCGTGACCAGCGGCGGGCCGATCATCCAGGTCAGCTCGTCCGCCTCCGGGACGGGACGGCCCAGCCGTTCGAGCGCATATTGGACCGAGCGCGTGATGCCCGCTTTCGGGTCCGTCAGGGTCCCGTCGAGGTCGAAGAGGGCGATCATTCCTTCGGCTGAACGTAGATGTTCACCTCGAAATTGGTGTCCTGCGAGTCGGTGAAGTCGCTCACGTATTCCTCGATGAAGGCGTCCTTGGCGACGATCTCCTTGAGGTCGAGATAGGCCGTGATCGTCTCGTAGGTGCCGTCGATCTCGTCATAGGCGTCCTTATGGACGAAGCGGAAGGACTTGCCCTCCGGGGTCTTGCCGAACTTGATCTCGGGGGTGAGCTCGGTCTTGCCCTCGGGCACCTGGGCGACGGGCACCATCGCCTCGTACTTGAAGCCGTTGTCGTCGGTGTCGACGAAGATCGTCAGGGGACGGCCCGTGGGGGCGATCCCCGCCTTCTTCAGCTCGCCCTCGATCTTGGCGAAGGCGTTCTTCAGGTTGGTGAAGGCCTCATCCCAGGTGCTGGTGCCGGACAGGACCGCGGTCGGCTTGGCGACCAGAACGCCTTCCTCCACCCCCGTCGGATCGCTCGGGTTCGGGAACAGGGTCGCGCGGTCGGCCGCTTGGGCCGGCGCGGGGCTGGCGGGAGCGGCCGGCGCAGGCGTTGTGGGGCTCGGCTGCCCGGTCGCGGGAGCCTGAGGAGCCGCGGGCGTCTGGGGTTCGGCCGGAGCGGGGCTCGGGGTGCCCTGGGCCTGCGGCGCGGGCTGAGGCGTCGCCGGAGGCGCGGCCGGGGTTGCGGGCGCCGCCGAGGGGGGAGAAGCCGGGGCCGGATCGGCCGCCGGGGGCGTCTGCGCGAAGGCGACGCCCGAGCAGAGGGCGAGAACGAGAAGAACACCTGGAGAGCGCAGCCGCATGAGAAGGACGCCTTACCCGCGAATCAGAATGAAATATCGGGCAGCACCATAGGGGGGATTTGTTGCAGCCGCGAGGCCGCCAGCGGGATCCTGTGGAGGACGGATTGCAGCAGGCCGGCCGCCTCGGCTTCCCCTCCCCGGCCGATAATGCCGCAGACCGGCGCGACCCCCCTCGCGATTTTCGGGATTTTCAGCCATATACGCCCGCATGAACGCCCTTTCGAACAGCCGTTTCCTGAAAATGAACGGTCTCGGCAACGAGATCACCGTGCTCGACCTGCGCGGCTCCCCCCACCGGGTGAGCGCGGCGGAAGCGCGCGCCATCGCGGCGGATCCGCGCTCGCGCTTCGATCAGCTCATGGTGCTGCACGATCCCGTCACGCCGGGCACGGACGCCTATATGCGCATCTACAACACGGACGGCTCGGAATCCGGCGCCTGCGGCAACGGCACCCGCTGTGTCGCCTGGGCGATGACGGCGGATCCGGCCATGAGCCGCCCGGTCGAGGGCGACCTCGTGCTCGAGACCAAGGCCGGCCTGCTGCCGGTGGAGCGGGTCTCGGACCGGGTCTTCACCGTCGACATGGGCCCGCCGCGCCTCGCCTGGAACGAGATTCCCCTGCGCGATCCCTATCCGGACACGCGCATGATCGCGGTCGACACGAAGCTCCCGGAGGCCCCGGAGCTTCAGGGGCCATCGGCGGTCAGCATGGGCAATCCGCACGCCATCTTCTGGGTCGAGGACGCGCAGGCCTATGATCTCGCGGCCATCGGCCCGGCCTTCGAGCACGACCCGGTCTTCCCCGAGCGGGCGAACATCTCCTTCGCCCAGGTCACGAGCCCCGAGCATATCGTGCTCCGCGTCTGGGAGCGCGGCGCCGGTGCGACCCGCGCCTGCGGATCCGCCGCCTGCGCGACCCTCGTGGCGGCGGCCCGCAAGGGGCTCACCGGCCGCAAGGCGGTCGTGACGCTTCCCGGCGGCGATCTCGTCATCGAATGGCGCGAGAGCGACGGCCACGTGCTCATGACCGGCCCGACCGAGCTCGAGCACGAGGGCACCTTCTCTCCGGCCCTGTTCAGCTGCTTCGAGACGCAACCTCATCCTGAGGAGCCGCCGCAAGGCGGCGTCTCGAAGGACGAGGTTGCTCCTCAGCATGAGGGGGTTCGATGAGCGTCGAGGTCGTCACCTTCGGCTGCCGGCTCAACACCTACGAGTCGGAGGCCATGCAGCGCCACGCGGAAGAGGCGGGGCTCGGCGAGGTCGTGATCGTCAACACCTGCGCGGTCACCGGCGAGGCGACCCGCCAGGCGCGCCAGTCGATCCGCAAGCTGGCCCGCGAAAAGCCCCATGCCCGCATCATCGTGACGGGCTGCGCCGCTCAGGTGGAGCCTGAAACCTTCGCGGCCATGCCGGAGGTCGCCCAGGTCGTCGGCAACCACGAGAAGATGAAGGCCGAAACCTGGGCCGGCATGCGCGATTTCGGCGTCGGCGCCACCGAAAAGGTTCTCGTCGACGACATCATGGCGGTGAAGGAGACCGCCGTGCATCTCATCGACGGCATGCGCGGACGCACCCGCGCCTTCGTGCAGGTGCAGAACGGCTGCGACCATCGCTGCACCTTCTGCATCATTCCTTACGGCCGCGGCAATTCCCGCTCGGTTCCCATGGGGGCGGTGGTCGAGCAGGTGCGGACCCTCGTGGAGCATGGCTCCCGCGAGGTGGTGCTCACCGGCGTCGACATCACCAGCTACGGCAAGGACCTGCCGGGCGAGCCGAAGCTCGGCACCATGGTGAAAAGCCTGTTGCGCCATGTGCCCGATCTGGAGCGCCTGCGGATCTCCTCCATCGATTCGGTGGAAGCCGACGACGACCTTCTCGACGCGATCGCCAACGAAGCCCGCCTGATGCCGCATCTGCATCTCTCGCTCCAGGCCGGCGACGACATGGTTCTCAAGCGCATGAAGCGCCGCCATCTGCGCGCCGACGCCATCGCGTTCTGCGAACAGGTGAAGCGCCTGCGCCCCGACATGGTCTTCGGCGCCGACATCATTGCGGGTTTTCCGACCGAGACGGAAGACATGTTCACCCGCTCCCTCGACATCGTCGAGGAATGCAGCCTGACCCATCTCCACGTCTTCCCCTTCTCGCCGCGCCCCGGCACGCCGGCCGCGCGCATGCCGCAGGTGGCCCGCGACGTGGTGAAGGACCGGGCGCGGCGCCTGCGCGAGAAGGGCGAGGCCGCCCTGCTCAAGCATCTCGGCGAAGAGGTGGGCGCACAGCGCAACGTGCTGGTCGAGACGAACCAGCTCGGCCGCACGGAGGGATTCACGCTCGTGCGTTTCGCCGGCGAGGTGAAGCCCGGCGAGATCGTGCCCGTCACCATCGCCGGGCATGACGGCAAGGAGTTGCTGGCGGCGTGAAGGAACCCTCCTGACATCCTGCTGTCTGAAGGCCCTGGCTTTCAGGCGAGCTCCGCATCCAACGGAAAGAGGAGGCCCTGAGGCCTCCTCCCTCTCGATCGTTCCGTAGTAACGGGCCGACGTGTCATATGATGAGTGTCGTTCCGTCCGCGTTGACCGGATTTGCGACGGGCTGAACGTCCGGATCGACGTGGATTCTCGCATGCATCGTCGTGGTCGCGTCATCGTCGCAATCGGTGCGCTTCATCCCGAAGTCGAAGTCGAATTCGGGAATGGTGTCCATGGTCTTGACCGCGAAGTTCTGCACCCGGATTCCAGCGTTGTCCACGGCCTGTTTCAGCTGGGTCTTGTTGAGGTTCGCTCCGTTCTGGAGATCGTCCGTCTCGAAGTGGAACCGCACATAGACGAGGTCGAAGTCCTGGGCGGCGTCGAGCGTGACCGTGGTCGTCGCCGATCCGCTTTTCACCTCATAGCGCTCGTTCAAGACGTTCTGAATGAGAGTATCCCCGGAATCGTAGACACCGTTGTTGTTGTTGTCCTTGATGAGCGCATAGTCGAGGTGGACGCCTTTCGCGTTGTTGCCGATCCCCTGAATGTCGAACTGGAAGAAGTCCGCATTCTCGCCGATCTTCGCGATGAAGGCCTCGTCGTTGTTGATCTGCGAGGCCTGGTTTGCGGCCGATCCCATGATCCCGAAGCCGAGGTTGTCGGGATTGATGTCGTCCACGTTCTTGGTGGTCGAGTTCACGAACTTGTCGAAGAACGACCCGGTCACGCTCGACGTATAGATCCGGCCGTCGAAGGTGATCTGGGCGTGGTCGAACTCCGTGGACACGTTCAGCGTCTCGACCGGCTTGCCGCCCTTGATGCGGGCGAAGTCCAGGCTCTCACCCTCGGGCAAGCCCGTCTTGAGCACGTCGAAGGTGTAGTTGCCGTCCTCGTCGACCGTGAACTCGAACCACTTCTCGCCGGTATTGTCCGTACCCTTGTAGTAGGACACGGTGTTGCCGATCTGCTCCCCAAAGAAGCCGTCGAGATCCGTAAAGCTCGTCAGCGCCACCGTGGCGGTGTCGGCTCCCTCAACTCCTCCGGTGGTTCCTTCGACACTCTGGCCGGCCGTGAAGGAGACCGTTGCGGAATCGTCGCTTCCGATGGTCGGCGCATCGTCGTGGAAGACGAAGGTGCTGCCGATATTGGCCGTGGCCGCTGGGCTGAGATCACCCTCCTTGTCGGAGGCTCGCGCCGAGAGGGTGATCAGGTCGGCGGCGAACGAGGCCGTCTCGTTGGCCGCGTTCGGGTCGTCGTGATGGATGGCGGCGAACTGCTGCAGGGTCACGTTGCCGTCCCCGTCCACGGAGATCTTGAACACCTGCGTGTTCGAGGTTTCCGAGGTGCCGATGATATTGCCGTCGGTGTCCTTCGACAGCAGGATCTTCTCGTCCGTGCCGTTGATGCAGGTGGTAAGCCCGCTGTCGGTCACGCCCTCCTTGATGCCGAGCGCGAAGCTCGTCACCTCGCCGGGGCCGTCGCTGCCGAAGGTGGCATCGAACAGGACCGCATAGCTGGCCGTCACCTTGGTCTTGGTGAGATCGGCGCCTGCCGATCCGGTCGCGAGGAAGCTCTCATCCGTTTCGAGCGTCACGCTCTCGCTCGTCAAACCGATGCCCGGCCCGTCATCCTTGAAGACGAGATGCTGGCCGATGTTCAGGGTTTCGGAATCCGCGTCGCCCTCGGAATCCTTGATGGTCGCGACGAGCTTGATCAGATCGGCCGCAGATAGGGTCACCTGATCGTCGGAATCCGTCGTGTCCGGATGCTCTACGGCCCGGACCTGCTCCAGGGTCACCGAACTGCCCGACAGCGTGAGGGTGAACACCACATCGCCCCCGGTCTCCGTTTTGCCGACGACCTTGCTGTCGCCGTCCTGGTACAGGAGCACGGCCTGACCGGACGCCGTGTCCAAAAGTCCCGAATCCGCCCCGTCGGTAACCGCCAGCTTGTACGTGATGCTGCCCGAACCATCGGTGCCGTAGCCTGACGTAAAGGCGCTCGCGAAGTCCTGAACGGCCTTGGCGCCGTCGGCATCCGGGGCGGAGCCGATGACGGCGATCTCGCTCTCGTCGACGATCAGGTCGGGGGCTGATCCGCTGAGATCGATCTTCGGGCCGTCGTCGTCGAAGTTGATCGCCGCGCCCACGTCTTCGTTGTAGGCGTTCGTTTTCTCGCCGAGATAGTGGAATTCACTGATGTCGAAGGTGTCACCTCCCGCGCTTGGCGCCGTCGGTTCGAGGTTCTTGACGATGAACCGGTCGAATGTCCCCCCTGCGCCGCCGGCCGTGGTGAAGTCGATCGTGATGCCCTTCGGGACATTGAAGACGGTCGCGATGTCGCCGTTGAGGTTGAAGGTGATGCCGAGCGCAGCCACCTGCCCTGCTGTTAGGACGGCGGTGCCTTGAAGGAAGATCAGTCCCGTGATGTTGACGGGAGTACCGAGGGTATCGTTTGCGAAAGCCGTTCCTTCGTCGTTCCCGCTCTCGTTGTAGGCGGAGATCGTCAGATCCACCACCTCACCGGTCGGATTCGTCTGGGAGATCGTGAACCCCGCACGGCTGACATTCTCGATATGCGCGCCATAGTCTGGATTTGTGGCGCTGTAATCACCAGATCCCTGTATGCCGCCATTGATGATATCGATCTGAAGGGCGCGACCGGGAGCAACGCTCTGGGACGCGACACCAATGCCTTGCTGGCTGACGTTCACGGTGCTGCGTGCGCCATCTGCCGCATAGGATGAGACAAGAAGCTGCCCCCCACCAGCTGCATCGGCATCGAGAATATACCAATGCTCACTGCCGGATGCGGCATCTTGCAACTGCGAGAAGGTGACGGGCTGTGTCGCTGTCACCGAAGCGGAGATGAACCCGGTGAGATCGATCCGATCGTCCGGGTCGGTCGTGTCCGGATGCTCCAGCGCGATGTACTGCGCCACGTAGAGATCCTTGTTGTCGACCAGCAGGATCGCGAAGGCGAGATCGTTGTCCGCCGTCCTGCCTTCGACCACACCGCCGGCCCCCTGATACAGGGTGATGAGTTCGCCATCGACCGTCTTGAGCGTCGTGGGAACGCCGCCCGCCGGGATCGGTCCGCCGCCGGGGGCCGACAGAACCACGGACGTGACCGTCTCTCCGGGTCCTGATGAGACCGTCAGGAAATTCGCCTGGAAGGCGACTTCAAGGGGCGTGCCGAGGGCCGTCAGGGCAGGCGGTACGGTACCGGAAAAATCGTCATCGGTTTTCGCGGTATCGCTGCCAGCGCCGATGGATTCATCGATGATGAGATCGGATGTGATGATATCAAGCGCCATGGGGTACCCTCCTCTTCGGACGCAAGCGTCCGCCGTCGCCATTCCGCGATATTGCGGAGGCGATCTCTTGCACTTCCTGTGAACAGCTATTGCCCGGGCATGCGGACCGGCTGGAACGGCAAATCTGCGCGGTGACAGCACATTACTGTGCTCAGCGCAGTATTGCCGAACTCATTTCTTGAACCGGTTCGATTCCTTGGTTTCAGATCAGGCTCGATGTCGTGATTTCTTGCTCCACTACTCTATGAGAGTGAATATTCATATTTTCGTTACTGAAAGCGACGGAATAAAATAGGTAGTTTTTTATACCGCCGAGGTAGGTAAAACCCCTGCTAAAAAAGGGTTTTTCCTATTCTTACTTACAATTTTTCTCAGTATTTTGAGTATAAGCCTAGCAATAAGGCTTTTCGCCTCTCTTGGGCCAATGGACCTTGATTCGATCTCCTGTGGGAAGCCAAGGTCTGTGCTGACCCATCAGGGGCATTCACACCAGACCGGTACAGGCCCGGACCCTCTCCCGCATATGCTCCGGCACCGGCGCCTCGACGGTGATGGGCGGCTTCTTCGGGTAAAGCGGGATCGTGACGCTGCGCGCGTGCAGGTGCAGGCCGGGGCCGTTGAAGCGTGGCGCCGTACCGTAAATCGGATCGCCCAGGATCGGGAAGTTCATGGCCGCGCAATGGACCCGCAGCTGATGGGTGCGGCCGGTGACGGGGCGTAGTTCAAGGAGGGTGAGATGGGCCTTACCTTCCCCTCGGATCTCGGGTGTTCCCGAGATCCATTCTTGCTTTCCCAGGTCGGAAACATCCGACTTGGGTGGGGGAGGGTCAGCCGTTAGGCTGGGGTGGGGTGGCGGCGCTGACAAAGGTTGTGTTTCCACCCCCTCCCGCGCCTGCGGCGCGATCTCCCCCCTCGAGGGGGAGGTGTGGCTCCGCCCCAACACCCGCCACTGCGTCAACGAGGGCTGGCCCTTCGGGTCCACCTTCATCCACCAGCCGCGATCCGGCGATTTCGGGGCGAGCGGCAGGTCGATCTCGCCCTCGTCGGCCTCCGGCCCGCCCTCGACCACGGCCCAGTAGACCTTGTCGACCTCGCCTTTCCGGAAAAGCTCGTTGAGGCGGGCGATGGCCTTGGGATGGCGGCCGAGCACGAGGCAGCCGGACGTGTCCTTGTCGAGGCGGTGCGCGGCCTCGGGGCGGCGCGGCAAACCGAAGCGGAGGGAGTCCAGATGATGAAACAGGGTCTCGCCGCCCTTGGGGCCGGGATGCACCGGCAGGCCGGCAGGCTTGTCGATCACGAGCATCAGGGCATCGCGATACAGCAGACGGCTTACTATCTCTTCCGCATTCATGGCGTCTCCGCTATCGAGACGTCTGCGTTAAATCAAGCACAGCATTCATAAGGCGAAGCGACACTCATGGCCGATACGAAGCCGGACAAGCCCGGATTTTTCTCCCGCCTGTTCGGGCGCAAGGCTGAAGAAGCCCCGGCCGCACCGGTCCCGGAAGCCCCGCAGGCCGGCGGCGAGCCGGAGGCGATGCCCTCCCCGCCCGCAGCGGCCGCGGACGATCTCACGGCGGCTCCCCCGAGTGTGACCACCGCCTCCCCGGACACCCCGGAGGAGAACAAGACGCCGCCGGAGCTGGCCGGCGCCGATCTCCAGCCCGTGGAGAATCTGGACCCGGAGGGCACCAACCCGCAGGAGCCGCTGCCGCGCATCGTGACCGAGGCCGGCCCCGAGCTTCGCCCCGACATCGCAGCCGCCGATCTGCCGGCGCCGGAGCCCGCCCCCGCCGAGGTTCTTCCCGTTCCCGAGGCGAAGCCTGCCCCGGCTCGGGGCTGGTGGCAGCGCCTGACCGAGGGCATGCGCCGCACCTCGTCCTCCCTGTCGGAGAGCGTCACCGGGCTCTTCACCAAGAGAAAGCTCGACGACGCCACGCTCGAGGAGCTGGAGGACGCCCTGGTCCAGGCCGATCTCGGCGTGCCCACGGCCATGCGGATCACCGAGGCGATCGCGTCCGGCCGCTACAACAAGGAAATCTCCCCCCAGGAGGTGAAAGCCATTCTGGCCGGCGAGGTGGAGAAGGCCCTCCAGCCCGTCGCCCAGGCGCTCTCCATCGACCGGGCGAAGAAGCCCTACGTCATCCTCATGGTCGGCGTGAACGGGGCGGGCAAGACCACGACCATCGGTAAGCTCTCGCAGAAA
>Ga0182736_1002985_pt1 | contig 11896 bp, 10 predicted proteins | sample eDN5th30CKraftBY_FD_128882 | JGI IMG/M metagenome (GOLD analysis project Ga0182736, IMG submission 128882) | Enriched backyard soil microbial communities from Emeryville, California, USA - eDNA 5th pass 30_C Kraft BY (version 2) (version 2) | ecosystem: Environmental > Terrestrial > Soil >...
CCCGCTCGCACCGTCGCCGTCGTCGGCCCGAACGCCGACGACCAGCACACGCAGCTCGGCGACTGGGCCGGCGCGTCCGGCCAGGCCGACTGGCTGCCCGAGGGCCACCCGCGCCACATGACGCAGACCGTCCTCGACGGCTTCCGGGACCACGTCGCCGCGGGCTGGACCGTGACGCACGCGCGCGGCGCGGACATCCTGACCGTGGGCGCCGACCCCGAGGGCGAGTTCTTCCCCGACGGCCAGCCCCGCCCGCAGGTCGTCGTCCCGTCCGAGCCCGACGAGGCCCTCATCGCCGAGGCCGTCGCGGCCGCACGCGGCGCGGACTACGTCGTCGCGGTCGTCGGCGACTGCATCGAGCTCGTCGGCGAGGGCCGCTCGACGGCCACGCTCGACCTCATCGGCGGCCAGGTGGCGCTGCTCGACGCGCTCGCCGAGACCGGCACGCCGATGGTCGTCGTCGTGATCAGCTCCAAGCCGCTCGTGCTGCCGACGTCGGCGCTCGGGGCGGCCGCGATCATCCACGCGGCCAACCCGGGCATGCGCGGCGGCCGTGCGATCGCCGAGCTCGTGCTCGGCCTGATCGAGCCGACGGGCCGGCTGCCGCTGTCGTACGCCCGGCACGTCGGCCAGCAGCCCACGTTCTACAACCAGCTGCCCGGCCAGCACGGCCAGCGCTACGCCGACCTGACGCAGAGCCCCGCGTTCGCGTTCGGCGAGGGGCTGACGTACACGACGATCGAGTACGACGACCTGCAGGTCCTCACGCCCGCGGTGACCGCCGACGCCACGATCGCCGCCGAGGTCACCGTGCGGAACACCGGCTCGCGGCCGGCCGTCGAGACCGTGCAGGTCTACGTGCACGACGTCGTCTCGTCGGTCACCTGGGCCGAGAAGGAGCTCAAGGCCTACCAGCGCGTGGCCCTGGCCCCCGGCGAGTCCCGGACCGTCTCGATCGAGGTTGCGGCCGCCGACTGCACGCTCGTCGACGCCGACGGCAACCGGATCGTGGAGGCCGGCGCGTTCGAGCTCCTCGTCGGCCCGTCGTCCCGGGACGAGGCGCTCCTGCGCGCCGGCTTCACGATCAAGTGCTGACGCGGCCTACCCCTTGACCGACCCCGCGAGCAGCCCGCGCACGAAGTAGCGCTGCAGCGCCAGGAAGACGATCAGCGGGACGACCATCGCGACGAACGCGCCCGCGGACAGCAGCTGCCACTGCTGGCCGCGGGTCCCCGCGAGCTCGGCCACGCGGACGGTCAGGGGCGACGTGTCCGTGGTGCCGAAGACGAGGGCGACGAGCAGGTCGTTCCACACCCACAGGAACTGGAAGATCGCGAACGAGGCGATCGCGGGTGTGAGCAGCGGCAGCAGCACGGTGAAGAAGATCTTCACGTGCCCCGCGCCGTCCACACGCGCGGCCTCGACCAGCTCGCGCGGGATCTGCTTCATGAAGTTGTGCAGCAGGTAGATGGCCAGCGGCAGCGCGAAGATCGAGTGCGAGAGCCAGATCACCCAGAACGTGCCGTTCAGGCCCGCGCTCACGTACTGGCTGAGCAGCGGGATCATCGTGACCTGGATCGGCACCACCTGGAGAGCGAACACCGCGACGAACAGGATGTTGCGGCCCTTGAAGTCGATCCACGCGAAGGCGTACGCGGCCAGCAGCGCGAGCGAGATCGGGATGACGACCGCCGGCAGGGTGATGACCACCGAGTTGACGAAGTACGTCGACAGGTTGGTCGAGGAGCCGAACAGCACGTCGTGGTAGTTGTCGAACGTGAAGGACGGGTCCTGCCACGCCGTCCACCAGCCCGACTTGCGGATGTCGGCCCGCGGCCGGAACGAGGTGACCAGCAGACCGAACGTCGGGATGGTCCACAGCACGGCGATGACGACCGCGATCGCAGACGCCCAGGGCGAGGAGAGCCGACCCTTGACGGCGATGGCGCGCTTGTCCGCGCGCGACAGCCGGCCCTCCTTGCGCGTCTCGCCGACCTGGCTGTCCAGGAGGTCGGTGGGCGGGATGACGGTCATCGGACCTCCTCCGCGAGCTTCAGCTGTCGCACGTTGTAGACCACGATGGGGATGACGAGGACGAACAGGATCACCGCGAGCGCGGCACCGAGCCCGGCGTTCTGGGCCCGGAAGCTCTGCGTGTAGAACTCGTACGCGACGACGGACGTGTTGAAGTTGCCGCCCGTCATGGTGCGCACCACGTCGAACACCTTGAGCGTCGCCATCGCGATCGTCGTGAGCACGACGACGAGTGCGGGGCGGATCGACGGCACGGTGATGAACCGGAACATCCCGAGGCCGTGCAGCCCGTCGAGGCGGGCGGCCTCGACGATGTCGTCCGGGATCGCCTTCACGGCCGCGGACAGCACGGTCATCGCGAACCCGGCCTGGATCCAGATCATCACGACGATGAGGAAGAGCGTGTTCCACGGTTGGGTGAGCAGGAACTGCTGCGGTGGCAGCCCCAGCCAGACGAGCAGCTGGTTGGCCAGGCCGATCTGCTGGATGCTGCCCTGGTCCGGCCGGTACTCGTAGACGAACTTCCAGATGATCGAGGCGCCGACCAGCGAGATCGCCATCGGCAGGAAGATCAGCGTCTTGGCGAACGACTCGAACCGGGCGCGGTCGATGAGCACCGCGTAGATCAGGCCGATGAGCGTGGCGCACAGCGGCACCAGCACCACCCACATGACGGTGTTGCGCAGGACGATCTGGAACTGCGGGTCGGTGAACGCCGTGACGTAGTTGTCGACCCCGACGAAGTTCTTGCTCTTGGCGTCGAAGAGCGACAGCCGGATCGTGTTGAGGCCGGGGTAGACGAGGCCGAACGCGAGGAACAGCAGCGTCGGCCCGAGGAACCCCGTGACGATGAGCCAGGTGGGTGCGCGTTTGATGCGGTCGATGCCGAGCAGCACGATCCCCATGACCGCGACGAACAGCAGGATGGCGACCGCCATCAGGGCAAGCTTGTGGCCGGTCGTGTCGGCGTGGAGGAGCCAGTCCATCGATTCAGCCTCTCGTTCTGCACGTCGTCGTGCGGTACGGGCGGGTCGAGCGGGCGAGCGCGAGCGTGGGAGGAACCGCCCCGAAGGACGGCCCCTCCCACGCTCGACCGGTCAGGAGGCCGGCCAGGCCTTCTCGATGTTGTCGAGCGTGGCCTGGTCGGACTGGTCCTCACCGATCCACGCCGTCATCTGCTTCCAGAACGCGTCGGCACCCACGGCACCGGGCATCTGGTCGGAGCCGTCGAAGCGGAACGTGTAGCTGTCGTCCGTGAGCAGCTTGAACGAGAGCTGGTCGATCGGCGACTGGAGCAGCGAGCCGTCGAAGCCCTTGTTCGCCGAGAACCAGCCCTGGCCCGTGACCTTGGCCTTCGCGTTGGCCCACTCGGGGCTGGCGAGGAAGGTGCGGAACGCCTCGACCTCGGGACGGTCCGCGAAGCCGGTGACGAACTCGCCACCGCCGAGCAGCGGCTTGTCGGCCTCCGTCTTGCCCGGCAGGTAGAACGCGTAGACGCCGTCCTCGGTGGGTGCCTCCTGGACCTTGACGCCCTCGTCCCAGTTGGCCTGGTAGAAGTTCGCCGCACGGTGCAGGAAGCACGTGCCGTCGAGGATGCCGTTGCCGGCCTCGTTCCACGGCGCGGTCGCGATGGACTTCACGTCACCCAGGCCGCCGTTGACGTAGTCGGGGTTCTTGAGGATGCCGCCCACGGTCTGCAGCGCGGTGAGGATCTGCGGGTCGTTGAACGGGATCTCGTGGTTGACCCACTGGTCGTAGACGTCGGGGCCGGCGGTGCGCAGCACCACGTCCTCGAGCCAGTCGGTGGCGGGCCAGCCGGTCGCGTCACCGGACTCGATGCCCGCGCACCACGGCTTGGCCTCCGGGTGGTCGGCGACGATCTTGTCCGTGAGGGCGATCAGGTCGTCCCACGTCTTCGGCACCGCGTAGCCGTTGTCCTCGAACGCCTGCGGCGAGTACCAGACGAACGACTTCACGTTGGCGCCGAGCGGCGTCGCGTACAGCGTGCCGTCGACCGTGCCGTAGTTGACCCAGCCCTCGGTGTAGTACTTGTTCGCGTTGTCGACCGTGGCCTGCGGGGCGGGGACCACGGAGTCGGGGTAGTCCGCGACGAGCGACTTGAGGAAGCCCGGCTGCGGGACGTACGCGATGTCCGGCGGGTTGCCGGCCTTGAGGCGGACAGGGAGCTGCGCCTCGAACTCGCGCGAGCCCTCGTACTTGATCGTCGCGCCCGTGCACTCCTCGAAGGGCTTGTACGACTCGGTCTGCTGGTCGGCCTCGGGAGCGACGATCGAGGTGTAGACCGACACCTCCTTGCCGCTGAGGTCGCCGTACTGCTCGTACGCCGCGCAGTCGGTCGACGCGGACGGGCTGTCGCCGTCGCTGTTGTCGTCGCTCGAGCAGCCGGCCAGGCTCAGTGCCAGGGCCGCGCCCGTCGTCGCGACCACGAGGCCGCGGGTACGCACACTCTTCATCGAGCACTCCACATCGTTGGGGGTGGCGTTTCCTCCCGTTGTGCACGGAAGTCGTGTCACCGATGTAAGCGCTTACGGCAGCGGGGCACAACCACAGCGGGCACACAGATCGGTAACGATTTGGGTCACCTGGCCGGCGCGACGCCCGTCGTGCGGCGGATCACGAGGCGCGTCGGGAAGGTCGTGACCAGCGGTACCGTGCCGCCCGCGACGAGGTCCAGGAGCATCGTCGCCGCGCGCACACCTTGCTCGACCGCGTCCTGGGCCACCGTCGTGAGCCCGATGAGGTCGCCGAGGTCGTGCCCGTCGATGCCGATCACCGACAGGTCCTGGGGTACGCGCAGGCCCAGGTCGGCAGCGGCGAGCACCACCCCCATCGCCATCTCGTCGGACGAGGCGAACACCGCGGTGACGTCGGGCTGCGCCTGCAGCAGGCGCGTCGCGGTCTCGCGCGCGCCCGGCACGTCGAAGTACCCGTGCACCTCGAGGTCCTTCGGTGCCGCGAGGCCGGCATGCTCCATCGCGTCACGCCAGCCGACCACGCGCTGCTCGGCGGGCGACCACGGCAGCACGTCGCCCGGGTCGCCCGTGAGGTGGGCGATGCGGGTGTGCCCGAGCTCGATGAGGTGCTCGGTGGCCGTGCGCGCGGCGAGCTGGTCGTCGAGGCGGACCAGGAACCGCCCGGGCGGGCCGGAGCCGACGAACACCAGGGGCACGTCGAGGCTCGCCAGGTCGGCGATCTCGTCGTCGGCCAGCGGGAGGCCGACGACGAGGAGACCGTCGACCCGGCGTCGCAGGACCGACGCGTCGACCGCGCGCCGCGGCGCGCCGCGGAACACCTCGAACGTGTGCAGCAACGCGTCGAAGTCGGATGCGCGCAGCGTCCGTTCTGCCCCCTCGATGACGCTCGCGAAGAACCAGTGGCTCACCCAGGGCGTCAGGACCCCGACCGTGCGCGTCCGGCCGGACGCGAGCGAGGCGGCCGACGGTGACGCCACGTAGCCCAGCTCGTGCGCGATGAGCCGCACCCGGTCCCGGGTGGCCGGCGCGACGTTGGGCAGCCCGCGCAGGGCGCGGGAGACGGTTGCGGTGGACACGCCTGCGGCACGCGCCACGTCGTCGATGCCGTGGGACATGCCCGCAGAATGTCACGCGCGGTCAAGCCGTCACGTCCCGCGTTCGCGGGCTGTCACAGCCCGCGACACCACTTGTGCTTGACGTGACACCATGATGGTGTCACGCTGATGCCATGGACCTCGGACAGCACCTCAGCGACCTCCAGCGCCAGCTGGCCGCCGCGGCGGACAACGGCACCCCGGAGACGCGCGCCGTCGCCGAGCGGCTCGCCGCGGGTCTCGACGCAGCGGCACGCCTCGTGCTCCTCGACGTCCTGTCCGCCGCGGTCGGTGAGATCACGCGAGACCTCGCACCCGGCTCGGTCGACCTGCGGCTGCGCGGCCGCGACGTCGACTTCGTCGTCACCGTGCCGAGCGCCGAGCCCGACGACCAGGCTGCGGCCCCCGTCGAGCTCGACGACGTGAGCACCTCACGCACCACGCTCCGCCTCCCGGACGCGCTCAAGGCGCGGGTCGACGAGGCGGCAGCGGCCGACGGCCTGTCCGTCAACACCTGGCTCGTGCGCGCGGTCGCTGCCGCGCTCGAGCCCCGGCAACGACGATCCGCGCAGAAGACCCTGCGCACCGGCGACAGCTTCGCGGGCTGGGCGCGCTAGCCCACCCCGTCCACGCACCCACCAGCCACGCGACCCGCGGGGCCGGTCGAGCACACCCTGATGAAGGAGAGGCGTCAGCATGCCCACCTACAGCACCCCCACCCCGATCGACGTCGCGGTCGACCTGCCGGTCGGCGCGATCACGGTCGTCGCGAGCGACCGCACCGACACGGTCGTGACCGTGTCCCCCACCAACCCGGCCAAGGCGAACGACGTCCGGGGCGCAGAGGCGACCACAGTCGACCTCGACGGCCGGCGGCTCACGGTCACCGGACCGCGACCCCGCTTCAGCTGGATCGGCCCGAACGAGTCGGTCGACGTGTCGATCGAGCTCCCGACGGGATCGCGGCTCACGGCCGAGATCGCGGTGGGCGGCGTGCACGCGACCGGCCGCCTCGGGGCGACCCGCGTCAAGAGCTCGATGGGTCCCGTCGACCTCGAGCGCACGGGCGACCTGTGGGTCCGCGCCTCGCACGGCACGGTCACGGTCGACACCGCGGACGGCGGCGCCGAGATCACGGCCGACCACGGTCAGGTCCGGATCGGCACGGTGACCGGCGACGCCGTCCTCAAGGCGTCGCACGGCTCGGTCCGGATCGAGGAGGCCGGCGGCGACCTCGAGGCGAAGCTGTCGTACGGCGACCTCGAGACGGCGCGTGCCCTCGGTTCGGTCACGGCGAGGACGGCCTACGGCAGCATCGAGCTCGGTGAGGTGTCGAGCGGCTCGATCGAGGTGGACAGCGGCTTCGGCCGGGTCGTCGTCGGAGTGCGCGACGGTGTCGCGGCCTGGCTCGACCTGTCCTCGAAGAGCGGGCACGTGCGCAACCAGCTCGCCGCCGACCGTGCCCCCGAGGGGTCCGAGCAGACCGTCGCGGTGCGCGCACGCACGCAGGCGGGCGACATCACGGTGCAACGCTCATGACGACGCCGGCGATCCGCGTACGCGGCCTCGAGAAGTCGTACGGCGACCTGCACGTGCTGCGCGGCGTGAGCTTCGAGGTCCCGGCAGGCAGCGTCTTCGCGCTGCTCGGCTCGAACGGCGCCGGCAAGACGACGCTGGTCCGCATCCTGTCCACCGTGCTGCGACCGGACGGCGGGACCGCCACGGTCGACGGGTTCGACGTCACGACGGACCCGGACCGGGTCCGTGAGTCCATCAGCCTGACCGGCCAGTTCGCCGCGGTCGACGACGTCCTCTCGGGACGCGAGAACCTCGTGCTCGTCGCTCGGCTTCGGCACCTGCCGCACCCCGGCCAGGTCGCCGACGAGCTGCTCGCCCGCTTCGGCCTCGTCGAGGCCGGCGCACGCAGGGTCGCCACCTACTCGGGCGGCATGCGCAGGCGCCTGGACATCGCGATGAGCCTCGTCGGGCAGCCGAGGGTGATCTTCCTCGACGAGCCGACCACGGGCCTCGACCCGCAGGCGCGGATCGAGGTCTGGCAGGTTGTCCGTGCACTCGCCGAGCAGGGCACCACCGTCCTGCTCACCACCCAGTACCTCGACGAGGCCGAGCAGCTCGCGGACCGGATCGCCGTGCTGCACGACGGTCACGTCATCGCGAACGGCACGCTCGCCGAGCTCAAGGCGCTGCTGCCGCCCGCGACCGTGGAGTACGTCGAGAAGCAACCGACCCTGGAAGACGTCTTCCTCGCCCTCGTGGGCGGCGACGACGGGAAGGACCGACCATGAGCACCCACGTCGTCGCCGACACCGTCGCCCTGACGGGACGCTCCGTGCGCCACGTCACCCGCAGCGTGGACACGATCATCACGACCGCCGTCACGCCCGTCGCCATCCTGCTGCTGTTCGTCTACGTGTTCGGCGGCGCGATCCGGACGGGCACGCAGAGCTACGTCGACTACCTGCTGCCGGGGATCCTGCTCATCGCGATCGCGTCGGGCGTCGCCTACACGGCGGTCCGCCTGTTCACGGACCTGCAGGGCGGCATCGTCGAGAGGTTCCGGTCGATGCCCGTCGCGCGGCCCTCCGTGCTGTGGGCCCACGTGCTGACCTCGCTGGTCTCGAACGGGATCACGGTCGCGATCATCGTGCTCGTGGGGGTCGTCATGGGCTTCCGGACGTCGGCCGGTCCGCTCGCGTGGCTCGCGGTCGGCGGCATCCTGACGCTGTTCACCCTCGCCCTGACCTGGGTCGCGGTGATCGCGGGCCTGACGGCGAAGTCCGTGGAGGGTGCCGCCGGCTTCTCCTACCCGTTGATCTTCCTGCCGTTCGTCAGCTCGGCGTTCGTCCCGACGCAGACCATGCCCGGGCCCGTGCGGGTGTTCGCGGAGAACCAGCCGGTGACGGCGATCGTCGACACGATCCAGGCCCTGTTCGCGCAGCAGCCGGTCGGCGACGACATCTGGGTCGCGATCGGCTGGTGCGTCGGGGTCCTCGCGCTCGCGTACGTCGGGGCGACGCGGGTGTACCGGCGGCGGCTCGGCTGAGTCAGTGCGTCGGCTGCAACGTCCCCAGGTGGAGGTTGTCGCGGTCGACGAGCAGCAGGTCGCCGTCCTCGAGCCGGGCGCCGACGGCCGAGCCGAGCCAGCCGTCCGTCTCGGGGCAGGCCGCCGTCGTGCTCGTCCAGGCCGAGAAGCTGACGCCCTTGCCCCCCACCTGCCACGTGCCGGTCAGGCGGTTGCAGCCGTCGGAGCCGACCGCCGAGCCGTCCTCGTCGAGGACCAGGTAGGCCTGGCCGTAGCTCGTCGACGTGCCCCACGAGCCGACGACGTCGGCCGCCTCGACGGGCGCGACGGCGTTCGTCGAGCACGCGGCAGTCGTCGCGAGCGCGCCCAGGAGTGCGACGGTCACGGTCGCTCGGCGCACCACGGTCGAAGGCATGCTCGCAGGCTAGACCCGTGACGGTCGGCGCGGGGGCGGAATGGCCTACTGTGACCGCAGCAGCAGGTCATGGCGGTGGGGAGGGTCGGTGTCCGACGCAACGCTGAGCCTCGTGGTGCTCGCGTGCGTCATCGCGCTGTTCGTCTGGAACCGCCTGTCGGTCGGCACGGTCGCCATCCTCACGGCGCTCGCGCTGTACGCGACCGGGCTGGTCGACGCGACGACCGCCGTCTCGGGGTTCGGGGACCCGGTCGTCGTGTTCATCGCGACGCTGTTCGTGGTCAGCGAGGGGCTCGAGGCGTCCGGGGTGACGGCCTGGGCGGGACAGCTCCTGGTGCGGCACGCGGGGACGAAGCGCGGGCCGCTGCTGATCGGCGCGATGGGCCTGTCCGCGGTCATGGCTGCCGTCGTCACGCCGAACGGCGCCGCGGCCGCGCTGCTGCCGGTCGTCGTGCTGGCCGCGAGACGCTCTGGTCAGGCGGCTGCGCAGATGCTCATGCCGCTCGCGTTCGCCGCGAGCGCCGGGGCGCTGCTCGTCCTGTCCGGCAGCACGGTCAACGTCATCGTCTCCGACGCCCTCGCCGACGCGACGGGCGAGCGGTTCGGGTTCTTCGAGTTCGCACTCATGGGGCTCCCGCTCGTGCTCGTGACCGTCGCCGTGTCGCTGCTGCTCGGACCGCGGCTGCTGCCCGACCGCAAGCCCGACACGGTGACCGCCGACTTCTCCGACCACCTGAGCACGCTCGTCGAGCACTACAGCCTCGAGCAGGGGTTCTTCCGCACGCACGTGACGGCCGGCTCGGCCCTCGTCGGCGCGACGACCGCCGCCCTCGAGGTCCCCGAGCACGTGCTCGTCGTCGGGGTCCAGCACGCCGACGGGCGACCCGCGGGACCCGACGAGCCCATCGACCCCGACGACGTCCTGGTCGTGTCGGGGCCGAGCGAGGGTGTCGCGAGCCTGGTCGAGCAGTACGAGCTCGACGTCGTCACGACCCCGCTGACGCGCGACACGCGCGAGGCGCTGCTGGGTCGCGACGCCGGGGTCGCCGAGCTCGTCGTCCCGCCGCGCTCGCGGCTGATCGGGCAACGGGTGTTCCCCGGGGTCGTGCGCGGCGGGGTCACCGTGCTGGCCGTGCGCCGGCTGGGCCGTGAGCGCGGAGCACGGACCACCGACCTGGCCGAGGGCGACATGCTGCTCGTGCACGGCACGTGGCCGGCTGTCGAGGCGTTGGCGCAGGACGACACCGTGCTCGTCGTCGACGACCCGGACCAGGTCCGCCGCCAGGCCGTGCCGCTCGGCGCCACGGCGTGGCGGGCGATCGCCGTGCTGGCGGTCACGATCGTGCTGCTCGCCTCCGGTGCCGTCTCGCCCGCGATCGCCGGGCTCGTCGGCGCGGTCGGCATGATCCTGACCCGCACCGTCCTGCCCCAGCAGGCCTACCGGGCGATCTCCTGGCAGACCGTCGTCCTGGTCGGCGGGCTCATCCCGCTGTCGGTCGCGATCAGCAGCAGCGGCGCGGCCGACCTCGTCGCCGACCACCTCGTCACGCTCGTCGACGGCGGCGACCCTCGTCTGCTGCTCGCCGTGCTGTTCCTGCTCACGCTCGTGCTCGGGCAGGTCGTCAGCAACACCGCGACCGTCCTGATCGTCGTGCCCATCGCGGTCTCGGCCGCGCAGGAGTCCGGGATCGCGCTCGCACCCGTGCTCATGCTCGTCGCGGTCGCCGGCGCGGCCTCGTTCCTCACCCCGATCGCCACACCCGCCAACATGATCGTCATGGGCCCGGCCGGGTACCGGTTCGCCGACTACTGGAAGCTGGGGCTCGCGACGACGGTCGCGTGGTTCGTGGTCGCGGTCGGACTGATCCCGGTGTTCTGGCCCACCTGATCTGCCCCGACGTCGCTAGGTTGAGAACCGACACACCACGGCCCGTCACCAGGAGCTCTCCATGGCGTTCGACCCTGCCCCGTCCCTCCCGCTCGTGCGCGCGATCGACGTCGCCGTCGTCGCAGCGTCGGCCGGGTCCCCCGTCCTCGGCGTCGCCGTCACCTCCGACGGTGACGTGCCGTCCGCCCTCGGGCTGACCCGCGAGCAACTCACCGCGTGGGGATTCTCCGGCGCTCCCGGGAGCACCCTGGTCGTCCCGTCGGAGCAGCCCGTGGTCGCCGTGGGCGTCGGGAAGGCTGCCGACGTGTCCGGCGCGGTGCTGCGCGACGCGGCGGCGGCCTTCGCGCGGGCCGCCGCGCACGAGTCGAGCCTGAGCACCGACCTCGCCGCGGTCCCTGGCGTGCACCCGGCCGAGGCGGCGCAGGTCGTCGTCGAGGGCCTGGTGCTCGGTCGCTACCGCTACGACCCGCTGCGCTCCGCGCCCACGACCGTGCCCCTCGCCTCGATCGAGCTGCACGTGACCGACGAGGACGCCGCGCGCGTCGGCGCCGCGGACGGCCTGGTCCTGGCACGGGCCGCCGCGCTCTCGCGCGACCTGGCCAACACGCCGGCCGGCCACCTGACCGCACCCGACTTCGCGGACCTCGCGGTGCGCGTCGGCGGCGAGGCGGGCCTCGAGGTGGTCGTGCACGACAAGGCCGCGCTCGTCGAGCTGGGGTGCGGCGGGCTGCTCGGCGTCAACGCCGGATCGACGGTCGAACCCCGCATGGTCGCCCTCCGCTACACCCCCGACGACGCCGTCGGGCACCTCGGCCTCGTCGGCAAGGGCATCACCTACGACTCCGGCGGCATCAGCCTCAAGCCGTCCAACGCGATGCACGCCGCCATGAAGATGGACATGAGCGGCGCCGGCGCGGTCCTCGCCGC
>Ga0182736_1002987_pt1 | contig 11887 bp, 11 predicted proteins | sample eDN5th30CKraftBY_FD_128882 | JGI IMG/M metagenome (GOLD analysis project Ga0182736, IMG submission 128882) | Enriched backyard soil microbial communities from Emeryville, California, USA - eDNA 5th pass 30_C Kraft BY (version 2) (version 2) | ecosystem: Environmental > Terrestrial > Soil >...
AAGCGCGCCAATTGCATGGTTATCTTCATTAACCAAATCCGCATGAAAATCGGCGTCATGTTCGGCAACCCCGAAACCACCACCGGCGGCAACGCGCTCAAATTCTATGCCACGGTGCGCCTCGACATACGCCGCATCGGCGCCATCAAAAGGGGCGACGAAGTCGTGGGCAATGAAACCCGGGTCAAGGTCGTCAAGAACAAAATCGCGCCGCCGTTCAAGCAGGCCGAGTTCGACATCATGTATGGGGCCGGCATCTCGCGCGAGGGCGAAATCATCGATCTCGGCGTCCAGGCCGGCATTGTCGACAAGGCCGGCGCATGGTTCAGCTACTCGGGCACCCGCATCGGCCAGGGCAAGGACAATGTGCGCGAGTACCTCAAGGCCAATCCCAGCATGGCGTTCGAGATCGAGAACCGGGTCCGCGAGCAGCTGGGCGTCGTGGCGCGCGCCCCGTCTTCCGTGCCCGCCCCGGCGGCCACGGCCGACGAATAAGGCCAAGGGGCCGGCGTGTGCGATGACCCCGCCGGCGGCGACGATTTCGAGCAGTTGTCGCGGCCGGCCCGCAAGGGTCCCTCGCTCAAGGCCCGCGCCGTGGCCTTTTTGTCCAGGCGCGAATACTCGCGCCTGGAATTGCAGCGCAAGCTGGCGGCCCACGCCCAGGACGCCGCCGAAGTCGAGCAGCTGCTCGACCAGCTCGAACGCGAAAACTGGCTGTCGGATGAGCGCTTCGCCCAAAGCCTGATTCACCGGCGGGCGTCGGTGCGGGGGGCGGCGCGCATTGCGCAGGAACTCAAGCAGCACGGGCTTTCCCCATCCCGTATCGCCGATCTGCGCGAAGGGCTGCGCCAGACCGAACTGCAGCGCGCCCGCGCGGTATGGCAGAAGAAATTCGGCCAGGCGCCGTCAGACCCGAAAGAATACGCCAGGCAGTTCCGCTTTCTGGCCTCGCGCGGCTTTTCGCCCGACTGCCTGCGCCGCATATTGGGCGAACCCGACGATCCGGCCGGCTGAGCCGGCTTTCGCGGCGCCGCACTTGCTCAGTGCTTTGAGCACCCCCTGAACATCGGGTCCGGGCGTGCCGGCAAAAACTTGATATCCCCTGTAAAACACCCAACCCGGCAATATGTCAGGACGACTGGCGAACCGATTTGATCCCGCTCAATGTCTTGAAACAGGTGTCCCGGGCCTGGGCCATGAAGGCCTGCAGATAGGTGGCCTGGACATCCTCGGTCCGGACCGCGGCGTACAGGGTGCGCCAGACCCCCTGTTCTCCCAGCCGGCAGATATGCAGCCAGCCCTGATTCTGGTATTCGGTCAGCGCCCAGCTGGGCAGGGCCGCCACGCCGCGCTGGCTGGCCACCAGTTGGGCAATGACGGGGGTCAGTTCGGCCTTGCGTATCCCGGCGGGTTCCACATCGGCCGGATCCAGAAACGCGGTGAAAACGTCCAGCCGCTGCTTTTCGACGGGATAGGTGATCAGGATCTGGTCGGCCAATTGCCGCGGCTCTATATATTTATACTGAGCCAGCGGGTTGGTCGCGGCCACCGCCAGCACCAGTTCATAGCGAAACAGCGGCAAGTATTCCACCGCATCGATGGTTTGCGGGTCCGAGGTAATCACCACGTCCAGGTCGCCCCGCACCAGCGCGGGAAACGGAGCGAACGAAAACGCCGCGGACAGATCCAGGGCGACGTCGGGCCAGTTCTGCCGAAACGCGTCCAGGGTCGGCATCAGCCACTGAAAACAGGAATGGCACTCAATGGCCAGATGCAGCCGTCCGGTGCGCCCGGCGGCCAGGCGCTGCAGTTCGCGTTCCGTGGCCTTGACCTTGGGCAGCACGTCATCGGCGAGAGTCAATATCCGCAGCGCCGCCGTAGTCAGGCGCGCGGGCCGGGTGCGGCGATTGAGCAGCGCCACTTTCAGCCTGACTTCCAGGTCGCGCAGCTGATGGGACAAGGCGGATTGCGTGACATGCAGGCGCTCGGCGGCTTCCTGCAGGCTGCCGGCGTCGCGTATGGCGCTCAGGCTTTCGAGATGGCGGATTTCCAGCATCTTAGTGGGTCAAGAATGGCAAGACGGATATTGTATGAGAAAAATTCATTCTAAACATGCGTTATTTGATTTTGATTCAGCTATAGCCTGGGGGACAATGATAGCACCTTAAAAATTTCATCCTATATAGAAATAACATGACCATTATTCATAATTTGGGTTTTCCCCGCATCGGCGCGCAGCGTGAGCTCAAGCGTGCTCTGGAAGCTTACTGGGCCGGCAAGCAGACGGCCGATGAACTCGACGGCGTGGGACGCGATCTGCGCGCCCGCCACTGGGCGATCCAGACGGACGCCGGCCAGGAATTCGTGACGGTGGGCGATTTCGCCTGGTACGACCACATTCTGGAATGGTCCACGCTGCTGGGCGCCGTCCCGCCGCGTTTCGCGCAGCCCGGCACCGAAGCGGTCGGGCTGGACACTTTGTTCAGGATGGCCCGCGGGCGGGCTCCGTCGGGCACTCCGGCGGCCGCCTGCGAGATGACGAAGTGGTTCGATACCAATTATCACTATATTGTTCCCGAGCTGGCGCCGCAACAGACATACCGGATCGCGCGCGAATATATCTTCGACCAGATCCGCGAGGCACAGGAACTGGGGCATCGCGTCAAGCCCGTGATACCGGGGCCGCTGAGCTGGCTGTGGCTGGGAAAGGGCGACGCCTTCGCCGCCGGCGCGGGCGATGCCGCCAAGCTCGGCCTTCTGGCCGGCCTGCTGGATGTGTATATCGAAGTGCTGGCCCGGTTCAGGCAGCTCGGCGTGCAGTGGGTGCAGATCGACGAGCCCATCCTGACGCTGGATCTGCCCGCGCCGTGGCGCGAGGCGTATGGACAGGTTTATTCCGTCCTGGCCGATCAAGGCATCAATGTTCTGCTCGCCACGTATTTCGGCGGCTTGCAGGAAAACACGTCCCTCCTGAAGGGCTTGCCCGTTCAGGGCGTGCATATCGATCTGGTGCGCGATCCCGGGGCGCTGCAGCCCATTGCCGAGGTGCTGGACAACGGCCAGGTGCTGTCCGCCGGCATCGTCGACGGACGCAACATATGGCGCACCGACCTGGACCGCGCCGCGCAGGCGCTGGCGCCCCTGAAAGCCCGTTTCGGCGACCGGCTCTGGCTGGCTCCGTCTTGCTCGCTGCTGCATGTGCCGGTCGACCTGGACTCCGAGGCCGGCCTGGACGCAGAATTGAAAGGCTGGCTTTCGTTCGCCCGGCAAAAACTCGATGAGTTGCGCTGGCTGGCCCGCCTGCTCGATGGCGATGCCGATGCGCAGACGCAGCAGGCCTTGCAGGCCCAGAGAACGGCCTTGCAGGCGCGTCGCGATTCGACCCGCATCCACAATGCCGCGGTGCAGGAGCGCATGAGCGGAGCCGGCGGCCTTGCCCGGCAAAGAGCGTCGTTTGCGCAGCGCATCGCGGCCCAGCGCAAAGAACTCGATCTGCCGGAATATCCGACCACGACGATAGGTTCGTTTCCGCAGACGTCCGCGATCCGCGCGCTGCGCCGCGACTGGAAGGCGGGTACGCTGGGCGACGCGGCCTACGAAAAATCCATCCGCGCCGAGATCGAGAAGGTGATCCAGTTCCAGGAGCGGATCGGACTCGATGTCCTGGTGCATGGCGAACCCGAGCGCAACGATATGGTGGAGTATTTCGGCGAATTGCTGGCCGGCTTCGCGTTCACCCAGAACGGCTGGGTGCAGAGCTATGGTTCGCGCTGCGTCAAGCCGCCGGTGATTTTCGGCGATGTGGCCAGGCTGGCCCCCATGACGGTGGCGTGGTCGGCGTATGCCCAGTCGCTGACGAAAAAGCCGGTGAAGGGGATGCTGACCGGCCCGGTCACTATTTTGCAATGGTCCTTCGTGCGCGACGACCAACCGCGCGAGGCCACATGCAGGCAGCTCGCCCTGGCTTTGCGCGACGAGGTCTGCGATCTGGAGCAGGCCGGAATCCAGGTCATCCAAATCGATGAGCCCGCGTTCAGGGAAGGGCTGCCACTGCGCCGGGCGGACTGGAAGGCGTACCTCGACTGGGCGGTGGACTGCTTTCGCCTGTCGACATCGGGGGTTCAGGACCGCACCCAGATACACACCCACATGTGCTATTCCGAATTCAACGACATCATCGAGGCCATCGCGGCCATGGACGCCGACGTCATCACCATAGAGACCTCGCGCTCCAACATGGAACTGCTCGGCGCATTCGAAGATTTCCATTATCCCAATGACATCGGTCCGGGCGTCTACGATATTCACTCTCCCAACGTGCCTCTTGTGGATTCGATGGTCGACCTGATCCGGCGGGCCGCGTCGCGCCTGCCGCGCGAGCGGCTCTGGGTCAATCCCGATTGCGGCTTGAAGACGCGGGCCTGGGCGGAAACGGAAGCGGCCCTGGTCAGAATGGTGGAAGCGGCCAGAGTGCTGCGCCAGGCCGACTGAGTCCCGCATTCCGGCGGCGGCCGGGCATCGGACCCGGGCGCGCCCGGGTCCGGGATTCGGCGCGCGCGCAAGAGAGAGGACCCGCCTGCGCTATACTTAGCGGGTTTTTCTCTTAACTGTTTTCAGCATTTACATGCCTTTGCCGCCGCCCGATGCCGCTCGCGAACCGTTGCACACGCGCTCCATACGCGTGGACTCATATGCGCGGGACGACGGCTTGTGGGACCTCGAAGCGGAACTGATCGACACCAAGGCCTACGACTTCTCCAGGTCCGACGGCTCGATCCAGCGCGCCGGCGATCCGGTGCATCATATGCGCATGCGCATCACCATCGACGACAAGTATGCGATCGTCGCGGCACTGGTCGTCTATGACGCCGCGCCGTACGACCATCATTGCACCGCGATCGCGCCCGAATACCAGGGGCTCGTGGGCATGAATCTATTGCGCAATTTCCGGCAGGCAGTCAAAGAACGCTTCGGCCGCACGGCGGGGTGCACCCACATGAGCGAACTGTCGCTGGTGCTGCCGACGGCGGCGGTGCAGTCCATGTCGGCCAGGCGCCGCGCCGAGCAGCAGAGGCCCCATGCCAAGAGGCCTTTCAGCCTGGACGGCTGCCACGCGCTGAAAATCGACGGCCCTGTCGTCAAGGAATACTACCCCAGGTGGTATACCGCCGTCCGGGGCGGGGCGAGGCGGGAATAAAATTGATTGTCCATCGGGCACGGGTGTCGATGGCTGAACACGGGATCGGCTTTTTTCTTATTTTTACGTACTGACAGGTCATAAATGAAAATTCACGAGTATCAGGGCAAGGATCTGCTAAAGCGATTCGGCGTGGTCGTGCCGCGCGGGATTCCCGCTTTCTCCGTCGACGAGGCGGTTGCCGCCGCGGACAAGCTCGGCGGACCGGTCTGGGTCGTCAAGGCGCAGATCCATGCCGGTGGACGGGGCAAGGGCGGCGGCGTCAAGCTGGCCCGGTCGATCGACGAGGTGCGTCAGTTCGCGTCCGAGATCCTGGGCATGCAGCTGGTGACTCACCAGACGGGCCCCGCGGGCCAGAAAGTGCGCCGCCTCCTGATCGAGGAAGGCGCCGACATCAAGAAAGAATACTACGTGGGCATCGTCACCGACCGGGCCACGCAGCGGGTTTGCGTCATGGCGTCCAGCGAGGGCGGCATGGAGATCGAAGAAGTCGCCGACAGCGCTCCCGAAAAAATCCTGAAAGTGTTCGTGGACCCCAAGACGGGCTTGACCGGCCAGGAAGCCGGCGAACTGGCGCGCGGCATAGGGGTACCCGAGGCGTCCGTCGCCAAAGCCGCGGATCAGTTCCAGAAACTGTACAAAGTGTACTGGGACACCGACGCCTCGCTGGCCGAGATCAACCCGCTGGTGCTCACCGGTTCCGGCGACATCATTGCGCTCGACGCCAAGTTCAACTTTGATTCCAACGCCTTGTTCCGGCATCCCGATATCGTCGCCTGCCGCGACCTCGACGAAGAAGACCCCGCCGAGATCGAGGCCAGCAAGTTCGACCTGGCGTACATCCAGCTGGACGGCAATATCGGCTGCCTGGTCAACGGCGCCGGACTGGCCATGGCGACCATGGACACCATCAAGCTGTTCGGCGGCGAGCCCGCGAATTTTCTGGACGTGGGCGGCGGCGCCACCGCCGAGAAAGTCACCGAGGCGTTCAAGATCATGTTGAAGAACGACAGCGTCAAGGCGATTCTCGTGAATATTTTCGGCGGCATCATGCGTTGCGATGTCATCGCCGAGGGCGTGATCGCCGCGTGCAAGGCCGTCAATCTCAGCGTGCCGCTCGTGGTGCGCATGAAAGGCACCAACGAGGCGCTTGGCAAAAAACTGCTGGCCGAGTCCGGTTTGCCCATTATCAGCGCCGATACGATGGCCGAAGCCGCGACCCGCGTCGTGGCCGCCGTGAAATAAGAATTTTGCCAAGGATTTGTAAATGTCGATTCTGATCAACCAAGACACCAAAGTCATTACTCAGGGAATCACCGGGAAAACCGGCCAGTTCCATACGCGCATGTGCCGTGAATATGGCAACGGCAAGGCGGCGTTCGTGGCCGGAGTCCATCCCAAGAAAGCCGGCGAGGACTTCGAGGGGATTCCCATCTTCGGCTCCGTCAAGGATGCGAAGGCGCAGACCGGCGCAACCGTCTCGGTCATCTATGTTCCGCCGGCCGGCGCCGCCGCCGCCATCTGGGAAGCCGTGGAAGCCGACCTCGACCTCGTCATCTGCATCACCGAAGGGATTCCGGTGCGCGATATGCTGGAAGTGCGCAATCGCATGCGCGACGGGAACAAAAGAACGCTGCTTCTGGGGCCCAACTGCCCCGGCCTGATCAGCCCCGACGATATCAAGATCGGCATCATGCCCGGCCACATTCATCGCAAGGGCCGTATCGGCATCGTCAGCCGTTCCGGCACGCTGACCTACGAGGCCGTGGCGCAGGTCACCGAACTCGGACTAGGGCAATCGTCGGCCGTGGGCACGGGCGGCGATCCGATCAACGGGTTGAAGCACATCGATGTCCTGAAGATGTTCAACGACGACCCCGATACCGATGCCGTGATCATGATTGGCGAAATCGGCGGTCCCGACGAGGTCAATGCCGCCGAGTGGGCGAAAGACAACATGCAAAAACCCATTGTCGGTTTCATCGCGGGCGTGACCGCGCCGGCCGGAAAGCGCATGGGCCACGCCGGCGCCCTGATTTCGGGCGGCGCCGATACCGCGGACGCCAAGCTGGAAATCATGGAGGCATGTGGCATCCGCACGACACGCAACCCTTCCGAAATGGGAAAACTGCTCAAGTCCATCCTGTAGCGTGCAGCGCCTTGGCGGCGCAGCGCAAGCCCCGGCCGCGCCGTCCGCGACCCCGCGACGGGCACGGTTCGGCGCCTCTCCGGGGGGCGCCGAACTATGCCGGCCATGGCTTTGGGGCATATGTCAACAGGGGATAGCCCTGATCGCGATCTTTCCATGGCGGGCGGAAAATTTTTATACTTTTTTTCGCGGCGGCACCATAAATCCGATATATTTATACACCGAAGAAAAACGGCGGTAAAAAAGCAAGAAGGCGGATACGCAAGGAATCCGCTTGCAAGAGGGTCGGCGGGAAGTTGGGGAAGGGTGTCTGCGGACATCGCATGCGTTTTCAATGAAGGGGGATCTTCATATAGGACAAATGCACCATGGACATCGGTTCAACAGCGTTCTGGCTGGCTTTGCTGGAAATCATCTGGGTCAATATTCTCCTGTCGGGCGATAACGCGGTGATCATCGCACTGGCTGCGCGTTCCTTGCCCGAGACGCAGCAGAACCGGGCCATTGCCCTGGGATCGGCCGCCGCGATTGCGCTGCGTATCGTGCTCACTCTGGTGGCGGCCGAATTACTGTTGCTGCCCTGGCTCAAGACAGTCGGCGCTGTGTTGCTGGTTTACATCGGGGTGAATCTGCTTCTGCCCGAAGCCGAGGGCGACGGGCCGGCCCGCCAGCACGGCAACTTGTGGTCGGCGGTGCGCACCATCCTGATCGCCGACCTGGTCATGAGCCTGGACAACGTGGTGGCCGTTGCCGCCGCCGCGCACGACAGCATCGTATTGCTGGTGCTCGGGCTGCTGATCAGCATTCCCCTGGTCATCTTCGGCAGCACTTTATTGCTGAAGGTCATCGAGCGGCTGCCCATACTCGTCTGGCTGGGGGCCGCCCTGCTGGGCTACATCGCGGGCGAAATGCTGGTCGGCGATCCGGCCCTGGTCGATTCGATCGACCGGTTTTCGATCTCGGCGCATCTTTCCCACCATCAATTCGCGTTGCTCGCGGGCGCGCTCGGCGCGCTGCTGGTACTCTCTTTGGGGAAAATTTTTCTCAAAAGGGTACAAACTGACTGAAAGCTGAATTACAATCCCCCGACGTTGAGGCGCCTCGAGCACAATGGGCATCGAGGCGTTTTCATATGTGTGTCTTGGCCAAACTTGGGGAATCTGACTGATGGTAGAGTTTTTTCAAACCCTTCATTGGGGGGCCGTATTCCAGATCATTATGATCGACATCCTGCTGGGCGGCGACAACGCGGTCGTCATTGCCCTGGCTTGCCGCAATCTCGAACGCAAGCAGCGCATCAAGGGGATTCTGTGGGGAACGGCCGGTGCCATCATTCTGCGCGTCGTTCTCATTGCCTTTGCCCTGACACTGCTGGCCATTCCTTTCCTCAAGCTGGTGGGGGGCGCCCTGCTGGTATGGATCGGCATCAAATTGCTGATGCCCGACGATGACCACCATGAAAATGTGACCGGCGCGAAATCGATCTGGGCGGCGGTCAAGACGATCATCATTGCGGATCTGGTCATGAGCCTCGACAACGTGATCGCAATCGCCGGCGCGGCCCAGAACGCCCAGGCCGATCATCAGCTGGGGTACGTCATTTTCGGCCTGCTGGTGAGCGTGCCGATCATTATCTGGGGCAGCACCTTGGTGCTCAAGCTCATAGACCGGTTCCCGCTGGTGGTGACGCTGGGGGCCGGCCTGCTGGGCTGGATCGCGGGCGGCATGCTGGTCACCGATATATTCGTCGTCGAGCAAACGGGCGGGGTTTCAACTACGGTTAAACTAGCGGTGGAAGCCTTGGGCGCGATTCTGGTCGTGGCCGTGGGCAAATGGCTTGCCAGCCGGAAAATCGCCAGGAGTAATGCACATGGGTCTGTTTAAATCTTCCAGCCGTAAAAAACATGAGTCCGGCCTCTCGCTGCTGCAGGGCCTGTTCATACTCGCCGTGGTAGGCGTGATTGCGACCGTAATCGTGACCAGGCTGGCAGGCTGAGGCATGTCCGGTTCTCCCGAGCGGCTGGTTATCGCGACTCGCGCCAGCCGTCTGGCGCTATGGCAGGCCGAGCACGTGCGCGGTCAGCTGGTGGCGCTGTATCCCCGGTGCCGCGTCGAACTTCTCAAGCTGACCACGCGCGGCGACCAGATACTCGACCGTTCACTGTCCAAGGTGGGTGGCAAGGGCCTGTTTGTCAAAGAGCTTGAAACGGCGCTGCTCGATGGGCGCGCCGATCTGGCGGTGCATTCCCTCAAAGACGTACCGGTCGATCTGCACACGCCGTTCTCGCTGTCCACCATCCTGAAGCGCGACGATCCTCGCGACGCGCTGGTTTCGCACGAGGCGGCGTCGCTCGACGGCCTGCCCGCCGGCGCGGTGGTCGGCACGTCCAGCCTGCGCCGCGAAGCGCAGATCCGCCTGCACCATCCCCGGCTTGAAGTCAGGCCGTTGCGCGGCAACCTGGATACGCGCCTCGGCAAGCTGGACCAGCACGATTATGCGGCCATCGTCCTGGCCGCGGCGGGGCTGCGGCGCCTGGGCCTGGCCGCGCGCATCCGTTCATGCCTCAGTCCTGAACAAAGCCTGCCGGCGGCGGGCCAGGGAGCGCTGGGGATCGAGATCCTGGAAGAGCGCGCCGACCTGCATGCGTGGCTCGCTCCACTTGCCTGTGCCCGGACCACGGCCTGCTGTCTGGCCGAGCGCATGGTTTCACGCCTGCTGGGCGGGTCCTGCCAACTTCCCCTGGCCGCGTTTGCCGAGGCCGACGCCGACGGCACGCGTTTGCGCTTGCGCGCGCTGGTGGCCCGGCCCGATGGCTCCAGGGTTGTCCGCGCCGAGGTCTCCGGTCCGGCAAGCGACCCCGGAGAATTGGGCGGGCAGGCCGCCCGCGCGCTGCTGGCCAATGGCGCGCAAGACATCCTGAGCGGGATTCTGTCTCCGACCGAACCGTAGCGAACCCACCGGTTATGGTCGAACACACCATGGGACCTCTTGCCGTCCTGACCCGTCCCAGGGGGAAAAACGAGTCTCTGGCGCTGCGCCTGGGTGCGCGCGGAATTCAGGCGCACACGCTGCCGGCGCTGGCCATTGAACCGCTGCCGCCCGGGCCTGGCCTATTGCCCCGGCCGGGCGACTACGACCTGATCGTCTTCGTCAGCGGCCACGCGGTCGGCATCTACTTCGACCTGCTCGCCCGGGACGGCTGGGCCGGTCCGTGGCCGCCGGGCACACTGGCTGCGACGGTGGGGCGGGCCAGCGCGGCGCCCCTGCACGAAAATCCTTTCATTCCGTCCGAAAATATCGTGCGCCCCCCCTGCCAGGCCGGACAGGATTCCGAAGCCTTGTGGCAGGTCCTGCGGCAGCTTTCCCGTCCGCCGAAGAGCGCGTTGATCGTAAGAGGGGCGACGGGCCGCGAATGGCTGCGGGAAAAACTGGAGGGGCGGGGCGCCCGGGTGCGGCTGCTTCCCGTGTACCGGCGCGAGCCGGAAGTCTGGACAGGTCCGCAGGTGGAACCGCTGGAAGCCGCACTGCGGGCGGGCCGGCGGACCGTCTGCCTGTTGACCAGCGCTGAAAGTGTGGACGCGGTGCGCGCCAATATTCTGCGGGCGGGTTTGCCATCATTCTGGACCCAGGCGATATTCGTGGCCATCCATGAGCGGGTGGCGCACTATCTGCAGTCCACGCACGAGGCCGCCGGTGGCAAAGCGCCTGTTCCAGTGGTACAAATATGTTCGCCCGATGACGACGCCATTTTTCAGGCTCTGGTATTGGCCGCCGCCCTGTAAAAAGCCGCGAAGGATTACAATCCCGCTATGACTGAATCAAAATCCGAGTCCAAACAGACCACTCAGCCGGCGCGTGCCGATCAAAAAGCCGCCGGGGGCGGCGCGGCGGGATCGATCCCGGCCAGCGGCGTCCGGCAGCCCGGAAAGAAGCGTTCCGCCGTCCTGGGCTCGATCCTGGCCGTGGCCTTGCTCCTGGTTGCGATCCTCGCGGCGGCGCTGTGGTATCAGCACCAGACCTTCCAGAAACAGAATGAGGCGCTGGCCGCGCAAGTCCGCTCCAGCCTCGATGCGGCCGGCGACGCGGCCGAACGGGCGCAGCAGGCGTGGTCCGCGACCCAGGCGCAGGCGGGCCAGATCGCGGCGCTGCAGGCTTCATTGCGGGAATCCCTCGATCGCTACGTGAGCCTGGAGCAGGCTTTTCAGACGCTGACCGACAGCGGCTCCGACCTGGTGCTTATCAACGATATCGATCATCTGGTCACGAATGCGCATCAGCAGCTTTTGCTGGGGGGCAATATCGGCAATGCGATCATCGCCCTCGAAACCGCCCAGGCGCAGCTGGCGCGGGCCAATCGTCCGGCGCTGGCCTCGCTGCAGCAGACCATCAACGGCGATCTGGACCGCCTGCGCGCCGTCTCCACGGTCGACGTGGCGTTGTTGTCCGAACAACTGGACGAACTGGGCAGGCTGGTGAGCCGGGCCGCGTTGCTGGTGCCCGACGATGCCGCGCCGGAAGTCGCGAAGGCGCCGCAGGCGCC
>Ga0182736_1002988_pt1 | contig 11885 bp, 11 predicted proteins | sample eDN5th30CKraftBY_FD_128882 | JGI IMG/M metagenome (GOLD analysis project Ga0182736, IMG submission 128882) | Enriched backyard soil microbial communities from Emeryville, California, USA - eDNA 5th pass 30_C Kraft BY (version 2) (version 2) | ecosystem: Environmental > Terrestrial > Soil >...
GCCTGGAACGGCAGCCGCGAGGCGGCCCGCGCCCTGCGCGAGGGTTTGGGTTTCATCGAGCAGGCCGCGCGCGCCGTCATCCTCGTCGTCGACCCTCCGGGGAACACCGAACCGTGGCGCGAGGTGGAGCACCATCTCGTACGCCATGGCGTGGTCGCGGAAGTGATCTCGGCCGAAAGCGGGAACCGCGGCATCGGCGATGTCATCCTGGACGAGGCGAACCGCCTGTCGGCGGATCTCATCGTCATGGGCGGGTACGGTCATGCCCGCTTGAGGGAGCAGGTGTTCGGCGGTACGACGCGGGATGTGCTCCACGCGGCAGCAACGCCTCTGCTGATCGCGCATTGACATCGCCACGGGTGGATCGCTCGTGGCGATGAAATGCGGCACGGCGAGGAAGAGAGCAGCGTCCACGTCAGCGGAAGCTGCTCTAAACCTCCGCCCACATGCGGAAGAGATTGGCGCTGCTTTTCGCCAGCAGATCGAATTCCGGGGTCTTGCCCGATTGGGCGAACAGGTTGCGCTTGGCGGTTTCGAGATCGAACAGAAGCTCGCGCCGGGCGCTGTCGCGCACATAGCTCTGCGCCCAGCCCACGGCCACCATGCGCTCTCCGCGCGTGACGGGGGCGACCCGGTGCAGGCTCGTCGAATCATAGGCCACCAGGTGCCCAGCCGGGAGCTTCACCTCCTCCTCGCCGGACACGGACTCGATCACGAGCTCCCCGCCGTCGTAAGTATCAGGGTCAGCGAGGAAAAGCGTGAAGGACACATCCGTGCGGATGCCGTTCATCAGCGGATTGTCCACGTGGGAGCCATATTCCCGGCCCGCGCCGTAGCGGGCGAAGGTCAGCGGCGTCAGGGCCTTCGGTCGCGCCGCGAGATTGAAGACCTCGTTGCCCAGAATGGCCGTCGACACCTTCTCCCGCAGCAGGGTGAGGGCCGCGCCCTCGCGGGCCTGCTCGTTGTCCTTGACCAGCCGGGCGCTCCATCCCGCCGTCGCGCGGCCGTCCTCGAAGCGCATGGAGCCCAGCATCGCCCGAACCTCTTCGAGATCGGCCGGGAGGAGGACGTCCGCAATCGTGATGAGCATGGGAGAGCACCTTCGGGCTTGCCAGGCCTCCCCATATTATGTAGCTAAGTTCTTGTAAAGACACGCAGTTTTTAGCCCTTCTAAACTAGCCGCGGCGGCCAGAACGCCGAGGGGGAACCCATGAAGAAACGGAAGATCTGGGCGGGCCTGAGCTCCGCCGTCCTTGTTGCCGCGCCGGTTGCCGCGCAGGCGACGGCCCTGCATGTCGAGCCGCGGGCCGGGATCGAGGCCAAGGCCGGCCAGCCCCTGATTCAGCTCGCCCAGCACCAGGGCCATGCCGCCCCGGCGGCCAAGGCCGGCGGCGAGGGAGAAGGCGAAGGCGGCGGCGCGACCCAGCTGCCGGCACCGATCCACGTCTATCGCGGCATCGAAATGATCCGCGGCCATCTCCTCGTCGGCGCGGAGCTGATCGAGGCCGGCCGCTGGGCCGACGCCCTGCCCCACTTCCTTCATCCGGAAGAAGAGATCTACGGCAGCATCCGCGACCAGCTGAAGCCCCTCAACATCGCGCCGTTCCAGGTCGCCCTGAAATCCCTGTCACAGACCGTGAAGGCCAAGAACAAGGAAGCTTACGCCCGCGCCCGCGCGGCGCTCGACGAGCGCCTGGCGGCCGCCGAGACGGCCGTGAAGGCGAAGGAGACCGACGGCACTTACTTCGTGCTCGAAACGGCGCTCGAGGTGCTGCAGCAGGCCGCCGACGAATATGAGGAAGCCGTCGAGAAGGGCCGCATCGCCAACGTGGTCGAGTACCAGGATGCGCGCGGCTTCGTGCTCGAGGTGGACCGCCTCGTCGGAACCATCATGCCGGCCGCTTCCGCCAAGAATGCCGACGCGGCCAAGGCCCTGCAGGCGAGCCTCGACGACCTGAAGGCGACCTTCCCGGCGGTGACGCCGCCGAAGCAGGCGGTGAAGGATTCCGGAGCGTTCCTGAGCGCCGTGGCGAAGTTCGAGCTGCAGCTCAGCAACTTCCACTAATCCTGATGCCGCGCGGGAGCCTCGCCGGAATCGGCCGGGTGCTTGCGGGCCTCGTGCTCGCAGGCCTCGTGGGCGGAGCGGCCGACAAGCCCGTTCCGCTCGGCGTGGAGCAATGGCGAAAAGCCTTCGCGCGTCCCGACCATGCTCCGGCGCCCGTGGACAATCCGGCCACGCCGGAAAGAATCGCGCTCGGCGCGAAGCTCTTCGAGGATGTCCGCCTGTCGGGCTCCGGCGACATGGCGTGCTCGAGCTGCCATCAGGCGGACCTCTCCTTTTCCGATGGGGTCGACCGTCACGTCGGCCATGACGGGCAGCCCCTCGACCGGCGCACGCCTCCCCTGTGGAATCTGGCCTGGGGCCTGTCCTTCTTCTGGGACGGTCGGGCATCGAGCCTGGAGACCCAGGCCATGGTGCCGATCGAGAACGAACGCGAGATGGCCGGCAACCTGCAGACGGCCCTGCGCGCGCTCGATTCCGATCCGCAGATCCGAAAGGCGTTCGCCGCGGCCTTCCCGGAGGATCCCGCCGTGACCCAGGCCAATCTGGCAAAGGCGCTCGCGGCGTTCCAGCGAACGCTTGTCTCGCCGGAAACCCGCTTCGACCGATGGGTGAAGGGGGACGACAAGGCCCTGGAGCCGAATGAACTTGCGGGTTTCTCGCTCTTCGTCGGCAAAGCGGGATGCGTAGCCTGCCACCAGGGCTGGCGGTTCACCGATGAAGCCTTTCACGACATCGGCCTGCCGAGCGAGGACAAGGGCCGTGGACCCATCCTCGGCGTGAGCGCCGCGAACCATGCGTTCAAGACGCCGAGCCTGCGCGAGCGGGTCTGGTCCGCGCCCTACATGCACGACGGCTCGCTCGCGACCTTCGACGATGTGGTGGCGCATTACGCGGACCACGTGGTGCAGCGCCCCACCCTGTCGACCGACCTGCCGCGCCGGATCGAACTCGACGAGCGGGAGCGCGAGCAGCTCGTCGCTTTTCTCAACACCCTGTCCAGCGACGATCCTCCCCGCCCCACGAGCCTGCCGTCGAAAGCGATGTCGTGGGGGACGGACGAGAGAGCCATCCCCGCATCGACCGTCGGCCAGAAGGACCGGCGCTTCACGCCGGGCGCCGTCATCCTGAAGCTGGGCGAGGCCCTGCGCATCGTCAACGACGATACGCGTGTCCACAACGTGCGCCTCGACGGGCCGGGCAAGAGCTTCAACTCGGACGCGCAGAACCCCGGCGACACGGTGACCATCGGGTTCGACAGCCCAGGCCATTACGATGTGATCTGCGGGATCCATCCGGACATGCGCTTGAGCGTGGAAGTCACTCAGGCCCGTTGAGCGTCAAAGAAAAATACACGCCTCGTTTCCGGCGACACGAGCCCGGCGGCTGCGCTAAAACAGGGGCATGCCGATGCTCCGTGACGACGACACCCTCTTTGCCGCCCTGATCGCCCGCGATCCTTCCTACGAGGGGTTCGCCTATGTGGGCGTGAAGACGACGGGCATCTTCTGCCGCCTGACCTGCCCGGCCCGCAAGCCGAAGCGCCATAACGTGGTGTTCTTCTCGTGCAGGGACGCCGCGCAGGACGCAGGCTTCCGCCCCTGCCTGCGCTGCCGGCCCCTCGACAGCAGGCGCCCGACGAGCGGCGCCTTCGAAACCCTCCGAGACAGGATCAGGGCCGAGCCGGACCGGCGGTGGAGCGCCGAGGACGTGAGGGCCCTCGGCTACGATCCCTCCACCGTGCGCCGCGCCTTCCAGCGCGAATACGGCGTCACCTTCGCGCAATATGCGCGTTCGCAGCGCCTCGGCGTGGCGGTGAGCACCTTGCAGCAGGGAGGCTCCGTGATCGAGGCCCAGCTCGATGCGGGCTATGAATCCGGCAGCGGCTTTCGCGACGCCATCAGCAAGCTCATCGGCGATGCGCCGATCCGCGCCCCGGCGCGTCAGATCCTGACCGCGCAATGGATCGACACGCCCATCGGGGCGTTGCTCGCGGTCGTGGACGACACGGGCGTTCATCTGCTCGAATTCGCCGAGCGCAAGGCGCTCCCGACCGAGATCGAGCGCCTGCGCAAGCGCACCGGACCGATCTGTTTCGGGCAGCACCCGATGCTCGATGCGCTCGCCCGTCAGCTGGAGCAGTATTTCGCCGGCCGTTCCCTCACGTTCGATGTGCCTATCGTGCAGAAGGGCACGCCGTTCGAGACGACGGTCTGGGATGCCCTGCGCCGGATTCCGGCCGGCGCCACGCGCAGCTATGGGGAGATCGCGCGTCTTCTCGATCGCCCCGATGCACCGCGTGCGGTGGCGCGGGCGAACGGCGCCAATCAGGTGGCGATCATCGTGCCCTGCCATCGGGTGATCGGCGCCGATGGATCTTTGACCGGTTATGGTGGCAAGATCTGGCGCAAGCAATGGCTGCTCGAACACGAGCGGCGTGTCGCGACAACATTGTCGAAGGGGTCAGCACCATGACGGATCAAGTCGCCAAGGCCACGACGTTCAAGGCTCTCCACGTTCCGGGAAATCCGATCATTCTCTTCAATGTCTGGGACGCGGGCAGCGCCAAGGCGGTCGCGGCGGGCGGCGCGAAGGCGCTCGCCACCGGCAGCTGGTCGGTCGCCGCGGCCCACGGTTATGACGACGGCGAATTCATGCCGTTCGATCTCGCCATCGCGAACCTGGAGCGCATCGTCGCGGCGACCGATCTTCCGGTCACCATCGACCTGGAAAGCGGCTATGGCGCCACTCCCGAAGAGGTCGGCGCCACCATCGCCCGCGCGGTGCGGGCGGGCGCCATCGGCTGCAATCTCGAGGATGGCTTCCGTGAATCGACCCTGCGCGACGCCGCGGATCAGGCGGCGCGGCTCAGGGCCGCCCGGGACGGGGCGGACAGGCTCGGCGTCCCGACCTTCCTCAATGCGCGCACGGACGTGTTCCTGATCGCGCCCGCGGACCAGCACGAGGGCCTCGTCGCCACGGCCTTGGAACGCGGCCGCGCCTATGCCGATGCCGGCGCGGACGGTTTCTTCGTCCCCGGTCTCGCCGACGAGACGCTCATCGCCCGCGTCGTGGAGGGCTCGCGCCTTCCGGTGAACATCATGGCGAGCGCGAAGACGCCCCCGGCCGCGCGGCTCGCGGAACTCGGCGTCGCGCGCATCAGCCATGGCCCGGGCCCGTACCGCATGGCGATGAAGGCCCTGGAGGACGCCGCGAGGGCGGCCCTGCTGTGACGGCCGGCGCTTACGCGTGCTTCTTCTCGATCTTCGGCAGGAAGTAGGCCAGGAGCCCGATGGCCGGCAGGAACGAGCAGACCCTGTAGACGGTCTCGATGCTCGTCATGTCGGCCAGTTGTCCCAGCAGAGCGGCGCCGAGGCCGGCCATGCCGAAGGACAGGCCGAAGAAGAGGCCCGCGATGGTGCCGACGCGTCCCGGAACGAGTTCCGTCGCGTAGACGAGAATGGACGAGAAGGCCGAGGCAAGAACGAGCCCGATGACGACGCTCAAGGCCGCCGTCCAGAACAGGTTGGCGTAAGGCATCGCAAGGGTGAAAGGCAGGACGCCGAGGATCGAGCCCCAGATCACGTAACGCCGCCCGATCTTGTCGCCGACCGCGCCGCCGAGAACCGTGCCGACGGCGAGCGAACCGAGGAAGACGAACAGATAGACCTGCGCATCCTGCACCGAAACCTGGAACTTGGAGATCAGGTAGAAGGTGAAATAGTTGGTGAGGCTCGCGACGTAAAAGTCCTTCGAGAAGATCAGCATCATCAGGATCGCGAGCGAGATCACGATGCGCCGCTTCGAGACCAGCGAACCGGTCTCGGCCGCCCGGGGCTTGGCGCGCAGGTCCGCGAGCTTGGCCTGATACCAGCGCCCGATGGCGAAGAGGATCACCATTGCCAGGAGGGCCACCGCGGAAAACCAGGCGATGCTCGGCTGCCCGAACGGGACGACGATGAAGGCCGCGAGCAGCGGCCCCAGGGCCGTCCCCGCATTGCCGCCGACCTGGAACACCGACTGCGCCAAGCCGTGCCGTCCGCCCGAGGCAAGGCGGGCGACGCGGGAGGATTCCGGATGGAAGACCGAGGATCCCATGCCGACGAGGGCCGCCGCCAGGAGCAGGACCGGATAGGAGCCCGCCCGCGAGAGCGTCAGCAGGCCGATCAGGGTGAAGCCCATGCCGACGACCAGGGAGAATGGCTGCGGCCTGCGGTCCGTGAAGCTGCCGACCAGGGGCTGAAGCAGCGATGCGGTGAGCTGGAAGGTGAGCGTCAGGAGGCCGATCTGGCCGAAATCGAGATGAAAACTGCTCTTGAGGATCGGGTAGATCGCCGGCAGCAGCGACTGGATGAGGTCGTTCAGCATGTGCGACACGCTGATGGCGGCCAGGATCGGCACCGCGACCCTCTCCGGCGAGACGATTCGGGGCGCAACGGGCATGGCGGGCGTTTGATTGGTCATCGTTGTTCTTCGTGATGCTGCCAAGCCTGCATGCAAGCCCAGCCTTAAGGCGTTTCCAGCTTCGGCTATAAACCAGAACGCAACCTTGATCTCCCCTCCCGTCCTGCAGGGCAGGGTTACGGCGCAGGTAGGTCAGGCTTCCTGTCCTCTCTGACAAGACCCGATGTCCCAAGGCGCGGCGCCCTGCCCTTCGGGTCACAACTTTTTCCTATTTCGTCCCTAAGCGTTGACGCCAAGCTTTCAGCCCGATCCAGGGACGATTATAAAACCACAAAAAGGGGTCATCCATGTCGCAGGCCACGGCCTATGAGCAGCTCATGCTCGAACTGCTCAACCGCGAACGCGCCAAGACCGGCGCTCAGCCGCTTGCCTTCAATGGCAAGCTGAACGACTCGGCTGATGCCCATAGCAGCTGGATGATCGCGACCGACACCTTCTCGCATACGGGCTCGGGCGGCTCGGCACCCACCGACCGCATGACCCAGGCCGGCTACGTCTTCTCGGGAAGCTGGGCATCGGCGGAAAACATCGCCTGGGTCAGCATACGCGCGCCGGAAGGCCTCCAGGACGAGGTCGAGCTCCTGCACACGAACCTGATGAACAGTCCCGGACACAAGGCTAATATCCTCAACGGGACCTTGAGCGAAGTCGGCATCGGCTTCGACACCGGCCCCTACCAGAGCTGGGACGGCGCCTTCGTCACCCAGAACTTCGCCAAGTCGGGCACGGCGGTGTTCCTCACCGGCGTCAGCATGGCCGACAAGGACGGAGACCGTTTCTACGACATCGGCGAAGGCCTCGGCGGATTGACCGTGACCGCCGTCAGCTCGACCGGCGCCCAGTACAGCACGACGACGCAAAGCGCCGGCGGCTACAGCCTGGCGCTCGCGGCCGGAACCTATTCGGTCACCTTCTCCGGCGGAGGCTACGCCCCGGTGACCAGGCAGGTGAGCATCGGCTCCTCGAACGTGAAACTCGATCTGGTCGATCCGGCCCTGGGAGCCGCCCCATCCGTATCCACCACGATCAATGGCACGGCCGGCAAGAACACCTTGAAGGGAACATCCGCCGCCGACACGATCAAGGGCCTGGGCGGCAACGACAAGATCCACGGCAACGGGGGCAATGACACGCTCTACGGCGGAACCGGGAACGATGCGCTCAGCGGCAATGGCGGGAACGATCGGCTCTACGGAAACAGCGGACGGGATACTCTTTCCGGCGGCAGCGGCAACGACACCCTCACCGGTGGGAGCGGGAGTGACATCTTCCGCTTTTCCGGCAAGTGGGGGGCGGACACGATCACCGACTTCCGAAACGGCATCGACCTCATCGACCTGCGCGGCACGGACCTGACCTTCACGGATCTGCGCATCCGCCGGTTCAACGCGGACGGCGACGGCAAGGCGGACGACGTGCTCATCAAGGCCGACGGCCAGACGATCGCCCTGCTCAACGTGAAGCATGCCCTGATCGGAGCGTCCGACTTCCTGTTCTGACAGGGGGACCATCGGCCTCTCGCATCTCCCTCTCTTCGTCATCACCGGGCTTGTTGTAAAGACCGGGGAGGCGCAGCGCCTCACCGGATCGGGATGGCCGGCACAAGGCCGGCCATGACGCGGGAGAAGATGGAAAGGGTACGCTCATCCCCCAGAGCCCTCATCCTGAGGAGGTCACTTCAGTGACCGTCTCGAAGGACGAGGGCATCTCCAGAGAGCACTGGACGATCCTTCGAGACGCCGCTGCGCGGCTCCTCAGGATGAGGACGGAGGTTAAAGCATCGAACGCAAAAGTGGGCACCGGTTTTGCGTGCAAAGATGCGTCAAAACAAAAACCTGGAGCATCGGACGTGCGTTCGAATTCCCGTCCGATGCTCGAGCGAGAAAGACGTGGATGGCCGGGACGAGGTGGGGCCAGGACGGGAGAGGTCTCAACCGGTCGAAGAGCCCACCGACGAATGAACAGGACGAGCCGCTTGCTTCTTCGACGTGTTCAGCGCCACCGCCGCGCGGATGAGCGCCTTCAATGCCTCCTCATCGATCGCATCGCCCTCGCGAATATCGATGGCACGCCGTGTGTTGCCTTCGAGGCTGGCATTGAAGAGACCTGAAGGATCGTCCAACGACGCGCCTTTGGCGAAGGTCATCTTCACGACGCTCTTGTAGGTCTCGCCGGTGCAGATGATTCCAGCATGCGACCAGACCGGAACGCCGCGCCACTTCACCTCCTCCACCACATCGGGGGCGGCCTGATGGATGAGCGCGCGAATCCGGGTGAGCGTTTCGCCGCGCCAGTCATTCAGCTCTTTGATTTTCTGGTCGATCAGCCGGGAGGGGGCATCCGCTCCATCGTCTTCGTTCAAGCCGATCTGCGTGCTCGTCATGGAGGTCGCCTTCGTCATGATTCCCCTCGCTCGATTCAGCCAGAGCCTAGAGCTGTTTCCACTTGCGTGGAATCAGCTCTCTTCATTGTCGTGCCGCATTTTTGACGGCGAACCGGATCCACTTCGCCGAAAAATGCTCTAGTTCAACAACAGCCGCAGGACAAACGGCAGAAGCAGTGCGGTCACGAGCGCATTCAGCCCCATGGCGATACCGGCAAACGTGCCGGCGAGAGAATTGACCTGAAACGCACGTGCGGTGCCGATGCCGTGCGAGGCGAGTCCCACGGCGAAGCCGCGGGCGCGCCAATCCTTCATGCGCAACGTGTTCATCAGCGGCGTCACCATGATGGATCCGACGACGCCGGTGAGCATGATCAGGATGGCGGTCAGCGCGGGATCGCCGCCTAAGGCTTCCGTGATGCCCATGCCCACGGGAGCGGTGACGGATTTCGGCGCCAGCGAGATCAGGACGGGATCGGGAATGCCGAAGAGTTGCGCGACGGCCACGGCCGACACGATGGCCGTGACGGATCCCACCACGAGGGCCACCATCATCGGCACGATGGAGCGTAGGACGATGGCGCGGTTTTCGTAAAGCGGAATGGCGAGCGCGACGGTCGCGGGGCCGAGCAGGAAGTGAACGAACTTCGCGCCTTCGAAATAGACCGGATACGACGTACCGGTAATCCACAGCACGACGGCGACGGCCGCCACGGCGATCAGCACCGGATTGCACAGGGGATGGCGCCTGAAGGCCTGCGAGATGCGATCCGCAACCGCATAGGCACCGAGCGTCACCACGAGCCAGAGCAGCGGGGTCTGCGAGAGATAGACCCAGAGGGAGAAGGCCTGATCAGTCACGGGCTTTGCCCTCCCCGGCGGTTTCCATCGAGGAGCCGGTGAGGCGCGACACCACCACGAAGGCGACGACGGTCACGACGAGCGTCACGAAGGTCGAGACGACAAGCGCGACGGCGAGGCCAACGCCATATTCCGCCAGAATGTCGAGCCGCTGGACAACCCCGACACTCGCCGGAATGAACAGCAGCGAGAGATGGGCCAAAAGCCCCTTCCCCGTCGAGTCGAGCGCCCTGCCGAACTCCGGAACCTTCGTCCTGATGCGATCGCGCAGGCTCAGGAAGACGAGCAGGAACAGCATTCCGAGGACCGGCCCCGGAAGAGGCCATCCGAACCCGCGGGCGACGACCTCGCCGAGCAACTGGCAGAGAAGAATTACGGTCAGACTGACGATCATGAGCGGCCTCGGTGTGGGATGTCGGCTAGAGGTAGCGTGACGGATCGTTCGTGCAAAGCATCGACGGCCACAACAGGGGAAGCTGGGCTGTTTCCCGATGCTTGCCTGTGCTAATGAACCGGAGCGGCCGGGGACCGTGGTCAGGCGGCCGACCGAGCAAAGGGTTATGAACGACACGTCTCTGCTTTTCCGTCTTGCCACCGCCTTGGCCATCGGCCTGCTGATCGGCCTGGAGCGCGGCTGGAAGCAGCGTGAGGATGCGGAGGGCGAGCGCACCGCCGGACTTCGGACCTATACGCTGACCGCCCTGCTCGGCGCCCTCTCGGCTGTTCTGACGAGCTATACCAACACGGTCTTCCTGGCTCTCGCCTTCCTCGGCTTTTCTCTCGCGTTCAGCGCCTTCTCCTGGCTGGAAGCGAAGGCGGAGGAGAACTTCAGCGTGACGGGCGTCATCGCCGGGCTCATCACCTTCGCCCTCGGGGCCTATGCGGTGCTCGGCGATCTCGAAATCGCGACCGCCATGGGCGTTGCCGTCACCCTCATTCTGGCGCTCAAGCAGCCGCTTCACCAATGGGTGCGCAGGCTCACCTGGCTGGAGGTCAGGTCCGCGCTCATTCTTCTCGCCATGACGTTCCTGGCTCTGCCCCTGCTGCCGGACCGGACCGTCGATCCCTGGGATGAGGTCAATCCCCGCGAGATCTGGCTGCTCGCCATCATCATCGCGGCCATTTCCTTCGTCGGCTACATCGCCGTGAAGATCATGGGAAGCCAGGCGGGCGTGGCGCTCGCGGCGCTCGCGGGCGGGCTGGCGTCGTCGACGGCCACGACCATGACCCTCGCGCGGATGGCGCGCGAACATCCCTCCGCGAGCCCGCTGCTCGCCGGCGGCATCCTGCTGGCCGGATCGGTGATGGTCGCCCGCGTGCTCGTCGTGGCGAGCGCCCTGAACAACGCGCTCCTCGTGCCCCTCGCATGGCCGCTCGGCACGGCCGGAATCGTCATGATCGCCGTCGCCGGGCTGCTCTTCTTCACCCATGGCCGAGGAAGCGAGGAGCACCCCCAGCTCACCATGAAGAGCCCCTTCGAGCTCGGCACCGCATTGAAGCTCGCAGCTCTCATCGGCGTGGTCAGCCTGCTCGCGAAGATCATCAGCACCTATGCGGGCGATGTCGGCATCACCATCCTGGCGGCGCTCTCCGGGATCGCCGATGTGGATGCCATCACGCTCTCCCTCGCGCGTCTCGCCAACTCCGGCGGCATCACGATCGCCACGGCGGCGCTCGGCGTCGGCATCGCGGTTGCGGTGAACACGGCGGTGAAGGCGGGAATGGCGTTCAGCCTCGGCGGCACACAGGCCGGCTGGATCGTCTCGGCCGCGAGCGCCGCGGCGATTGTCGCGGGCGGGGCGGCTTTCGCTGCTTTTGCGTAGAACGGTTGTCAGTGCCCGTTAAAAACGTGTGAACGCTGAGTAGAGGAGATGGAAAAAGAACGTTCCTAGGATAGGATGGTGAAAGAGAGTTCCTCTGCCTTCAAACCTCCATACAAGGGCTAGTATGTCGAGCCTGACTCGACATACTATATATATGTAAATTGACTAACGAATTCCAACTTGATCTTCCGTTCGATGCTCCATTTGCGGTGGGAGAAAATCCTGCTCTATGGACTCCGCGAGAAATATGGGTTCGCCTCACCCAGCGAATGATGACCTACTTAGCTGAAGA